>JAESFK010000284.1_pt1 | contig 28843 bp, 24 predicted proteins | sample 9269391 | NCBI WGS metagenome assembly JAESFK01 (sample SAMN14506231, study PRJNA617097) | algae metagenome | isolation source: Drouetiella hepatica UHER 2000/2452 and co-occurring heterotrophs from... | place: Slovakia: Slovak Paradise National Park, Hrabusice, Kosice Region | collected 2000-01-01
AAGGTTGCCGGCGTCACAGAGACCTCACGAAAGGGGATCATCATGAACGTCGCACGCTCCTTCAACACCTGGCGCAAGTATCGTCAAACTATCACTGAACTTGGCCGCATGACCAACCGCGAACTGAACGATATCGGCATCGATCGCGCCGACATTGGCAGCATTGCCCGCGCTTCGGCCGCTCGGTAAGCGCCCAAACCGCCTGGAATTCGATTGCATGACGCCCGCCGATGACGCGGGCGTTTATTATTATTTGACCGGGTACCTGCCGCCGGCACTCCTTCTGGCAGCTGCCGGCGCCAATTCCGATTTGCAATTTCTGCATAGCTGCACTGCAGCATAATGCCTATGAAATGCCACGGATTGGCGTATGATAATTTTCATCGAAGCAGTGCACCTCCTCCCGCAGAGCTTCGTGTTTCAGACGGCCCACTCCTCCTCCCAAGGGGCGTCTGAAGGAACAGCGGCACTCCTCCTCCCAGTCGCTGTTCGGTTCTTTTCGAAAAGCCTGCCGCACCTCCTCCCGCGGCAGGCTTTTTCGTTTTGGACCTATGTCCGGCAAATTTCCAAAATTAAAACGCCGGCGCCGTCTGGGATTTTGCCTGCGAACGCTCCATGTTGCCGGCAGCACGGTTCGCCGTTGCCTGGAATCATCAGGGAGAATCGCCATGGAATATCGCCGTCTTGGAAAATCGGGGCTGAAGGTCAGCGAATTTTCGTTCGGATCCTGGGTTACGTTCGGCAAACAGGTCGATGGCGGCGACGCGGTCACGCTCATGGCACACGCCTATGACAACGGCGTCAATTTCTTCGACAATGCCGAGGGTTATGAGAGCGGAAATTCCGAAGTCGTCATGGGCAGCGCCCTGAAGACGCTCGGCTGGAGCCGGGACAGCTTCATCGTTTCCAGCAAGGTGTTCTGGGGCGGCGAGAAACCGACGCAAAGGGGCCTGTCACGCAAGCACGTCACCGATGCTGCTCATGCTGCGCTAAAGCGCTTGCAGGTGGAGTATCTCGACCTCTATTTCTGCCATCGCCCCGACATCGATACGCCGATCGAGGAAACGGTCCGGGCCATGCACGACCTCGTTGCCCAGGGCAAGATTCTCTATTGGGGCACATCGGAATGGTCCGCCCAGCAGCTGACCGAGGCCTATGCGGTGGCTCGCGATCTCAGGATCACTCCTCCGACGATGGAACAGCCGCAATACAATCTCTTCGAACGACAGAAGGTCGAAGGCGACTACCTGCCGCTTTACGATCTGATGGGCCTGGGAACGACGATCTGGTCGCCGCTTGCCTCCGGCATTCTCACCGGAAAGTACAACAAGGGCATTCCGAATGACGGCCGCCTGAATCTGCCCGGTTACGAGTGGCTGAAGGAAAAATGGTCAAGCGAGGCGGGGCGCACCCAGCTTGCGAGGGTGGCGGAATTGGCGGGTCTCGCAGAAGAGATCGGTCTGTCGATGACCCACCTCGCGCTGCTCTGGTGCCTTTCCAACCATCACGTATCGACGGTCATCCTCGGTGCGTCGCGCCTGAGTCAGCTGGAAGACAACCTTGGGGCTCTGGCCCACAAGGACAGGCTCACCCCTGACGTGCTTGCCCGCATCGAAACCTTCGTTGGAAACAAGCCGGCTGCTGCCCAGCGTTTCTGACGCCATTCAAACAGCGCTACCCGGCGCTTTCCGCCGGGTAGCGCTGATGCGGCTATCAGTTGCGCGTTCGCACTGCGTCCGCCAGTGTGCGGCAGGCTGCAGGCAGATCGGCTTTTTCCCTCAAAAGGGCGCCACCGATCAGGTACATCACGGTGTCACCATATGCGTCGCGCATTTCCGGCAGCCGTGCGAATGTCATCCCGCCGCCGGGAGCCGGCAGGATCGGCCTGAGCCCGCCGAAATCCACTGTGCAGCCATCCACGATCGACAGGCACTCGTCGCGCGAGAAGCTGAACCGTCCGCCGAAATTCGGATAGATCACGGCGTCCACTCCCATCAGCCGCTGCAGGAGGCCGTAGAAGAAGCGATGCGAAAAACCGGTGGTGGGCGTGATGACGTTGGTTCCACCGAAGGTCGGGTGCGAGACGATCGGCAGGGCGAAGTTCGGGTCGGCGGCCAAAGCCCGCGAAACGTCGAAGCCGACCAGCGACGGGGCCAGCATGACGCCGCCAGCGCCCAGCTCCTTGGCCATCCAGGCCCGCTCGAAAATCTGGTTGGCCGGGCCGGTGATGTTCGGCACGTAGGTGGTGGTAAAACCGGTCTTCGCATTGGCGTCGCCAATGGCGTCGGTGCAGGCTTTCAGGCGCTCAGTGAACGGTGCGGTCCTCTGGTTGGCCAGGCCATGGTCGTCCTTCACATAGTCCATCCCTCCCAGCGCGAACTGATGCGCAAGCCCGGCAAGCTCGGCGGTGGAAAGGCCGACGGGTTTCAAAGCCGACATCAGGATCGGCCCTTGGCTTACCGAGGAGCGCTCGCGGATGCCCTGTATGCCGAAGCGCGGCCCCGGAAACAGGCCTTCTATGCCGGGTGAACGCGCCATCGTCTCGACGCGGGTATCGCGGCGGATCGATGAGTTGCCAAAGACGATGTTCAGAAACTGAAGGAAATCATCGCCGATATCGTCTTCGCTATAGGAGATTTCGGCAAGGAAACCGCCTCGCGCATCATCGCCCGGCAGCACCGCTTCGATCCGCCCAAGGATTTCGTCCTCGATGTAACCGGCCGGTACGATGTCGCGCGGAATCTCCACCGTCTGCTCGACGGCGATTTCCAGCGCACGGGCATGCGCTTCTGCCTCCGTTGCCACGCCGATCCAGTAGGTAACGGAGAAACGCGCCATTACAGAGCCTCCGCCTTCTGGGCCGAATGCACGGTGTCGATCCGCACGGCTTCGAGTTCGGCGTCGTCGATATCGAGATCCTTGCCGAGAAGCTGGCTGATGGCAGAGACGAGCGCACTGGCATCGAGCCCGTATTTCTTCATCAGGTAAGGCTTGGACGCACCATGCGCGAACGTATCCTGCAGGCCAAGACGCCGCAGTTTGACGCCAAGCCCTTCCTCCGCCAGAATTTCCGCCACCAGCGAGCCGAGGCCGCCATTGATGGTGTGGTTCTCCAGCGTGACGACGCCCTTCTTGCCGCGCGCCGCCCTGATCAGGCCGTCACGATCAAACGGTTTCAGGGTCGAGACATGCAGGTGGTGGATGCCGACGCCACGGGCCTTCAATGGTTGGGCGGCACGTAATGCCTCTTCCGTGCAAACACCGGCGGTCACCACCAGCACGTCATCGCCTTCGCTCAGTGTCCGCAGCCTGTTGAATTCGAACGGGGTCGAAAACAGTCTCGGTACCTCGCCGCGCAGCACGCGGACATAGACCGGACCGTCGATGCTGTCGGCAACCTCAAGTACCGTTTCGACTTCGGTGGCATCGCCGCATTCGAGGATCGTCATGTTCGGGATGGCGCGCATCACCGAGATATCTTCGATCGCCTGATGGGTGATGCCGCCCGGCGTGGTGATGCCCGGCAGGAAGCCCATCAGCCGAACCTTGCGGTTGGAATAGGCGATCGAATTGATCAGCTGGTCATAGGGGCGGCGATAAAGGAACACCGAGAACGTATGCAGGAACGGCCGGAAGCCCTGCATGGCGAGCCCGCCGGCAAAGGAAAGCATGTTCTGTTCGGCCATGCCGAGCGACAGGAACTGGTCCGGGTGCCGGTCGCGGAAACCATCGACCTCGCAGGACGAGGTAAGGTCGGCCGACAGGCAGAGGATCTCCGGTCGTGCGGATGCGAAGGTCTCGAAAGCCTTGGCATAGGGACGGTTGACGATATCGACCATGATCAGGCCCTCGCAATTTCGGCTTCATCGACACCGAGTTCGGCAGCGATGGCGGTCTGCATTTCCCGGCGTTCGTCGGCCGATTTGAAACGGACGTAATGGAGACGGGGAAAACGTTTTTTCAGAAACTCCATGCCCTGATAGGGCGAGGTGTTGGCAAGGATGATCAGCGGCTTGCCCGGCTCGGCGCTGTCGGCAGCCTCGCGCATGGCATTGAGGTCATGGCCATCGATCGAGCGGCAGGTGACGCCGAAGGAGGCGACGCGGGCAGCAAGGTCTCCAAGGTCAAGCACCGACGACATCGCGCCGTCGCATTGCTGACGGTTGACATCGACGATGACGCGGATGTTGTCGATACCATGATACGCCATCGCGGCCAGGCATTCCCAGGTCTGTCCCTCCTGGAACTCGCCATCCGACATATAGACCCAGACCTTGCCGGGTTCTCCTTTGCGCTTGCGGGCGAAGGCAATGCCCGCGGCCATCGAAAGCCCCTGCGCCAGCGAGCCGGTGGTCACTTCCATACCGGGACTATGTTCGGCGCCGATCATCTCGACGGAGCCGCCATCGACGTTGAAATGGTCGAGTGCATGTTCGTCCATGCGGCCGACCTGGATCAGCGCCGAATAGATCACCAGGGCGTAGTGCGCAGGCGAAATGATCAGCCGGTCAAATTCAGGAGCAAACGGCCCGTGATAACCGGCACCGGTAAAGGCATCCGGATTGGTCGCTGACGGCACACCACCGAACGGCAACGGCACCTTTGGCAAGGTCGGTTCGCCAAGCGTCAGGGCTTCATTGTAAAGGAAGGCGAGGCTTTCGGCAGCCGAACAGGCCTGACTGAGATAGCCGCCATTGTTGCGCATCGTGTGCAGGAAAACACGCTTGCGAATGCCCGCTGCGACATCCTCGGTGGTTTGTTGGTTGGACAGGCTCATGACACTCAGCTCCGTTCCGGAAACAGGGCTTTCAGCCCCTGCGGCGAGGCATCGGCAATGCCGCGCTCGGTGATCAGTCCGGTGATCAGACGCGCCGGCGTGACATCGAAGGCGGGGTTGGCGGCCGGGCTGCCTTCCGGCGAAATACGCACCGTGGCAATCGAGCCATCCGCCGCGCGGCCCTGCACGAAGGTGACTTCATCGCTGTTACGTTCCTCGATCGGGATCTCCTTGACCCCGTCATGCACCGTCCAGTCGATGGTCGGCGAGGGCAGGGCAACGTAGAAGGGCACGTCATTGTCCTTGGCGGCGAGCGCCTTCAGATAGGTGCCGATCTTGTTGCAGACATCGCCATCGGCGGTGGTTCGGTCCGTTCCGACGATGACCATGTCTATCTGGCCATGCTGCATCAGATGGCCGCCGGCATTGTCGACGATCAGCGTATGCGGCACGCCGTGGCCGTTCAGCTCCCAGGCTGTCAGCTGGGCACCCTGATTGCGCGGCCGGGTCTCGTCCACGTAAACATGGACCGGGATACCGGCTTCGGCCGCCATGTAGATCGGCGCGGTGGCCGTTCCGTAGTCGACCGTTGCCAGCCAGCCGGCATTGCAATGGGTGAGAATATTGACGGGCTCGCCCGGTTTCTTCTTAGCAGCGATCTCGCGGATGACCTTCAGGCCGTTGGCGCCGATGCTGCGGTTGAGCTGCACGTCCTCCTCGGCGATTTCGGCCGCACGCTTATAGGCCGCAGTGGCGCGTTCGGACACCGGCAGCTTCCGCAGGCCGTTGCGCATTTCATCCAGCGCCCAGCGCAGGTTGATCGCGGTCGGCCGTGTCTCATGCAGAACGTCCCAGACTGCATCGAGTGCGGCATCACTGGTATCATCCTGCATGGCAATGGCGACGCCATAGGCGGCTGTGACGCCGATCAGTGGCGCACCGCGCACCCACATGTCACGGATGGCAACGGTGACATCATCGACGGTTTTCAGGGTGACGACCCGGAACTCATGCGGCAGCCAGCGCTGGTCGATGATATCGACGGACCGGCCGTCTTCGTTCAGCCAGATGGTATGGTAGTGGCGATCTCCGACGTTCAAATGGCTGACTCCTTCTCGAGGCGTTCCGCAAGCGCATTGATCTCGGCAATGCTGTGGATGCGGCGCCGATTGACGGCTAGATGGCGCCCGAGCTTGAGCGCCTTGGTTTCGCAGCGTGCCCGGACATCCGGATCTTCGATGGTTTCGAAATCGGCGTTGTGGGCAAGGCCGAGAATGCGGCGGTGCATCTCGATGCCTGCAAAGCCAAGCATGTCGGTCCACAATGTCTGCAGCACTGCGCTCAGCGCCTGCTCCGATCCCAGGTGATCGCCCTGGTCTTCGAACAATGTGCGCTGGTAAAGAATACCGGTGCGCTCTGTGCGCCAGAGATGCGAGAATTCGGCGCGAAACGTTTCCCAGACCTCGACGATAACGACGAGAAGATAGGTCCGCATCTGCTCGCGGCTGCCACCGGTTTCGTGGCCGGACTGAGAAAAATAGCTCATCCAGAAATTCGACAGCAGCATGCCGACATCGATCGCCATCGGCCCGTAAAAGGCAAACTCCGGATCGATGATCTTCGTTTCCATGTCGGTGACCATGACCGAACCGGTGTGCAGATCACCGTGCAGCAGCGTTTCGGCATTGGCGGTAAAGAGGTGCTTCAGCCGTTGCGCCTCGACTTTGAGATCGCGGTCGGCGCGCAGTTGCGCAACGATCCCGTCAAGCTGGGGCGTGGTGAAATGATTGAGCTTGGCGTCGAAGTAAGGATCAGAGAAAACCAGGTTTTCGGTGATATCACAAAGCTCGACATTATCGGCAAACAGCGCAAGGTCTTCCTTGCGCTTGCGCGTCTCCATGGAGAGATCGGAGCCGCGAAACAGCGTGCGGGCGAGGAACAGGCCAAGGTCGCGGCCGATCTTCGGCAGTTGCCGTCCATCGATCAGTGCCCGGCGCAGGATCACGTGCGGCGTCAGGAATTCCATGACAATAATTGCCTGTTCGCGGTGGAAATAAAGTACCTCCGGTACCATGCCGGGATCGCGCTCCGCCTCGCGCGTCAGTGCATGATATTCGAAATAGGAGCGCTTCAGCGGCAGCGGCCAGCTCTCGCCGACAAGGCGCACATAGGGTAGAGCCTGCTTGACGACAGCGCTGCCGGTCTGCCCTTCGACGATGAAGACAAGATTGAGGTTGCCGTCGCCGACTTCACGCACCTTCCAGTGCTGACTATCCGCACCGATCCTGCCTGCCAGGGCTGCATTGCTGCCCAGCCGCAGCGGCAAGGTTTCCGGCGTGAGCGCTTCGAAATTGATCGTAGTCATAATTCCTCCTCTCCGTCGGAGCGGCGTGTCAGGCGAAAAAAACGCCTGGCACCCTCCTCGTTCCGCTCCCGGCATGGTGCGTCTCCACACGCGTTCCCGCCGTCCTTTCTCTTTTGGTAAGCCACCAGTCTGTCAAATGTCAATGGGATTGACATTTGATTAGATGACGTCCTAGCATGATAGTCAGGGAGGAGCAGATGATACAGGAACACGTTTTCCGTATTGAGGGTCTGCGCAAATCATTTGGTCCGATCCAGGTCCTGGGTGGGGTCGATCTGACTTTGCGCGCCGGGGCCGTTACCGTGCTGATGGGCGCCAACGGGGCAGGAAAATCGACACTCGTAAGGATCGTCAGCGGCGTCTATGGACGCGACGCAGGCACGATCACGCTTGCCGGCCAGCCCTATGCGCCGGCCACGCCCGCCGATGCGATCCGCGCCGGTGTCGTCACCGTACACCAGAACATCAATGATGGTGTCGTTGCCGACCTCGACGTTGCCACCAACCTGACGCTCGACCGTCTGAACGGTCGCGGCGCCCATCTGATTTTCAACCCCCGGCGTGTCCGGCGCGAAGCCCGTGCCGTCGCCGACCGCATGGGGTTGGCTATCGATCTCAATGCCACGGTCGCCGATCTTTCGCTGGCCGACCGGCAGATGGTATCGATTGCCCGCGCCATGGCGCATGAACCCAAGGTGCTCATTCTCGACGAGCCGACATCGTCGCTGTCGAGCGCGGAGGCTGACCGGTTGTTTGAGCTGGTCGACCGCTTGCGTGCCCGCGGCGTTGCGATCCTCTATATTTCACATCGCATGTCCGACATCCGCCGGCTTGCCGACAGCATCGTCTCGTTGCGGGACGGGCGCATTGCCGGGCTATTTGAAGGCGAAAACCTCGATTACGAGGGGGCGGTCAACGCCATGCTCGGCCAGAAGATCAGCCTCAGCAATATCGTTGTCCGCGATGGTACGGCCCCGGTATTCACAGCGGAAAAGCTCACCATTGCGCGGGGTGCGAAACCGTTCTCGATGACGCTGGGCGATGGCGAAGTGGTGGCGATCACCGGCCTTGTCGGTGTCGGCAAGACGGCGCTGGCCGAAACCCTGTTCGGGGCCCGCGTGCCGGTATCGGGATCGATGATGCTCGACGGCCGGTCTTATGCGCCAAAAAACACACGGGCAGCGATCGACCAGGGCGTGTTCCTGGTTGCCAAGGATCGCGGCGACAGCGGTATCGTTCCGGATTTCAACATCTACGAGAATGTCAGCCTGCCGTTCCTGAAGCGGATTTCGAATTTCGGCATTTCCAATCGCCGCACAGAGCGGGCGCAAGCACGGCAGCAGATTTCAGCGCTCGGCATCGTCTGCCGGACCGAACGCGACGAGATGCACACATTGTCGGGCGGCAACCAGCAGAAGGTCATGGTCGGCCGGTGGCTCAGCCAGGCGTCGCGGCTGCTTATTCTCGACGAGCCCTTCCAGGGCGTGGATATTTCGGCGCGCCGGGATATCGCCGCGAAACTGCGGGCCTCCGCCTCTGGCCGCGCAACAATCGTTTTCCTGACTGAACTCGACGAAGCCTTCGAGATCGCCGACCGCATTCTGGTGATGTCAGAACACACGCTGGTCGGCGAGCACCGCAACGCCGACGTCAATGTCGACAGACTTCTGGCCGAAATTGCCGGCCAACATGGAATGGTACCCTTACATGAGCATTGAACAGACGACTGCCAGTCCATCCACCCACAAAACCGCACCGGCGGCGGCAACGCTGACACCGCGCGAACTTGCCATCAAATACGGCTTCATCACGCTGCTGTTCGGCATGATCCTGTATTTCTGCATCATGACCAGCGGCTTTGCCTCGCCGCAAAGTGCCGTCTTCATCTTCCAGTCCGTATCGATCACCGGCATCCTGGCGCTCGGGGTGACCGCCACATTGGTGGTCGGCGGCTTCGATCTGTCGATCGGATCGGTCGCCACCACGGCAATGATGGCGTCGTCCTATGTGATGGTGGTGATGGGTGGTGACGCGCTGACGGCAACGCTCGTCTGCCTTGCCATCGGCGTCATCGTTGGCCTGATCAATGGTTTTCTGATCGTCTACATGCGGGTGCCGGACCTTCTGGCGACGCTCGGCATGATGTTCCTGCTCGTCGGCCTGCAGCGTATCCCCACCGAAGGCCGCTCGATCGCCACCGGCATGAGCATGCCGGACGGTTCGACCGCTACCGGCACCTTCAGTCCCGCCTTCCTGGCGCTCGGCCGTCATCGCTTCGATCTTGTGCTGCCCAACCTGGTGCCGGTGTCGGTCGTGGTGCTGATCGTGCTTGCCATCCTCATCTGGTTCTTCCTCGAATACACCCGCTTCGGACGGATGATGTACGCGGTCGGCTCGAACGAGCGGGCGGCGGGGCTCGCGGGCGCGCCCGTCAATGCCTACAAGATCTGGGCCTATATCATCTCCGGCGTCTTTGCCTCGATCGGCGGCATTCTGCTCGCCGCCCGGCTCGGGCGCGGCGATATCGCGTCGGGCAACAATCTTCTGCTGGATTCGGTCGCCGCTGCGCTGATCGGCTTTGCCGTGCTCGGCGCAGCCAAGCCAAATGCCTTCGGCACCGCCATCGGCGCCCTGTTCGTCGGCGTTCTGCTGCAGGGGCTGACGATGATGAATGCGCCTTATTACACCCAGGATTTCGTCAAGGGCTTCGTGCTCGTCATTGCCCTGGTGTTCACCTTTGCGCTCTCGAGGAGGGGCAAACGCTAGGGAGCGCAAAAGCTCCGTGCGGAACTGCAAATCAAACAACAAGTCTATTGTGGAGGAGACCCTTATGACTTTTACGCGGAGAACTTTTTCAAAGCTAACGCTTGGGACGCTGGCTGCAACGGCGCTCGGAGGCGTGTCTTTCGCCGCAGATATGCCGGCACCGTTCGACAAGCCGGGTGACGTCAAGATCGCGCTGGTGCGCTACCTGTCGACGGGTGACTTCTTCCAGTCCTATCTGTCGGGCGTGGAATCGCAGGCCAAGGCACTCGGCGTCGATCTGCGCGTGCTCGACAGCCGCCAGGATGCAGCCCTGCAGGCCGACATGGTCGATCAGGCCATCGCGCTCGGCGTTCAGGGCATCATCATCCAGCACGGTCTGACCGAGTCCATGAAAGAAGCGGCCCAGCGTGCGGTTGATGCCGGAATCAAGGTCGTCGCCTTCGACGTCAATGTCGAGAACGACAAGATCCCGCAGGTCGAACAATCCGACCGCGACCTCGCCCGTCTGGCGCTGGAACAGGCCGTCAAGGACAATGGCGAAAGCTGGAAGGCCGGTTATGTCTACGTCGCCGGCATTGCGCCGCTCGACCGCCGCGACGAGACCTGGAAGGAGTTCAAGAAGAAATATTCGGGCATCAATGAAGCCGCGATGTTCGGCACCATGGACAATCCGATTGCCAACTCCGTTGCCAACCAGGCCCGCTCGGTCATCTCAGCCAATCCGGACATCACCGTCATGTTCGCGCCTTACGATGAATTCGCCAAGGGTGTGAAGATTGCCGTCGATGAAGCCGGCATGTCGTCCAGCGTCAAGATCTACTCGGCTGATATCTCGACCTCCGATATCGCCGCGATGCGCGAGCCGGAGAGCGCCTGGGCAGCAACAGCCGCCACCAATCCAGCCGTCGTCGGCCAGGTGTCCGTCCGTACGCTGGCCATGATGCTGGCCGGCGAAGACCCAGGCCGTAGCGTCATCGTTCCGCCAACGCTGATCACCCAGAAGGACCTCAACGACAACGATATCAAGAACATGGAAGAACTGGGCGCCAAGCTGCCGCAGTTCGCCCATGCCGATGTCGCCATGCCGGCCTGGATGCCGAACCCGAACTCCAAGTAAACCGCCCCCCAGTGGTAAACTCAGGGTGGCCTTCGGGCCGCCTTTTTTTGTCTGGCGCGGGGGTCTTTAAGAGCTTAGATACGAGAGATATCCTTTCTTGATATATGGATATCTTTGAGGGATATGCACGTGGCTCTTGTCATTCGCGATGACACCGTAGATGCGCTCGCAACACAATTGCAAAAAGCTCTCAACGCGCCGAGCAAGACGGAAGCGGTGCGACAGGCTTTGCAGCGTGAACTTGATCGCGTCCAGCAGGCGCGCCCTTTGTGGGAGCGGATTGCCAAGGCCCAGGCTATGGCAGGGGCAATGGGTGCAAACGATCCGAATTTCGATATGAAACCATTTACCGATGAGATGGGCGATAATCTCTGACCTGCGGCAACGCGGTTGGCCACCCGGCGGATCTCAACGTCGGAGACTGTTTCAGCTATGCCTGCGCGAAGGCGCTGAACATCGCCCTTGAGTACAAGGGCGATGACTTTGCGTTAACCGACCTCGCTTGAGCAAGGTCGCTGCCAAGGCTTACCGCATCGCCGCGGCAATATTTCCGCCATCGACGGTCGTCACATCGGCGGTGGTGCGCTCAGCCAAAGCCTGATGGACGAAGGCTAGGGCAACATCGTCGGCCGTCACCTCAAGGCCCAGCAGATTTCCGCCCATGTAATCCTTGACCGACAGGCCGCGTGCGGCCGAACGGTTCGCGATCATCTCGTCATTGAGCAGGCCTGAGCGGATACGGTCGGCATTGACAGCGTTGGAGCGGATGCCGTCCTTTCCGTGCTCCAGAGCATACTGGCGCGACAGGAACAGCACCGCCGCCTTGGGCAAGCCATAGGCGCCGAAATTGGCACCGGGATTGACCGCCTGCTTGCTGGCATTGAACAGCAGAACGCCGCCGGTCGCCTGTTCCTTCATGATCCTGACCGCGTTCTGCGCCACGCTCTGGTGCGAGAAGAAATTGAGCTCGAAGCTCTTGCGCAGCAGCGCATCGTCCATGGTGGCAATCGGGCTTTCCCAGGCAGCACCCGCATTGGAAACGACGATATCGACGCCGCCATAGGTGGCGACGGCGGCATCGAACGCCGCGCGCACCGACGCCGCGTCGGTGACGTCGCAGGCAAGGCCGATGGACTGGTTGCCGATCGACTTTGCAACCACTGCCGCCCTGTTGCCGTCGAGATCGAGCACCACGACGTGGGCACCTTCACGGGCGAAGGCTTTCGCGGTGGCCGCGCCGATGGCCCCCGCACCTCCGGTAACAACCGCGACCTGGCCGGTGAACGGCTTGGCCTTGGCGCCGGCGAGCTTTGCCTGCTCCAGCGACCAATATTCGAGATCGAACAGGTCCGGCTTGCTGACCGGTTGGAACCGCCCGATGGATTCGGCATCGCGGGCCGCCTCGATCCACATTTCCCCAACGTCGGCGGCGATTCTGGCATCCTTCAGGGTGCGGCCATGACCGAACATGCCGAGCCCCGGCACCAGCGTCAAACGCGGCATCGGATCAAGCATGATGCGCTTGATGTCGTCGCGTGCGTCATTCTGCGTGAAGTAAGTGGTGTAGTTTTCTGCAAACTTGGTAACACGCTGCGCGATGACCGCCTTGTATCCATCGAGGCCGGTGGCATCAGGTGCGGGTAGCACCATCGGTCCGGTCTTGATGCGGATCGACAGATCCGGCGTCGAAACCCCACGCGACGCCATGTCCTCCACCTGTTCGGAATTGACGAAATCGAGGATTGCCGGCGAGGTGCGGAATTCGCCGATCATCCGGTCGTATCGGCCTTCTCCCTTGGAGACCGCGACGGCGCCGCGCAGCATGGCTGCGATGTCGTTGGGCTTGGCGAGGTTTGCGGGCAGGGCGGCCAGGGTGAACGGGTTCTTCCCGTTACTGGCGACGTAATCCTCGGCCAGCGTCACATAGTGGATCATCCGGTCATAGGCTTCCTTTGCGGTGGCGCCGAAGGTGAAGATGCCGTGCTTGTCGAGGATGAGGCCGTCCACCGTCGGGTCCCGGTCGAAGACTTCGGCAGCCAATTTGGCGAGATCGAAGCCCGGCATCACATAGGGCACCAGCCCCATCTTCGGCCCGAACACCCTGGCGCTGACCTCCATGCTGCCCTCAAGGTCGGCAATCGCCAGAACGCCGGTCGAGTGGGTATGATCGACGAACTTGTGTGGAATGAAGGCATGCAGCAGCGCCTCGACGGACGGATTGGGCGAGGTGGGATCGATCAGGTTGGCACGCTGCAGGGTCACCATGTCCTCGTCGGAAAGCTTGGCCAGCTTGCGGGCCTTCAAGAGGGGCGCGATCTTGACGGCAGGCAATCCTGCGGGCTCGATGATGCCCATATCCCAGCCGCTGCCTTTCACGCAGAGAACGTCCCATTCGTCGCCGACGAGATCGCTGACTTTGGTCTTGACCGAGGTGTTGCCGCCGCCATGCAGCACCAATCGCGGATCACCGCCAAGCAGCCGTGTCGTATAGGTGCGCAGGGCAAGGTCACGATTGACGCCCTTGCCGGCATAGGCATCTACCATGGCCTCCGCATCGGTTTCGTTCCAGAGATTTTCCATTGTCTTCTCCTCCCTCGGACGGGTTCTAAGGCCCGGAGTGCCGGGCTATCGGGATGTATGAATGGGATGGCTACGTCGTGCGGCGATTGCGGCCTTCGGAATTCCAGCGGTCGAGCAGCCGCCGCGCCATGGACGTCGTCACCACCAGATGCGAAGCGAAGCCGCCCTTGATCGCCGCCACCAGCGGTTCGAACTTGCTGTCTTCCTGTACCACCATCATGCGCTTGGCGATGGCCCGGATGGAGCCGAGATCGGCGGAAATGCAGCGCCGGTTATGGGCGCAATCGAGCCATTGGCCTTCGGTATCGATGATCTGGCCGGCGATCACGCCGGCAGCGCCGGCCTCACCCAGCGCATGCATTTCGGCAGGGGCAAGGGCGCCGCATTTCACCAGGTGACTATCGTCCTCGATGCCACCAACGGAATAGAGCGCAAGCTGGCAGTATGAAATCGTCGCCATCTGTTCGCGGATCACCGGTTCGTTGCGCAGTGCGTCGGCCAGTTGCTCGGAACTGAGCACAAGCGGCGCATAGACGTTGATGCCCTCGGCGTTCAGACGGCGGGCGATCTCCGTCGTGCACTGGTCGGGCCGATAAGAATAGGGTGCGCCGAGATTGCCGCAGAGTTGAACGACGGTCACCCCTTGCAGGTCGGCATAGGGCATGACATCGGCCAGATGATAGACGGTGCGGCCCCAGGCAACGCCGACGCGGTCGCCTTTGTTGATCAGTTCGAGAAAGACGGCGGCTGCAACGACAGGCATCTCCGCTGTCGGATCCATGGCATGGCGGTCCTCCGGCACGATCCAGATGGAGGCAAGCCCGAGTGCATCTTCCAACTCACGAGCCAGCACGTCGCCGGCAAAAAGCTGCGTCGAGGTGGAGATATTGACGATACCCGTCTCGCGTGCTCGTCGCAGATAGGTGGCGACCGAGGCACGGGAAATGTTCAGATGCTGCGCCACCTCGTCCTGCCGCAGACCGTGGGTATAATAAAGCCAGGCGGCCTTGTGCAGAATCTGATCTGTAGACCGGGCTGGCATCATTTCTCCTTCGATAGCTTGATATTAGACAATAGTCACGGGGTTTGACAAAAGTCAAACATTGTCTTCTGGACCGACTTTTGGCTTCCCGGGCCGCTTTAATTTCATCGGGTCTTTGACGTGTCTTCTCCTTTGCTGACCAGGGAACCGCGATGTCGCCGGTAACTCGGGCAAATGCGCCAACCTTGATCACGCCTCTGGGTATTCATCACTTGCATCATGGGATTTTTGGTAAAACGTTCGAGAAAATCGAATAAGAGTCATTCGGTTTCGATTGACGGGGCGTCCCATGACACTTGAGCAGCTGCGCATTTTCGCCGAAGTCGCACAACGCGAGCACATTACCAATGCAGCCAAGGCGCTTAACATGACGCAGTCGGCCGTCAGCGCTGCGGTCAGTGCCCTGGAAACGAGGCACGGGGTCAATCTTTTCGATCGCGTCGGCAGATCGATCGTGCTCAATCAGGCCGGGCGGGTTTTTCTCAATCAGGCGCTTTCGGTTCTTTCGCAGGCGAAGGCTGCGCAAGCCGCGCTCAATGATCTCGCTGGACTGATGCGTGGCGAGCTTTCGGTCATGGCCAGCCTGACGGTTGGCGGATACTGGTTGCCGAAGCGGCTGGCGCGCTATCATGCTGCGTATCCCGGTGTCACGCTGCAGGTTCGCATGGGCAACACGGAGGCGGTGGCTGATGCTGTCGATGCCGGGCTTGTCGAACTCGGCCTCGTCGAAGGCCCCGTCGATCGCCCCATGCTGTCGTCGCGCATCATCGCCACCGACGAGATGATTGTCGTGGTAGCACCCGATCATCCCTGGGCGGAACGCACGCCCATATCAGCGGCAGAGCTTGCCGCAAGCCGGTGGATTGTCCGTGAACCGGGATCGGGAACCCGGCGCTCCTTCGAGGACATGCTTGCCAGTCAGGGCATCGTTGCCGGCGCTCTCGATATTGCGATCGTTCTGCCGGCGAACGAGGCCATGCTTGGCGCCGTCGAGGCTGGCCTTGGAGCGACCTTTGTTTCACGAAGCGCTGCCTCGTCCCAATTGCGGGGAGGCCTGCTGGTCGAGGTGGCATTTCCGGCAATGCCGAGGCCTTTCTATCTTCTTCGCCACCAGTCGCGCTACCGCAGCAAGGCAGCAGAGATGTTCGAAAGCCTGATCTCCTCGCAGTAAAGCCGCGCGCCCGAGTCTCTGCGGCCGCTGCGTGCCAACATGGCGATCATGTCAAAGCAATCGATTTTAGCGAATGGTATAACCATTATTATGCGTTGGAATCGAATATTCGACCTTGTTATTTTCCCACCGTCCCACGGGAGAAAGAACATGGTTGAGCTTGCGACCTCGGCGCCAGACCGTCACCTTGCTGGCATTCGCATCAACGATCGCCGAGACATTATCCGCCAGTTCACGCCGAACTGGTTTGCCGCGACGATGGGAACCGGAATCCTCGCAATTGCCCTGGCGCAGTTTCCGGATCTCCCTTTTCTTTTTCAGGCGGGCCAAACGCTGTGGCTGCTCAACATGCTGCTGTTTGCCGTCTTCACCGGCCTCTATGCTGCCCGCTGGATTCTTTACTATCGTGAGGCACGCCGTATCTTTAGCCATCCGGTTGTTTCCATGTCGCTTGGCTGCGTACCGATGGGACTTGCAACCATCATCAACGGTTTTCTCATTTTCGGCGTTCCCCATATCGGCGTGGCGGCGGTCGCCATTGCGAAAGGCCTGTGGCTGGTCGATGTCGGCCTTGCACTTGCCTGCGGTCTGGCCGTTCCTTTCATGATGTTTACCCGTCAGACACATTCCCTCGATCAAATGACCGCCATGTGGCTTTTGCCGATCGTTGCAAGTGAGGTTGCCGCTGTCAGCGGCACCTTGCTTCTGCCGCATCTTCCGGGTGCCGATGCGCAACTGGCTGTGTTGCTCACCAGTCTTGTTCTGTGGGCCTGTTCGGTACCGCTTGCGATCAGTGTGCTTGCCGTGCTGTTCCTGCGCATGGCCATCCATAAGCTGCCGCCGGTCAGCATGGTGGCATCGAGCTGGCTTGCCCTTGGCCCGATCGGCACAGGCGCCCTTGGATTGCTGCTCATCAGCCAGAATGCCCCGGCGGTGCTTGAGGCCAACGGCCTTGGTCCCGTCGCCCAGGCCATGGGTGGCGCCAGCCTTCTCGCGGCCATCCTTCTTTGGGGATACGGTATCTGGTGGCTTGCGATGGCTGTGCTGATCACGTTGCGCATTGCGCGCCAGGGTCTGCCTTTCAATATGGGATGGTGGGGTTTCACCTTCCCCCTCGGGGTCTATGCCGTTGCAACCCTGCACTTATCGGTGGTTCTTCCGATCCCGGCACTCACGCTCGCTGGTGCTGCACTTGTGGCAATGCTTGTCTGCGTCTGGCTGATCGTTTCTGTACGAACACTACAAGGCGCCTGGGACCGCTCCCTGTTTGTCGCGCCCTGCCTTCATGAAGATTGACCGAGACCCGCCTGGGCCAACACGTCAAACGGAGATGACATGACGTTCAAGATAAAAATCACACGTGTTCTGCGCGTACCCATACTCTGTTTTCTGGCTGCCGGTATGCTCTTCACAGGGCCAGCCTATGCGGACCCGATGGCCGGGGTTCTGGAGCCGAAAATCATCCCTGACACGTTCCACGGCGAGGCTGCAGCCCCTGTGACGCTGGTTGTCTATTCGTCGCCGACCTGCAGCCATTGCATCGAATTTCATGAAAGCAGTCTCCGGGCGATCGAGGAAAAATACGTCAAGCGCGGCGTGCTTAAAATCTCGATGCGGCCTTTCATGCGAAATTCGCTTGATGCCGTCATTTTCATGATTGCCAATTCCAGAGGCGCAGGGCGTGTTGACGAGACGGTCTCTTTGTTCATGAACAGGATGGACGAGATCGCGGCGGCAGGAGAGGGCACGGAAGCTGCGGTTCGCAAGGTCGCAGGCGACATCGGAATCGACCGCCTGGCTTTTGACCGGGCCGTCTCCAACCAGCTCTATCTCGATCAATTGACCAGAGCGACCAGCGAAGCACGCGACCTCTTCGGTGTGACAGGCACCCCATCGTTCTTCGTCAATGGGAAACGGGTCGTGTTGAAGGACAGCTTCGCGGAGATCGATCAGGCGATTGATGCGGCGGCTGCGCACCGCTGAATGATCGGGCGCTTGGGGAAAATCCGAGCAGGGCCGGGGGATACCGGAATTAGCCTTTGCCGTGCAGCACCACAAATGAATGAGGCGTTCCGCCGGAATGAGGAGCCCTTGCTCCTCCCAGAGGAGGAGGTTGATGGCACGCTCCGCATCGGAAAGTCATGTCGAAAGGCTTTAGATGCGAGCCGCGTCTCCCAAAAGCCGACTGGAGAAAATGTTCAATTTCCGAAAATCTGACTGCATTTCTTGTTGTGGAATTGGCTGGAGGGTTTTGAGCGATGATCTCCAAAATTATGTATCTTGCGCTGGGTTTCCTGGTCACGGGCACCCTGCTTATGGCGACGAGCGCGCTTGCCCCGCGGGATGTCCATCTGAGCAAGATGGGGCGTTTGACAGGCACCACCGCACCTGGGGGTTTCGTAATGGAACGCTTCGCTGGATAACTGGCACCCGGTGAGGTGAGCCGTTTTGACCAGCATTGCCAACAATGCGGCCTCAATCCGCGCTGGCAGTAGTGGCGGTAGGTAAAAACGCTACCCTTCCCAACTTGTGCCCATCACAACGGATATAGCATTCGCCGCCGTCGAAAAGTCTGGCGCTCCATGAATGCCGGCACTCGAAGATGGGTCGTGATCAACGGCTGAATGCCCACCGGCACGCTGCTGTTATATCGTCACCTGCTCGCCGATCTCCACCACCCTGTTGGTCGGGAGATAGAAATAATCAGATGGGTCAATGGCCGTCTCAGCCATGGCGATGAACAGCCAGTCCTGCCAGGCAGGCAGCCCCGAATTGGGGTCGCCCACCAGCTTGCGCCGTCCAATATAGAACGACGTCGACATGATCTCGAACTTGAAGCCAGCTTTCCGGCACTGGCCCAAGGCCTTGGAGACGTTTTGCGTTTCCATGAAGCCGAACTTGAGTTCCACCTTGCTGAAGCGTTCGGAAAGTTTGGTAATGACGAAACGCTGCTCGTCTGGAATGACGGGAACGCCTGCGGTTTTGATTGTCAGAATAACATTTTGCGCGTGAAGGACATGATTGTGCTTGATGTTGTGCAGAAGCACGCTTGGGACCTTGTCCGGTACGCCTGTCAGGAAAACCGCCATTCCGGGAACTTCCGCCGGAGCGTGCTCGGACTTGCGCTCGATGGACGTGATGAATGTGTCCAGCGGGACATGATTGCGTTCGGCCTTCTCGCGCAGCAGCAGCGTGCCTTTTCGCCACGTCCACATCATCACCATGATCGTGGCGGCGATCAGCACGGGAACATAGCCGCCATCGTGTACTTTGAGAAGATTGGCGCCGAGGAACACGCATTCCAAAAGAAGAAGCGGCAGAAGGACAACGACTGATGTCAATGTCGACCAGCCCCAGAAAACGCGAACGAACTGGAACGCCAGCAGCGTCGTGACAACCATGGCTCCGGTTACCGATATACCATATGCCGTCGCAAGCGATTCAGAATCGCCGAAAACGAAGATAAGAAGCAGGACGCCGAAAAGCAGTAGCGTATTGACCGCCGGAACATAGATCTGGCCGGTATTCGTTTCCGATGTGAAGCAGATTTCCAGACGTGGCAGGAAGCCCAGATGGATGGCCTGCCGTGCCAGCGAAAAGGCCCCCGTGATCACGGCCTGGCTGGCGATGATCGTTGCGGCTGTTGCCAGGATCACGACCGGCAGCAGCGCCCATTCGGGAAACATCAGATAGAACGGGTTGCTGGCTGCCGATGGATCGGAAAGAACCAGCGCTCCCTGGCCGAGATAATTCAATGCGAGGGCCGGAAACACGATGATGAACCACGCCCACTGGATCGGGCGGCGGCCAAAATGGCCGAGATCGGCATAAAGAGCTTCCGCACCGGTCACCGTCAGAAAGACCGCACCCAGCACGATCAGGCCGACAAAACCCGCTTCCCAGACGAACCACAGCGCGTAGAACGGATTGAGGGCATTCAGGATCGTAATGTCATCGGCAATATGGGCGATCCCGCCTGCAGCCATGGCGATGAACCACAGGAGGGTGATCGGTCCGAAAAAATTGGAGACGGCAGCGGTTCCGCGTGATTGGACTGCGAACAGCAACACCATGATCGTCGCAGAGATCGGCAGCACGTAGTCTGCAAGGGTGGGGGTGACAAGTTTCAGTCCCTCGACGGCCGACAACACCGAAAGGGCAGGCGTGATCATCGCGTCGCCGATGAACAGCGCTGCGCCCATGATCCCTGCGAGAAACAACATCGTCGTATAACGGCTGGCCTTCTTCATCAGCAGCGCCAGAAGCGAAAGGGTGCCACCTTCGCCGTCATTGTCGGCCCTCAGCAGGAACAGGACATATTTGAACGTGACGATAATCGTCAGCGTCCAGATCATCAGCGAGATCAGGCCGATGACTTCGTCATGTGTCACACCGTCATGGGCGAACGGCCGCAAAGCTTCACGGAACGCGTAAAGCGGACTTGTGCCAATATCTCCATAAACAACCCCCACCGATCCGAGGATGAGGACGAGGAATTTACGCGTTTCCGGCGTTTGGGAAGGGGCGTGGTCGGTGGACGAGCTCATTTTATCTCCAGCTCACGTGGAGCGCTGTGTGCAATGCAATGATAGAATCATATGGAGCGTTCTATCGCAATCCGCAATCGACCTCTGCGGGCCGCAGCAAGTTTATCCCGAAGCCAATGTTTTGCATTGCTCGAAGACATAAGGGCGAACAACAGAAGGCTGCGACCAGCTATGCTGGCCGCGATAGGCACGGCGCCTTGCAACAGCCGGAAGGTCCTGCACAAGGGCTAGCGCAGGCTGGAGACGCCGAAACGAGCCGGACCATCGGTCATGTTGACGTCCCGCGCGTTGGCAATTTCCTCTATGATCGGACAATCCGGGCGGTCGTTTCCCTGGCAGGTGTTGGAGAGGTGTTTCAATGTCCTTGTCATGGCAGCAATGGCCGCCTTGCGCTCCAATTCTGCGATATGCTCGAGGGCGACGGCCTTCACGTCGGCGCTGGCCCGCGACCTGTCCCGCCAGAGCGCGAGCAGTGTCTTCATCTGCTCGACCGAAAAGCCCAAACCCCTGGAGCCTCTTATGAACTGCAACGTGTGGATGTCGTTCTCGCTGTATGTGCGATAACTGGACTGCGCCCGGTGCGCAGGGCTGATCAGCTTGATCTGTTCATAGTAACGGATCATTTTTGCCGAAACGCCGCTCACTTTTGATGCTTGCCCGATATTCATTGGCGCGATCCTCATGGGGTGATGAGCGCCCGGCCAGAAGCCGGGCACTCGATTTCAGGCGGGGTTTGCCCGGTGCAGGCGAAGAGCGTTGCCTATGACAAACACACTCGACATCGCCATGGCGGCGGCGGCGAAGACCGGGGACAGCAGGATCCCGTTCACGGGGTAGAGCGCACCGGCGGCGACAGGAATCAGCACCACATTATAGGCAAATGCCCAGAACAGGTTCTGCTTGATGTTGCGTATCGTCGCCTGGCTCAGGGCAATCGCTTTGGATTGACAGTGGCATCCATCACGCCCGCAACGCCCTTTAGGGCTTTCTCGACGCGCCGGACGCAGGACGCACAGGACATTCCCTCTATATCAAACGAGGTCGAGAGCGGCGTCGCCATTGCGCGTTCTATTTTTGATGGTGCAGTCACAGGACGGTCCTCATTGAGCTGCATGTATACGTAATCCTTCCCATGGTGGGAAGGTCAAGCGATATTTCACAAAGCATGCCGGCTTGCCGGAGCACCTCCGTCAGACCTTTGGAAACGGATGTGAAGACAATGCGGTAATCCATCCGGAGATCCGCTGCGATGCAGACCTGTGTCCCTCGGCCGAATTTATCGCTCACACATATTTTAACGCTCTTGATCTTTTGTCGGCAGCCTCGAGCGAATGGCGTTCAAGCACCTGCAAGCCCTTGTCCGCAGGACCGAAAAGGGTGAATTTGCCGTCGTTCGGGCGATTGTCTCGCGCGCGCGGCCCAACGGAAATTCTGTGAGAAAGGACGGCTGGAAAGGGGTGATTAACCTTTATTTTCTATTGAAATAGGGTGTGCCCATTGCCCGTGAATTTTGAGTGAGCAGGTTCCTATGCGTCTTTCCCGAACCAATTTTTCGAATGCCTTCGACAATACGGGAGAGCAGGCCGCAAGCCCTGACAATCAACTGGGGAAGGCCGAGTTCCAGCGTCGTATCTATGGTGCCCCTCTGGAGGCGAAGGCTGACGAAGGCTTGTATGAAGCCGACACCGATGCGATGGCCGAAATCGAGGGCAGGGGCGATGCCCCCGTTTGGCAAAGTGCGTTCGTGCTCGGCCCGAACGTACGGTTCACCCGGACGCCGGAAAGCGTCTATTCGAAGCGGCCAGCTGCGGATGGGGCCAAGGAAGCGGAAACCCCGGATGTCCCCGCCGATCCGGTAGAGCCGCGCTATGAACCTGTGGATGCCGCCTGCCCGCCGGTGGCTGAGCCGTTTTCTCCGGTGGTTCAGGTCGAGGAGCCCACGTCCGGTATCCAGCTGCTTTCGCTCCGTTTGAAACACGAAATCGAAATGCACGCCGCGGCATCGTCCGTCGAGGCAGAGACAGATCAGGCCGACATCGATCTTGCCTGTTTTCCCGCCGAGGACCGCGTTGTCCCCGCGGATATCTCTGAACCGGTATCTGCGCGGCACAGTTCCTTTCTGCATGTCTCTGACGAGGTGTTCTGGGACACGATGGATTTGGAAGCCGACATGGATGCCCTGGTGCCGGCGTTGCGGTGGCAGCCGCCGGCCTATCAGGCCGCACCCAATTCAGTAACCGGGCTGTACCGCGAAATCGGAATCAAGCTGGCTGATCGCCGGGTTTCGGCGCCAGTTTTGCCGATGCCGGTGATTTCCGAACCTGTTTCCCCCCCTGTCGCTGCCCAGACGCCGCTGCAGATGAAGGCGCAGGTAAACGAAGAGCCCGAATTGCGTGTTACAGCCGCAGACGCGCCCATTGAGACAGCGCGCGTTGCAAAGCCGCCTGTGACCTCACTCCGGCCTATCCGGGCAGCGCGCCCGGATACCTTTATCGCTGTTCCGGATTTGGCCGTAGACGGGGGCAGCGGTGAATATGTGTTCCCGCCTGTGACGCTGCTGCAGGAACCGACAGTCCAGGAGACGGCTGTTATCACCCAGGAGGCCCTTGAGCAGAGTGCCGGCTTGCTGGAGAGCGTGCTGGAAGATTTCGGGGTGCGCGGCGAGATCATCGATGTCCGCCCGGGACCGGTCGTTACGCTTTACGAATTCGAGCCGGCGCCAGGCGTAAAGTCATCGCGCGTCATCGGCCTGTCCGACGATATCGCCCGTTCGATGTCGGCCTTGTCAGCCCGTGTGGCTGTCGTGCCCGGCCGCAACGTCATTGGCATCGAACTGCCGAACCCGGTGCGTGAAACCGTCTATTTCCGCGAGTTGATCGAATCCGAAAACTACGAGCAAACCCGGTTCAAGCTGGCGCTGTGCCTCGGCAAAACCATCGGCGGCGAGCCGGTCATCGCCGAGCTTGCCAAGATGCCGCATCTTCTGGTTGCCGGCACGACGGGCTCGGGCAAATCCGTCGCCATCAATACGATGATCCTGTCCTTGCTCTACCGGCTGAAGCCGGAGGAATGCCGCCTGATCATGGTGGATCCGAAGATGCTCGAACTGTCGGTTTACGACGGTATTCCGCATCTCCTGACCCCCGTCGTCACCGATCCAAAAAAGGCGGTGATGGCGCTGAAATGGGCCGTGCGCGAAATGGAAGACCGTTACCGCAAGATGTCGCGCCTCGGCGTGCGCAATATCGATGGCTACAATGCGCGCGCGGCGTTGGCGCGGTCAAAGGGCGAAACAATCCTGTGCAGCGTGCAGACCGGGTTTGACCGTTCGACCGGCGAAGCCGTTTTCGAACAGGAAGAAATGGACCTCGCGCCGATGCCTTACATCGTCGTCATCGTCGATGAGATGGCCGACCTGATGATGGTTGCGGGCAAGGAGATCGAGGGCGCGATCCAGCGGTTGGCGCAGATGGCCCGTGCTGCCGGCATTCATCTCATCATGGCGACCCAGCGTCCGTCCGTCGATGTCATCACCGGCACGATCAAGGCTAATTTCCCGACGCGAATTTCCTTCCAGGTCACTTCGAAGATCGACAGCCGGACAATCCTCGGCGAACAGGGCGCGGAACATCTTCTGGGGCAGGGGGACATGCTGCACATGGTCGGTGGCGGGCGGATTGCCCGTGTTCATGGACCGTTCGTATCGGACGAGGAAGTCGAAAAGGTTGTCGCCCATCTGAAGACGCAGGGCCGCCCGGAATATCTGGGCACGGTCACCGAAGATGCCGAAGAGATCGAGGAGACCGCCGAAGAAGACGCCGCAGTCTTCGACAAGGCTGCGATGGCCGAGGAAGACGGCAACGACCTCTATGACAAGGCGGTCAAGGTCGTCCTGCGGGACAAGAAATGCTCGACCTCCTACATCCAGCGCCGTCTGCAGATTGGCTACAACAGAGCCGCGTCTCTGGTCGAGCGGATGGAGCGGGAAGGCCTGGTCGGGCAGGCCAACCACGTCGGCAAACGGTCGATCCTCTCGGCGGCAGGCCGGGAACCGGTCGAGATGCCAGCCGCAGACGAAGAATAGGGGCGAGTGCGGTCAGTCACCCGAATTTGACCGCGCGGGCAAGGTCCGAACGAAATCGCGTCGTTTCCTCCCGCCGTTTTCCCTCGTCCGGAATGCGCAGAAGATAGGAAGGGTGGACGGTAACAAGCATAGACCGGTCCGTGCCGAGTTGCACGATCTGACCGCGCAGGTCCAGTAGGCGCTGCCTGCTATCCGTGAGCGCCATCAGGGCTGTTGCTCCCATCGCCACCACCAGCTTTGGCTTGATCAGCGCCAGTTCCTGCGTCAGCCACCATTTGCAATGCTGAACCTCGCCCATGTCCGGTTTCTGATGAATGCGGCGTTTGCCGCGCGGCTCATATTTGAAATGCTTGACCGCGTTGGTGACGTAAGCGCTCGTCCGGTCCAGTCCGGCTTGGTCAGCAACTGTGTTGAACATCACGCCGGCCGGGCCGACAAAAGGCCTGCCGGCAAGATCCTCCTGGTCGCCCGGCTGCTCGCCGACGATCATGATCCTGGCGTCCTGCGGGCCTTCACCGAAGACTGTCTGGGTTGCGCCGCAATGCAGGGCGCAACGGGTGCAATGCCGCGCCTCCTCGCGAAGCTCCTCAAGCGTTCCTGCCAGCGGCCGGACAACCTCCAGCTCGGCTTTGGCAATGGCCTGAAGCCGCTGGTGAAACAAAGGTGCCTCGCTGGCGGCTCGTTCGGCCATGGCGATGACGCTCGCCTCCGCACCGGCAATCAGACCTGGGATAAGCTGCGCCTCCGGCAGGTTCTTCCAGTATTTCTTCGGCATCTCCGTCATCATCATCTTTACCTTGAGACGGGCCGGATTGAAGATGTTGGAGAAATAGGTGCGCCAGAGCGCGTCCGTGCTGTCGGTCAGCATTGGATTTTCCGCCGGTTCGGTCGACACCGTCAAAGTGTTGCCGTCCCAGGCTGCGGTCCCCTTGGGCGTGGCGATGATCCAGTCCATATCGGTAAACCGGCGCTGAAAAAACGGCGCTGCACGCGCAACGATATGATGGTCGGGCTCGAACCAGGCCAGAAAACGCCGGCGCGCATGCTCCTGTTCGGCATCGATCTCCTTGAACCGGACGAAAGCCGTCATCTTGTGGCAGTCGCGCCGCACGGATTTTTCCATCGCATGCAGCTGCGCCACATCGGCATCGGATGGCACCTCCAGCAGCAGGCGCTCCTCCTGCAACCGGAAAAGAACCTTGTAGAGCAGTTGGAAGCGCGCGGGATCACTGTGGCAGATCACGGACTGCGCCAACGGCAGGAAAGCCTTTGGCACCGTCAACGCCGGCGCTGACGCCGCAGAAGCAATCGCCGTCTCCTGCGTTTCGGCGGCGGGTCCGAATAGATCGTCCGCCGCAGCATTCCGGCAACGCCAGTCGATCGTTTGCGGTGCAGTGCGGGCGAGCAGCAGAGACCGGGCTGCCTTTCGCCACTCGGCCCAATCTCCCCGGCCATCGAGTAGAACCGTGATCATCAAAAAAGCGCCAGCTGCTGCGGCCTTGGCTCGAACATGGCCCGCAGATCGGAACGGTCGATCAGCCGATGCGGTGTCCAGCCTTCGGTCACGACGAAGGATTGTACCTTCTTGATCGAGACATGCAGCCGCGCCAGATCCTCCAGCCGCAAACGGCGATGACGCCGGGCGGAGAGGATCCCGGTCACGGCTTTCGTTCCCAGCCCCGGCACCCGCAACAGCATCTCGCGCTCCGCCAAGTTGATATCCACCGGAAAGCGATGGCGGTTGACCAGCGCCCAGGCAAGTTTCGGATCGAGCTTCAGGTCCAGCATGCCATCCGGCTGGTTTTCGGTGATTTCCTCGATGCCGAAACCATAGAAGCGATAAAGCCAGTCGGCCTGATAGAGACGATGTTCGCGCATCAAGGGTGGCTTGATCAAAGGCAAGTTTTTCGACGCATCGGGAATGGGGCTGAAAGCGGAGTAATACACCCGGCGCAGACCGTAGCTGCCATAGAGCCGGGCGCTGGTGCCAAGGATGACCTTGTCATTGGCCTGATCGGCCCCGACGATCATCTGTGTACTCTGGCCCGCCGGCACGAAGCGTTTGCGCCGCTTGGTCTGCAACGTCGGATCATTGGCGGCCTCGATCTTCAGCCTGAGCTCGCCCATCGACTTGCGGATGTTGGCAGGCCGCTTTTCCGGCGCGAGACGGGTTAGCCCCGTATCGGTCGGCAGTTCGATATTGATCGACAGGCGATCCGCATAAAGGCCAGCCTGCTCGATAAGAAGCGGTGACGCCTCCGGAATGGACTTCAGATGGATATAGCCACCGAATTTGTGGGTGACGCGCAATTCCCGGGCAATGCGGACCATCTCCTCCATGGTATAATCCGATGAACGGATAATCCCGGATGAAAGGAACAGGCCCTCGATGTAATTGCGCCTGTAAAATTCCAGCGTCAGCCAGACGACCTCCTCGACGCTGAACCGCGCCCGCTCGATGTTGCTGGACGAGCGGTTGATGCAATAGGCGCAATCATAGATGCAGAAATTCGTCATCAGGATCTTGAGCAGCGAAATGCAGCGTCCATCCGGCGCATAGGCGTGACAAATGCCGGATCCCTCTGTCGAGCCAAGTCCGCCAGACTTTGACGAATCTCTCTTCACTGTTCCGCTTGAGGCGCAGGAAGCATCGTATTTGGCGGCATCGGAAAGGATGGCCAATCGTTCGTTCAGCGACTTCTTCATAATTGTTCATGTTATGTTCTGTGTTGCCCAGTGTCAACAGTCCGGCGAATAGGCTCCGACTTTGCGTTTCGCCGTTGCAGCGCCTACGCTGGCACTCCATAGTGCGCCGCATGGGACTTGATTCAAAAATATTCGACAGCATTCGAACACGACGCAAAAAATCACCTTCAGCAGACGACGATGGCCCGAAGTGCCAGTGGGACGGTTGCGACAAGAAGGGCGCACATCGCGCGCCGGTGGGACGCGAGGGCGAGGGCCAGTATCTTCTTTTCTGCCTTGAGCACGTGAAGGAATACAATCGTGGTTACAACTACCTGTCCGGGCTGTCTGACGCAGAAGTCGGACGCTACCAGAAGGAAGCGATAACCGGGGGCCGACCGACGTGGGGCACCGGGGTCAATCAGTCCGCACGTGACAGCCCTACCCAGTCGAAGGTTCGCTCGGGCAGCGCGCAAACGCAAAATGCCCGACGTTCGACATCGAGGGCAGGCGCAGCTGGCCAGAGCCAGGCGGCACCCGCACGAAAGCTGAAGGTGCTTGAAGCGAAGGCGTTCGAGACGCTGGGGCTTGCCTCGGGCGCGACGGCAGACGAGATAAAGGCGCGCTACAAGGAACGGCTCAAGCTTCATCACCCGGATGCCAATCAGGGAGATCGCGGCTCTGAGGAATTGCTTCAAGCGACGATCGAGGCGCACAAGATATTGAAAGTGAACGGATACTGTTGAAGCGCGTCCGCTTCCCGCGAGCAGACGCTTTTTTCAGCCGTTTTTTTACTCGGTGCCAGACGAGTAACCTGTAGCGGTAGGGCCGCTTTGCGAGTTGCTGCCAACAAGCTGCGTGGTGATTTTTAACCGCGGCCTTGATCACAGGCTGAGACTTGTGTGCCTTTCGGCGTACAAGTCTCTCCCACAGATTTTATCTGACGAGCCCTGATGGCGTGCCCCTTCGATCGCAAGTGTGTCCATAACTCACCAAAAAGACTTTGCCATGCTGAGGCGAATCTGACTTAGTGCGATCAGCGCATTTTTGCCGCTAGATAGAAAATAAGCGCATTTAGATCGAGATTGCCATGTTGAAGACTGCCAGCGGCAAAAACAATGAGACTTTACGCTCATTGATATCTTCGGACGCCGAGGAGCTGTCTCGCCAGTTGCGGGCCCACCAGCAACGGACATTTCCGCCGACGGCCCAAAAGAGCATTCGCCAGTTCACGCCCGCAGAGGCCGCTGATTTCATCGGGATTCATCAGGGATATCTTCGCCAGATCGTCGCCGAAGGGCATGGGCCCGAACCGCTGGCGAACGGCCGGCGGCAATATTCCGTACAGGACATCGAGAACCTCCGTCACGTCCTCGACGAAGGGGGGAAGGGGCCTCGAAAGTACGTTCGCCACCGGCGCGAAGGAGAGAAGCTTCAGGTCATTTCTGTCATGAACTTCAAGGGCGGCTCCGGCAAGACCACTACATCAGCGCATCTTGCGCAGTTTCTTGCCCTGCGCGGCTACCGGGTTCTGGCCATTGACCTCGACCCGCAGGCATCGCTGTCGGCATTGTTCGGACATCAGCCCGAGCTGGACGTTGGAGAGAGCGAGACGCTCTACGGTGCAATCCGTTACGACAGCGCAAGGCGGGACGTGACCGAAATCGTACGCGCGACCTACACGCCCAATCTTCACATCATTCCGGGTA
>JAESFK010000312.1_pt1 | contig 28758 bp, 23 predicted proteins | sample 9269391 | NCBI WGS metagenome assembly JAESFK01 (sample SAMN14506231, study PRJNA617097) | algae metagenome | isolation source: Drouetiella hepatica UHER 2000/2452 and co-occurring heterotrophs from... | place: Slovakia: Slovak Paradise National Park, Hrabusice, Kosice Region | collected 2000-01-01
AGCTCGGGCGACTTCGTCGTCCGGATGAAGCGCACCCACGAGCGCCCGCGCCGGATGGCGTTGGACTCGCGGACGGCCGTGCGCAGGCTGAAGCCCTCGAGCACCATCGCGACGAGCAGCACCGCGAGCGGCACCCACCACCAGCGCGACTCGAACGGGTCGTAGTCGTTCTCCTGCAGCGCTTCCCGCACCTTCTCGTACGACTCGAACAGCGCGAAGACCCCACCGAGCACGAAGAGCATGATCGCGACGATGAACGAGTAGACGTAGCGCTGCTGCCCGAACCCGAAGGGGTGCTCGAGGGTGGCCTCACGGCTGGCCCGGCGGCTTCCGACGAGCAGCAGCACCTGGTTGCCGGTGTCGGCGAGCGAGTGCACCGACTCGGCGAGCATCGAGGAGAACCCGGTGAGCAGGAAGGCGACGAGCTTCGTCACCGCGACCCCGAGGTTCGCGAGCAGCGCGGCGATGATCGCGGTGCGTCCACCCTCGCTCGCCATGACCCCGATCCTAGGGAGCGCCGGTCGGCTAGCGTCGCCTGCATGCCGACCTCTCGCGGGACCCTCGACTGGTCCGCCGCCGCCGACCACCCCGAGCTCCTCGCTCCCCCGGTCCACCCGGCGCTCGCCGTCGTTCCCGGCGCGCTCGTCGCCCCGATCGACGCCGACCTCGCCGACACCGCCGCGTTCTGCGAGGCCTACGACGTCGCCCCGGGCGCGAGCGCCAACTGCGTCGTCGTCGCCGGGAAGCGCGGCGGGGTCACGTCCTACGCCGCGGTGATGGTGCTGGCCACCCACCGGGCCGACGTCAACGGCGCCGTCCGCCGCCACCTCGACGTCCGCAAGATCTCCTTCGCCCCGATGGACGACGCGGTCGGGCTCACCGGGATGGAGTACGGCGGCATCACGCCCGTCGGCCTGCCCGACGGCTGGCCGGTGCTCGTCGACGAGGCCGTGGTCGCGGCCGGCGAGGTCGTCGTCGGGAGCGGGCTGCGCCGCAGCAAGCTGCTGCTCACCGGCGAGGACCTGCTGCGGCTGCCCGGGGCGCAGTCCCTGGCGCTGGCCCAGCCGACGGGGTGACGGGCCGGGTCGTCAGGAGGTGCGGTCGCGCAGGTCGGTGACGTGCCGCGACACCGACGGGTCGAGGCCGAGGCCGAGGGCCAGGTAGGTGGCCGCGTAGTCGGTGAGCGCGAAGAGCGAGGCCAGCCGCTCGAGCGGGTGCCCGGCGCGCGCCTCCTGCTCGAGGACGACCACCCCGGACTCGCGCGCCGACCCGAGCACCGCCTCGGTGAGCGAGCGGCCGGCGGGGTCGAGGGCGGGGTCGCGCAGCGCGAGCAGGCCGAGCCGGGGCACGGCCGGGCCGTCGAGGTAGGGGTCGGCGAAGATGTCGCCGCCGCCGGTGGGGGCCGCGCCCAGCCCGCTGCCGAACGGCCCGTCGAGCGTGGCGACGACGGATGCAGCGGCATCCGGGAGGGCACCGTGGGTGGCCGGGACGCGCGCGGTGCGCGAGAGCATCTGGGCCGCGCGGCAGGCGGCCACGCCGGTGAGCGCGCCGTCGCCGAGGACGACGGGCACGGTGCCGTCGAGGCCGAGGGCGAGCACCTTGGCCGGGTTGACGAACGCGTCGGACGAGGGCCGGCACTCCTCGGCCACGCCGTCGAGGACGTCGGCCACCGACTCGAGGACGTCGGCCGGGCAGGAGGCCAGCCCGAGGGCGTCGGCCGCGACGAGCACGGGGGTGAGCAGCGACCACAGGGCCGTGCGCGACGACGGCGCCGCCAGCGCCACGTCGACGTGCACACCCCGGGCCCGGGCCGCGACGTCGGCGAGCGGTGAGTCGGCGGCCCCCACGGTGAGCAGCGAGGCACCGCGGCGGGCGGCCTCCGCCGCGAGCGCCAGCGGGCCCGCCGCCCGTCCGGACTGCGAGACGGCGATGACGAGGTCGAGCGGGCCGACCCATCCCGGCAGCGGTGCGTCCCGGCGTGCCGAGACCGGCACCGGAGAGCCGGGCTCGGCGAGCAGGTCGAGCACGTCGCCGACGATGCCCGAGCCGCCGAGGGCCGCGACGAGCACCGATCTGGGCCGCTCCCCACCGCCGACGCGGCCGGTGCCCGCCTCCTCGGCGGCGACGACGGCCCGGCGCACCTGGGCGCCCGCAGAGGCCAGCCAGCGCAGGGTGTCGCGGGTGTCGAGCGCCCCCAGCGCGTCGACGTCGTCCAGCCGGTTCTCGTCGACCCACGACATCGCAGGCAGCTCCTCGGGTCGGGCCCGCGCCGCGCGGGCCGGTGGCTGCGGCCGGGGGTCCGGCCGGGGGCGGTGGCCGGTGACCCGGCCGTGGCTCAGGCGGGGTGGCGCGCCTCGTCGACGAGCAGCACCGGGACGCCCTCGTCGATGCGGTAGGCCAGCCCACAGGACTCGCTCGTGCAGACCAGCTCGGGGCCGGTCGGGCCGTTCTCGTCACGCAGCTCGCTGCGGCACGCGGGGCAGCGGAGGATCTCGCGGAGCCAGGGCTCGAGGTGGGAGCTGGGGCCGGCCGGCTCGCTCATGGGGTCCTCTCGAAGGGGTCGTCCGGGACGGCCCCGATCCTTCCACACGGCGCGCGCCCCGGGGAGTGCTCCCCCGCCCCCCGTGTTGTGACCTGCGGATCTGCTGCCTAGGGTCCCGTGTGACGACACGTGGGAGGAACTGAACCGGTGCAGCTGGAGATCCTCGGCAGGGTGCGCCTGTCCACCGACGACGGCCCGGTGCGGCTCACCGAGCTCGAGCACGGCCTGCTCGCCTCCGCCGCGCTGCACGACCACGTGGGCGTCGACACCCTCGCCGAGTGGCTCTGGGACGGGGACCCGCCCTCGTCGGTCCGCAACCGCGTGCAGTCCCTCGTCTCCGGCATCCGCCGCAAGGCCGGTTCCGAGCCGCCGGTCATCGTCACCGAGGGCCGCGGCTACCGGCTCGGTGACGGCCTGGCGGTCGACCTCACCCGGTGGAGCGACGAGGTCGCCGCCGCCCGGGCCCTGCGCCCCGACGACCCGGCGGCCGCGCTCGACCGCTACGACGCGGCCCTGACCGTCTTCGTCCACGACCCGCTCCAGGGCGCACCGGCCACCGCGGCGGTCGAGGTCGAGCGCAACCGGCTGACCCAGGAGCGCCTCTCGGTGCTCGAGGAGCGCCACGACGCCGCCCTGCGCTCGGGGGCGCTCGACGGGCTGGTCGCCGAGCTCGACGCGCTGTGCGCCCGGCACCCCTACCACGAGGGGTTCGTCGCCCTCTTCATGCTCGCCCTCGCCGCCACAGGTCAGCAGGGCCGGGCCCTTGAGGTCTTCCAGGAGGCCCGCAGCCGCCTCGACGACGAGCTCGGCGTGCGCCCCTCCGACCAGCTCGCCGAGGCCCAGCGCATCGTCCTGTCCGGGGTGCCCGTGGGTCGGCGACCGGAGCCGGTGGACGACGGCCCCTCGGCCGCCGACGCCGGGGAGGCGGCCCACCACCCGGCCTCGGGGCTGCCGGTGCCGCGCACCCTGCCGCGGCGGCCCGACCCGTTCGCCGGCCGGTCCGCCGAGCTGGCCGAGGTCACGCGGGCCGCCGAGGGGCTCGACGACGGGCCGGTCGTCGTCGCCGTCACCGGCCTGCCGGGGTCGGGCAAGTCGGCGCTGGCCCTCGAGGCCGGGCACGCCCTGCGCGACCTGTTCCCCGACGGCACGCTCTACCACGACGGCGCCAACACCCCCGGGGGCGTGGCCGTCGAGGCCGTCGTCGCGTCCTTCCTCCCGCTGCTCGGCGTGCACCCCGAGGCCGTGCCCGCCTCCGCGCCCGCGCGGGCCGGGCTGTTCCGCTCCCTGCTCGACGGCCGGCGCGTGCTCGTCGTCCTCGACAACGTGACCGGTGGCGACGACGGGACCGACGCGCACCGGGTCTCCGACCTGCTGCCGGCCGGAGCCGGCTCGATGGCCCTGGTCACCTCGCGACGCCCCGTCGACGGGCTCGGGGCGCGGCACCGGGTCCGCCTGCGCAGCCTCGACCCGGCCGCCGCGCACTCCCTCCTCGAGACCCTCGTCGGCGACGAGAGGGTGGCCGAGGCACCGGAGGCCGTCGCCGACATCGTGCGGCTCACGGGGGCGATGCCGCTCGCCCTGCGGCTGGCCGCCGGGCGGCTGGCGCAGCGTCCGGACCTCGGGCTCGACGACCTCGTCGAGCGGCTCGACCAGATCGGGCAGGCGTCCGGCACCGACGAGATCGCGGTGCTCCGCGAGAGCCTCGACCGGCTGCTCGAGGGGCTCGAGCCCACCGCGGGGCGTTGCGTCGAGGCGCTCGCGCACCTCCCGGCCGACGCGTTCAGCGGGTGGGTCGCCGGTGCCGTGCTGGCCGACTCGGCCGCCGGCGACGCGGCGCTCGACGCGATGCTCGAGGCGAGCCTCGTCGAACCGGTGCTCCGCGAGGACCACGACACCCAGTACCGGCTGCACGACCTCGTCCGCACCCACGTGCGGGCCCGGGCCGGTCGCGGCGCCGGCCACAGCGGTGGCGCGGCCGCCGACCCCGCCACGCTGCGCGAGACCGAGGCGGTCGCCGAGGCCGCGGTCGCCCGGTCGGCGGCCTTCCTCGAGGACCGGCCGCACCGGTTCCTCCCCGTCGCGCCTCGGCCCGCGACGCTCCCCCCTCCCGAGCCGCGCCCGCTGACCCGCCGGCGCTCCCGGCGCTTCTTCCGCACCGAGACACCGCTGTTCGTGGCGCTGGCCCGCTCGCTCGCCGGGCGGCGCCCCGAGCTCGCGTGGCGGCTGCTCGCGGACTCCGCCCTCGGCACCGACGCCGCGAGCGACCTGCACGCCTGGTTCGAGGCCGAGCACGAGGTCGCCGAGGCCCTGCGCGGCGCCGACGACGACAGCCGGCTCGGTGCCGCCCACCTCCTCCTCTGCCGGGCCTGGCTGCTCCAGGACCGTCGCTCGGCGTCCCGCGAGGCCCGTGACCTCGCGGAGGGCGCGCGTCCGCGGCTCCTCCTCCTCGGGGCCCACGAGGCCGCCGCCGCGGCGTCGCTCGTCAGCGCGCAGGCCTCCACCTCGCTCGGTCGGCGCGAGGACGCGGAAGCGGCCATCACGACGGCGGAGACCTCCATCGGCCGGGCCTCCGACACCACGCTCGCGGCGTGGGCGGCCATCGCCCGAGGGACCGTGCACAACGACTACGACGAGCTGGCCGACGCCGCCCGGGAGTTCACCCGGGCGCGGGAGATCCTCAGGGACACACCACGAACCGTCGCCTACGCCCTGGCGACGCTCGAGCTGTCGCGGGCCCGGCGCCGTACCGGCGAGCTCGGTCCGGCCACGCTGCTCGTCGACGAGGCGCTCGAGATCCTCTCCGGGGTCGAGGCGGTGCACATGTACTCGTACGCGCTCGACGCCCGGGCCGAGGTCAGCCTCGCGGGTGGTCACGCCACCGAGGCGCTCGACGAGGCGGGCACCGCCCTCGAGCGGGCCTCGTCCTCCCGGGACGCCTTCCTCGCCGCGCGGGCGAGGCGCACCAGGGCCCGGGCCCTGCTCGCGCTCGGCCACCTCGGTGAGGCCGAGAGCGAGCTGCGCAGGGCCGTCGAGGAGTTCACCGCCCTCGACCGGCCGCTCAGCGTGGCGTTCACCTACCAGGTGCTCGCCGCCGCGCTGGACGCCGCGGGCGACCCCGTGGGCGCCAGCGAGGCCCTGCGCCTCGAGCAGGCCGCGCTGCGGCGGGCCTCGGCGACGCGCGAGGCCGCTCCGCAGCGCCGCAGCCCCGGGCCCGCCTGACCGACGACGGGGGCCGCCGCCTCACTCGCGTGAGGTGTACCCGCGGAAGGTCTTGCCGGGGCGCAGCGGGCCACCGGTCCCCCAGGTGTAGCTCTTGCGCGCGATCTCGTCGCCGTCGACGTTGCCCTCGACGGTGAGGATGGTCCGGGTGCTCGCGGTGACCTTGACGACGAGCCCGACGTGCCCGGCCCACGTGGACCCGTCGTCGCTCCAGACGAGGACGTCACCGGGCTTCGGCAGCGTCTGCCCGGGCCCCCGGTAGGCGTGGAAGCGGTCGGCGACCCGCGGGTCGGTGCGCCAGGCCTGCGAGCTCTCGTAGCTCGTCGGGATGCGCGGGAAGCTCGCCGGGTCGGGCATCGTGCGGCCCGTCCACATCGCCGCGATGAACGAGCCGCACCACGAGTTGCCGTTGTAGCGGTTGTAGACGTTCCGGTTCGCGTTGCTGCCCGCGCGCTCGAGGACGTTGCGGTTCTGCGCCGGCCGGACCGTGCTCTGGTGGACGGTCTCGGAGCCGGCGACCTTGAACGCCCGCGGGGTGTTCAGCGCGGCGTCCGCCCGATCCACCGTCGCCTGGCGCAGCCCCGACAGGCCCGAGGTGGGCGGGAGCGGGTCGGCGGCGGCGGGGAGGGCGACCAGCGCGGTGAGGAGCGACGCGGCGCTCAGGGCGAGGACGGGACGGTGCTGCACGGCGGCCTCCTGGGGCGGGGTGTCCGGACGCCTACGAGCCTCCCCCGGGTCGCTGCGACGGCGCTGCGTGGTGGCTGCGCCGGCCGCCCCGGCCGAACCAACCGACCGGCCGACCCTCGGACGCTCAGGCGCGGACGATGCCCAGCACGGTGTCCCGGACCCGGGCCATCGTCTCGACGTCGGCGGCCTCGACGTTGAGGCGCAGCAGCGGCTCGGTGTTCGAGGCGCGCAGGTTGAGCCACCACATCGGGTCGTCGGCACCGCCCTCGTGGACGAGGGTGAGCCCGTCGAGCCGGTCGACGGTGACGCCCTGCTCCTGGGCCCAGGAGAGCACCGCGTCGGTCGCGGCCGCGGCGTCGGCGACGGTCGAGTTGAGCTCACCGGAGGCGGGGTAGCGGCTGAGGTCGGCCATCACCTCGCTCAGGGGGGCGTCCTGCTCGCCGAGCGCCGCGAGGACGTGCATCGCGGCGAGCATCCCGGTGTCGGCGAACCAGAAGTCCCGGAAGTAGTAGTGGGCGCTGTGCTCGCCACCGAAGACGGCACCGTGCCGCGCCATCTCGGCCTTGATGAACGAGTGGCCCACGCGCGTGCGGACCGCGCGGGCGCCGGTCGCGGCGATGACCTCGGGGACCTGTGCGGAGGTGATGACGTTGTGCACCACCGCGACGTCGGCCGGGTCGGCGCCGTCGGCGACCGCGCGCGCCACCTCGCGCCGGGCGATGAGGCCGGTGATCGCGCTCGGGCTGACCGGCTCGCCGCGCTCGTCGACGACGAAGCAGCGGTCGGCGTCACCGTCGAAGGCCAGCCCGAGGTCCGCGCCGTGCGCCCGGACCGCGGCCTGGAGGTCGCGCAGGTTCTCGGGCTCGAGGGGGTTCGCCTCGTGGTTCGGGAAGGTGCCGTCGAGCTCGAAGTACAGCGGCTCGACGGTGAGGGGCAGCGCGGGCAGCCCGGCCTCGGTGCCGAGCACGGCGGGCACGGTGAAGCCGCCCATCCCGTTGCCCGCGTCGACGACGACCCGGAGCGGCCGGATGCCGGAGAGGTCGACGAGACCGCGCAGGAAGCCCGCGTAGTCGGCGAGGACGTCGCGCTCGACGAGGGCCCCGCTGGGCTCGTCGTCCGGCACGCCGTCGGCGAGCATCCCCTCGGCGAGCGTGCGGATGTCGGCGAGACCGGAGCCCTGGCCGACCGGCCGGGCTCCGCTGCGGCACAGCTTGATCCCGTTGTACTTCGCCGGGTTGTGGCTCGCGGTGAACATCGCTCCGGGCAGGTCGAGCGCACCGCTGGCGTAGTAGAGACCGTCGGTGCTGCACAGGCCGACGAGGGTCACGTCGAGCCCGCGCGAGCGCACCCCGTCGGCGAAGGCCGACACCAGGGCCGGCCCGCTGTCGCGCATGTCCTGGCCGATGACGCAGCCGGGGGCACCGTCGGGCCCGACGACGACGTCGGCGAACGCCACACCGAGCGCACGGGCCACCTCGGCGTCGAGCTGGTCGGGCACGGTGCCGCGCACGTCATAGGCCTTGACGAGGTCGGCGAGGGAGCGAGCGGTCATGGCCGACGAGCCTACGGGAGCGGTCCCGGAGACCCGGCCCGGGCCCGCCGTCACTCGACGAGGCGGATGGGGTCGCCGTCGAGCGAGGCGCTCCACGAGGTCGTGTCGGTCGGCGTCGAGCCCGAGCCGTAGTTGAACTCGAGGCGGACCCAGCAGCCCGTCGGCGAGGAGTCGGTGCAGCTGTACGTCGAGGGGATGGGAACCGTGATGGTCTGCCAGCGCCCGTTGAAGGTGCTGCTCACCGACACACGGCAGTTCGTGAGGTTGCCGTTCACCCGACCCTTGCCCACGCAGCCGGCGAAGTTCCCTCCGGTCTCGGCCGGCGGCACGACGCGGATGTAGCTGCCGCTCGTGGCGCCGTCGCCGATGTCGTAGAGGTTGACGTTGAAGAACTGGCCGCTGCTGTTGCTCGGGATCCGGGCGAGGTAGAACGTCGTGGTCCCGCTCGGGGTGTTCGCGAAGAGGGCCATCTTGTTGAACCCGGCGACGGCGATGTTGTTCTTGTCGCCGCCGCTCGAGCCGTAGGCCCGCAGCGAGAAGCGGTTGTGGCCGCCCTCGTTGTTGTTGCCGAGGCCGTTGGTCTTGACCTGGACGGCGTAGCTGCCGGCCGGGACCGTGCCGCTGACCGTGCAGAGGTTGACCCACTGGCGGAAGTTGGCGGCGACGTCCGGGCGCGCGCTGTAGGCGCTGGTCGTCTTGTCGAGGACGGTCTGGAGGTTGCCGTTGTAGGGCTGGAAGGTCTTCGGCGCGCAGCTGCCGCCCATGACGGGCCAGGCGGTCGGCTCCCAGGGGTTGGTCCCGGGCGAGCGCACCGTGAACTGCGCCTTGGCCAGGCCGTCGCCGCTGAACTCCGAGTCACCCGTGCACCAGTCGCCCGCGCCCACCTGGTAGCGGGTCGAGGGGTTGGACACCACGGTCCGCGAGGCCGGCAGCGCGGCGGCGCCGGACAGCCGGTTCGTCGTGTTGCTCGCACAGGTCGCGCCGACGACGACCTGGGCGGGGTCGAAGGCCTCGATGGTCAGGTTGGTCACCGGCTGGCGGAGGGTGATCGTGTAGACGTAGCCGTCGTCGTCGTAGTCGGTGTTGGTCCCGCTGGTGCAGCCGTCCGAGGTGCTCGTCGAGCACTCCCCGTTCTGGAACGCGTCACCCTGCACCTTGTCGACGGCCTCGCTGCCGACCATCGCGAAGAAGTTGCCGGCCGCCGAGCAGTTGCTGCTGATGTTGCTGCCCGGGTCCGGGTCGTCGCCGAAGCGGTTGCACGGGCTGCCCAGCGGCACCGGCCCGGCGAACTCGGCCACCGCGTGCCGGGCGACGGTCGTCGTGGGCCGACCGAGCAGGCTGCCGAAGATGTTGGGCACGTCCTGGCTGACGTCGACGCGCAGGCGGGTCGAGCCGCCGGCGAGCGAGGGCGACACGAGGGTGCCGGTCCCGCTGGTGTACCCGTTGGTCGTCGCGTACTGGCGTGCCGTGGAGTACGCGCCGAGGCGGTCGTCGGGGAGCTTGGTGACACCCGCGAGGGCGGCGGCGTCGGCCGCGCGCTGAGCCCGCTGGCCCTCGATGTACCAGTGGCCCACGTCGACAGCGAAGGCCGAGAAGCCGAGCAGGACGAGCATGAGCAGCCCGGACACGACGGCCACGTACCCGCGCTCGTCACGCTGACGGGTGCGGGGACGGCGTCGCAGCGCGGTGCCGAGGCCGTTCACGGCTCGCACGTCTGGGTCTGGGGCATGGGTTCGAAACGCAGCACGGCGTTCTCCTCGATGGTGATCGAGCTGAAGACGAACTTGGTGAAGGCGTTGTGGCGCACCTTCATGTAGACCCCGACGCGGTCGGGGGGCCCGGACGCGCACGCCTGCTGGGTGATCGCGTTCCAGTTGGAGTAGGTGGGGGTGAACTGGGTGCCGTTCCAGGAGAACTTCACGCAGGTCGTGCAGTTGGCGAAGCTGCTCGCTCCGGCGGGGAACTTGTTCGTGGGGTTGGCCTTGTAGACCCACAGCTCCTGCACGTTGCCGCGCGCGAAGGCGGTGCCCTCGGCGGCCACGCTGTTCACGGCGTCCTGGGCGTAGGTGCTGAGGCGCGGCTGCGCCGACGCGGTGCGGACCCCGGCCCGGGTGGCGCTGGCCACCGAGAGGTAGTCCTTGAAGAACATCCCGAACTCCATGATGCCGACGAGCAGGAGGATGAACATGGGGGTCACGAGCGCGGCCTCGACGGCGGCGGCTCCGCGTTCCCGGCGGGGGCGGCGGCGGATCATGAGCCGATGCACGTCTGTGTGGAGGGGATCTGCTCGAGACGCATGATGACCCGCTCGGTGATCTCAGCGTTGTTGGCGAACATGACGGGAGCCCGGTGGCGGTACCTCACGAGGACGCCCACGGAGTCGACGTTCGTGCCGGAGCACGCGTTGCGGGATGTCCACGACCCCGTGCCCGCACTGGGGGTGCCGGACGCGGTGAGCGTGAACCGCACGCAGGACGTCGAGCAGGTGCTGCCCGTCATCGTGTCGCCGGTCGTGGCGTTCGCCTTGTAGACCCAGATCTCGGTGACCCGGGCCCAGTCGAGGTCGGTCATCGCGCTGGCGGCCTGGGTGGCGGTGCTCCGGGCGAAGGTGCTGTTCAGCGGGTCGGCCGCACCCATCCGGGCACCGGCCCGGGCCGCGGTCGAGACCGAGTAGCTGTCCTTGAAGAACATCGAGACATCGACGATCCCGGCCACGATGAAGAACAGGAAGAGGAAGACGAGGGCCGCCTCGAGGGCGACGGCGCCCTGTTCGTCACGGGGCTGCGAGGAGCCCGGACGCAGGGGACGCTGACGCAGCCGGTGCACGGCGAACCCCTTTCCCTGCGCGACGATCTGGGCGGAACCGACGGTAGGGCGGGCGGTTCCGCGACCGCGACGGGTCGGGGGGTCGGATCATCCGTTCGGACGAGCAGGAAAGGCCGTGTGGCGACGGGCCCTCCGGGCGCCCGGGAGCGCTCAGCCCTCGGCGCTGCCCCGCAGGACCCGCAGGTGTCCCCGGCGGGCCACCTCGCCGGTCACCTCGGGGTGGGCCGGCGGCACGTCGGCCGCCGGACGGGGGCGACCGGCCTCGCGGACGGCGTCGGCGAGCGCGAGCAGGTCGTCGGTGGTCGGCTCGGGGTCCGGGTACTCGGTGGCCAGGCGCAGGACGTCCCAGCCGCGCGGCGCGGTGAGGCGGGTCGCGTGGTCGGCGCAGAGGTCGTAGGTGTGCGGCTCGGCGTATGTGGCGAGCGGGCCGAGGACGGCGGCCCGGTCGGAGTACGCGTAGGTGAGCGTCGCAACCGCCGGCTGCCGGCAGCCGGTCTTGGTGCACTTGCGCGACAGGTTCACGCCGACGACTCTAGGCGGCGGGTCCGACCTCCTCCCGGAGGCACGCCGTAGCATCGGTCGGGTGACCGCCCGCCGCCGTGACCGCCACGGACGGGGCCACCGCGGACCCCTCGCGTGGCCCACCGTCCCGGTGATGACGACCCGCCGCGAGCGCTTCGACGACCTCGTCCTCGACGCCGCCGACCGGCTCCGCCCGCACCTCGGGACGCGGTACGCCGGAACCGAGTTCGCGGTGCAGGACGTACCGCCCACCGACCCCGCGCCCTGGGAGGAGCAGGTCGCCCCCCTCGGGCGGCTGCTGCGGGCCACAGCCTCGCGCACCGACCGGGTCGTCGTCTACCGGCGCCCGGTCGAGGCCCGGGCCCAGGACGAGCAGGACCTCGCCGACATCGTGCGCGAGGTCGTCACCGAGCAGGTGGCCGCGCTGCTGGGGGTCCCGGCGCACGAGCTCGACCCGGAGGCCGACCCCGACCGCTGAGCGGACCGGCCTCAGGGCAGCGGGAAGGCGCGGCTGACCGGTGAGGTCACGGCGACCGGCGCCAGCGGCACCTCGGAGAGCAGCAGGGCCGCCCCCGTGCCCGAGAGCGAGATGATCCCGCCGCGCAGGCTTCCGGAGCCGCCGGTGCGCTCGACCCAGACCGCGGAGGCCCCGGCGAGGTCGACGTCGACCGCGCGGTCGGCCAGCAGGCTCACCGTGCGGGTGCGTTCGTCGCTCCCGACGACGAGGGTGACCTCCGCCGTCGAGGCGCCGCCCGTGGTGACCAGCCGCAGCGACCGCTCGACCCCCCGCGTGGCCGGGAGGGCCGCGCCACCGAGCCCGGAGAGGGCGGGGGCGGAGACGGCCCAGCCGATGTCGCCGGCCGCGGCGGCCTCGCCGGGCTTGCTGAGCACGCCGGCGACGACGGGCACGTCGGAGCGCACGACCACCGAGTAGCCACCCGGAGGGACGGCCGGCAGGGTGAGCTCGCCGACCCCCTCGCCGGGGACGGTGACGACCGTGTCGGCGGTGGTGGCGACCTCGCCGTCGCGCCCGATGAGGGTCACGCTGGCGACGGCGTCCTCCCGCGAGGGCGAGACGACGCGCAGGGTCGCCTTGCCCGAGCCGAGCACGGCGGCCGGGACGACCTGGACCGGCGCGGGGGCGTCGGCCGGGACGACGGTCTCGACGCCGCGCGGGGTGCTCCCGGAGAGCCAGGTGTCGGTGAGGGTGGCGTGCAGCCCGCCGCCGTCGGCGACGACGTGGACGGCCGGGGTGGCCTCCTCACCGGCGACGGCGTCGAGCAGGAGGGTGACGCGGCCGCCGGGCGGCACGGTCTCGGTGCGGGCCGGTGCGACCGGCCCGGCGGCGCCGTGGACCGTGACGTCGGCCGTGACCGGGTTCCCGCCGGGGTTGACGAGGACGAGGCGCTCCTGGCGACCCGCGCCGGAGCCTCCCCCGAGCAGCCACATGTCCGAGCTCGCCCCGAGGCAGGGCGTCGTGACCAGGCCCCGCAGGTCGCTGCGGCTGCTGGCCCACTCCTGCGTCCCGGCGACCGCCGGGGCGAGGGAGCCACCGGCCCGGAGGGCGACCGGCCCGGTGCGCGGGAGGGGGGCCGAGGACGAGCCGGGGCGCGCGGGGACGTCGGTGAGCCTGGCCGAGCCGCCGGTGAGCCGCAGGGACCCCTTGCCGGTCGCCTCGACGGGGAGCAGCGTCGCCGGGCCGCTGGCCGCGGTGACGGTGCCTGCGACGACGGTGTCGTCGAGGCCGGCGATGCCGCTCAGCTCGTTGCCCGGGCACATCGTGGAGATGCTCGTCGCGAGGCTGGTGGGGGCGACCTCGGCCTCCTCGGCGCCGCTCGCCGCGGCGAGGTCGAGGGTGTCGGCGTGGGTGGCGGCGACCCAGACCAGCGCCGCGGCGAGCCCGCCACCGAGCACAACGCGGGTGGCCGCCGGGACGGCGGGACGCAGGCGGGCGAGGCGGCTCATCGGCCCGCCACCCGGGTCTCGCGCCGGCCGAACGGCACGGCGAGGAAGGCCAGCACCGCGAGGGCCAGGACCTGGCCGAGGTGCCACCAGCGCTGCGGGTCGGTGAGCGTCACGGTGAGCGTGCCGGGCCCGGTGGGCAGCTCGTAGGTGGGCGAGGCGGCGTCGGCGACCGGCCGCAGCACCCTCCGGTCGACCTCGACGACGGCGTGCTCGGCCCATCCGGCCGGCTCGGCGACGACGAGGCGGGCGCCCTCGGGGGCGTCGATGCGGGTCGTCGTGGCCGCGTGGGCACCCGTGGTGACGACGAGCGCCGTCCCGGCCTCGCTCTCCATCCGCAGCCGCGGCGGCGCGACGAGGGCCTCGGACTGCCGCCCGGTGGGGCTGAGGCGCCAGAGCTCCCAGCCGTCCTTCGGGGAGATGCGCTGGAGGCCGTCGGTGGCGTCGAGGCGGCGGACCACCTCGGGGACCTGGCCGCCGCGGACGGCGAGCAGGTCGGCGGCGGTGGCCCCGACGAGCCGCTCGCTGCCGGGGACCGCGCCGAGCAGGCCGGTGACGTCGGCGGCGACGGCGGCGTCGGCCCCGGGCTCGCCGGGGAGGGTCCGGACGAGGCGCGCGTCCTCCCGGCCGACGAAGCGGTAGGCGGCGCCCCGGTCGCCGGGCTCGACGAAGAGGGAGCGGGTGGCGAAGGCGCCCTCGGCCTGGTCGACGGCGACGGCCGGTCGCGGGTCCCGCCACGGCGTCAGGCCGGTGCCCAGGGTGGCGACGACGACGCCGGCGAGGACGGCGAGCACGCCGGCGACCGCGGTGCCCGCCAGCACACGGGCCAGCACCCGGGGGCGCTGGGCGAGCGCGTGGACCGGCAGGGCGTCGAGCCCGTGGGCCGTCGCGAGCACGAGGACGAGGACGAGCGGCAGGAGCATCGTGCCGGCCCACGGCGTGATGGCCTCCCCCGCGGCCTGGAGGCCCGAGGGCACCGTGCCGAGGCGCAGGCGGGGCGCGAGGAGGGCGAGGGCGAGGAGCGCCGGGACGAAGGCGGCGAGCGCCGCGGGGGTGCCGCGCCAGGAGCGCCCGCGCACGAGCCCGGCGAGGCCGAGGACGACGAGCGGGACGGCGGTCCAGACGAGGGGGGCGCCGGGGCCGCCCGGGTCGAGGAGGGCCAGCCGCCAGGCCGGCGGTGGCGTGCCGCCCCACTGGGCCAGGCCGGTGCCGGCGACGACCGCGGGCCACGAGGTGGCCCCGGCGACGAGCACCCACGGCGCGAGGACGACCGCCGGCACGAGCGCGGTGACGAGGGCGTGGACGCGCACCCGGCTGCGCACGAGGGCGAGACCGAGCGCGAGGAGGACCGCCAGCCCGGCGAGGACCGGCGCGAACGCGCCGAGGAGGGTGACGGCCAGGGCGGTGGCGAAGGCACTGGTGGCGGTCGAGCGGCGGGCGGCGACGAGCCACAGGCCCGCGGCGACCGCCGGGAGCAGGACGAGCGCGACGACGGCACCGAGCCGCCCCTGAGCGACGGCGGCGGCGGCCGGGCCCGAGCAGGCCCACGCGACGGCGCCGAGGGTGCGTACCCAGCGGCGGGTCGCGGCGACCCGCAGGGCCAGGTAGGCCGACGCGGCCGCGGCCGGCATCCCGAGGAGGAGCGTGAGGGCGACGACGACCCCACCCGGCGAGACCGGGTCGGGGACGAGCGGCAGGTGGTCGACGAGCCACGCGGGCGCGGCGAGCAGGGCACTGGCCGGGCCGGCCTGGTCGGGGCCACCGAGCCCGGCGCCGGACCAGCCGTCGCGCCAGGCGTGCCAGAGGCTGCCGGCGTCGGCGCGCGAGCCGACGAGCTCGCCCCCGGTGAGGCCGTTGCCGAGCCCGGTGACGATGTCGAGGCCGAGCGAGCGGGCGGCCGCCACGGTGGTGGCCAGCGCCGCGAGGACGGCGACGACCCCGGGGTGGCGCACGACCTTGGCCAGCCACGAGCGCGGGTTGAGGTCGGCGGCCTCGTCGCCGATGGGCGGCTGCGGCGGGACGAGCGCGTGGTGCACGGAGTCGCCCCACGACGTGAGGACCGCCCGGCGCGGCTCGAAGACGGCGTGCAGGTCGCGGCGGCGCACCTGCGGGCGACCCCGGGTCCGCCAGCGGGCCCGCCAGCCGCGCACGGGGTCGAGGGAGCTGAGCGACGCGATCTCGGCCCAGGCGCCGCGCGGCCGCTTGAGCAGCAGCAGCGTCACCGCGGCGAACACCGAGCTGACGGCGACCCAGAGGGCGAGGAAGGGGGTGCTCCACCACGGGGCCCGGGCCATCGCGACCCGGCGGGCGGCGCGACGGCGGGCACCGGTGGTCGCGGTGGCGACGGCGACCCCGGCGCGCGAGCGGACCCGCGAGGAGGGCACGACGACGACGCGGCGGCCGCTGGACTGCGCCCGCCAGCCGAGGTCGAGGTCGGCGCCGACGTCGCCGAAGGTGGTCTCCCAGCCGCGGAGGCCGACGAGGAGGTCGCGCTCGACGAGCGATCCGGCGAAGGGGACGGCGAGGACGTCGCTCGTCGTGTCGTACTGGCCCTGGTCGGGCTCCCCCGGCACCGGCCGGGCCAGGAGGCGGCCGCCGCGGGTGGTGCGGATGGAGACGGCGCGCAGGCGGTGCGGCGCGTCGGCGTCGACGTGCTTGGGCCCGACGACCCCGGTCGACGGGGAGCGGCGCCAGGCGTCGACCAGCCGGACGAGGGCCGCGGGCTCGGGGTGCGTGCCGACCGGGAGGAACCACAGGAGGGTTGGGACCGCGGGGTCCGGCTCGTGGTCGAGGACCGCGCGATAGGCGGCGCGCCTCGCCGGGGCCCGCGGGTCGGACGCGACGACGGTGACCGGGAGGTCGTGGGCGCACGCGGCGAGCACGTCGGCGAGCGAGCGGCCGGCATCCGGGTCGTCGTCCTCGGTACCGGACCCCGGGACGACGGCGCCGCCGGTGCGGTCGAGGAGGAGGACCTCGTCGGGGCGCAGGGTCTGGGCGAGCAGGGCCTCGAGGACCTCCCGCACCCCGGTGGGGTCGCGGTGGGTGACGACCAGCGCCGTGACGACGGGAGCCGCCGCACCGGCGGAGGAGGCCGGTGCGGTGTCGACGGGGCGTGGCGGGGCCAGCGTCATGGGGTGGCGGTCGGCAGGGGGACCCCCTGCGTCAGACCGCGCGCTTCTTCAGCTTGCGGCGCTCGCGCTCGGAGAGCCCGCCCCAGATGCCGAAGCGCTCGTCGTTGCCCAGGGCGTACTCGAGGCACTCGGACCGGACCTCGCACCCGACGCAGACCTTCTTGGCCTCGCGGGTGGAGCCCCCCTTCTCCGGGAAGAAGGCCTCGGGGTCGGTCTGCGCGCAGAGGGAGCGCTCCTGCCAGGACAGGGCACCCTCCTCCGGCTCGACGTTCCCGAGCATCCCCTCGACCAGAAAGAGCTCGTGCATGGTTCCTCCTCGACCTCGACCCGTGCACCCCGGCCGGTCGCTCCGGAGGTACATGCATGGAATTACACGCGTGTCATGCCACGCTCGTCAAGCCGTTCGGTGTTATCGGGCCGATTTCTCCCCCACCGGTACGTGTGGTACGGGTGTGACGCGGGGACCGGATGGTGCCGGGTTTCGGGGGTCGGCGGCCTTGCTGAGAGGATGCGCGCATGCGCATCACGGCCCTCGCGGGGGGCGTCGGCGGGGCCCGGTTCGCCCGGGGGCTGCGGCACCACCTCGACACCACCCCCGCCCTCGCCGACTCCGAGGTCACCGTCGTCGCGAACACCGGCGACGACATCACCCTCTTCGGCTTGCGGGTCTCCCCCGACGTCGACACCCTCCTCTACACGCTCGGCGGCGGGGTCGAGGAGTCCCAGGGCTGGGGACGGGCCGACGAGACCCACGTGGTCCAGGGCGAGCTCGCGGCCTACGGCGCCCTCCCCCAGTGGTTCGCCCTCGGCGACCGCGACTTCGGCACGCACGTCGTGCGCTCGCAGTGGCTCGGCCAGGGCGTGCCGCTCTCGGAGGTGACAGCGCGGCTCGCGGCCCGGTGGGGCCTGCCCGAGCGGCGCATCACCCTGCTGCCGATGACCGACACCCCGGTCGAGACGCACGTGGTCGTCGACGACGAGGACGGCGGCGAGCGGGCCATCCACTTCCAGGAGTGGTGGGTCCGCCACCAGGCGTCGCTGCCGGCGCGGCGGTTCGTCGTCGCCGGCCTCGACCGGGCCGCGGCCGCACCGGGCGTGCTCGACGCCATCCGGCAGGCCGACGTCGTGCTCCTGCCGCCGAGCAACCCCGTCGTCTCGATCGGCATCGTGCTCGGCGTGCCGGGGGTGCGGGATGCCCTGCGCGGCACCGCCGCCCCCGTCGTCGGTGTCTCGCCGCTCATCTCCGGGCGGCCGGTGCGCGGCCACGCCGACGCCTGCCTGCAGGCCGTCGGGGTGCCGGTGACGGCCGCCGGGGTGGCCGGCCTCTACGAGGACTTCCTCGACGCCTGGCTCGTCGACCCCGTCGACGCCGACACCAGGCTGCCGCGGGCCCGGGTCGAGGCCTTCGACGGGCCGCTCCTCATGACCGACGTCGAGGCCACCGCGCGGATCGCCGAGCACGCGCTGCGGCTCGCGACCTCGGTCACGGCGTGAGCGCCGGCTCCTCGGTCGAGGTCCGGGCCCTGCACGGGGTCCCGGAGGTCACGGCCGGGGACGACCTGGCGGCGCTGCTGCTGGCGGCGCTCGACGGCGCCGGCTCGCCCCTCGTCGCCGGCGACTGCCTCGTCGTCTCCAGCAAGGTCGTGTCCAAGGCGCTGGGGCTGACGTGGGACGGCTCGCGCGAGTCGGCGGTCGAGGCGCACACCCGCAGGGTCGTCGCCGAGCGGGCCGGGAGCGCGGGCGTCACGCGGGTCGTGGAGTCGCTCGCCGGGCCGGTGATGGCGGCCGCGGGCGTCGACGCCTCGAACACCGGGCCCTCCGGTGCCGTGCTGCTCCTGCCCGAGGACCCGGATGCGGAGGCTGCCCGGCTGCGGTCGGCGCTGCTGGCGGCCTCGGGGCTGGGGGCCGGGGCCGCCCTCGGGGTCGTGCTCTCGGACACCGCCGGGCGGCCGTGGCGCGCCGGGCTCACCGACTTCGCCCTCGGGGTCGCCGGGCTCGCGGTGCTCGACGACCTGCGCGGCGGGGTCGACCACGACGGACGCCCGCTGGCGGTGACCGCCCGGTCGGTGGCCGACGAGGTGGCCGCTGCCGCCGACCTCGTCAAGGGCAAGGCCGACGGGGTCCCCGCCGCGCTGGTGCGCGGGCTCCCCGCGACGTGGTTCGGCGAGGGTGAGGGCGCGGCGTCGCTCGTCCGCACCGGCCCCCTCGACTGGTTCGCGCTGGGGCACGTCGAGGCGCTCCGGGCAGCGCTCGGGGTCCGTCCCGGGTCGGTGGAGTCCACCGAGGTGGGCCTGCGCCCTGTGGGCCCCGAGCCGCTCGCCGACCGCGTCGGGCGGGTCGTGGCCCTGGCCCTGCGCGACGTGCCCGACGGGTCCGCCGACGTCTCGGTCGGGGACGCCGCCGCCGAGCTCGTCCTCGCCGCCGAGGACCCGTACGACCTCGGCCGGCTCGTCGTCCGGGTCGAGGTGGCGGCGGCGTCCGAGGACCTCGCGGCCGGGCTCACCTCCCGCACACCGACGTCGGCCACGCTGCGCCTCACCTGAGCGCACCCTTGCCGCGTGCGTCCGACGGCGGCAGGATGCCCGGGAGGCCGGCGGACCCGCGCCGCGCCGGAGCGAGGGGACCCGACGATGGCCGCACCCACCGACCCGACCCGCACGATGAACCACGTCATCCACCGGGCGCTGCGCCGCGACCTCGAGCGCCTCGAGGTGGCCACCCGTGAGCCGATGGACGACGCACGCCGCGCCGCCGTCTGCGCGCACGTCACCTGGCTGCTCGACTTCCTGCACCACCACCACGTCGGGGAGGACGAGGGCGTCTGGCCGCTGCTGCTGAGCCGGCGCCCCGACCTGGCGCCGCTCGTCGAGGAGATGACCGCCGAGCACGAGGTCCTCGCGGCCGGCTCGAACAACCTGCGCGCCGCGGCAGCCGCCCACGCGGCCGACGGCTCCGACGCCGCCCGGGAGCGGATGCACGAGGCCGTCGTGGGCATGCAGGAGGCGACTCTGCCCCACCTCGAGCACGAGGAGCGGGTGGCGATGGCGCCCCTTCTCGAGGCGTTCGACGAGGCCGACTGGAAGTACCTGTCGCGCAACCACTTCCGCAAGGGTCTGTCCTTCGCCGACGCCGGCACGTCCCTGATGTGGGACCTCGACGACGCCGACCCGGTCAGCGCGTCCGTCGTGCGCACCGAGGTGCCGGGGCCGGTGCTCTGGCTGCTGACCCGCCTCTACGGCCGTCGCTACGACCGGGCGGCGGCGCTGCGCTGGGGGCCTGCGGCCGGCACACGCGCCTGACGCACTGCCGGTCCCGACCGCTCAGCGGCCGCGCGTGGGCAGGTGGGTCGGCAGCGACATCCGGGCACCGCGGCGCGGGCGGTGGTGGCCGCCGAGCTCGAGGAGCCGTTGCACCCGGTAGCGGTGGCCGCGCCAGGGCTCGAGCAGCTCGGCGAGGGCCGCGTCGTCCTGCGGGGTCCCGGTGAGCGCCCACGTCATGTCCTTGGCGACGTGGTAGTCGCCGAAGCTCACCTCGTCGGACAGCCCGAGCGCCCGCTGGGCGACCTCGGCCCAGGTCCAGTGCCCGACCCCCGGCAGCGCGGTCAGCCGGGCGCGTGCCGCGTCGGGGGTCATGTCCACGCACTCCTCGAGCCGCCCGGCGTACCGGACGACGGCGGACACCGTCCGCGAGCGCCCCGGGTCGACCCCGGCCTCCAGCCACTCCCACGACGGCACGGCGGCCCAGCCGGCCGGCGTCGGCGGGACGGCGAGACCCAGGTCCTCCCCCGGGCCCGGCGCGGGTTCGCCGAAGCGCCGCACGAGGCGCCGGTAGCCCGCGAAGGCCTCCTTGCCGGTGACCTTCTGCTCGATGACCGAGGCGACGAGGTTCTGCACGACGAGGCCGGAGCGCGGCACCCGCCAGCCCGGCCGACGCCGCCACTCGTCGGCGACCAGGGGGTGCAGCGAGGGGTCGAAGCCCTCGGGGTCGTCGTGCTCGCCGAGCAGCGCGGGCACCTGCTCGAGCAGCCACCCCGCACCGCTCCCCCACGCCTGCGCCGTCACCTCGTCGGAGACCCCGTCGGGAGCGGTGAGCCGCAGCGTCGCCGGGCCGTCGGGCGTGCGCCAGGCGAACCACCAGCCGGCATCGTCGCGCCGGCTCGTGGGGTCGCCGCCGCCACGCCGGAAGATCGAGAGGACGGCGCCGAGCGGCACCGGGCGCGAGGCCCGGACGACGCGCTCGGCCCCGCCCTCGCCGGCCATCAGCGCACGTGGCGCGGGGCCACCCGCAGCGCCGGACCGCCCGGGGTCGCCGCGCCCTTGAACGCCGCCCAGACGTACGTGGGGACGAGGGGCAGGCCGGCGGCCAGCACCCGCTCGGGCACCCGGGCCGCCCACGCCGGCACGTTGTCGCCGGCGGAGAACGCGGCGGGGTCGGCGAGCACCGGCAGGGTGTAGTCCCAGACGTCGAACGCCGCGAAGAGCCGGCGCAGGCCGCGCGGGGTGTAGTAGTGCTCGTAGTACTGCTCGCCCTTGCCGGTCACGCGCATGTAGCGGTCGGCGGCGCGCTGCGGCAGCCAGGAGAGGAACGGCAGCCGGTGGTGCGGCTCGATGACCTGGAACCGGTGTCCGACACCGAGGTACAGCAGACCACCCGGACGCAGCACGCGGTGGATGTCGGCGACGACGGCCTCGGGGTCGACGACGTGCTCGTAGATGTGGTTGAGCACGACGACGTCGACCGAGTCGTCGTCGAACGGAAGGTCCTCGCCCCGGGCCAGGCGGAAGTCGACGCGCTCGCCGAAGCGCGCGCGGGCCTTCTCGAGCCCCGGCTCGTCGATGTCGACGCCGCTCGTCGTGGCCCCGGCCAGCGCGAGCTCGTCGGCGATGAACCCCGCCGAGCAGCCGACGTCGACCGCCGTCAGCCCGGCCAGCGACTCGACGCCCAGCGCGTGGCGGACGACGGCGATCAGCTTGGCCGCCTTCTGGCGGCGCGCCCGCTCGTCGAGCATCTTCGCCATCGACTCCGAGTAGGCGAGCTGCTCCTCACGCTCCGGTCGCTCGCTCATCCTCCGGATCCTAGGAGGTGGTGCCGACGTCCCCACGTCCAGCCCGCCCCGGCGACGAGCAGGTCGGCGACGATGGCGAGGAACCGGGCGACGACGACGACCGCCGTGGCGGCCGACAGCGGCATGAACGTGACGAGCAGGAGGGCCAGGACGCCGTCGCGCACCCCGACCCCGGCCGGGACGAGCACGGACAGCTGCCCCACCGCCGACGCGAGCGCGAAGCCGCAGACGACGCCGATGACGAGGTCGGAGGCGGTCGCGTCCGGCGCGAGCGACAGGACGAGCACCGCGACGCCGAGCCCCGCGGCGGCCCACGCGCCGGCGAACCACAGGCAGGTGAGGACGATGGCCCGGCCGGACAGTGCGTGCTCGAGGGGCTCGCGGCGCAGGATCCGCAGGCCGAGGTCCAGGAGGGCGTTGAGGAGCCGCGGCCAGAGCAGCGCCCCGCCGAGGAGGACGGCCGCGACGAGCACCCAGAGCGTGACCGGCGAGCTCCCCCGGGCCAGCAGCCGCGGCAGCGCGACGACGCCGAGCAGGCTCCCGACGAGGATGGCCAGGAGGATGGACAGCAGCCCGGTGACGGCCATCCGGCGGCGCGGCACGTGCAGCTTGGCGCCCATCTCGGCCTGCGCGAGAACGGTCCACACCGAGCCGGGCACGTACTTGCCGAGCTGGCCGACGAAGAAGACGCTCGCGGCGGGGGCCACGGGCAGGTGCGTGCCGAGGTCGGCCAGCAGCACGCGCCACCCGACGAGGGTCGCGACGGGCGCGGCGGTCGTGAGGACGAGGGCGCCGAGCAGCGCCGGCCAGCTGATCCGCCCGAGCTCGCGCGAGACCTCGGACCAGTTGCGGGCCAGGGCCCACGCGACCGCGACGAGGACGAGCGCGAGCAGGCCGTAGCGCACGACGACGAGGACGCGGGAGCGGGTCATCGCGGGCCCGTCACCGGCGCCGGAAGGTGAGGCGCAGCACCGCGTAGGCCGGAGAGTCGCTGCCGCCGAACGCGATCCGTGCATCCCGCATCCGGCCGAGGACGTCACCGTCGACGTCGCCGACGAGGGTGAGCCCGAGGTCGTCGGCCCGCGCGAGGATGCCGCGGACGTCGGCAGGGCGCACGGCGAAGTCGGGGTCGTCGTCGCCGATCGGGACGGTGAGCAGGAGCAGGCCGCCCGAGCGCAGCGCCCACGAGGCCTGCCCGACGACGAGGTCGACGTCGGTCGCGGTGCAGCCGCCGGGGTGCAGCCGGGCGACGACGTCGAGGCTCGCGGTGTCGACGTCGAGGACCTCGATGGCCGCACGCGGGCCGGTGAGCTCGAGCTCGACCGGGGCGAACCCGAGCGCCCGCGCCCAGCGCGAGAACGGGCTGCCGCTGCCGGACTCGTCGACGAGCACCGCGGTCCGGGAGCGGTCGTCGAGGACGCGGACGAGCGCGGCGACGGCTCCGAGGGCGGCCCACGCGGCGACAGGATCCTTGGCGCGGGGCAGCCCGAGCGAGCGGGCCAGGTCGGCGGCCTCCACCGCCTCGACGTCGACGGTCAGCAGGTCGGTGGCCCGCACGGACTCGGGCAGGTCGACCGGCGAGAGCTCGAGCAGCGGCCCGCGGCGCGCGCGCCACACCGCGACGATCGAGCGCATCCGGGCGACGGGGTTCATCGGGACGACCGGCGTGGGCTGGTCCTCGTCGTCGACGGCCGAGGGCTGCACGGCGAGCGCCTCGATCGCGCCGACGTAGTTCGCCCACGGACCGGTGAGGTCGGGCTCGCGCACCGCGGCGGCGAGCTCGCGGACGACGGCGGGGTCGGCCAGCCGGCGGAGCGCGCCGACCAGGGCCTCGCGGTCCGACGGCGGGACGAGCAGCCCGTCGACGCCGTCCCGCACCTGGCCGGGGAAGGTGCCGACGGCGGTGGCCAGCACGGGCACCCCGTGCCGGTGGGCGAGGAGGACGTTCTGCGAGGCCGTGGCCGACCGGTACGGCAGGGCGACGACGTCGTGGCGGGCCATCAGGCCGGCGATCCGGTCGGCGGGGACGTAGCCGCCGTGCACCTCGACGCGGTCGCGCAGGCGGGGGTCGGCGGCGAGGTCGCGGACGCGGCGGCCGGCATCCCCCCAGAGCTCGCCGGCGACGGTGAGGGTGGCGCCGTCGACCTCGCGCAGCGCCTCGAGGAGCAGGTCGACGCCCTTGTAGTCGCGGACGATGCCGAGGCTGAGCAGGCGGACGGGTCCGTCGTGGTCGGGCCGGGGCTCGGGTGCCCCGCCGGGCAGGTGCGGCGGCAGGTCGACCTCGCGGACGCGGGTGGCCCCGAGGTCGGCGGCGACGCGGGCCTGCTCGTCGGAGTGCACGACGACGGCGTCGGCCCGCCGCAGCAGCGCGCCGACGAGCTGCCGGTCGCCCGGGTTCGTCTCGTGCGGCAGGACGTTGTGGGCGATGACGACCGCGCGCGGGCCCCGGCCCCCGCCGCCGGCCCCGGCGGCGCGCAGCAGCGCGAGGTGCGCCGGGACGACGGCCGGGACGACGTGGACGAGGACGACGACGTCGACCTCGCGCAGCCGGCGACCGGCGCGCAGCCAGGTGTCGGGGCGGGCCCAGGACAGGACGCGCAGGGTGCGCGGGAACGGGTCGACGTCGGGGGAGCCGCCGGGCACGGCCTGCTCGCCCGGGTAGAGCAGCGCCGGGTAGAGGTGGCTCCACGAGACGAGCGTGACGTCGTGGCCGGCGTCGGCGAGCTCGTGCGCGAGCGTCGTCGTGTGCGCCGCGACGCCACCCTTGAAGGGATGGGTGGGGCCGACGAGCGCGACCTTGAGCGATGCCCCGTCAGACACCGTCTCTCGACCTCACGACGAGGTCGGAGAGCAGCGCCAGCGAGCCGATCATGATGCCGCTGACGACGAGCAGGACGGTGCTCGCCGGGAAGTAGAACGGGTGGCGGACCATGTCGACGAAGGCCTTGAGGACGCCGATGACGACGAGCCAGAGCGCCGGCGGCATGAGCACCTTGAGCGGGTCGAAGTACATGACCATCCGGAGCACCTGGAGGATGTACCGGTAGGCGTCGCCGACGAAGTGGAACTTGCTGACCCCGGCGCGCTTGGCGTACGACGTCTCGACGTACTTGATGTCGTGCTGGTTGGACAGGAACGCGATGGTGATCGTCGTGACGCACGAGAAGCCGGCCGGCAGCAGCCGCAGGTAGGGCAGCGAGACGTCACGGCGGAAGGCGCGCAGGCCCGAGTTGAGGTCGGGGATGCGGGTCTTGGTCAGCCACTCGGCGATCTTGCGGATGAGCCACTTCGCCGGGACGCGCGCCCACTTGTGGGTGCCCTCCTCGGTGGTGCGGGCGCCGACGACCTGGTCGTAGGTGGGGTCGTCGCGCAGGATCCGGACGAGCTCGGGGATGCGCTCGTTCTCGTAGGTCATGTCGGCGTCGGTCCAGACGACGATCTCGCCGCGGGCCTGCTGGGTGCCGATGCGGCGGGCGGTGCCCGAGCCGCCGTTGCGGCGGAACGGGAGGACCCGGACGTGCGGGTAGCGGGTCTGGGCCCCGCGCAGCACCTCGAGGGTGTCGTCGGTGCTCGAGTCGTCGATGCAGAGGATCTCGTAGGTGAGCTCGCTGGCGTCGAGGACCGCGGAGATCCGGTCGATCTCCTTGAGGACGTGGGCGCCCTCGTTGTAGCAGGGCAGCACCACCGTGACGTAGGGGGCGGGCCCGGGGCCGTCCGGGCCGTCCTCGATGACGTAGCCGCCGCTCGTGCGCGGGAGGACGGGTCGCGCGGAGGCCGGGTCGGTGCTGCGGCCGGCCAGCTCGCCGGTGCGGACGTCGATCTGCTCGCTGGGGGCCGCGTGCACGGCGTCGTGGTCGGCGTCGGTGGCCGCGGTCTCGGGGTGCTCGTTCATCGCCCGCGAGCCTACCGGCGCCGCGCCACCGGACCGATCCGACGCCCGGCTCACGCCCCGTCGATGAGCCGCGCCACGGCCTTCTCGATGGCTGCCTGGCGCTTGGAGTCCTCGCGGTACTTCCGGCGCAGCGTCCCCGCGATCGTCACCCCGTCCTCGTACTGGTCGATGACGCGCGGGTCGATGTAGGACTTGCGCGCGATGGTCGGGGTGTTGCCGAGGTAGGCCGACACCTCCTCGACCGCCGCCTTGACGGCCCGCTTGCGCGAGGCCGCCGTCGTCCCCGGCTCCGGCGACTCCGCCAGCGCCACGGCCGCGAGCACCGTCGCGTGCCAGGTCCGGAAGTCCTTGGCGGTCAGGTCCTCGGCGACCATCTGCGAGATGTACTCGTTGACGGCCGAGGCCTGGAGGTCCGCCCAGCGCGCCTCGCCCCGGTAGGCCAGCAGCCGCTTGGACCCGCCGCGCCGCCGTCGCATGTAGTTGAGCGACTCGATGACGTGCGGGTCGCTCACCGTGATCGAGTGCTCGATGCCCGACTTCCCGACGAAGCTGAAGACGAGGTCGGCACCCTGCCGGCGGACGTGGCGCCGCTCGAGCGTCGTCAGCCCGAACGAGCCGTTGGCGTCGGTGTACGCGTCGGACCCGATCCGGAAGTAGCCGAGGTCGAGCAGCCGGGTGGCGGTCGCCGCGGCCCGGGCCAGCGGCATCCCCTCGGCGGCGAGGTCGCCGACGATCGCCTCGCGCGCCTTGGCCAGCCGCGTGCCCGCCGCCTTGACCCGGTCGAACTTCAGCTCGTCGCGTGCCGTGCGCCAGTCCGGGTGGTACAGGTACTGGCGCCGGCCGGCGGCATCGGTGCCGATGGCCTGGATGTGCCCGTTGGCGTAGGGCGAGATCCAGACGTCCTGCCACGCCGGCGGGATGGCCAGGCTCCGGATCCGCTCGACCTCCTCGGCCGGCAGCGGCTCCCCTCCGGCATCGCGGTACGAGAAGCCCTTCCCCGCCCGCCTGCGCGTCCACCCCGCCGTCCGCGGGGACACCCGCCGCAACCTCGCCATGCGGGGACCCTACCCACGCCGCGGCCCCGGCAACCTCGCAGGTCAGCACCGTTCGACACGACGGATTGGGCCCGGCGCGCACCGTGTGGAAGCGTGGCCCCCATGCCCGGCCTCTCGACCGACGCCGTCGCCGACCTGCTCCACGAGGTCGCCGCCGAGGTCATCACCCCCCGGTTCCGCTCGCTCGCCGAGGGCGAGGTGATGGAGAAGAACCCCGGCGACCTCGTCACCGTCGCCGACCGCGAGGCCGAGGTCCTCATCACCCGGCGCCTCCTCGAGGCCCACCCCGGCGCCGTCGTCCTCGGCGAGGAGGCCTTCGCCGCCGACCACACCCTGATGGACCGTTACCTCGCGGCCGAGCACGCCTTCACCGTCGATCCCGTCGACGGCACGAAGAACTTCGTCCACGGCTCCCCCGACCACGCCGTCATGGTCGCCGAGGTCGTGCGCGGCGAGAGCGTCCGGGCCTGGGTCTACCAGCCCGAGCACGGCCGGACCTGGGTGGCGGAGAAGGGGTCCGGCACCTACCGCGACGGCGAGCGGATGCACACGACCCCCGTCCCCGAGGGGCGCGAGCCTCAGGGCGTGACCTCGATGTGGGCGCTGCGCGACCAGTCCCTCGGCGACCTGCCCACGATGCGGCTGTCGTGGGTCTGCTGCGGCGTCGACTACCCGAAGCTCGTCGAGGGCGAGACCGACTACATCGTCTACTCGCGCTCCAACCCGTGGGACCACGCGCCCGGCACGCTGCTCGTCACGGAGGCCGGCGGTGCGGTCGTGCACCCCGACGGCTCGCCGTACCGGGCCGTCTCGCTGCTGCCGGGTCTCGTCGTCGCCGTCGACGCCCAGGTCTGCGGCGCTGTCCGGCGGCGCGCCGAGCGGGCCTTCGACCGCTCCTGAGCCGACCGGGTCTCAGCCGGCCGGCACCGCCGCGACCGACACGCGGATGCCCCCCAGGTCGGTCCTCCGCGGCGGACGGTCGAGGGCGTGCTCCTCCTCGGGGAAGCGGATGTCGACGACCGACCGCGGCGTGAGCCCCAGCTCCTCGATCGCCTCCGGGCCGTCGGCGGCGAGGACGACGAGCCGGCGCCCGCGCTCCCCCGCCTCCCGCGCCAGCTCCTCCACCAGCCCGGACAGCCGTGCCGGGTCCTGCCGCACCGGCGTCGTCGCGACGAGGTAGGGGACGCCGCACATGCCGCGCACGGTCTGCGGCCACTCCGAGGAGGCCCGGCTGTCGATGCCGAGCACGACGTCGTCCGGGGCCAGCGCCGCGCACACGTCGTCGACGGCGGCCAGCGACCCGCGCTCGACCCCCACCCCCCGGAACGGCCAGGTCGCCAGCACGGCCGGCACCCCGACGGCCAGGGCGGTCACGACCGCCACCACCGGTGCGCCCCACCGCTTCCCGGACGACTCCAGCCGCCGCCCGGCCCAGGCTCCCGCCACGACGACGAGCAGCACGACGAGCGGCAGCGCGATGAGCAGCCGACGGTCCGCCCACGGGTGGTCCGGGGTGATGCCGGGCCGCAGCAGGGTGAGCACGGTCGACGCCGCGGCCACGACGAGCGCCGGCGCCCACGGCTCGAGCCGTCCCTCGCCCAGCCGGGCCAGGGCCCGCCGCAGCAGGACGGCCAGCGCGACGAGGGCCACGACGAGGGCGACCCACCCGACGTACCAGGACAGCCAGTCGACGGTGTGCTCGGCGTAGGTGCGCCCGCCGTCGACGGGCAGGTTCTGGCGGCGCTGCATCCCGGCGACGTAGCGCGCCCCGGGGTCGTTCGGGTCCTGGCGCACCGTCATCCACCACGGCCGGCTCCAGAGCCCCAGCCCGGCGAGCACGACGAGCCCCGCGACGACATCCGGCCCGCGACCGACGACGACCCCCGGTAGCCGCCGCCCCCGACGCCACAGCCACAGCCCCCCGAGCGAGCCGACGAGCACGACGACGGCGATGGCCACGAGGGGCAGCAGGCTGGCGTGGATGTCGCCGAGGTACCGGTAGGACAGCAGGACGGCCAGCGCCCAGGCCACGACCGTCGAGCCGGCCAGACCGACCGCCACGGGCCGCACCCAGCGCCGGCCGAGGGCCGCGCCGATGGCGAGGAACGGCACGAGCAGCAGCACCTCGCGCAGGGCGTCGACCCGGGCCAGGGCCGTGCCCCCGACCAGCACCCCGCCGAGCAGGGCCAGCCGGCGCGTGGCGGCGTCATCCCCGCGCCCCACGACCAGGGTCAGCGCCAGGAACCCGCCGAACAGCGTGAGCAGGGCCAGCTGCTCGGAGTACGTGCCGCGGGCGACGTTGAGC
>JAESFK010000313.1_pt1 | contig 28729 bp, 30 predicted proteins | sample 9269391 | NCBI WGS metagenome assembly JAESFK01 (sample SAMN14506231, study PRJNA617097) | algae metagenome | isolation source: Drouetiella hepatica UHER 2000/2452 and co-occurring heterotrophs from... | place: Slovakia: Slovak Paradise National Park, Hrabusice, Kosice Region | collected 2000-01-01
GGCCGCGCCTCCACGGACCAGTGCCTGGACGCCGCCCGGCGCTTCTACGCCGGGCGACCGTTCGTCCGCGTGACCGACAAGCCGCCGCAGACCAAATGGGCGACCGGCTCGAACCTCGCGTTCGTCAGCTATGCAGCCGACCCGGAGCGCAACCTGGTGATCGCGTTGGGTGTCGTCGACAATCTCGGCAAGGGAGCCGCCGGGCAGGCGATGCAGAATGCGAACCTGATCTGCGGCCTGCCGGAAACCGCGGGGCTGGACGGCATGCCTGTCTTGCCGTGACGAACGCCGGCCGCCGCCGCCATGCGATCCGGCGCCTCAGGTCGTGCGGCGGGTCGGCCGGCAGTTGAAGGCGAGTGGATGGCCGGCAGTTTCCCGCAGCGTGGCGAGATCGTCGCGGCCCGTCCATTCGGTCGTCGTACTGGCGTAGCGGAAGCCCGGCGCGCTGCCTTGATATTCGAGCCGCCACGTCCGGTCGCCCAGCGTCACCGAGGCGCGGTTCTTGGCGTACACCACAGACACTTCCTTGCTGCCGTCGCAGAGATAGGCAATGCCGGTCGGCGTCGCCTCGTCGGGCGCCGGTCGCGGGATCGTATTCGTGACGGTAGGTCCCTGAGGTCCGCATCCGCTCATCAGGGCCAACGCGACAATCGACAGACGCTTCATGGTGCGCTTTCCTCCGGGGGCGGACCATAGCAAATCGCCGAGGAGACGGAATGGCCCTGTTCAAGCTGCGCGACGGCGCCGAGCTCTATTACGAGGTCCATGGCAGTGGCCCCGCGCTGTTTCTGGTCGCTGGCCTTGGTGGCGATGGCCGCTGGTGGGGCGACAACGTGTCCGATCTGGCGAAGAATTTCACCGTCGTTGTGCACGATCATCGCGGCACGGCGCGCAGCAGCCTGTCGAGCATCGACTACAGCGTCGAGCAGATGGCCGATGACGCGCTGCAGCTCGTCGAGGGGCTGGGATACGACAAGGTCCACTGGTGCGGACACTCGACCGGCGGGGCGATGGGCCAGATCCTGGCGATCGATCATCCCGGACGGATCGATCGGTTGGTCCTGAGCGCCACGTGGGCGAAAACGGACGTCTTCTTCCGCCGGCTGTTCGAGGTGCGCTCGCTGATGCTGCGCGAACTGGGGCCGGCGGCGTACCTGAAGTCGAGCGCGCTGGCGCTCAATTCGCCCGCCTGGGTGCGCGATCACGATGCCATTCTCGCGGCTGCCGAGGCAAAGGCGCTGGAGACCATTCCCGTTCCCGAGATCGTCCTGTCGCGCATCGCCGCCATCGTGGCCCATGACCGGCGCGAGCAACTGCAGAAGGTAACGGCACGCACCCTGGCCGTCTGCGCCCGCGACGACACGGTGACGCCGCTCTACTTCACCGAGGAATTGGTGCGCCTGATCCCGGGCGCACGCGCCTATGTGCTGCCGGACGGCGGTCATGCATATCCGAACGTGCACGGCGCGGAGTTTCGTCGTGTAATGACCGCCTTCCTGCTGGAGTCCTGACCGCCATGAAAATCGAACCGCTGATCGCCGCCGCCGCCGCCGAGCTGACCGCCCTCCGGCGCGACATCCATGCCCACCCCGAACTCGGCTTCGAGGAGGAGCGGACCAGCACGATCGTGGCCCAGAAGCTCAAGGAGTGGGGCTGCGAGGTCACGACCGGCATCGGCAAGACCGGCGTCGTCGGCACGATCCGCGTCGGCAACAATCCGCGTGCCATCGGCCTGCGCGCCGACATGGACGCGCTGCCGATGGACGAACTGAATACGTTCGACCATCGCAGCCAGCACAAGGGCCGCATGCACGCCTGCGGCCATGACGGACACACCGCGATGCTGCTGGGCGCCGCCAAGTACCTCGCGGCCACGCGCAACTTCGACGGTACGGTGCATCTCATCTTCCAGCCGGCCGAAGAGGGCCGGGGCGGCGCCGAGGCGATGGTCAAGGACGGGCTGTTCCAGAAATTTCCCTGTGAGATCATCTTCGGCATGCACAACAGGCCGAAGCTCGATGTCGGCAAGTTCGCCATCCGCTCGGGCCCGCAGATGGCGGGCGGTGGCCTGTTCGACATCCACATCACCGGCAAGGGCGCGCATGGCGCGCGCCCCGAAACCGGCATCGATCCGGTCATCATCGCCACTCAGATCATCTCGGCGCTGCAGAGCGTCGTGTCGCGCAACGTGGCGCCGCTCGATTCGGCGGTGATCTCGGTCACGCAGATGCACTCGGGTGACGCCTACAACGTGATCCCGCAGGAGGCCGTGCTGCGCGGCACGATCCGCGCCTTCCGGAAGGAGACGATGGCGCTGATCAAGGAGCGCATTGAAACGATATCCAGTGGCATCGCCGCGACTCTGGGCGGCAGCGCCAAGGCCGACGTCCGCATCGCCTTCCCGCCGCTGGTCAACGACAAGGACGCGGTGAAGTTCATCGCCGACGTGGCGGCCGAGATCGTGGGCCCGGAGAACATGAACCGCGAGGGCCCGTTCGTGATGGCCTCCGAGGACTTCTCCTACATGCTCGAGCAGGTCCCGGGCGCCTTCATCAACATCGGCAACGGCGGCGGCGAAGGCGGCTGCGAGGTCCACAATCCCAGCTACGACTTCAACGACGAGGCGCTGACGCTGGGGTCGACCCTATGGGCGCGCGTGGTCGAGACGCGGCTGGCGAAGGATCCGCGTTGAGCACCGCCGGCGACGGCGCCAGCCGCCACTGGCTGCTGCGGGAGCTGCCTTATGTGGCAATGCTGGCGCTGGCCGTCGGGGGCATCATCCTGACCGGATTTCGCGGGCCCACGACCTACGCCTACTGGATGGTGCTGGCGCCGATATACGGCCTCGCCTGCGTGATGTCGGGATGGCGGGAAGTCGACAAGACGGCCGATCACCTGCGGCTCATCGTGACTCAGGCCCTGCACTGGCTCGCCTTCCTGGCGGCGATGTGGCTGATGTTCCTGCCCGAGGTGCGCGGCGTGGTGAACGACAATGCGACCAGCCTCGCACTCCTGATCCTGTTGGCGCTCGGCACTTTCGTGGCGGGGGTTCATGCGCGGGTCTGGCGCATCTGCCTGGTCGGCCTGTTCCTCGCTGTGTCGGTGCCGGTCGTGGCGTGGATCCAGGATTCGGCCATGCTGCTGCTGGTCGGCACGCTGATGGTCGTCGCGGTCGGCGGCGTCTTCTGGTGGCTGTGGCGTCGCGAGAGGCACGCATTGTGACGGATGGCGCCAAGGTCGTCCTGTGGAGCGACTATGTGAGCCCCTACGCCTTCGTCGCCAAGGCGTGGGCCTATGAACTGGAGGCCGACTACCAGATCGACCTCGACTGGCGACCCTATACGCTCGACATCGCCTCGTTCCAGGGCTCCGTCGAACAACGCGATCCGCATCACTGGCGCCGCGTGCGCTATGCCTACATGGACGCGCGCCGCTTCGCCAACAAGCAGGGCCTGACCCTGATGGGGCCGAAGAAAATCTATGATGCCCGCGCGATCAACGCCGGCATGCTCTATGCGCAGCAGCACGGCGTGTTCCGCGCCTACAACGATCTCGCCTTCGACCGCTTCTGGCGACGCGATCTCGATCCGGAAGATCTCGAGGCCGTCAGTGCGGCGCTCGCACAGGCCGGCGCGCCCCCCGGCTTCGCCGCCTTTCTCGAAGGCGAAGGCGGAGCCCGGCACGACGCGCTCCGCGCCGAGGCCGAGGGCTCCGGTATTTTCGGCGTGCCGAGCTTCGTCCTCGACGGTGAGATTTTCTGGGGCGGCGATCGAGTCTTTCTTCTGCGGGAAAGACTCGACGAAAAAGGCGTGCCGCGCCGGCGTTAGCCTTCGGCCCGATCCAACGTGCGTTCGACGCGCTCGTGCAGGTTCTTCACCTCGCCGCGCTGCTTGCGCGCCCGTTCCTTGATCTGGCGCTTGGCGCGCCGGAACGCATCGTTCACCGCGAAGGTCGGGTCGGCAAACCGCTCATCGTCGTGCGACATGTGGTCGATGTTCACGTCGATGTGGCCCGGCAGCGCGATATGGATGTTTACGCTGAAGAGATTGCTGGTGCGGTGATGGCGGTCGGGAACCTGCACGATCACCTGACAGGAGGTCAGACGGCCATGCAGCTTCTCGAGCGTCTCGACATGGTCGTTGATCAGAGTGTTCAGCGCTTCGCTGGGCGTGCCACCCTGGTAGCTGATCCGCAAAGCAGTTTCCATTAGAGCCTCCGCTTCTGTTCGCTCCCCCGGTCAGGAAAACGTAACACGGCAGAGCGGGGTTGCGGACTCTATTGCTGCGGGGGGGCGGAACCCGGCGCCTTGAGATGGCCGCCTTCGTCCGGTCGACGCTATTCCGCCGCGACCACCACGGCGCCGTCCGTCGTTTCCGGGCGTACCACGCGATGGCTCACCATGCGGTGATGAAGCGTCCGGATCGTGTCGCTGCCACGAGTCAGGCAAAGCCACGGAAAGAAGCCATGAACGAAACAGGCAAGCGACCCCACCAGCATCCTGGCGCCGAACCCGAAGGCCATGCCCATGTGCTGGAAGTAGGTCTCGTTGACCGAGGCGGGATGTTCGGTGAAGCGGCGGATCATGGAGGGAATTGTACCGGTCGGGGCCGGAAACAGCTTGCTACCTTTGCGCCGGTGCCGGCAAAGTTGAGCATCTCATTCTTCAGGAAGGTCGATGGCCGGAAAATTCACACTGGATTCCTTCGACAAGAAGATTCTGGATTGCCTCCAGGACAATGCCGACATGCCGCTGGCAGAGGTCGCCAAGCGCGTCGGCCTGTCGACGACGCCGTGCTGGCGGCGGATCAACCGGCTGCAGGAGGAGGGCATCGTGCGGTCGCGTGTGGCGCTGCTCGACCGCAAGGCCGTCAATGCGGGCGTCACCGTCTTCGTGGCGGTGCGCACGGCGCAGCACAGTGGCCAGTGGCTGACCCGCTTCGCCAAGGCCATCGCCTCGTTCCCCGAGGTCATGGACTGCTATCGCATGAGTGGTGAAATCGACTACTTGATCCGGCTCGCGCTGCCCGACATCGAGGCCTACGACGCCTTCTACAAGCGCCTGATCGCCAAAATCGAGCTGTCCGACGTCACCTCGATGTTCGCCATGGAGGAGATCAAGTCCACCACGCGGTTGCCATTGAACTACCTGCCCTAGTTGCGGGCTCTGGCCTCCCGCGCCGGCCGGCCTTAGGATCGCGCCCGTTTGCATGACAAGATCGCAGGGGAAACGATGAATACGGGCCCGAATACAGGCAAGAACCGCAAGAAGGTGCTGATCGTCGGCCGCATGCCGGAGGCGGGAATCGACGTCCTCAAGGCGCGCGACGATGTCGACTACGAAATCCTGACCGACGACAAGGTGCCGTCGCTGCACCCGAAGCTCGCGGACGCGAATGCCGTGACCCTCGGCGCCACGCCTTTCCGCCAGGCCGAACTCGACGCGGCACCCGGCATGATGGTGGTGGCCCGTCTCGGCGTCGGCTTCGATGCGGTCGAGATCCCGGCACTGAACAAGCGCAAGATCCCGCTGATGACGACCGGCATCGCCAATTCGGTCTCCGTGGCCGAGCACGCGATGTACATGCTGCTGGCCTCGGCGCGCCTGGTGAAGAAGTACGACCGGTTCGTGCGTGAGAAGGGCTGGGGCCAGCGCCTCTCCGACCTGCCGGCCGATCTGTCGGGCAAGACCATCCTGGTCGTCGGCATGGGCCGCATCGGTTCGCGCACGGTGAAGCGCTGCGTCGCCTTCGACATGGAAGTCTTCGTGCTCGATCCGAATATCTCCGAGGCCGACATCCAGAAGGCCGGCGCCACCAAGGTGACCGACCTCAAGGCGATCCTGCCCCAGGTCGACTTCGTGTCGGTGCACTGCCCCAAGGCGCCCGAGACGATCAACATGTTCAACACGGAGACGCTGGGTCTCATGAAGCCCGGCGCCTTCCTGGTGAACACCGCGCGCGGCGGCATCGTCAACGAGGATGCGCTGTACGAGGCGCTGAGCACCGGCAAGCTGCGCGGCGCCGGTCTCGACGTGCTCGACAGGGAGCCGCCAGATCCGGCGAACAAGCTGTTCACCCTGGAGAACGTGATCTTCAGCCCGCATATGGCGGGTGTCACCAAGGAGGCGAGCGACCGCATGGCCGTCACCGCCATCGAGAACATCCTGAGCGTGTTCGACGGAAAGCCCAACGCGGCGAACTGCGTGAACAAGGAAGTGCTGGGCTAGGAGCCCGCGCAAAGACGGAGCCTGGATATGCGGCATCGGTCGGAAGCGACCGGTGCCGCAGCTTTTTGAGGGGGTATCGATGAAGTATGGACCGCTTGGCCGCTCGGGCCTGATCGTGAGCCGGATCTGCCTCGGCGGGAATTCCTGGGGCGCCAAGGGCCGGCGGGGCTGGGGCAGGTTCGACGAGTCGGAGGCTCCGGCCTATTTCAAGCGGGCGCTCGACGTCGGCATCACCTTCTTCGACACCGCCGACACCTACAATTTCGGCCGCTCCGAGGAGATCATCGGCGCCACGCTCATGAAGATGGCCCGGCGCGAGGACTTCGTGCTGTCGACCAAGGTCGGAATCCGCATGAGCGAGACCCAGAACGATGTCGGCACCGGGCGCAAGCACCTGATGGCCTCGGTCGACGCCCAACTCAAGCGCCTGCAGACCGACTATATCGACGTCTACCAGGTCCATCGGCTCGACCCGCACACGCCGATCGAGGAGACGATGTATTCGCTCGACCAGATCGTGCGTTCTGGCAAGGTCCGCTACATCGGCGGCTCCACCATGCCGGCCTACAAATTCGCGCAGATGCTCATGATGGCCGACTGGAAGGGTTACGCACGGCCGATTGCCATGCAGAACCTCTACAACCTGATCCAGCGCGAGGAAGAGCCTGAGATGAACCGGCTCTGCCACGAGCAGGGCGTCGGCCTCATCCCCTATTCGCCGCTGGCGCGCGGCTTCCTGGCCGGCAACCGCAACAAGGACGGGGGCGGCACGACCGAGCGGGCGAAGAACGATACGGTCGTCAAGGACGGCACCTATCGCGACTGCGACTGGGAGATCGTCGAACGGCTGAAGAAGATCGCCCGGGAGAAGGGCTGCACGCCGGCCCAGGCGGCGCTCGCCTGGCTGCTGCACAAGCCCTACATGGGCGCGCCGATCATCGGCGCCACCGATCTCGACCAGTTGACGTCGGCCGCGAAGTCGACCGAGATCTCGCTCACGCCCGAGGAGTGCAAGGAGCTCGAGGCGCCCTATCGGTTCCGGGTTTCGCCGGTCAACTGAGCGCGTCGGCCGATCGCGGCGGAGAACCAGAAGGCCAGCAACGGCAGCACGATCGCGGCCGCCCAGAAGACGGGCGGTGCGCCCCAGCGGTCGACGATCGGCGCGGCGATGGGCACGCCGATCGCCTGGCCGACGAACAGACAGAGCGCGAACAACGCCATGCCGGCGCCGCGGGCTTCCGGCGCCATCTGCGTGCCGTTGGTCTGCAGCGTGTTGTGGAACATGTAGAACGACACGCCCGACAGGACGATGGCCGCGAACTCGATCTCGGCGTTCGGCGCCAGCGCCATGGCCGCGAAGGCGATGCCCAGCCCCGTGCCGCCCCAGGTGCAGAGGCCGCGCTCGCCCAGGATGCGTACGAGGTGGTGAGCAACCATCACATAGAGAAAGCCGCCGGCGCCGAAGGCCGCGACCGCGAGGCCAATGGCGGCGAAGCCCAGGCCGAAGCGCTGGTGCAGGTCGGCGCCGACGAAGGTGAAGGCGCCCCAGAAGACACCGCCCTCCAACGCCACGACCAGGATCACCGCGAGCGCCCAGGGCCGCCGGAGGACGCGGACCATCTGGCCGATCATCGAACCCGCCGCGCGCTCGCCCGGTCGGGCGATGTCGGGCCGGGCACGCATGACCGCGAACAGGGCGCCGCCGGCCAGGATGTAGATCGCGGCCAGCACCCAGAAGACCGAGCGCCAGCCCAGCCAGTCGCCGAGGGCCCCGCCCAGCGCCGATCCCGTCATCAGGCCGAGCGTCTGGCCGGTGAGGAAACGGGCCAGCGTCGCCTGCCGTTTCTCGTAACTCACATTGTCGCCGACCCAGGCGATGGCGAGCGGGATGATCGCCGAGCCGGTGACGCCCGTCAGGAAGCGCGCCAGGGTGAGCATCCCCAGGGATGCCGACACCGCGCTCAGCATGCAGCAGAGGGCAGCCCCGATGCAGGCGATGGCGACGACCGGCATCTTGCCGTAGCGGTCGCCGAACGGGCCATGGACCAGCACGAAGACCCCGTTGGCGAACAGGAAGGCGGTGGCCGCGATCGAGGCCGCGCCGACGGTGACCCCGAAGGCGGCGGAGAGCTGCACCAGCAGCGGGTCGACCACGCGCATGTTGGCGGCCGACGCGAAGGCGGCGACCGACAGCAGCACGATGGCGATCGTGGGGGCGGCAGGAGGAGGGTTGGCTGGATTGGGCCGCAGCGAAACGGCGGGCGATGGCATCGGTTGCGGGCTTACCGGCTCGGCCCGGCAAAATAAAGGTCTCTTGGCGGGACCCAGCAATGACCTATGGTGGTGGGATGATGGAAGAGCTGCTCATTCTCGCCCGCGATCCGCAAGCTTGGGCCGCGCTTGCGACCCTGATCGTCATGGAAGTTGTGCTGGGCATCGACAACCTCATCTTCATCTCCATCCTCACCAACAAGCTGCCGGAGGAGAAGCGGTCCAGGACCCGGCGCATCGGCATCGGGCTGGCGGTGTTCCTGCGCCTTGCCCTGCTGGGCAGCGTCGCCTTTATCGTCCAGCTCACCTCGCCGATCTTTTCACTGTTCGGCCATGGATTTTCCTGGCGGGATCTCATCCTGATCGGCGGCGGCCTGTTCCTGATCTACAAGGCGACCAGCGAGATTCGCGACCACGTCGTGGGAGAGCACGAAGACGAGGAGGAAGCGGCCGACAGGGCCGTCCGCGTCACCGTGGTGGGCGTGATCGGCCAGATCCTGATCCTCGACCTGGTCTTTTCGCTCGACAGCATTATCACGGCGGTCGGCATGACCGACCATATCCCGATCATGGTGATCGCCGTCGTCGTCGCGGTGGGCCTGATGCTAGCCGCAGCCGATGGGCTGGCGCGGTTCATCGGCAACAATCCGACCATCGTCATGTTGGCGCTGGGCTTCCTGCTGATGATCGGCATGACCCTGATCGCCGACGGCATGGGCATGCATGTTCCCAAGGGCTACATCTACGCCGCGATGGCGTTCTCCGGGCTGGTCGAGGGGCTGAACATGCTGGCGCGTCGCGCGCAGCACAAACGTCCGTTGCGCAAGCGACCGCGCTGACGCGCTGACAAGAGACGGCATGGCGGGTTAGTCTTCCCGCCATGAAGCTCAAGGATCAGGTGGCCATCATCACCGGTGCGGCGTCCGGCATCGGCGCCGCGACCGCCCGGCTGTTCGCAGCCGAAGGCGCCAAGGTCGCGCTCGTCGACCTCGACGAGGCGGGGTTGGCCAAGGTCGCCGCCGAGATTGGCAGCGAGACGCTCGTCATCCCAGCCGACGTCAGCAACAACGACCAGGCGCGCGCCGGCGTGGCAAAGGTCCTGGAGAAATGGGGCCGTCTCGACGTGCTGGTGACGGCGGCCGGCGCCTCCTTCGGCGGCACGGTCGACAAGGTCGACGAGGCAACCTGGGACCGCACCTTCGCGATCAATGTGAAGGGCACCTTTCTCTGGGTCCATCACGCCATCCAGCCGATGATCGCGGCCAAGTCGGGCGCCATCGTCACCCTGGGCTCGCAACTCGCGCAGTCGAGCCTCGGGACCAACGTGGCCTACATCGCCTCCAAGGGCGCGATCGTGTCGTTCACCAAGACCGTGGCCGTCGACCACGCGGCGCAGGGCATCCGCATCAATGCGCTGATGCCCGGCGTCATCGACACGCCCATGCCGGCCCGCTCCCTGAAGCGGCAGCCCGATCCCGAAGCCGCCCGCGCCTTCTGGAAGGTGCGTCATCCGATGGGCCGCATCGGGCAGCCGGAAGAGGTCGCCAAGGCGGCGCTCTTCCTCGCCTCTTCCGACTCCTCTTTCACCACGGGGTCGCTGCTGTTCGTCGACGGCGGCTGGACGGCGCACTGACATGCCGAAGAAACTTACGCCCCATCAGGTCGATGCCTATGCGCGCGACGGCTATGTCTGCCCGGTCGACGCCTTCTCGACCGAACGGACGCGGGCCTGGCGCGACCGGCTCGAGGCCTTCGAGCGCACCCAGGGCCAGAAGCTGACGCGGGGCCACAATTTCAAGCCGCATCTGCTGTTTCCGTGGGTCGACGAGATCGTGCATTCCCCCGAGGTGCTCGATGCCGTCGAAGACCTGATCGGACCCGACATTCGCCTGTTCCATCTCAGCGTCTGGCCCAAGGATGCCGGCTCCGGCACCTATGTGAGCTGGCACCAGGACGCGACCTACTTCGCGCTGGAGCCCGCCTGCCACGTCACCGCCTGGGTGGCGCTCTCCGACGCGCCGGTCGAGGCGGGCTGCATGGAGGTCGTGCCGGGGTCGCACAAGCTCGGCCAGTTGCCGCACGCCGAGATGCAGGACCCGGACAACCTGCTGTCGCGCGGCCAGGAGTTGGCGGGCAACTTCGATCGCAGCCGGACGTCGTTCATGCCGGTGAAGGCCGGGCAGTTCTCGCTGCACCACACTCACCTGGTGCACAATTCGCGGCCAAACCGTTCGAACGACCGGCGCATCGGACTGGGGATCAGCTACATCCCCACTTCGGCGCGCTGTACCTCGCCGACACGGGTGAGCGCCATGCTGGTGCGCGGCGAGGACAGATACGGGCACTTCGACGACGAGCGCCGGCCGCTGCAGGAGGCGGGTCCCGAGGAGCGCGCCTTCCATGCCGAGGCGGTGGACAGGTTCCGACGAATGAATACCGAGCAGACCGACAACAAGGTTGCGGTCGTCAAGAGGTAGGAATGCACACGATCAGGCTGCCGTACCACGACCGCTATCCCTATTCGCCGATCACCGAGCGCAAGGACTATTGCTGGCCCGAGGGCAAGCGGCTGGCGGTCTATCTCGGCCTCAACATCGAGCATTTCGCCTTCGGGGCGGGCGAGGGGCATCTCCTCACCGTCGCCAACCCGCCGCCCGATCCGCGCACCTTCGCGTGGCGCGACTATGGAAACCGGGTGGGCGTGTGGCGTCTGCTGGAGATGTTCGACGAGCTCAATCTGCCCGCCGCGCACCTGATCAACACGACGGTGTTCGACTATGCGCCGCAGATCGTCGATGCCCTGAAGGCGCGCGGCGACGAGTTCATCGGCCATGGCCGCACCAATGCCGAGCGCCATGGCGGCATGTGGGAGGCCGACGAGAAGCGCTTCCTGCAGGAGATCAGCGATTCGATCGAGAAGGCGTCGGGCAAGCGGCCGCGCGGCTGGATGGCGCCGTGGATGGCCTCGACCCGCGTCACGCCCGATCTCCTCAAGGAGACCGGCTACGACTTCCTGATGGACTGGCCCAACGACGACCAGCCGATCTGGATGAAGACGCGCTCGGGCCCGCTGTTGAGCGTGCCCTATCCGATCGAGGTCAACGATAGCCCGCAGGTCCTGGTGCGCCATCACAGCGCCGAGGAGTTCCGCGACATGATCATCGGCCAGTTCGAGGAGCTGCTGCGGCAGTCGGCCAGGCAGCCGCTGGTCTGCGGCATCGCGCTTCATACGATGATCGTGGGCCAGCCCTACCGGCTGCGGGCGCTACGCGAGGCGCTGCAGCACATCGTGAACCATCCGCAGAAGGACAAGGTCTGGTTCACGCGGCCCAGCGACATCTACGATCACTGCGCTGCACTGCCGGCGGGAACGATGACGCCGCCGCCGGCGTGACGCCGGTGGCGTTGTGACATCGATCGCCCTCGCGGCCTGGCTGGCGCAGGCCGGGCTCCGCAACATGACTCTGGAGGAGCTGGTCGACGGCTTCGGCAGGCGACTCAATGACGCCGGATTGCGCGTTGAACGCATGTTCGTCGGCATGAACACACTGCATCCGATGGTGCGGGCGCGCAGCCTGATCTGGGACGCAGGCGAAGGCGTGGCGCGGCAATTCGAGTTCGTCCATTCCGAGATCGATTCGACGGAGATCCGGAACAGCCCGTTTGCGGTGATGCTGCTCGACGGCGTGAGCGAGCGCCGTCGCCGCGTCGACGGGATCGACGATCTGGGCGGCGTGCCGGTCTTCGAGGAACTGCGTGCTGCCGGGATGACCGAATGGATCGGATGGGCGCAGTCGTTCGGTGAACTGTCGCTACAGGTCGGCAGTCCAGCCGAGGCCGAGCATTCGGAGCGGCTGGGGCTCGTCTTCTCCGCTTCGACCGACCGACCGAGCGGCTTTCGCGACGGGGATGTCGCCTTGTTGCGGGAGGTGGTGCCGATCTTCGCCCTTGCGGTGAAGGCCACCAGCATGCGCGGCATCGGCCACGGGCTGCTCGCCGCCTATCTTGGCAGCGACCCGGCAAGTCGCATCCTCTCCGGTACCGTGTTGCGTGGCGAGGTGATGAGTGTCGAGGCCGTGGTGTTTTTCACCGACCTCCGGGGCTTCACGAGCCTCGCCGATACGATGCCGGGGCGTGAGCTGATTGCGCTGCTCGACGACTATTTCACCTGCATGGTCCAGCCCGTGGTGGCGCACGATGGCGAGGTGCTCAAGTTCATGGGCGACGGCATGCTGGCGGCGTTTGCCGTCATCCTCGACGATCATGCCGAGGTCTGTGCTGCGGCGCTCGCGGCGGCGGAGGAAGTGCTGACCCGGATCGACGCGCTGAACATCGAACGGCGCAGCTCCGGTCGGCCGGCGACATCGCTCGACATCTCCCTGCACATTGGCCGTGTCCTGTACGGCAATGTCGGCTCCGATACGCGGCTCGATTTCACGGTGATCGGTCCCGCTGTCAACGAGGCCGCGCGCATCGAGGCTCTGTGCGAGCCGCTCGGCCAGGCGCTGCTGATATCCCAAGCTTTTGCCGAAGCAGCGACCGCGAGCCGCGACCGGCTGATCTCGCTCGGCCGCCACCGCCTGCGCGGCGTCCGCGAGGACACGGAGCTGTTTGGACTCGCCGGTTGAAGCGAGAGGATGGCGCCGCAAGTATATCCGTCGTCTCGACCGGAGCGCGTAGCGCGGAGTGGAGAGACCTTCTCTCCACCAATTGTCGGCTTTTTGTTGATGGAAGGTCTCTTCACTCCGCACCTTCGGTGCTCCGGTCGAGACGACGGGATTTTTCTAACGCCCGTAAACCGCACTTTCGAAGGCGTGGAAGAGCGGCAGCGCCTTCACGTCGGCGAAGGGCAGGATCTGGGTCATGTAGACGCCGCCCAGGCGCTTCTGGCGGTCGATCCAGTAGTACGTGTTCGGCAGGCCGGCCCAGGAGAGGCTGCCGGCCGAGCGGCCGGTCGGCGCCTCTTCGTCGTTGATCATGAAGCTCAGTCCCCACTTCTTCGTGATGCCGGGGAAGAACTCGGCATTGTTGGACAAAGCGGGCATCACCGTCTCGAGCCGGCACACCGTCGAATCGCCCATCCCATTGGCGGCCATCGCATCGACCGTCGCGGGCGTCATCACCGCCTCACCACGCGCCGACTTGCCGCTGTCCAGCACCATGCGGACGAACTTCAGGTAGTCGTTGGCCGTCGAGTAGAGGCCACCGCCGCCCGCCTCGAATTCGGGCTCCTGCGGCACCTCGCGCTTCAGGTCGGCGAGAAGGCTGCCGTCGGCCTTGCGATGATGGACGCGGGCCATCCGGGCGCGCATCGCCGGCGTGAGGCGGAAGCCGGTGCTGTCCATGCCGAGCGGTCCGAACAACTCCTCCTGCATGACCCGACCGAGCTTCCGTCCCGTGACGGCCTCGACCATCTTGCCGGCCCAGTCGATGCCGATCCCGTATTGCCAGCGCGCGCCGGGGTCGAACAGCAGGGGCGTCGTCAAGGACTTGTCGAGGCCGGTGCCGATGGTGGGCACGTCCATTACCTCGCGATACCGCTGGATCTCCGGGTTCCAGATATCGTATCCGAAGCCTGCCGTATGAGTCAGCAGGCGGCGCAGGGTGATGTCGCGCACGGGCTTGCGCAGGCGCGGCTTGCCGTCCGCGTCGAAGCCCTCCAGCACCTGCACTTCGCCCAGATAGGGGATCACATCCTTTGCCGGCGCATCGAGCTTCAGCGCGCCGCGCTCGACCTGTTGCATCGCGACCGCGCCGGTGACGGCCTTGGTCATGGAAGCGATCCACACGACGGTGTCGGGCGTCATGTCGGCATCCTGGCCCAGGATCGCCTTGCCGAACCCGCCTTCGTAACTCGTGCCGTTCGCATCCGTCGCGACGGCCGCGACGCCGGGCACGTCGCCCCGCTGAACGGCGTCGTTCAAGAGCGTGTCGATGCGTGTCTTCATGGTGCAGCTCCCGCAAGTCCCACCGCGTCCAGGGCGAAGGCGTAGGCGATCGCCACTTCATCGAGCCGCGAGAAACGGCCCGACGATCCCCCGTGACCGGCGCCCATGTTGGTGCGCAGGATCACCGGACCGCCCGACGTCATGGTGGCGCGCAACCGCGCCACCCATTTGGCGGGCTCCCAGTAAGTGACCCTTGGATCGGTAAGGCCCGCCATCGCCAGGATTGCCGGATAGCGTTGCGCCGTTACGTTGTCGTAGGGCGAGTAGGAGCGGATGTAGTTGAAGGCCGCCGCGTCGGTGATCGGGTTGCCCCATTCGGGCCATTCCGGCGGCGTGAGCGGCAGCTTGTCGTCCAGCATGGTCGCAAGCACGTCGACGAACGGCACCTCGGCGATGATGCCGGCGAACAGGTCGGGCGCCCGGTTGGCAACCGCGCCCATCAGCATGCCGCCGGCGCTGCCGCCATGGCCCACGATGCGTCCGGCCGACGTGTATCTGGCTTCGATCAAGGCGCGACCGGCCGCGACGAAATCGTCGAAAGTGTTGGTCTTCTTCTCGCGCTTGCCGTCGAGATACCACGACCATCCCTGGTCGGAGCCGCCGCGGATATGGGCGATGGCATAGACGAAGCCGCGGTCGACCAGCGACAGGCGATTGGCCGAAAAGGAGGCCGGCATCGACATGCCGTAGGAGCCGTAGCCGTAGAGCAGCAGCGGGGCGCTGCCATCGCGCACCAGGTCGCGGCGATGCAGGATCGATACTCGCACCTCGGCGCCATCGTGTGCGGTCGCCGTGATGCGCGTCGTGACATAGGCGGCGGGATCGTGGCCGGAGGGGATCACCTGCCGTTTGCGCAAGGTCCGCTGTCGGGTCGCCATGTCGTAGTCGTAGACCTCCGACGGCGTCGTCATCGAGGAATAGACGAAGCGCAACGTCGTGGTGTCGAATTCATAACCGCCCGCCATGTCGAGTGCGTAAGCCGTCTCGTCGAAGGCGATCGCGTGTTCGGCCCCGGTCGCGAGATCGCGGATCACGATCGAGGGGAGGGCATTGGCACGCTCCAGCCGCGCGAGATGGCCGGCAAAGAGCTCGATGTCGAGGATGTACGTCCCGGGGCGGTGCGGGACCAACTCGCGCCAGTTCGCGCGATCCGGTGCGGCGAGCGGCGCGGTCGCGATCCTGAAATCGATGGCGCCGCCTTCGTTGGTGAGGATGAACAGCTCGTCACCGCGATCGGCCACGCTGTAGCGCACGCCCTTTTCGCGTGGCGCGACCAGGCGAGGCTCGGCGTCGGGGATCGCCAGATCGATCAGGCGCTCCTCGGTCGTGTCGTGGTCGCCGCCCGAGATGATGCAGAAACGGCCGCTGGCGCTTTCGCCGATGCGGGTGAACCAGCCGGTGTCCTGCTCCTCGTAGACGAGGACGTCGTCGGCCTGCGCCGTGCCGAGCGTGTGCCGGTAGACTTTCAGTGGACGATGATTGCCGTCGACCTGGACGTAGAAGAAGAACGAGGAGTCGCGGCCCCAGACGACGCTGCCGCTCGTCTCCGTCAGGATGTCGGGCAGGTCCTCTGCCGTATCCCATCGCCGGACGCGCAGGGTGAAGTATTCCGAGCCGCGCAGGTCGGCGCTCCATGCCTCCAGCGTGTGGTCGGGCGAATGGCGCGTGCCCCCGAACTTGAAATACTCCGACTGTTTCGCCAGCGCGTCGCCATCGAGGATCGTCGCCATCTCGCCGCCGTCGCGCGGCGTGCGGCCGATCTGCTGGTGCTGACCGCCCTGAGAGAACTTCCAGAGATAGGCGAAAGGACCGTCGGGCGTCGGCACGCCCGAATCATCTTCCTTGATGCGACCGCGCATCTCGGCGACCAGCGCCTTCTGCAGCGCCTGCGTCGGCCTGAGCCTCTCCTCGGCATACGCGTTCTCGGCTTCCAGGTAGGCGCGGATCTCGGGATCGAGCAGCGACGGATCGCGCAACACCTCCTGCCACTTCTCGTCCTTCAGCCACGCGTAACCGTCGGTGACCGTGACGCCGTGCAGGGTGCGCCGCGACGGGTGTCGCGGCGCGATCGGTGGCTTCATGGCGGGCTCGCAGATGTTAGTAGTTGCCGGCCTTCGCAGGCGCCTTGGCGGGCGCCGCGGGCTCGTCGCCCAGCATGCCGCGCATCTCGGCACCCTTGGTGTCCCACCAGTCGGCGAGGATGCGGACATCCCAGCCGATGCAGAAATGCTTCACGCCCATGTCGAGATACTTGGCCGCCTGGCTGGGATCGCGCAGCTCGACGCGCGGGTGCAGGCCCTTCTTTAGAGCTGTCTCGATCGTCTTCTTCTCGGCCGCCACCACGTCGGGGTGGTTGGCCTGCCCGGTCAGGCCGATGCTCATCGAGAAATCGGAGGCGCCGAACTGCACCATGTCGAGGCCCGGCACGTCGAGGATGGCCTCGAGATCGTCCACGCAGGACTTCTTCTCGACCATGATGGCGATCACCACTTCGTTCAGCGCGTCGACATAGGCGGGCGAGCCGCCGGTGCGGACCGTGCCGACATCGCGCCGCATGCCGACGCCCAGTCGGCCGCGGCCGCGCGCCCCCTGGGCCATCGTCGTTTCGGCACGCACGGCGTCGACCGCGGCCTTGGCGTCCTCGACCGAGCGGATGTCGGCGAATAGCACGCTCTGGAAGCCCGAGCCGATCGCCCGCATGGCCTGGTGGGTGTACTGCGTCTGCTCGATCTTGATCATGCCCGACATGCCCATCAGCTCGAACGAGCGGCCGAGATTGTCGAGGTCGTGCATGGTGAAGGGCGCGTACTCCGCGGTGAATTCCACATAGTCGTACTGTTTGGAATGACCGATCAGCTCGACCAGGGTCGGCCAGGCCGACAGGATGTGCGTGCCGAGTGTCGGCTTGCCCTCGTTCAGGCGTTCACGAAGCGGATTGCGGCTCATCTTGTTCCCCCAGGGTCATCGTTCAGGCTAGTGTGGCACCTTGTGCAGGGGGAGTTCCATGTTTCCGACGAGAGATAAACTGACAATCTGCTTCGCGCATGCGGCATACCAGATGAAGGCGCGGTTCGATGCCCGGAATACCGGCATCAACAGCTTCCAGGTGCGCAGCTACGACGAGTTCATGCAGAGGGTCGGCGAGGCTGATGTCGTCTCGGCCTCGGGCATGTGGAAGAACGACATCATTCCCCATGCCACGAAGCTCAAGTTCATCCAGTCGATCAGCTCCGGCATGGACCAGTATTCCAAGGAATTGCTGGGTGCCAAAGGCATCCGCCTGGCGAGCGGCGCCGGCGTCAATGCCCGCGCCGTGGCCGAACATGCGCTGGCTCTCATCCTGGCCGTCTACCGTCGCCTGCCCGAGGCGCGCGACAACCAGCACAAGAAGGTGTGGCGCGGCATGCTGGGCGATCTCACCCAGCGCGAGGACGAGTTGGGCGGCAAGACGCTGCTGGTCGTCGGCATGGGCCGCATCGGCAGCCATCTGGCCAAGCTCGCCAAGGCCTTCGACTTAAAAGTGATCGGCATCCGCCGCGATCCGAAGGCGGGCACGAATGGCGCCGACGAGATCCATGGCATGGAAGATCTGGTGAAGCTGGTCCCGCAGGCCGACATCGTGGCGCTGACCTGCGCGCTTACACCCGAAACGACCGGCCTGATGAGCGCGGCGGCTTTCGCGGCGATGAAGCCTTCGTCGGTCTTCGTGAACGTCGCCCGCGGCAAGGTCGCCGACGAAGCGGCGCTCATCGCCACGATGGAAGGCAACAAGATCTGGGCAGCGGCGCTCGACGTCACGGCCGAAGAGCCCCTGCCGGCGGCATCGCCGCTCTGGACGATGCCCAATGTCTTCATCACGCCGCACACCGCCGGCGAGACGCGAGCTTACGAAGACAACGTCATCGACATCCTGATCGAGAACCTCGACCGCCTGTGGCGGGGCGAGGCTGCGATCCGCAACCAGGTTCTGTAGGCCGCGGCCCCTGAAGGACGACTACTTCTTGTCGTCCTTCTTGTTATCGTTGTCGTTGCGCTGAGGCTGCTGCTGTTGTTGCGGCTGAGGCTTCGGCGGCTGAGCGAGCTGCTGCTGAGCCTGCGGCTGCCTCGGCTGAGGCGCCTGACTCTGCTGCGGTTGCGGCTGCGGCTGGGCCCGCTGCGGCTGAGACTGCTGTTGCGGTTCGGCGCGCGGCTGGGGGGCCGGAGCAGGGGCTGCCTGACGCGGCGCTTCCTGGCGGGGTGCAGCCTCGGGCTTCGGTGCACGCTGCGGAGCGGCCTCTCGGGGCTCCTCCTGGCGCGGCTGCGGAGTTGAGGCGGGCGGCTGCTGCTGAACGGGCTTCGCCTGTTTCGGCTCGTCCAGCTTTGGCTGCGGCGCGGCGTTCGGCTTCTGCTGCTCCGGCGTTGCCTGCTTGCGCTCGTCCTGACGCGATTGCGGCTCGGCTGGTTTCCCCGGTGCAGGGGCCGCCTGCTTCGGCTCGTCCCGCTTCGTGTCATCGCGCTTCGCCGGCGATGGGTCAGGCGAGGCAAGGGCCGGCTTGGGCGGCGTGGGTGCGGCCTGCTTCTGCGGCGGGGCCGCGGGCTTGCCCGGGTCCTGCTTGGCCGACTCCGGCTTTCCGGGTTCCTGGTTGGCCTGTTCCGGGCCCGCCTTATCCGTCTCCTTGAGTGCCGGCGGAGCCGCACCCTTACGTGGCTGCAGAGGCGGTGTTGCGGGCTTGGCCGTCCTGGGTGCAGCCTTGTCGCCGGTCGTCACCACCTTGCTGTCGGTCGAGGCGATCTTGGGCCCCGGCGCGGTGGCCTTCCTGTCGGTTTCGGCAGCCTTGGGCCTGGCGAGGGTCTGCATGTCCCCCACGGCGGTCGTGGACGCCACGTCGCCTGCCCTGGCCCTTGCGTCTGCCTGGCCCTTCGCCTCGGGCGACGACCTGTCGTCAGCCGGCTTCGCGGGCGCCTTGGCATCGTTGCGGGCAGCGATGGACGCGGTCGGGGAGGGCGGTGCGGAAACGGGCGCCACGGCGGCCTTCGCGATCTGGTCGGCAGTGACCTTCATGGCCGCGCGCTGGACCGGCTGCGACCGCACGAAGGCCTGCGAGGGGACGATGGTCGCGAACCGCTGGTTGGCCAGCACGGAGTTCTGGCCCGCGACGAAAGCCTCGCGGCGTTGCGCGCGCTCCCAGCGATCCTCCATATCCCGGTCTTGGATGCGCGCCGCGCGGTTGATGCGCTGGTAATAGTCGCGATTGGTGGAATAGGGCGGCACATAGGCTTCGCGCGGTCCCAGCGGGAACCATCCGACCGGCCCGCTATCGCGGCCCTGGTTGCCGAGTTGCGCGGCCAGTTCGCTGCCGCCCACGAAGGCGACCAGCGCCGGGGCATAGACCGGCCGCTGCTCACGCTGCGGCGGGACCCACACCCAGCGATTGTTGCTGTTGGCCCAGCGGCCGTAGTGATAGGGCGCGAAGCCCCAGGGCTGTTCATCGATCCAGGTCCAGCCCCACGGCTTCACATAGGACCAGTGGCCAGTGCGATACGGGGCCCAGTCGGCGGGTGTCGAGCGCGGCACCCAGACCTGGCCGTAGTTGCCGTCATTGACCCAGTTGCCGTAGCCGTTGAGGTCCTCGTAGCCGGTCATGCCGACGGGCAGGTACTCAGGCTGCCGATCGTAGACCACCTGCTTGTCGCGGGCCGCCCAGGAGGCGGCAGGGGCCGGTGGGGCGGCGCGTACGGTCTTGAGCTGCATCGACGTGCCGTCGCCATAGACTTCGCCGACCTCCCCGGGCCGCACGGCCAGAGTCTGGCCGTTCAGGCCCTGGATCTGCGCCGCGCCGGCACGCACGCCGAGGCGAGTCGGGTCCTGCTGCGAGCCGGCTTCGACATAGTAGTCGCCCTGCTGCTGAAGGGTGATCGTGCCTCGCGGAGTCACGATCTCGTAGGGCTGGGTAGCCTCCATCTGGGTTGTCGTCTTCACGTCGACCCGGCCCTGCGCCAGCTGCAGGCGCACCAGGCTGTCGTCGATCTGCGACATGCCGAGTTCGGTGGACCCGTCCATGCGGATGCGCGTGCCGGCAAGCGACACTTCGCTGCGTGAATTGGGCTCGGTCCAGAGGGCGTCGCCGGTCGTCAGGGGCGTATTGACGACGGCCTTCGTCCAGCCATTGTCCTCGTCATCGTGGAAGGAGACGGTGCCCTCCGCGAAGGCGAGGCGGCCCACGCGGCCCGGCGGGTCGTTCTGTGTCTGGGCAAAGACGGCGCAGGTGATCAGGGAGGCTCCGACGAAACCGGCCAGAAGCTTCATCGTCGTGCGTCCAAACGCTTCGCCCATACGGGACCTCCTGCTAGGCTAGGTCTCGTGAACGCCCAGCCGATATCCCGGTTGCGCGCCTCGAGCGAAACATGGGGAGAGAAGATGAGCGTCGCCGACCCGCACCGCGTCGTCCTGACCGGCGAGAACCCGTTCCTTCGCCTCAGCGAGAAGGACGGTGATCCCAATTCCACCGACGCCAGCTACTGGCGGATCCTTTTCTGCCCGGCCGGACCGGGCCACGTGCTCTATCTCAAGAGCGAGCTGACGCACGGCCACTGGCGGATCTACTCCGACAATATCGCCATGGCGCGTTGGCTGCAGCAGACCGTGCAGGGAATGCTCAATCCGGAGCTGAAGGACCTGTCGATCCCAGTCATCGACGCCGACTTCAGCAAGTCGGGCGACCCGCGCTACTTCTGGACCGAGTATGTTTCGGCGGCCGATGCCGAGATCGCGCTCACCTGGCACGATATCGGCGACCCGCTGCTCATCCACACCGAGCCCAACAAGGAGCCGAATCCGCGCCCCTACGGCGTCTGCACCGTTCTGGTGCCGGCGCTCTCCGGCCGGCTGACGCTGAACGGCCAGCAGGCCCGCGGCAAGCCCTGGCCCCGCGAGCGCGAAGGCCGCCCCTTCAGCACCTCGGCACTGGCTTTCTCCGAAAGCTGGACGGAAACGCGGTAGAGTCCTTTAAGGACGTTCCGCCTACCAGTAACTACCTCATGCTGAGGAGCGCTCCGCAGGAGCGCGTCTCGAAGCATGGGCACGAGCACCGTGCCTGTTGCCCATCCTTCGAGACGGCCCTACGGGCCTCCTCAGGATGAGGCCTTGTGGTCTGAAAGAACTGTCGCCTACGGCGCGAAGCCGTAGGCCTTGGCGAGTTCGGTGTAGCTGTCGCGGCGGACCTGCTCGTCGTGGGTCCAGGTGACGACGGCCATCTCGTCGACGCCGACGCGGTCCTTCAATTCGGTGATGCGGGCCGCGACCTCGGGGCCGGTGCCGACGAAGGAATCCTTGCGGAACTGTTCCATCTTCGCCGCTTCGTAGGCGGTGACCGGCGCCTGCGCGGCCTCGTCGGGCGGCAGGAGTGGGCCGAGGATATTCTTGTCGCGGTTGATGCGGCTCAGCGCCCGCGACGTGAAGTGGTACTGCGCCTTCTCCATCGTCTCTGCCGCCAGTGCCCAGACGCAGAGGGCGGAATGCGGCTCGGGATGCCGCGCGCTCGGACGATAGGTCCGCTTGTAGAGGTCGATGGCGCGCTCGCCGCCGGCCCCGTCGCTGAAGAACCAGGCATAGCAATAGGGCAGTCCGAACAGGGCCGCGACCTGTGCGCCGTAATCGGAGCTGCCCAGGATCCAGACCTCGGGCGCGGTCGGGCTCTGGGGAAAGGCCTTCACCGTTCCGAAGGGATGGCGCTCGACCAGCGGTTCGTTGTTCACCCAGGCGATCAGGTCGCGCACGTCGGCGGGGAAGTGCTCGGGCCGTTCGTTGGCCGCAGGATTGAGCGCGAAGGCGGTGCGGCCGTCGGATCCCGGCGCACGGCCGAGGCCCATGTCGATGCGCCCCGGCGCCAGCGCCTCGAGCACGCGGAAGACCTCCGCCACTTTGAACGGCGAATAGTGCGGCAGCATGATTCCCGCGCTGCCGATCCGGATGCGCTCGGTCGTAGCGGCGATCGCCGCCATCACGATCTCGGGCGCGGTGCCGACGATGGTCGGATGGTTGTGATGCTCCGATACCCAGAAGCGCTCGTAGCCCAGCGCCTCGCAGTGCTCGGCGAGCGACACGGTGTTTCGGATCGACTGGTCCTGCGGTCGACCCGAGACGGCGATCGACTGGTCGAGGACGGAAAGGCGGAAGGGACGCGACATGGGAGGGAGATGGGCCCTGTGGGTCACTCCGGCAAGGTCGCGATCATATAGAGCGTCTGCAGTTGCTGCGTCGGCCGTGCGTTCTTGCCGAACACATCGCCGAAGATCGTGGCGATCTGCCCCGACCGGTAGATGTGGCTGAGCGCCCGGTCGACGGCGAGGCGGAACGGGCCTTCGCCCAGCTTCATGGCCAGGGCGAAGGGTTCCAGGCTGAGATAGGTGTTGGCCAGCAGGATCTTTGCCGCGTCCTTGTGGTCCTTGATCATTGCGGTGAGCATCGCGCCACCGGCGAAGTAAGCGGAGATCTCGCCCTTCTCCAGCGCGGTCATGGCCGCGGCGAAATCGGTGAACGGCACGACGGTGGCATTGACGTGAATGGAGACCAGCGCCTTGCGCAGCTCCTCCTCGGTCAGCGTGCCGGCAACCGCGCCGACCTTCTTGCCGGCGAGCTCCTGCAGGTCGCGCGGCCCGTCGTTGCGGATGGCGAAGCTGGTGCCGTCGACGAAGGTGGTGATGGAGAAATCGACCACGGCGCGGCGGTCGAGCGTCTCGGTGAGCGAATCGCAGAGAAGGTCGATCTTGCCCTGCTTGATCATGTCGAGCCGGTTCTCGGTGGTGACCGACACGAATTCGAGCTTGAGACCGGGCAGCTTGAGCTGCTGGGCGATGTCCCTGGCCACCGCCTCGCAGAGCTGGACCATGAAGCCGGCGGGCTGGCCGTTGGGACCCTTGTAGGCGAAGGGAGGGGCGTTCTCACGGAAGCCGCCGCGGATCACACCGTTCTTGGCGACGTCGTCCAGCGTGCCGGCCCAGGCGCTGCCGGCGGCCAGGAAGCCCAGGGTGACGGCAAGGCCGCTCAGGAATCGCTTCATCTCGTCCCTCTTCGAATGACGGCGAAACAATCCGATATTCGGCCCGTTGTGACCACTGGTAATCCGGAGGACGCCATGGCCCGTTCCAAGATCTCTGGCTCAGTCTCCCGCGTCGTGGGGATCGACCATATCTCCCTCCGGGTCCGAGACTACGAGAAGTCGAAGGCCTTCTATGGCGGCCTGTTCGCGTTCCTGGGCTTCGAAGTCTTGGATGAGTATCCGTCGACCATCGGCTGGACCAACGGCAAGACCCGGTTCTGGATCGCGCCGGCCGAGGGCCGCAAGACGTATCGCATCGGCGATGTCGGCTTCCATCATTATGCATTCCAGCTGCGCACCCGGCGCGACGTCGATGCTCTGCAGGGCTATCTGGAAGAGCAGGGCGTTCGCATCGTTGATCCTGCGGCCGAGTACTACGAGGATTACTACGCCGTCTTCTTCCTCGATCCGGACGGACTGAAGCTCGAAGGGATGAAATACGGCGAGCTGACCGCGAAGCGAAAGCGCAAACCCTCCAGGAAGACGGGCTAGGAGCGGGTCGTTCTGCTTGTAGCGGCGCGTCCTGCGGGCCAAACTCCGGCCCTCAAAATCCGGAGAAAGCCCATGGATACCGTGACCCCCACCAAGCTGTCGCCCGCATCGGGCACCTACCAGCCCAAGGGCCAGCTGATCGGCGGCAAGTGGATCGGCAGCGTTTCCGGCAAGGTCATCACGATCGAGAACCCCGGCAAGAAGACGTCGATCGCCCAGGTGCCGCACGCCGGCGCCGCGGACGTCGAGCTGGCCGTGACCGCCGCCGAGAAGGCGTTTCCGTCCTGGAAGAACGTCGTACCGCGCGAGCGCGGCAAGCTTCTGCTCAAGATCGCCGAGGCGATGGAAGCGCGCGTCGAGGAGATGGCGCGCACGATCGCCATGGAGACCGGTAACGCGCTGCGCACCCAGGCGCGCGGCGAGGCGAAGCTGGCGGCCGACATCTTCCGCTATTTCGGTGGCCTCGCGTCGGAGCTGAAGGGCGAGACCGTGCCGCTGGGCGAGAGCGTGCTGTCCTACACGCGCCGCGAGCCGCTCGGTATCGTGGGTGCCATCATCCCGTGGAACGCGCCGGTCATGCTGGGCGCCCTCAAGATCGCGCCCGCGCTCTGCGCCGGCAACGTGCTGGTGATGAAGGCGGCCGAGGACGCGCCGCTCGCCGTGCTGATGATGGCGGACATCACGAACGAGTTCGTGCCGCCCGGCGTGCTGAACGTGATTACCGGCTACGGGGAGGAATGCGGCGGCGCGCTCGCCAACCATCCGAAGATCCGCAAGCTCTCCTTCACCGGCTCGACCGAGGTCGGCAAGGTGATCATGCGCGCCGCGGCTGAGCGTATCGTGCCGGTGTCGCTCGAACTGGGCGGCAAGAGCCCCTCGATCGTCTACCCCGATGCCGACGAAGATTGGGCGGTCGACGGCATCATCAATGCCATGCGCTTCACGCGCCAGAGCCAGAGCTGCACCGCCGGCTCGCGCATGTTCCTGCATGAAGACATCTTCGACAGCTTCCTCGCGAAGCTCGAGAAGAAGGTCACGGCGCTCAAGATCGGCGATCCGCTCGACGAGGCGAGCGACATCGGCTCGATCATCAACAACAAGCAGTACACCAAGGTCTGCAAGTACGTGCAGGACGGGCTCGACCGCTCCGACGCCAAGCTGGTGTTCGGTGGCCTGCCACCCAAGACTGGCCCGTTGAGCGAAGGCTACTTCACCATGCCGACCGTGTTCGCCGACCGCTCCAATGATTGGCGCTTGGCGCGTGAGGAGATCTTCGGGCCGGTGCTGGTTGCCATCCGCTGGAGCGACGAGGCCGAGGCGATCCGCATGGCCAACGAGAGTCACTACGGCCTCGCGGCCTATGTCTGGACGCACAATATCGGCAAGGGCCTGCGCGCCGCGCATGCGATCGAATCGGGCTGGGTGCAGGTCAACCAGGGCGGCGGCCAGACTCCCGGCATGTCGTACGGCGGCTACAAGCAGAGCGGTCTCGGCCGCGAATTCTCGCTCGAAGGCATGCTCGACAGCTTCACGCAGCGCAAGAGCGTGACGGTGAATCTGGCGGTCTGATGCTGGGGGCACGCCACTCCAGTGGCGCGTTCAAGTCTTAAGGGAAGACGCGCCACTGGAGTGGCGCGTCCCCAGCTAGACCGGCACCCGCTTGTGAAAGTCGGTCGCGCCCTGATAGGCGTGACCGATCCGGTAGAGCATCGCCTCGTCGAACGGCCGGCCGACGAGTTGCAGTCCGATCGGCGCGCCGTTCGTATCGAAGCCGCACGGGACCGAAAGCGCCGGGATGCCGAGCGTGTTGAACGGCCGGGTGAGGCCGGTGAAGCCCGCCACCATCTTCAGCACCGCCGGACCGCCCTTGGTCTCCGTATCCGTTTCCTCGATCGTGGGCAGCGGGAAGGGAATTGCCGGCAGCAGCACGGCATCGACGCCGTCCATCGCCGTCGACAGGAACTCCTTCACGAAGTGAGTGCGCAGGCGCAGCGCGTCGATGTACTGGGTCGCCGGAATGAAGAAGCCCGCCTCCATGCGCGTGCGCACCTGGTTGGCATAGAGCTCGGGCGTCTTCTCCATCCACGGCCTGTGCATGGCGGCGGCCTCGCATTTCACCATCACCTCGGCGGCGCGATAGAGCGCGGTGAAGTCGGGCAGGGTGACGGTCGAGACCTTTGCGCCCAGCCGGCCGAGCGTATCCGCGGCGGCCTGCACCGCAGCGCCGATCTGCGCATCCAGGGGCGCCGGTCCGTCCATCGGCAGAGCGAGGCCGATTCGCAGGCCCGTGACACCGTCGTCGAGCAGCGCTTCGTAGTCTGGCACGGGCTTGTCGCTGGTCGTGGAATCGTCGGGATCGTGGCCGGCGATGATTGCGAGCATGCGGGCATTGTCGCGCACGGTGCGGGTCAGCGGGCCGACATGGTCGAGGCTCCAGGAGCGTGCGACGGCGCCGGCGCGGCTGACGCGGCCGTAGGTCGCCTTCATGCCGACCACGCCGCAGGCCGCGGCGGGAAGGCGGATCGAGCCGCCGGTATCCGAGCCCAGCGCGCCATAGACCATGCGTGCAGCCACCGAGGCGCCCGAGCCGCTTGAGCTGCCGCCGGTGACGCGGTCCTGGTCCCAGGGATTGCGGCAATGGCCGTGATGCACGTTGTGGCCCGTCGGGCCGGCGGCGAACTCCGCCATGTTGAGGAAGCCCAGCTCGACCACGCCGGCGGCATCGAGCCTGTCCAGCACCGTCGCCGTCACCGGTGCCACCCAGTCGCGGCGGATCGCACTGCCGCCGGTCGAGACCTCTCCCTTGCGATAGTACATATCCTTGTGTGCCATCGGCACGCCGTGCAGCGGTCCGCGACGATTGCCGGCGGCGAGCTCGGCATCCATCGCCTTCGCCTGCGCCAGCGCCTTCTCCCGGTAGATGCGCAGGAAGGCATTGGTGCGCGGCTGCCAGGCTTCGATGCGGGCCAGGCAGGCTTCGGTGGCTGCCACCGACGTGGTGCGTCCCCCGGCGATCGCATCGGCAATCGCGGTGAGATCATCCAGAGCGAGATCTTCGTTCTTCACGAGCGGGCTTCCTTCGCCATGATGCCGGCGAAGGCCGCCGGATCGTCGTCGAAGGTCAGCCGCTGGGCGGCCGCCTTGCGCACGGCCTCGTTCAGGATCTCGACCTCGGCCGCCAGTTCCGCCAGTCGCTTCTCGTCGTACTGAAGGCCCTGCAGGCCCGCGGCGATGCCGGCGACCGTCTTCGTCTTCTCGTCCATTGCCTACTCCTCAGAGCCTGAGTCGCCGCGCCTCCATGCGCGCACGATCGTCGGGCGGGAACGTCATGATCTTGCGGACCTTCTGGTCGAACTTCATGCCGACGGCCTCGGCGCAAGCAGCAAGCGTGCCGGTCTCGGCCTCGAACAGGAAATGCGTGAAGGTGATGGTCTTGTCGGTAAAGGTGGCGAGCCCGCTCATCACCACGGCGAGATCGCCGGCCTGCAGCGGACGGCGATAGTGGTTCAGCATCTCGACCACGACCGACCCTTCCTGCCGCTCCTGCATCGCGGCGCGGTCGAAACCGAGGTGGTTCCACAGGACCGGCGCGCCATCGGAGTAGCGGCCGAAATGATGGCGCGGCAGGAAGTCGCCGCGCTCATCGCATTCGTCGGGGGTGATCTGCGTGCGGCCGACCTCGATCAGCCCGACGGACGCCGCTTGGGAAAGATGCAGGTCGGGGAGGGCAAGCCTGCCGACGCTGCGCGGCCGGGCCGCCTCGGGCAAGACGACGCGGGCCGCTTCCGCCCGGGCGCGGAAATCGGCAGGCCAGGTCCCGTCGCAGACGATGCGGCGGCGAACGGTGGCGGCCACCTCGTTCTTCGCCGGGTTGCGCACCTCGTGATAGGCGACCAGCACCTGCTCGCCGACCTCGACCGGAGCGGAGTGGACCTCGACCGGTTCGACCACGCGGAACTCGCGCAGGTAGCGGACATGGTCGTCGCCAGCCCTCGTGATCATGCCGGCGGCGCGTTGGGCGCGCGGGCCGAAGCCCAGGCTGGCCAGCAGGTTCGCCGACGCCTCATGAGCAAACTCGGTGTAGAATTGAACGTTGAGATGGTTGTTTTCGTCGCACTGCCAAGTATTCACGGCGGTGCTGAAAGTCGGGATCAGGCGGGGGCTCGACACGCTAAACGCTCTCTGCAATCTGTGGATGACTGCCTCTGATGGCCTAAAAAGCCCCAAAAATCGACATTTTCCGTGCATTCCGGACTTGCGGGGGATCGATTCGTGGATAACCTTGGCCCCGTCAACGGTGCCCTGGGGCGTCAGGAACGTTGGCGAACCAAAAATGTAAGGGACCCCTCAACCATGGCTACCAAACCCACCACTGTTCCCACCGTACCGCTTTCCAAGGTCGCCGCAGAGCTGGCCGAGAAGACGGGCATGACCAAGAAGGACGCGACCGGTGCTCTCGACGAGTTCGTCGGCCTGGTCGTTCGCCACCTGAAGAAGGGCAACAAGGTCCGCATCACGGGCCTCGGCATCCTTCAGGTCAAGGCCCGTCCGGCGCGCATGGGCCGCAACCCCGCCACCGGCGAAGCGATCAAGATCAAGGCATCCAAGAAGGTCACCTTCCGCGTCGCGAAGGATCTCAAGGAAGCGATCTGACGCGTTCGCGACGGATCAAGATTGGGCGGGTTCCGGCGCAGGCCGGACCCGCCCTTCTTTTT
>JAESFK010000314.1_pt1 | contig 28502 bp, 28 predicted proteins | sample 9269391 | NCBI WGS metagenome assembly JAESFK01 (sample SAMN14506231, study PRJNA617097) | algae metagenome | isolation source: Drouetiella hepatica UHER 2000/2452 and co-occurring heterotrophs from... | place: Slovakia: Slovak Paradise National Park, Hrabusice, Kosice Region | collected 2000-01-01
TGAGGGCTCACCCGCGTGAGCCTAGGGCCGGGAGACCCCGTGGTTCGAGGTGAAACACGACCCTCTCGCGGTCGGGTTTCACCTCGACCCCGGGGGAGACCGTGCCGGTCGAGGTGAAACACGACCCTCTCGCGGTCGGGTATCACCTCGACCCCGCGGGCACCGACGGTCATGCGCCGGCGAGGACCTCGGCGCCGGTCGAGGCCGACCACAGGCCGAGGGCGAGGAAGACCGGCGCGCCGAGGAGGCCGCACCAGAAGCTGCGCGCCGCGAGCGAGGGCGGGACGAACGCCGCCACGAGGGCCCCGGCGCTCAGCAGGACCGCCGCGAGGTGCAGCACCGGCTGCCCGAACACTCCCGCGAGCGCGAAGAAGTGCAGGCCGACGACGAGCAGGACGAGCGGGGCCAGCAGGTCCGAGCGACCACGACGGGCGAGGACGACACCGGCCACGGCCGCGAGGAGGGCCTCCGCCCAGAACACGACGAGGTAGACGGTGAAGGCGCGGGACCCCGATTCGATCGCGGTCGCGGTGTCCCAGTTCCGGACCGCGAGGGTCGCGCTCCACCCGGCGAGCGCCAGCCCGCCGACCGACAGGACGGCGAGCACGGCCCGCCAGGCCCGGCCCGGGGGCGGTCCCTCCTGGGCCCAGCCGGCCCAGACGAAGGTGGCGACCCCGAAGACGGCCCCGATCATCACGAGGTCGCGCGGGAAGGTGGTGTCGAGCACAGGTCCCCCTCAGGACGTCAGTCGGCTCTCCCCCGGCGGACCGGGAGCCCGTGTGCGGCCAGGGCGTCCTTGACCGCGCCGATCGTCAGGTCCCCGAAGTGGAACACGCTGGCCGCGAGGACGGCATCGGCGCCGGCGTCGACCGCGGGGGCGAAGTGCTCGACGGTACCGGCTCCCCCGCTGGCGACGACCGGCACGCGCACCTCGGCACGCACCAGCCGGATCAGCTCGAGGTCGAAGCCGTCGCGCGTGCCGTCGGCGTCCATCGAGTTGAGCAGGATCTCGCCGGCCCCGAGCGCCTCGGCGCGGGCGCACCACTCGACGGCGTCCAGCCCGGTGCCGGTGCGCCCGCCGTGGGTCGTCACCTCGAACCCGCCGACCGCCCGGCCGGCCTCGTCGCGCCGCCGCCGGACGTCGGCGGAGAGGACGAGGACCTGGGCGCCGAACCGGTCGGCGGTCTCGGCGATCAGCTCGGGGCGGGCGATGGCCGCGGTGTTGACCCCGACCTTGTCGGCGCCGGCCCGCAGCAGCCGGTCGACGTCGTCGACGGTGCGGACGCCGCCGCCGACGGTCAGCGGGATGAAGACCTCCTCGGCCGTGCGCGCGACGACGTCGTAGGTCGTGGCCCGGTCGCCGCTGCTGGCGGTGACGTCGAGGAAGGTCAGCTCGTCGGCTCCCTGCGCGCCGTAGCGGCGGGCCAGCTCGACGGGGTCCCCGGCGTCGCGCAGGCCCCGGAAGTTGACCCCCTTGACGACGCGGCCGGCGTCGACGTCGAGGCACGGGATGACACGGACGGCGACCGACACGGGCGTCAGCGTAGCTGCGGCACTAGGGTCGGGTGTCGTGTGGTTCCAGGTCACGGACCCCGCCGACCCCGCCCACGTCGACGCCGTCCTCGCCACCCTCCGGGGCGCGACGCCGCGCTGCGGGAACGTGGCCGTCGTCGCCGTCGACGGCCCGAGCGGATCCGGGAAGACCACGCTGGCCAAGGGGGTCGTCGACGCGATCGGCGCGCCGGTGGTCCACATGGACGAGCTGTACCCGGGATGGGACGGGCTCGCCGAGGCGGTGCCGCTGCTCGTCAACCAGGTGCTGGTCCCCCTCTCCCGCGGGCGGGCCGGCGCCTACCGGGTGTGGGACTGGGAGGCCGACGCCTGGGGCGCCGGCCGCGAGGTGGCTCCCGGTCCGGTGCTCGTCGTCGAGGGGTGCGCCTCCAGCGTCGGGGCGGCCGGCGGCTACGCGGCGGTCCGGGTCTGGCTCGAGGCACCGCGCGAGGAGCGGATGCGTCGCGGGCTGGCGCGCGACGGCGAGGCCTACCAGCCGCACTGGCGCCGCTGGGCGGCCCAGGAGCAGGCGCTCTTCGCGGCCGACGGCACCCGCGAGAAGGCCGACGTCACCTTCTCGACCGCGGACCGGCCGTGACGGCGGCCGACCGGCTGCGCGGCGTCCTCGGTGACGCCCGGTCCGCGCTGGGCCGCGGCCTCCACCGCCTGCGCGACCGGCTGGTCCTGCTCGCCCAGATCGGTGTCGGGGTGGTCCTCGCGTGGACGCTGGCCAGCCGGGGTCTCGGCCACGACCAGCCGTTCTTCGCGCCCGTCACCGCGCTCATCTGCCTCGGGCTCACCTACGGCCAGCGGCTGCGCCGCATCGTCGAGGTCACCCTCGGGGTGGCGGTCGGGGTCCTCGTCGGCGACGTCGTCGTCCTCCTGCTCGGCAGCGGCCCGCTCCAGATGGCCCTCGTCGTCGTCACCGCCATGGCCATCGCGGTCGTGCTCTCCTCCGGGCAGCTCGTCGTCATCCAGGCCGGCGTGCAGTCGGTGTTCATCGTCGCCTTCGCGGTCTCCGGCGGCCAGGGGCTCTCGCGCTGGCTCGACGCGCTCGTCGGGGGGCTCGTGGCGCTCGTCATCGGCGCGCTCGCCCCGACCACCCCCGTCGCGCGCCCCCGGGTCGAGGCCGCCCGCACGGTCCGCGGTGTGGCCGCGACGCTGCGGGACGTGGCCGCCGCCCTGCGCACCGGTGACGCCGCGGCCGCCGTGGCCGCCCTCGACGGGGCGCGGGCCCTCGAGGACCGGCTCGGCGAGCTGCGGCTCGCGGCCTCGGAGGGGGCCGCCGCCGTCCGGCAGTCGCCGCTGCTGCGCAGCCACCGCTCGCTGGCCGTCGCCGCCTCCGCGCTCGTCGTCCCGCTGGACCGGTGCGTGCGGAACCTGCGCGTGCTCGCCCGGCGCGCCGCCGTGGCCGTGCGCCGCGAGGAGCCGGTGCCCCCGCGCTACGTCGACCTCGTCACCGAGCTGGCCCGGGCCGCCGACGACCTCGCCCGGGTGCTCGACGAGCACACCCGCCCCTCCGCCGGCCGGGCCGGGCTGGAGCGCGTCGCTGCCCTCTCGGCCCTCGCCGAGCCGGGCGCCGGGCTCTCCGCGGAGATGGTGCGCGGCCAGGTGCGCTCGATGGTCGTCGACCTGCTCACCGTCGCCGGCCTCGACGACGACGAGGCGCTCGCGCTGGTGCCCGAGTCACACCGGCCCTGAGCCGGCTGGCACGATGCGTCGGTGAGCACCCGCGACGCGCCGAGCCTCCCGCGCTGGGCCGTCGTCGCGGCCCTCGTCCTCGTCGCGGCGAACCTGCGCACGCTCATGGCCAGCCTGCCGCCGCTCGCCGAGACCGTGCGCACCGACCTCGGGCTGAGCAACACGTGGATGGGCGTGCTGACCACCCTGCCCGTCCTGTGCATGGGCCTGCTCGCCCCCGTCGCGAACCAGCTCGGCCGGCGGGTCGGGGCGGCCTCGGCCGTCGGCGCGGGGGTCGGCCTCGTGCTCGTCGGCCTGCTGGTCCGCGGGGTCGGCGGCGGCCAGGTGTGGTCGCTGTACGCCGGCACGTTCGTCGCCGGGGCCGGCATCGCCCTCACCGGCACGCTGCTGCCGGGCATCGTCAAGACGGTCTTCCCCGCGCACCGCTCGGGGCTGGGCACGGGCCTGACGATGATGTCGATGATGGGTGGGGCGGCCCTGGCCTCGGCGCTGGCCGTGCCCCTCGCCGGGACGCTCGGCGGGTGGTCCGGCTCGCTGCTCGCCTGGGCTCCGCTGGCCGCCGTCGCCGGGCTCGTGTGGGTGCCGGTCGCGCGGTACGCCCGCCGGCGGGCGGCGAACCAGCCTGCGCCCGAGGACGTCTCGCACGCCCTCCCGTGGCGCAGCGTCACCGCCTGGCTGCTCGCCGCGTACCTCTCCTTCCAGTCGTGGCAGTTCTACTCCTCGCTGGCCTGGCTGGCCCCGACGTACGAGTCGGTCGGGTGGTCGGCCCGCGACGCCGGGCTGCTCATGTCGGTGTTCACCGGCGCGCAGCTCGTCTCCGGCCTCGTGGCCCCGATCCTGCTCGACCGACGGGCCGACGCCCGGGTCCTCCTCGTGGGGGCGACGCTGCTCGGTGCCCTCGGCGAGGCCGGCGTGTGGCTGGCCCCGGAGACCGCGCCGTGGGTCTGGGCCCTGATGATCGGTGGTGGCCAGGGGGCCTGCTTCGCGCTGGGGCTCGGGCTGCTCGTGCGCTACGCCGGGACCGCGCGGGACAGCGCCCGGCTCACCGCGATGGGCTTCCTCGTGTCGTACACGGTCGCCTCGGCCGGGCCGGCGACGATGGGCGCCGTCCGCGACGCGACGGGTGGCTACACCTGGCTGTGGGCCGTGCTCGCGCTCGTCGCCCTCCCCCAGCTGCTCGCGACGAGCCGGCTGCGCCCGGACGCCGAACGCGTCGGCGAGCCCGCGACGGTCAGCCGCTGACGCCGCGTCGCGCCGCCACGAGCCCGGCGAGACGACGTGCCTCGGCGCGCCCGTCCTCGCCGTCGACGCGCTGGACGGCCATCACCGCGAGCACGTCGGTGTCGGAGAGCTCGAGGCTGACCCACGGGTCGCCGTCGGGGAAGCGGACGTCGACGATCTCGTCCCAGCCGACGGTCCGGGTGGTCATGAGGTTGCGGACGGTCAGCCCCTCCGGTCCGGGTGTGGCCCGGATCGCCGCATAGCGGGAGAGGAACCCGGCGACGAGGGCACCGAAGCCCACGAGGGCCAGCTGGTCGCCGACGCCCCAGGCCCCGCCGGCCCCCATCGCGACCGCCACGACGGCGCAGATGACGAGGAAGACCAGCGCGACCCCCAGCGGGACGACGCGACCGCGCCGCGGACGGAACGGGGCGTCGGCCGCCGGGGCCGCGGGGCCGGTCACAGCCGGCAGGCGGTGATGTCGGTGACGAGGATGGCCCGGGCCCCGAGCTCGTAGAGCTCGTCCATGACGGCGTTCGTCGTGGCCCGCGGGACCATCGCGCGCACGGCGCACCAGTCGCGGTTCTGCAGCGAGGAGACGGTCGGGCTCTCGAGGCCCGGCGTCACGGCGCACGCGGCGTCGACGAGGGCGGCCGGCACGTCGTAGTCGAGCATCACGTAGTGGCGGGCGGTGACGACGCCGAGCAGGCGTCGGCGCAGCACCTCGATGCCGGCCTTCTCCTCGCTGCCCTCGCGGCGCACGAGCACCGCCTCGCTGCGCAGGATCGGTTCGCCGAAGACCTCGAGGCCCTGGCTGCGCAGGGTCGCGCCGGTCTCGACGACGTCGGCGATGACGTCGGCGACCCCGAGGGTGATGGCGGTCTCGACGGCACCGTCCAGGCGGACGACCTGAGCGCTCACGCCGTGGTCGGCGAGGTGCTTCTCGACGAGGCCGGGGTAGCTCGTGGCGACGCGGTGGCCGGCGACGTCGGCCAGGCTCGTGGCCGTCCCGGGCCCGGCGGCGTAGCGGAAGGTCGAGGCGCCGAAGCCGAGCTCCATCACCTCGACGGCGGCCGAGCCGGAGTCGAGGAGGAGGTCGCGGCCGGTGACGCCGCAGTCGACGGTGCCGGAGCCGACGTAGACGGCGATGTCGCGGGGGCGGAGGTAGAACAGCTCGACGCCGTTGTCGGCGTCGGTGACCACGAGCTCCTTGGAGTCGCGGCGGGTGCGGTACCCGGCCTCGCGGAGCATGGCGGCCGCGGGCTCGGAGAGCGACCCCTTGTTGGGGACGGCGATGCGCAGCATGGGGTGGTGGTCCTCGGGGGGTTCGGGCCGCTCAGAGGTGGCGGTAGACGTCGTCGGGGGTCAGGTCGGAGGCGATCATCAGCACCTGGAGGTGGTACAGCAGCTGGCTGACCTCCTCGGCGGTGCGCTCGCGCCCCTCGTGCTCGGCGGCCATCCACACCTCGGCGGCCTCCTCCACGATCTTCTTGCCGATGGCATGGACGCCGGCGTCGAGGGCGGCCACGGTGCCCGAGCCCTCGGGGCGGATCCGCGCCTTCTCGGCGAGCTCGGTGTACAGCGCGTCGAACGTCTTCACGAGGCACAAGGGTACGGGGGTGCGGCGGCGGCCCGGACCGCCGCCCGGGCCGCCGCCACCCGCGTCACCCGACCGGGGCGGGCTGGACGCTGCTCGTCGCCTTCTCCTGCTCGGCCGCGCGGGTCACCTTGACCCACTGGGTGAAGCCGTAGAGGACGAAGAGGCCGTAGAAGATGTACATGACCGACGTCGGCACGTAGCCGGTGGCGAAGCCCAGGGGCACGCCGATGAGGTCGACCCCGATCCAGGCCAGCCAGAACTCGTTCCAGCCGCGGGCCATCGCGTAGGTCGCGGCGATCGAGCCGACGAAGATCCACGCGTCGGCGGCGTAGTACCACCACGCCGGCGTGAAGAACGGGTTCGGTGCGAGGTTCCAGAGGGCGACGAAGGCCCACCAGACGACGGCGGTGCCCACGAGCCAGCCGGTCACGGCGACCACCCGCTCGCGGCCGGTCATCCAGCGCGGGGTGACCGCGGGGGCGCCCGCCCCGCCCCCGACCGCGCGCCGGTGCTGGGTCCAGCGGACCCAGCCGTAGATGCTCACGAGGATGAAGAAGACCTGGCGGCCGGACTGGCCGAAGAGGGGGATGCGCTCGTCGGCGCCGAACGCGGCGCCGATGTAGACGAAGAACAGCATGATGTTCGCGAGGATGCCGACCGGCCAGGCCCAGACCTTGCGCTTCATGCCGTACCAGGCCGAGGCGACGCCGATGAGCACGCCGACCAGCTCGAGCCAGTGCAGCTCGTAGGGGCCGATCGGGATGGCGGCGTCGATCACCTGCTGGAAGAGGTTCTGCGACTCGGTCGCAGCGACGAGGGTGTTCATGAGGGTGTTCGTCCTTCGGGTTCGTAGTGCTTCTCGGGACGAACTCCGGGGGACTGCACCATCGGGGTGGGACGGGTCGCCACGGACCCGACACACCCTGCCGGTACGTGCGCCTACCATCCGGACTTTCACCGTCGGTCCTGGAGTTCCACCAGGTCAACCGGCCGCTGGCTGCGGTCGGGTCGCGGACTGTCACCGCCGGCTCGGAGTTTCACCGACCCCGGAGCACGTGGGGCCAGTATGCATCCGCCGGGACCCGCGCGTCACCGGTGTCCGCTGTGGGCTCCCCCACGAAACTCGCTGGCCGCACCGGGGGCCGTGGTGGTCCCCTGTTCCTCGTGACCGCCCCGACCGAGGACCGCTTCCGCGCGCTGGCCCGCTCCAGCCCGTGGCGGTTCACGACGCTGCGGTTCAGCCACCACCGGGCGGACGGGGAGTCCGTCGACGCGCTCCTGCGGCGCCCGGGATGGCTGCAGGTGCGGACGGGCAGCGGGGAGGTCCACGTGGTCACCGGTGTGCCGTACGCCCGGCAGGTCCTGCACCTCGACGGGCGTCCGTCCGAGGCGGCCGACGACGTGCTGCCGGCCGACGTCGCCGTCGACCTCGACGCCGACGGCTTCGTCACCGCCCGTCCGACCGCGCCGGCCGTCCTGTGGGACGACCCGATGTGGCGCTCGTTCGACTGGGTGGCGATGCTCGACCCGGTCGAGCTCTCGACCGGCACCGTGGTCAGCGAGCTCGCGGCCACCACGCGGCACGGGCGGGAGACGTGGTGGGCCCGGATGTCGGCGACGGAGGACTACGAACCCCGGTGCGGCTGTTGCCCGTTGCTCTGGGGCGAGGTGTCCGAGCGGCTCGAGGCTGCGGCCGGCGGGCCGACGTGGGTGGAGCAGCACCCGGACGTCACCTACCCCGGGTCGTGGCTCGTCGGGCTCGACGTCGGGACCGGCGTCGTCGTGTCCGCCGAGCCGCACGGCGGGGACCGCGACGACCTCGGCTTCAGCGTGACCATCCACGCGGTCGACGAGCCGGCCGAGGCCGCGTCGACCGGCTGAGCGGGCTGGTTCGAGGTGAAGGCGACCCGGATCCGGTCGGGTACCACCTCGAACCGCAGCGCGGCCCGCGCAGCATCAGTCCCCGTCGACGAGGATCCCCATCGCGCGCAGGATGCCGCCCGCGGCGACGGCGTCCACCCTCATCCCCCGGACCCGGTTCTCGGCGGGGTCGACGACGTAGCCGTACGCCCCGACGAGGTCCGCCTCGCGCAGGTCGGTGCCGTCGAAGGTCGCCGCGGAGAGGTCGCACCCGGCGAGCACGGCGCGGCGCAGGTCGGCGCCGGCGAGGTCGGCCTCACGCAGCGAGCACTCGACGAACCGGGAGCCGGCCGCCTCGGAGTCGCGGAAGGACCCGAGGTCGAGGCGGCACCGCTCCATGTCCCACGGCCGGGTCGACAGCGGCGCCGGTGCGGCCCGGGACCACTGGACGGCCAGCGCCTTGCAGTCGACGAAGCGGCAGTCGCTGAAGCGCGTGCCCGCGAGGTCGGCCATCGAGAGGTTGCACCCGGTGAAGGTGCAGTCGGTGAACGTGCAGTCGCGCAGCACGGCCTTCTCGAGGACGCAGCCGTCGAACCGGCAGCCCTCCAGCTCCATCCCCTCGAGGACCTCGCCCGGCGCCAGGCCCTCGGTGAGGTCGAGGTCCGCGGCGTAGCCGCCCTCGTCGGCGAGGCGTTCGAGCAGCGAGGCCATCGTCAGTGGCGGTGTCGCTCGGCGAGGGCCCGCAGCTCGGCGACGGCGTCGGCCGCCGAGTCCTTGCCGTAGACGGCCGACCCGGCGACGAAGACGTCCGCCCCGGCCTCGGCGCACTGCTCGATGGTGTCGGCGGAGACGCCTCCGTCGACCTGCACCCACACCTCTCCCCCGCGGCGCCGCACGGCCTCGCGGACCTGGCGCACCTTGGGCATCTGGTCGGCCATGAAGGACTGGCCGCCGAACCCGGGCTCGACGGTCATCACGAGGACCATGTCGACCTCGGGCAGCAGGTCCTCGTAGGGCGCGAACGCGGTGCCGGGCTTGACCGCGAAGGCCGCCCGGGCCCCGGCGGAGCGGATGGCCCGGGCCGTGGCCACGGCGTCGCGGACGGCCTCGATGTGGAAGGTCACCGACTGCGCGCCGGCCTCGGCGTAGCCGGGCGCCCAGCGGTCGGGGTCCTCGATCATCAGGTGGCAGTCGACGGGGACCGGCGAGACCTTGAGGAGGGACTCGACGACCGGCAGCCCGAGCGTGAGGTTCGGGACGAAGTGGTTGTCCATGACGTCGACGTGCGCCCAGTCGGCGGTCGAGATGGCCTCGAGCTCGGACTGGAGGTTGGCGAAGTCGGCCGAGAGGATCGAGGGCGAGATCTGCACGGCCGCCACCCTAGCGAGGTCGTCGGTCAGGCCCGTTTCCCGAGCAGGGCGAGGAACATCGCGTCGGTGCCGTGCACGTGCGGCCAGAGCTGGACGTGCGGCCCGTCGCCGAGGTCGGCGAGGGGCGCGCCGGTGGCGTCGCGGAGGTACGGCCGGGCGTCGAGGACCTCGACGTCGTCGCGCTTCTTGAGCACGTCGGAGACGACGAAGCGGGTCTCCGCGACGTGGGGGCTGCACGTGGCGTACGCGACGACCCCGCCGGGCGCGACGGCCTCGAGGGCCGAGGTGAGGAGCGAGCGCTGCAGCGGGCCGAGGGTGGCGAGGTCGGAGGGCCGGCGGCGCCACCGGGCCTCCGGTCGGCGACGCAGCGCACCGAGCCCGGTGCACGGGGCGTCGACGAGCACGCGGGAGTAGGCGGCCGGCTCCTCCTCACCGACCTCACGACCGTCGGCCGTGCGGACCTCTACGGGCAGCCCTGCGGCAGAGGCCCGTTCGATGACCTTGGTGAGGCTGGACCGGACGAGGTCGGCCCGGTGGGGACTCACCTCGACGGCCGTGAGCGAGGCGCCGGCGTCGACGGCGAGCGCCCCCAGGACCCCGGCCTTGCCGCCGGGTCCGGCGCAGAGGTCGAGCCAGCGGGCGGGCAACCCGTCCGGGACGTCGACGGCCGCGAGTGCCAGGGCCAGGTGCTGTGAGCCCTCGTCCTGCACCGCGGCGCGCCCGTCGCGGACCGCCGGGATGCGCCCGGGGTCGCCACTGCGCAGGACGGCGCCGAGGGGCGAGGTGGCGCTGGGCTCGGCGTCGGCGTCGTGGAGCAGCTCGTCGATCGTGGCCAGCCCGGGCCGGGCGACGAGGTGGACGCGCGGCGGCTCGTTGTCGGCGGCGAGGAGGGCGGCGAGCTCGGCGTCGACGGTCTCGGGGGTGGCCCGGCCGTGGCCGAGCAGCGCGGCGCGCAGGGCGGTGACGACCCACTCGGGGTGCGAGTGCCGCACGGCGAGCACCCCGGCCCCCTCGCCGTCGGGGGTCACGGCCTCGGTCCACTCCTCGAGGGTCCGTTCGGTGACCCGGCGCAGCACGGCGTTGACCAGGCCCGAGGCTCCCTGCCCGACGACCGTGCGCGCCAGCCCGACCGTCTGGTCGGCAGCGGCGTGCGCCGGGACGCGCATCCCGAGCAGCTGGTGCACCCCGAGGCGCAGCACGTCGAGGACCTCGGGGTCGATCCGCTCGACCGGCCGGTCGGCCGCGACGGCGATGACCTCGTCGTAGAGGCCCTGCCAGCGGACCGTGCCGAAGGCCAGCTCGGTGGCGAAAGCGGCGTCGCGCGGCTCGAGGCGCCGCTGGCGGATGATGCGCGGCATCTCGAGGTTCGCGTAGGCGCCGTCGGCGACCGCCCGCAGCAGCTGGAAGGCGGCGAACCGGGTCGGCTCGGCCCGCCTGGTGCGCTGCGCGGGGGTGGTGGCGGAGCGGCGACGGGGGCCGCGTCCGGAGGGTCGGTCGGGGCGGTCGGGCACCCGAGGAGGCTAGCGGTCGGCACGTCGGGGGCCGAACCGCTCGCTTCCGGACGCGCTCCGTCCGCAACCTGTCCTAGCGTGCCGCCATGACCGAGATCGCCGACGCCGACCTGTCCGGGTCCACCGCCGACCGCGTCCTCCTGCGCGACGTCCGCGCCCGCGAGGTGGACCTGTCCGGGGCCACTGCGCAGGACGTGCGGATGGTGGACGCCTCCATCCGCTCGGCGGACCTCACGAGGCTCTCGGTGCGGGATGCCCTGTTCCGCGACGTCCGCATCCGGGGCTCGTCCATCGAGGGGCTGGAGATCAGCGGGGAGGTCGTCCGCCTCACCGTCAACGGCGTCGACGTCGGGCCGCTCGTCCTCGCCGAGCTCGACCGCATCCACCCCGGCCACGCGGCGATGCGACCCACCGACGCCGACGGGTTCCGGCACGCGTGGGACGTCGTCGAGGAGCTGTGGACCGGCACCGTCGAGCGGGCACGGCGGCTCGCGCCCGGGCTGCTCCACGAGTCGGTCGACGGCGAGTGGTCCTTCGTCCAGACGCTGCGCCACCTCGCGTTCGCCACGGAGTGCTGGCTGCTGCGCGCCATCCTCGGGGACCCCCGGCCGTGGCACCGGCTGTCGCTGCCGTGGGACGAGGCGCCGCCGATCGAGGGCGTGGAGCACGACCGGGACGCACGGCCGTCCCTCGACGAGGCGCTGGTGCTGCGGCTCGACCGGATGGCTGCGGTCCGCCGCTACCTCGACGACCTCACCGACGAGGTGCTGGCCGGCCACACGGTCCCGGTCGATGCTCCCGGCTGGCCGGAGGCGAGGTCGTTCCCGGTGCGCGAGTGCCTGCTGACCATCCTCAACGAGGAGTGGTGGCACCGGCAGTACGCGGAGCGCGACCTGACGGTGCTCGAGCAGCGTTCCGGCTGAAGCGTGTTCAGCCCAGCCGCTCGCCCGGGTCGATGCGGGTGCCGCGCGCCCAGTCGGCGGCGGCCATCGCGCGCTTCCCGTGCGGGCCGACCTCACCGAGGGCCACGGGAGCAGAGGCGGTGCCGACGAACACGGCACGCTTCGTGACGTGCAGCTCGCCCGGCGCGAGGGCGGGGGTGTTCTCCGGTGCCGCGGTGGCGGGGTCGAGCGGGCCGACCTTGAGCCGCTCGCCGCGGAAGGTGCTCCACGCGCCGGGGTTCGGGGTACAGCCACGGACGTGCCGGTCGACGACGTGCGCCGGCAGCGACCAGCGGACCTGGGCCTCCTCCGTGCTGAGCTTCGGGGCGTGGCTGACACCGTCGGCCGGCTGGGGCACCGCCCGCAGCGAGCCGTCCTCGAGGCCGTCCATCGTCGCGACGAGCAGGCCGGCACCGACCTCGGCGAGCCGGTCCAGGAGCGTGCCGGCGGTGTCGGCGGGACGGACGACCTCGGTGACCGCCCCGAGCACCGGACCGGTGTCCAGCCCCTCCTCGATGACGAAGGTGCTGGCGCCGGTCACCTCGTCGCCGGCCATGACGGCCCGCTGGACGGGGGCGGCCCCACGCCAGGCCGGGAGCAGCGAGAAGTGGAGGTTGACCCAGCCGTGCGCGGGAACGTCGAGGGCGACCCGCGGCAGCAGCGCGCCGTAGGCGACGACCGGGCAGCAGTCGGGGGCGATCTCGCGCAGCCGGTCGAGGAACGCCGGGTCGGAGGGGCGATCGGGTGTGAGCACCTCGAGGCCGTGCTCCAGCGCGACCTCCTTGACCGGTGACGGGTGGAGGGTGCGGCCGCGCCCCGAGCGCGCGTCGGGACGGGTGACGACGGCCACCACCTCGTGCCGGGAGGCGAGCAGCGCCCGCAGCGACGGGACGGCGGTGTCGGGGGTTCCGGCGAGGACGAGGCGCACCCGCCGAGTCTAGGAGGCGCTGACAGCGACCCCGGCCGCGGACCATACTCGGTGGATGACGGTGTCCTGGCGGGTCCGCGGCGCGACCGACCGCCCGCCGACCGTGCCGCGCGTCCGGTCCCGGACGGACGCGCGGGAGGCCGCTCTCCTCGTCGCCGTCGCTGGGGTCGTCGGAGTCCTCGTCGTCATGGCGCGCACTGTCGGGCTCCCCGACGCGGCGCCCGGTACCGCACTCCCGCCCGGCGCCTCCCCCTGGGTCCTGGCGGCCGCCGGGCTCGCGGCGTCGGCACTGCAGCGTTCCCGAACCGTCCTCCCGGACGGTTGGGCGACGTGGCGACGGGTACTCGGCCTGCTCGCCCTTGCCTGCCTCGCCTACCCCGGGCTGTGGGCCGTCGCGGTCATCGCCTCCGCCGTCGCCCCGGGCAGCGTGCTCGCGTGGGTCCCCGCCCTGCTCGCGACGACGGCGCACGTGCCACTGCTCGCGGCATTCTCCGTCCTGCCGCTCCTCGCCGCCCGGTACCTCGGCCGCGGCGTGCCCGTCCTGCCGCTGGCCGTCGTCGGGGTCTCGGCGGTCCTCGCCGTGCTCGCCTTCGGGCTCTTCTTCGACGACCACGCGCCGTTGCGGGTCGGCGTGCCAGTTCGCTGGGAGCACGGCGACGCCGTCGGTGGGGGGTTCCACGCCCTCTTCCTCGCGACCGTGCTCCTCGGACCGCTCACCGCCGCGCGGGCCGCCTGGCGCTCGGACGGGGAGGCCGCCCGCCGGCTCGCACTCGTCACCGCCTCCTCGCTCGCCGGCGCGGCGCTCGTCCTCGGGTGCGGGGCCGCCGGAGCTCTCGGCGGGCTCGGCGCGCTCCTCGTCCTCACCGCGATGCCAGTCGCGGTCGCCGTCGTCGCGATCGGCTGCACGACCGCCCTCACGACCGACCTCCCCCTTGGGCCCGTGACCGACGAGACGACCGCGACGTCGGTGTCGCGGTCCCTGCAGCCGGCGCTCGACGCCCACGACGGCGCGACACGGGTCCGGCTCACCCCGCGGGAGGGAGAGGTCGTCGCGCTGCTCGCCCAAGGGCTGTCCAACGCCGGCATCGCCGCCCGGCTCGTCGTCTCCGAGCGCACCGTCGACGCCCACCTGCGCTCGGCTTTCGTCAAGCTCGACCTCCCCGAGGGCCCCGAGCAGAACCGCCGGGTGCACGCCGTCCTCGCCTGGCAGGGACGGGCGTCCGACCCGGGCTGACGGGCTCCTGCCCAGTGGACGTCGGGTAGGCGAAAGGGCCGATGCGCCCCCGTCCCGGCGGCGGCATCGTCCCGAGGACCACCCCGACCCCCGGAGGAGAGTCCCGATGCCCACGAACCCTCGAGTCCTGGCCGCCCTCGTGTGGGTGCCCTTCCTGTCGATCTTCGTCTTCGCCTCGCTCGGTGACACGAGCGCGCTCCACATCTCCTCACACCTGCTGGCCCTCGCCTGTCTCGTGCCCGGCGTCGTCATCGCGCGACGTCTTCGCCACGCGGCGACCCGAGGGCTGCGTCGGATCCTCACGACCGTCCTCACCGTCGTCGTCCCGCTCGCGGTCCTCGGTCATCTCGCCGAGCTGGGGGTGGCCGTCGCGCGGCTCGCCTCCGACGGGTGGGTCAACCTGGACACCGCCGACATCTGGGTCAGCGGCCCGCACGTGTGGGCGGCCAACGTCACCGTCCCCGCGATGCTCGTCGCGATGATCGTGACGCTCGTCCTCGTCGTGGCCGACGTCGTGGCCCGTCGCCGCAGCCCCGAACCAGCCTGACGGCCCCGGCGCCCGACCGGGATCAGGCGGTCGGGTCGCGGGGGTCCACGCGGACGGTGACGGGGTCGGGCTCCTTGCGCGCCGAGGCCCGGGCCCGCAGCGCGGCGAGCTCGCGGGCCAGCAGCGCCGCGTCCTCGACGGGCACGGTGACCAGCGCCCGCCAGCGCTCCTCGCCGTGCGGGAGCGGGCCGAGGGTCGTCGCGGACGCGGGCAGCTCGAGCTCGGCCAGCGCCCCCGCGACCGCCGCCCGCGTGCCGGTGAGTGCGGCCAGCCGGGCCGTGGGCGGCAGCGACAGCTCGCGCCGTTCCGCGAGCTCGCGGTCGGCGAACCAGGCAGGGTCCCAGCGCACGAGCGCCTCGACGGCCGGGACCGTGACGTGCAGCGGCGCCCCGGCGAGCACCACGCGACCCCCCTCGGATGCCGGGCGCACGAGCGCGGCCGCGGCACACCAGCGGCGCAGTGCCTCCTCGCCGGCATCGAGGGTCGGCCGGTCGAGCATCGCCCAGGCGTCGAGCAGGAGGGCGGCCGCGTACCCGCCCTCGGCCACCGGCTCGGCCCCGGGAGTCGACACGACGAGCCGCGGGGTGCCGGCCACGGCCTCGAGCACCGTCCCGGCCCCCGAGCGCTCGACCGGCACCCCGGGGAAGGCGCGGCCCAGCTCCTCGGCCGTGCGCCGGGCCCCGACGACCGACGAGCGCAGCCGCGTCCCCGAGCACGCCGGGCACGAGAAGGCCGTCTCGACCCGTCCGCACCAGCGGCAGGCCGGCGGACCCTGAGGGCCCTGGAGCCCGAGCGGCCCCGCGCACACCCGGCAGCGCGCGGGCCGGCGGCAGTCCTGGCACGACAGCGACGGCAGGTACCCGCGGCGGGGCACCTGGACGAGCACCGGGCCCGTGGCCAGCGCCTCCTTGGCCGCCCGCCAGGCCACGGTCGGCAGGTGGGCGGCGGCGACGGCGGGGTCGCGCTCGAGGTCGGCCCCCTCCCCCGCCACCCGCACCGTCGGGACGGACTCGCGCACGGTCCGCCGGTCGGCGTCCACGGCGGCGAGCACCCCGCGGCCCACGAGATCGGCGACGGCCGTCGACCGGGTGTGCCCGGCCGCGAGCACCGCCGCTCCCTCGCCCCGGGCGCGCTCGAGCAGCACCTCGCGGACGTGCGGGTAGGGAGCACGTGGCTCCTCGAGGAGGTCGTCGCCGTCGTCCCACCAGACGACGAGCCCGAGGTCCTCCACCGGCGCGAAGGCCGCGGCGCGGGTCCCCACGACCACGGGCACGTGGCCCCGCAGCGCCTTGAGGAACGCCGTGTAGCGCGCCTGCGGCCCCTGGTCGGCGGTCAGGCGGGTGTGCCGGCCGGCGCCGAGGACGTCGACGAGCGCCGCCTCGACCCGCACGACGTCGCGGTGGTCGGGGACGACGACGACCGCACCGCGCCCGCCCTCGACCGTCGCCCGGACGGCCTCGGCGACCAGCGCCGGCCATCCGGTCTCCGGCCGCACCGAGGGCGGCACGAGCACCGCGGCCGCGGGCGCCCCACCCTCGCGGACCCGCGCGAGGAAGGCCGGCCCCGCGGGGTACCGCGCCCACGCCGCGCCCTCGTGCTCCGGGAGACCGGGATGCTCCGGCGCCTCGGTGGCCAGGGCCTGCTCGGCCCGCGCGTGGCGCGGCGGCACCGCCAGCCTCAGGACGTCGCCGAGCGTCCCGGCGTACCGCGCCGCGACCGCCCGCGCGGCGGCGAGCACCTCGGGGGTGAGGACGGGTTCGGGCGACACCAGCCGTCGCAGCGGGCTGAGCCGACCGGTGTGCTCGGCGGTGTCGCGCCGCTCGAGGACCCATCCGTCGAGGTCCTGCCCCGCGAAGCGCACCTTGACCCGGGCCCCCGGCACCGCGCCGGCGGCCATCGACTCGGGCACGAGGTACTCGAAGGGCCGGTCGAGGTGGGCCAGCCCGGTGTCGACCTGGACGAGCGCGACCGGCCGGTCCTCGGTGGTGGGGTCGTCACCGGCGAGCCGGCGGGGGCGCCGTGCCCCGGCCGCGATGAGGGCCAGCTGCTCGCCCTCCGCGCCGCTCTCCGTCACGGCCCCGAACCTAGCGGAGCCCGCCGACCCCGGTCGGGTCGGCGGGCTCCGCCTGTGGACGACGGCTGCGTCAGCCGGCGACGGCGCGCTGCAGCGCCTCGACGCGGTCGGTGCGCTCCCACGTGAAGGCGTTCTCGACACCGGGCGCACCGGTGCGGCCGAAGTGCCCGTAGGCGGCGGTCGGCTTGTAGATCGGGCGGAGCAGCTCGAGCTCCTCGAGGATGGCCAGCGGCCGCAGGTCGAAGACGTGGAGGATGGCGTCCTGGATCTTCTCGACCGGGACGGTCTCGGTGCCGAAGGTCTCGACGTAGAGGCCGACCGGCTGGGCGACGCCGATCGCGTAGGCGACCTGGACCTCGCACCGGCGGGCCAGCCCGGCGGCGACGACGTTCTTCGCGACCCAGCGGGTGGCGTACGCGGCCGAGCGGTCGACCTTCGAGGGGTCCTTGCCGGAGAAGGCGCCACCGCCGTGGCGGGCCATGCCGCCGTAGGTGTCGACGATGATCTTGCGGCCGGTGAGGCCGGCGTCACCCATCGGGCCACCGATGACGAACTTGCCGGTCGGGTTGATGTAGGTGCGGTAGGAGTCCGTGGACAAAACCGTGCCGGAGTCGGCGAGCTCGGCGAGGACCGGCTCGATGACGTGGCCGCGGATGTCGGGCTGGAGCAGGCCCTCGAGGCTGACGTCCTCGGCGTGCTGCGTCGAGAGGACGACGGCGTCGAGCGAGACCGCCCGGTCGCCCTCGTAGGCGATGGTGACCTGGGTCTTGCCGTCCGGGCGCAGGTAGGACAGCTCGCCGTCCTTGCGGACCGCGGTGAGCCGCTCGGCGAGCCGGTGCGCGAGGAAGATCGGCAGCGGCATCAGCTCGGGGGTGTCGTCGCAGGCGTAGCCGAACATCAGGCCCTGGTCGCCGGCGCCCTGCTTGTCCTTGGGGTCGACGCCACCGCTGCGGTTCTCGAAGGCGGTGTCGACGCCCTGGGCGATGTCCGGGCTCTGCTGGCCGATGGAGACCTCGACGCCGCACGAGGCGCCGTCGAAGCCCTTCGTCGAGCTGTCGTAGCCGATGCCGAGCACCGTCTCGCGCACGATGGAGGGGATCTCGACGTAGGCCTCGGTCGTCACCTCGCCGGCCACGTGCACCAGCCCGGTGGTCACCATCGTCTCGACGGCCACCCGGCTGTGCGGGTCCTGGTCGAGCATGGCGTCGAGGATGCTGTCGGAGATCTGGTCGCAGATCTTGTCCGGGTGGCCCTCGGTGACGGACTCGGACGTGAACAGGCGTGCGGACACGCGGCAACTCCTTCGATGTGGGTCAGCGCCGCCCCGTCAGGGCGCGGCGCACCCGCCCCAACATACCGGTCCCTGAGAAGCGTCGCGGGCTCGGTCCGGGAGGAGAGGGCCGCATGGAATCATGGGCCCCGTGTCCGACGGGTCCAGCGACGAGGCGACGCAGCCCGGGCGGGGCGTCACGACGTCCGCGAGCCCGGTCGACGAGGCGTTGTCGCTGCTCACGCGCGCCCAGGACCTCGCCGACCAGCTCCGCGAGGAGGCCGGTCAGGAGCTGAGTGCGGCCCGGGCCGAGGCCGCCCGCATCCGGGCCGAGTCCGCCGCCGCCGCCCACGAGCTCGCCGAGCTGACCGCCCGGGTCGAGTCGCTCCGGGAGGACTCCGATCGCCGCCTCGAGGAGACCCGCTCCGAGGTCGAGATCATGCTCGCCGACGCCGCCGACCAGGCGGCGCTGCTGCGTGCCCGGGCGACGAAGGCCAGCGACGAGGCCATCTCCATCGCCGAGGAACAGGCGATGTCCCTCGTCGCCGACGCCCAGCGCCGGGCCGACGAGACGCTCGAGCGGGCCCGCCTCGAGCACGAGACGACGATGACCCGGCTCGCCGACGAGGAGCGCGTCCACCAGGAGCGCTGGGCCGCCGAGCACGAGCTGCACGAGGCCGAGCTGGCGTCGCTGCGCGAGAGCACCCACTCCGAGCTCGCGGGGCTGCGCCAGGAGGCCGAGCGCTACGCCGCCCGCCACCGCGAGGACGCCGAGGCCGAGGTGCTCGCCCGGCTCACCGAGCTGACGACGCGGGAGGAGGGGGCGCACGCCGCGTCCACCCGGCTCGTGGAGGACGCGCAGGCCGAGGCCACCCGGCTGGTCACCGAGGCCGAGGCCGAGGCCGCCTCCGTCGTCGACAGCGCGGAGAAGCACCTCGCCTGGGCCCAGGGCACCGTGCGCGAGGTCCTCGAGCGGGCTGACGCCGAGCGCGACCGCCGGGCCCGGGAGCACCACCAGGAGGTCGTCGAGCGGACCCGCTCGCACCGCCAGCGCGTCCAGACCCTGCTGCACAGCGCCACCGCCAAGAGCCGCGACCGGCTCGCCGAGGCCGAGTCCGAGTCCCGCCGGATGCGCGAGCTGGCCGAGTCGGTGCTCGCCGAGGCCCGGGCCGACGCCGAGCGCACCCGCGAGGCCGCCGCGCGCGAGTCCGAGCGGCTCGTCGCCGAGGCCCGCGCCCGCGAGGCCGAGGCCACCGCGCGGGCCGAGCGCCGGCTCGCCGAGGCCGAGGAGGGGGCCCGTCGCGTCCGGCAGAGCACCGCCGAGGACGTCGAGCGGATGCACCGCGAGGCCCACGAGTACCACCGCGCCGCCCGGGCCGAGATCGTCAAGGCGTCCGAGGAGGCCCGCCAGCGGGCCGACGCGGTCCGCGCCGAGGCGCACGCGGCCGTGGAGCGGGCGCGCGGCGAGGTGCATACACTCGCAGCGCGACGCGACGCCATCACCACCCAGCTCGGCCGGCTGTCCGGGGTCATCGACGCCCTCGCGGTCTCCGAGGACGACGGAGCGGCCCCCCTCGACGGCCTGGACGCCCCGGACGCCGACGACCAGCACCCCGACACCGCTCTCACCCCCGACCAGGAGTCCAGATGAACCAGCCGGAGTTCCCCACCGTCTTCCGCGGCTACGACCCCGTCCAGGTCGACGCCCACCTCGCGGCGCTGCACCAGGCCGTCGAGACGGCGCGGCAGGAGGCGGAGGCGGCGCGCCAGGAGGCGGCGGAGTCCTCGGTCGAGCTCTCCAAGATCCGCCAGGACGCGGAGGCGGCCGGCTCCGAGCTCGAGTCCCACCGCACCCGGATCGCCCAGCTCGAGGACGAGGGGCGCAAGGTCTCCAGCCCGACCTTCGCCGACCTCGGTGAGCGGATCGGCACGATGCTCGGCCTCGCCGACGAGGAGGCCGCCGCGATCCGCAGCACCGCCGCGGACGACGCCGACCAGACCCGCCGGCTGGCCGACGAGCAGTCGCAGCTGGCCCGCGCCGAGGCCGACACCTACGCCGAGGAGGTGCGCAACCGCGCCGACACCGACGCCGCCGAGGTGCTCTCGCGCGCCAAGGCCCAGGCCGACTCCATCGTCGACGACGCGGCCCGCGAGGCCGCCGCCCGCCGCGAGGAGGCCGAGGCCTACTTCGAGAAGCAGCGGGCCACCGCCGCGTCCCAGGCCGCCGACTTCGAGAGGACCCTCGGCGAGCGCCGCGACGCCGCGGCCGCCGAGTTCAACGACCAGATCGCCGAGCAGGACCAGGCCCTCCTCGCCGTCCAGGAGCGCGCGGACCAGCTCGCCCGGGAGTCCGAGGAGGACCACCAGGCCAAGACCGCCGAGGCGAACCGGCTGCTCGAGGCCGCGCGCACCGAGGCCGCCGACATCGTCCGGTCCGCCAAGGAGCAGGCCGACCGGGTCCGCCGCGACTCCGAGCGGGAGCTCGCCGCGGCCACCGCCCGCCGCGACAGCATCACCGCGCAGCTGTCCAACGTCCGCAACATGCTCGCGACCCTCGGTGGCCCCGCGGCCGCCGAGGCCCTCGTCGCCGCTCCCGAGGAGCCGGCCGCGGAGGCAGAGGAGCCGGCCGCCGAGTCCGAGGCCCCGGCCGACGAGGTCGAGGCCCTGGCCGACGAGGCCCCGGCCGACGAGTCCGTCGACGACGAGCGGCTGACCGAGGACGGCCGCCGCGTCCCGACCCTCGCCGAGCTCGCCGCCCGCGACGAGGAGTCCGACGAGGACGACGCGCCGGACGACGAGGAGGTCGAGCCCGAGGACGAGGCCGACGACGACCTCGAGGGCGAGCTCGAGGGCGAGCTGGACGACGAGGGCGAGGGCGAGGCCGCCGCCGCGAAGAAGAAGACCCCCGCCAAGCGCTGACCGGCCCCGGGGACCACCCCCCGGACGAACGACGAGAACATGCCGCCATCCTTACCGGGGTGGCGGCATGTTCTCGTCTCTCGACCGGTGGGGCGGGCTCAGAGGAGGTCGGTGACGACGTCCCAGACGGCGGCGGCGACGGCGTCCTTGCTCGCGGGGCCGACGTCGAGGACGTCCTCGCTCCCGCGGCGCAGGACGTGGACGGTGTTCTCGTCCTTGCCGAAGGTGACGTCGGTGCCGACCTCGTTGACGACGAGGACGTCGCAGCCCTTGCGCGCGAGCTTGGCCCGGCCGTGCTCGAGCACCGAGCCCGAGGCATCCCCGGTCTCGGCGGCGAACCCGACGACGACCGGCGTGGAGGACCCGCCACGCGCGGCGACGAGGCCGGCCAGGATGTCCGGGTTGCGCACGAGCGTGACGGTGGGCGCCGACTCGTCGGCGGACCCGTCGGGCCCGGCGTCGTGGGTCTTCTTGATCTTGTGGTCGGTGTAGGCGGCGGGCCGGAAGTCGGCGACCGCGGCGGCCATGACGACGACGTCGGCCTCCCCCGCCTCCACCTGCACCGCGGCCTCCATCTGGAGCGCGGTCTCGACGGCCACGGCCCGCACCCCGGCGGGGACCTCCAGCCCGGAGGTGGTGACGAGGACGACCTCGGCGCCGCGGGCCGCGGCGACCCGGGCCAGGGCGTACCCCTGCTTGCCCGACGAGCGGTTGCCGAGGAAGCGCACCGGGTCGAGCGGCTCGCGCGTCCCACCGGCGCTGATGACCACCCGCCGCCCGGCGAGCGGCCCCCGCGGGGCGGCCGGAGCGGACACCGTTCCCGACCGCTCGAGCTCGCGCCGGCAGATCTCGAAGAGCTGCTCGGGCTCGGGCAACCGGCCCGGGCCGGTGTCGCGACCGGTCAGCCGGCCGGACGCCGGCGGCACGACGTGGACGCCGCGCTCGGTGAGGGTGCTGATGTTGGCCTGCGTCGCGGGGTGCTCGTACATCTCGGTGTGCATGGCCGGGGCCATCACCACCGGGCAGCGCGCGGTGAGCAGGACGTTGGTGAGCAGGTCGTCGGCCTGGCCGGTGGCCGCACGGGCGAGCAGGTCGGCGGTGGCGGGGGCGACGACGACGAGGTCGGCCTCCTGGCCGATCCGCACGTGCGGGACCTCGGTGATGTCGGACCACACGTCGGTGTGCACCGGCTTGCCCGACAGCGCCGACCAGGTGGCCTCGCCGACGAAGTGGAGCGCCGCCGCCGTCGGGACGACGGTGACGTCGTGGCCGGCCTCGGTGAGCAGCCGCAGGAGCGAGCAGGCCTTGTACGCCGCGATGCCCCCCGCGACGCCGAGGACGACCTTCACGGGGCTCAGCCCTCGGTCGGCGTCTCGGGGGTCGGCTCGGAGGTCAGCAGGCCCTCGTTGATCTCACGCAGGGAGATGGACAGCGGCTTCTCGTGGACCTCGGAGTCGACGAGCGGGCCGACGTACTCGAGGAGGCCCTCCTGCAGCTGGGCGTAGTAGGCGTTGATCTGCCGAGCCCGCTTCGCCGAGTAGAGGACGAGGGCGTACTTGGAGTCGGCCTGCTCGAGGAGCTCGTCGATCGGCGGGTTGGTGATGCCGATGGGGTTGGCCACGGTTCCGGACACGCGTCAGTCTCGTTTCGATGTGGGGACGGGGGTTCGGGTCCATGATACGAGGTCCTCCGCCGCACGCCGAACGTCGTCGTTGACGAGCGTGACGTCGAACTCCTCCGCGGCGGCCAGCTCGACCCGCGCGGTGTCGAGCCGGGCGGCCCGTTCCTCGGCGTCCTCGGTGCCCCGACCGACCAGCCGGCGGACCAGCTCGTCCCAGCTCGGCGGCGCGAGGAAGACGAAGAACGCGTCGGGCATGGTGCGGCGGACCTGGCGGGCTCCTGCGAGGTCGATCTCGAGCAGGGCCGGGCGTCCGGCGGCCAGAGCAGCCTCGACCGGTGCGCGCGGCGTGCCGTACTTGGCCCGGCCGTGGACGACCGCCCACTCGAGCAGCTCGTCGGCGGCGACCATCTCCTCGAAGCGCTCGTCGGAGACGAAGTGGTAGTGGACCCCCTCGACCTCGCCGGGGCGGGGACGACGGGTGGTCACCGACACCGAGAGCCACACCTCGGGGTGGTGCTCCCGGACGTAGGCCGCGAGCGTCCCCTTGCCGACCGCGGTCGGCCCGGCGAGGACGGTGAGGCGGGAGGGAGCCGTCACTGCCGCCCGAAGCGGTCGAGGAGCGCCGCCACCTGGTTCTGGCCGAGGCCGCGCACGCGCCGGCTCTCGGAGATGCCGATCTCCTCCATGATCTGGCGGGCCCGGACCCGGCCGACGCCCGGCATCGACTCGAGGAGCGCCGAGACCCGCATCTTCCCCACCACGTCGTTGCTCTTCCCCTCCTCGATGACGGCGCCGAGCGAGGCGCCGGCGCGCTTCAGGCGGTTCTTCACCTCGGCGCGCTCGCGTCGTGAGGCGGCCGCCTTCTCGAGGGCGGCGGCGCGCTGTTCCTGGGTGAGCGGGGGAAGGGCCACGAAGAGTTCCTGACGGTCACTGCAGGCGCTGGCTGCTCAACGCCCGGCTGTTCGTTCGCGACTGTACCGCGCCGGGCGGGGGCCCTTGCGTCAACCCTGCCGGGGTGCGACGACGGTGGCCAGCTCGTCGGCGCTGCGGCGGGCGGCCGCCCGCAGGGAACCCGCGTCCGGACCGGCCCCGAGCACCTCGCGCGAGCTGTTCCCGAGCACCTGGGGCAGCGCGTCGCCGAAGGCCTCGCGCAGCCCCTCGGGCGTGCCGCCCTGGGCCCCGAGACCCGGGGCGAGCAGCGGCGCGGCCGACCCGGCGAGGTCGAGGCCGAGGTCGCGGGCGGCGCTGCCGATGGTCGCGCCGACGACGAGGCCGACGCTGCCGAGCCCGCCGGACGCCCGGGCCGCGGCGTTGTCGGCCGCCGCCCCGTCGACGACCGAGGCGGCGACGGTGCGTCCGTCGAGCGCGGCGTGCTGCACCGAGGGGCCCTCGGGGTTCGAGGTGAGGGCCAGGACGAAGACACCCCGGCCGGTGGCCGCCGCCAGGTCGAGGGCGGGCCGCAGCGAGCCGTAGCCGAGGAACGGGCTGACCGTCACGGCGTCGGCCCGCAGCGGCGAGCCGTCGGAGAGGAAGGCCTGCGCGTAGCCGCCCATCGTCGTGCCGATGTCCCCGCGCTTGGCGTCGAGCAGGGACAGGGTCCCGGCCTCGCGCAGCCCCTCGAGGGTGCGCTCGAGCACGGCCACCCCCCGCGAGCCGAAGCGCTCGAAGAACGCGGACTGCGGCTTGACGCAGGCCACCGCGCCCCCGAAGGCCTCGACGCAGGTCATCGCGAACCGCTCGAGCCCGTCGACGGTGTCCGGGAGGCCCCAGGCATCGAGGAGCGCGGCGTGCGGGTCGATGCCCGGGCAGAACGGGCCGTGCTCGTCCATCGCGGCGCGCAGCCGGGTGCCGAAGGGAACGGGACTACTCACGGTCGGACCATCCTGTCGTGGGCGATGCCGACGACGTCGGCGAAGCGGGTGAAGCCGTGCCGGGCCACCTCGGCCTCGAGCTCGGTGAGGACGCGCCGCGGGGCGTGCGGGTCGTTGAAGGAGACGGTGCCCACCTGGACGGCCGAGGCGCCGGCGGCGACCAGCTCGAGGGCGTCCTTGCCGGTGCGCACTCCCCCGACGCCGATGACCGGCGCGGTCGGGACGGCGCCGGCGCGCATCGCGGTCACCACCTGCCAGATGGCCCGCACCGCGACCGGGCGCACGGCGGGCCCGGACAGCCCGCCGGTCACCCCGGCCAGCTGCGGCCGGAGCAGGTCGGTGTCGATGACGATGCCGAGCAGGGTGTTGATCATCGTCAGGCCGTCGGCACCGGCCCGCAGGGCGGCATCGGCGATGGCGACGATGTCGGTGACGTCCGGGGTGAGCTTGGCGAAGACCGGCACGCCGGCCGGGACCCGCGTGCGGACGATCTGCACGACGCGCTCGGAGGAGACCGGGTCGCACGCGAACACCAGCCCGCGGTTGGCGACGTTCGGGCAGGAGATGTTGGCCTCGACGCCCACGACGCAGGACCACGCCGGGGACGCGACGAGCCGCTGCACGACCTCACCGAACTCCTCGGCGGTGTTGCCCGCGACCGAGACGAGGACCCGGGCGCCCTGCTCGGCGAGCCACGGGAGGTCCTTCTCGCAGAACGCGTCGATGCCGGGACCCTGGAGGCCGATGGAGTTGAGCATCCCGGAGGCCGTCTCGGCCATCCGCGGCGTCGCCCGCCCCGAGCGGGCGTCCTTCATCACCGTCTTGGTGACGAAGGCCCCGAGCTCGGACACCGGGAAGAACCGGTGCAGCTCCTGGCCGTTCGCGGCGCAGCCCGAGGCCGTCATCAGCGGGTTGGGCAGCTCGACCCCGGCGAGCACCGTGGACATGTCGACCATCAGTGACCCCCCGGCCGCGGCGCCCCGAGCGCGTCGTCCGGCACCCGCGTGATGCCGCCCTCGATGGCGTCCCAGCGCACCCGGTCGCCCCGGAACACCGGGCCCTCGACGCACGAGCGGACCATCCGGGTGACCCCGTCGTTGCCGGTCACCGGCATGACGCAGGTCATGCAGACCCCGATGCCACAGGCCATCGACTCCTCGACGGCGACCTGCGCGACGGCCCCGTGGGCCTGCGCGACGTCGGTGACCGAGCGGAGCATCCCCATCGGGCCGCAGCCGTAGACGACCCCGGCCGAGGTGCGGTCGATGACGTCGCCGAGCACGTCGGAGACCCAGCCGCGGCGCCCGGCCGAGCCGTCGTCGGTGGTGACGGTGACGCCGTCGGCGGTGCGGCGGGCCTCGACGACGCCGAAGAGCCGGTCCTCGGAGGCCGCGCCGAGGACCATCTCGACGTGGCAGCCGCGCGCCCGCAGCGCCTCGGCCAGCCAGAACAGGGGCGCGGAGCCGTAGCCGCCGCCGACGAGCACGCAGGCCACCGGCTCGGCCGGCAGCGGGAAGGGCCGGCCGAGCGGCCCGACGACGTCGACCGCGTCGTGCGCCGACAGCCCGGTGAGCCACTGGGTGCCCGGCCCGTGCGCGGCGACGACGACGTCGACGGTGCCCCCGTAGGTGCCGGACGGCTTGACCCTGTGGATCGAGAAGCAGCGCCGGAGCAGGTTCGCCGAGGTCGGCCCACCGACGGCCAGGGCGACGAACTGCCCGGGCTGGGCCGGCTCGGCGACGCCGGGCGCGACGAGGGTGAGGTGGTGGTACGCCCCGGCCCGCCGGTTCGCGATGACCTCGCCGGCGACCTGGACGACCCCTGCGCTCACGCGTCCGCCCCGATGCCGTGGAGGTCCAGGGCCGCAGTGTGGTCCTGCAACGACGTCACGGTGAGGTCGTCGTGCTGCACGGCCTCGATGGCCAGGACGGCAGCGGCCAGCTGCTGCACGGTCGTGATGATCGGCTTGTCCATCGCGGCCGTGGCGGCCCGGATGGCGTAGCCGTCGGCGCGCGTGCTGGCGCTCGGCCCGCTCGGGCTGTTGACGACCATGGCGATCTCGCCGGCGTTGATCAGGTCGACGACCGACTGGCCGCCCTCGCCCCGCTCGGCGTGCTTGAGCACGACATCGGCCTCGATCCCGTTGCGGTGCAGCACCTCTGCCGTACCCGACGTCGAGAGGATGCGGAAGCCGAGGTCGACGAGCCGCTTGACCGGGAAGATGATCGAGCGCTTGTCGCGGTTCGCGACCGACACGAACACGGTTCCGCTGGTGGGCAGCCCGCTGATCGCCCCCAGCTGGCTCTTGGCGAAGGCCCGGCCGAAGTCGGTGTCGATGCCCATGACCTCGCCGGTCGAGCGCATCTCCGGGCCGAGCAGGCTGTCGACGACGAGCCCCTCCGCGGTGCGGAACCGCTTGAAGGGCAGCACGGCCTCCTTGACCGACACCGGCGAGGTGGCCGGCATCCGCCCACCGTCGGCGTGCCGCGGGAGGACGCCCTCGTCGCGGAGCTCGGCGATGGTGGCGCCCAGCATGATCCGCGCGGCGGCGTTGGCGAGCGCGACACCCGTCGCCTTGGCGACGAACGGCACGGTGCGCGAGGCACGCGGGTTGGCCTCGAGGACGTAGAGGATGTCCTGGGCCAGCGCGAACTGGACGTTCATCAGGCCACGCACGCCGATGCCCTCGGCGAGCTTCTGGGTCGACACGCGCACCCGCTCGAGCTCGGTGGCGCCGAGGGTGACCGGCGGCAGGGTGCACGAGGAGTCACCGGAGTGGATGCCGGCCTCCTCGATGTGCTCCATGATCCCGCCGAGGTACATCTCGGTGCCGTCGTAGAGGACGTCGACGTCGATCTCGATCGCGTCGTCGAGGAACCGGTCGACGAGCACCGGGTGCTCGGGGCTGGCGACGGTCGCCCGCTCGACGTAGCCGGACAGGGTCTCGTCGTCGTAGACGATCTCCATCCCGCGCCCGCCGAGGACGTAGGACGGGCGGACGAGCACCGGGTAGCCGATCTCGCGGGCGATCTCGACGGCTTCGGCCGCGCTGTAGGCGGTCCCGTGCTTGGGCGCCGGCAGGCCGGCCTCGTGGAGCACCCGCCCGAAGGCGCCGCGGTCCTCGGCGAGGTCGATGGCCTCGGGCGAGGTGCCGACGATCGGGACCCCGTTCTCCTTGAGCGCCTTGGCGAGCCCGAGCGGCGTCTGCCCGCCGAGCTGGACGACGACGCCCGCCACCGGCCCGGCCTGCTGCTCGGCGTGGACGACCTCGAGGACGTCCTCGAGGGTCAGCGGCTCGAAGTAGAGCCGGCTGCTCGTGTCGTAGTCGGTCGAGACCGTCTCGGGGTTGCAGTTGACCATCACCGTGTCGTAGCCGGCGTCGCGCAGGGCGAAGGAGGCGTGGACGCACGAGTAGTCGAACTCGACCCCCTGCCCGATGCGGTTCGGGCCGCTGCCGAGGATGAGCACGGCCGGCCGCTCGCGCGGGGCGACCTCGGACTCCTCGTCGTAGGCGCTGTAGTGGTACGGCGTGCGGGCGGCGAACTCGGCCGCGCAGGTGTCGACCGTCTTGTAGACCGGCCGGACCCCGAGCGCGTGCCGCACCCCGCGGACGACGGCCTCGGGCAGCGAGCGCAGCGAGGCGAGCTGGGCGTCGCTGAAGCCGTGCCGCTTGGCGAGGCGCAGCAGGGCCGGTGTCAGCTCGTCGGCGGCGGCGACCGTGGCCGCGACCTCGTTGACGAGCTCCATCTGGTCGAGGAACCACGGGTCGATCCCGGTCGCCTCGTGCACCTCCTCGACGGAGAGCCCGCCGCGCAGCGCCTGCTGGACCTGGATGATGCGGCCGTCGGTGGGGCGCCGGGCCAGGTCGAGCAGGGCCCGCGCCTCCTCGGTCGTGGGCGTCGCACCGGTCCAGTGGAAGCTGCTGCCGGCCTTCTCGAGCGAGCGCAGCGCCTTCTGGAGCGCCTCGGTGAACGAGCGGCCGATGGCCATCGCCTCGCCGACCGACTTCATCGTCGTCGTCAGGGTGTCGTCGGCGGCCGGGAACTTCTCGAAGGCGAAGCGCGGCACCTTGACGACGACGTAGTCGAGGGTCGGCTCGAAGGAGGCCGGGGTCTCCTGGGTGATGTCGTTCGGCACCTCGTCGAGCGTGTAGCCGATGGCCATCCGGGCGGCGATCTTGGCGATCGGGAAGCCGGTGGCCTTCGACGCCAGCGCCGAGGAGCGGGAGACGCGCGGGTTCATCTCGATGACGACGACGCGGCCGTCGACGGGGTTGACGGCGA
>JAESFK010000315.1_pt1 | contig 28487 bp, 27 predicted proteins | sample 9269391 | NCBI WGS metagenome assembly JAESFK01 (sample SAMN14506231, study PRJNA617097) | algae metagenome | isolation source: Drouetiella hepatica UHER 2000/2452 and co-occurring heterotrophs from... | place: Slovakia: Slovak Paradise National Park, Hrabusice, Kosice Region | collected 2000-01-01
GCTCACCTTCACCTACGAGACGCCGGCGGAAAAGCCTCGGCCCGACTATCGCCTCATGCTGGTCTTCGACCCGGCGAACGATCTCAACAGCGACTCCGTCTGCAAGGGCACGGTGCGCTTCAAACCCGGCAAGCCCGGCCTCTTCAATGTCTATGCCATCTACTGCCGCAACGACATGACGATGTCCGAGACCACTGCCTGGACTCCCGCGTCCGGCCCGACCGATCCGCGGATCGGCGAGCTGTTCCGTGAGCTGTTCATGGTCGTCTTCTCCGACTCCCCGTCCCTGAAGCCCAACCAGGGCGGCGGCATCGGCCGCTTCTAGAGCGGTCCCTGGCGACCCAAGCGCTCCACAGGGAACTTCTGCTAACCAGACGGTAATGGCCGTCTGGTATTCCCTCCTCGATCTCGTCCTCTCCCGTCTCGACGCCGAGGCCGCGCATGGCCTCGCCATCCGTGCGCTGAAGAGTGGTCTGCTGCCGGGCAACCGGCGCGACGACGCCGCCTCGCTGGCAACCAGGGTGTGGGGCCGTTCGCTGCCCAACCCGATCGGCCTCGCCGCCGGTTTCGACAAGAATGCCGAGGTCGCCGACGCGATGCTGGCCCAGGGCTTCGGGCTCGTGGAAATAGGCAGCGTCACGCCGCGCCCGCAGGAGGGCAACCCGCGCCCCCGCCTGTTCCGGCTGCCGCAGGATCGCGGTGTGATCAACCGCATGGGCTTTCCCGGACACGGGCTGGAGGCCGCCCGCGCCCGCCTCGCCGCCCGGCCGCGCCGCGGCTTCGTCGGTGTCAATATCGGCGCCAACAAGGACAGCACCGATCGCGCCGCCGACTACGTGACGGGCTGCGTGGCGCTGGCCCCCTATGCGGATTACCTCGTCTGCAACGTCTCCTCGCCCAACACGCCGGGCCTGCGCAACCTGCAGGGCCGCACTGAACTCGCCGGCCTTCTGAAGCGCGTGCAGGACGCGATTGCGGCCAAGCCGGTCCCGCTTGTGGTCAAGATTGCACCGGATGCGACCGACGAGGATCTCGACGACATCGTCTTCGTCTGTCGAGACCTCAGGCTGGACGGCATCATCATCGGCAACACCACCCTCTCGCGCCCGCCGTCGCTACGGTCCGAGCGGCGCGGCGAGACCGGCGGTCTGTCCGGCGCGCCGCTCACGGCGCTGGCGACCGAGGTGCTGCGCAAGACCGCCCAGCGCGTCGAGCGACAGTTCCCGCTGATCGGCTGCGGCGGCGTGGGTTCGGGTGCCGACGCCTACGCCAAGATCCGCGCCGGCGCGACGCTGGTGCAGCTCTACTCGGCGATGGTCTACGAGGGGCCGCCGATCATCCGCCGCATCAAGGACGAACTGGCGGCCTTGCTGGCCCGCGACGGCTTCGCTTCGGTCGCGGATGCCGTCGGTGCGGACGTTGGGGGCTAAGCCTCGTCGCATCGCGAAAATCTAAACCGCAGACGCGGAGCGGATGAGCCCATACACTCCCGGTCAGGGAGATAAAACGCCGTGCCGCTCTGGATACCGATCACCGTCGCTGCCGCTCTGTGCCAGAACATCCGCACGACGATGCAGCAGAAGATCCGCGGCATCCTGAGCGTCGATGGCGCCAACTTCGTGCGCTACCTCTACGGCGCCCCGCTGGCGCTGGGCATGCTGGCCTTCCTGGTCTTCGTGACCGGCCGGCATGTGCCGTCGATCTCGCTGCATTTCCTGCTGCTGGTGACGATCGCGGGCGTGGCCCAGATCGTGGCGACCTCGCTGATGATCCACGCCTTCTCGCTGCGCAATTTCGCGGTCGGCACGGTCTACTCCAAGACCGAGACGGTGTTCGTCGCCCTGTTCGCCACCTTCATCGCCGGCGAGCCGCTGAAGCTCGGTGCCTGGGCCGGCATCCTGGTCTGCCTGGGCGGCGTCGCCATCCTGAGCGTGCGGGGAAAGTTCTCCGACGTGCGCGGCGTGCTGGCCGACCTCACGCACAAGGGCGCGCTCTACGGCATCCTGTCAGGCGCGATCTTCGCCATCGCTGCCGGCACGATCCGCGAGGCGTCCAAGCTGCTGCTCGCTGAGGATCCTGAGGCGGACTTCCTAGTGCGCGGCATCACCGTGCTCGCCTGTATGAACACCATCCAGGTCATCCTGATGGCGCTCTACCTGTCGCGGCGCGACCGGCCGCAGCTCTCCAAGGTCTGGTTCAACTGGCGCTCCTCGATCTGGGTCGGGATCTTCAGCGTGCTGGGCTCGGCCGGCTGGGCGCTGGCCATGACGCTCGAGAATGCCGCGCTGGTGCGCGCGGTCGGCCAGATCGAGCTGGTCTTCACCTTCATCTCCTCCCGCCTCATCCTCAAGGAGCGGCCGTCCCTCGGCGAGTGGATCGGCAGCCTCCTGGTGATCGGCGGGGTCGTCCTCATCCTCGTAACCCGGTGACCTCATGACGGACATGACAAGGCCGCTCGACGGCCTGCGCATCCTCGATTTCTCGACCACCATCGCGGGCCCGCACTGCAGCCGCCTGCTCGCCGACATGGGCGCCGACGTGGTGAAGGTCGAATCGCCCGAAGGCGATCTGATGCGCTCGCGCCCGGTGCAGCGCGACGGCTTCAGCACCATGTTCGGCCAGCTCAATGCCGGCAAGAAGTCGGTCGTGCTCGACCTCAAGAAGCCGGAAGCGGTTGCGGCCATCAAGAAGCTGGCCGCCACGGTCGACATCCTGGTCGAGAACTACCGCCCCGGCGTCATGAAGCGGCTGGGCCTCGACTATGCCGAACTGTCGAAGGTCAATCCGAGACTGATCTACTGCGCCATCTCGGGCTACGGCCAGACCGGGCCGGGCGCCGGCCGTCCCGCCTACGCACCGGTGATCCACGCCTCGACCGGCTACGACATGGCGCATCTCTTCTACCAGCAGGGCCGCCAGCGCCCCGACAATTGCGGTATCTTCGTCGCCGACTATGCCAGCGGCGCCTACGCTATGGGCGCGATCCTCGCGGCCGTCCACCAGCGGCATGCGACCGGCAAGGGACAGATGGTCGACGTCTCGATGTTCGAGACCCTGGTCGGCATGCTGCTGGGCGAGGTAAACCGCGCGCAGTTCGACTTCGAGATGCCGTCGCGACCGATGTACGGCCCGATCGAAGCCAGCGACGGCTACGTGATGCTGGCGACGGCGAGCGAAAAGACCTTCCAGGACATGGCCACCGCGGCCGGCCGCCGCGACTGGCTGACCGATCCGCGTTTCGAGAAGTACCAGGACCGGCGCATGAACTGGGGGCTGCTGGTCGACGAACTCGAAGAATGGTCGAAGAAGATGAGCGTCAAGGACGTCGTGGCCGCGCTGGAGAAGCAGGGCGTGCCGTGCTCGCCCTATGTCACGGTCACCGAGGCGCTGCAGGACCCGCAGGTCCAGCATCGTGGCTCGCTGTGTACCATCGAGGATGGAGGCGGCACCTATCAGTCGCCAGCCCCTCCGTTCCGCTTTTCCGGTTCGCCGCTGCAGAGCGGCCCTAAGGTCGCCGCCCTCGGTGAAGATACCAGGACCGTGCTGGAGCAGGCCGGCCTGACGCCGTCCGAAATCGAGGCCCTGGTAAAATGATCGATCCGCGTACCCCCATCCTGGTCGGCGCCGGCCAGATCACCGATACGGTCGGCAAGCCGTCGAGCGACCGTTCGCGCGTCGCCTTCTGTGCCGAGGCCGCCAACCTGGCGCTGGAAGACACGCAGGCCGCCATTGGCGGGCACGCACTCGGCCATCTGGTCGACGCCATCGCGGTGATGGAATTCTTCAGCGACATCAGCCCGCGCTTCGCCTCGCCCTACGGCCGGTCGAGCAACCCGCCGCAGAGCGTCGCCAATCGCCTCCACGCCGATCCGAAGCAGCTGCTCTACACCCACTCGGGCGGCAACATGCCCCAGTACCTGGTGAACAAGTTCGCCGAGCAGGTCACCCGGGGCGAGACCGAACTGGCCCTGATCTGCGGCGCCGAGCTGCTGCGCAGCACGCAGAATGCCCGCCGCGCCGACCTGAAGATCGACTGGAACGAGGATCCGGGCGGCGGCGAGCCGACGCGCATCGGCGATCCGCGATTCGGCTTCAGCGAGGAAGAGGCGCGCCACGACCTGCGCGCCGCCATTCACTTCTATCCGCTGCTGGAGAACGCCATTCGCGGCGGGCTGAAGCGCGACGTCGACAGCCACATGAAGGCGATGGGCCGGCTGTTCGAGCGCCTCGCCGCGATCGCCCGGGACAACCCGCTCGCGACCCGCCGTGAGGGCTACAGCGCCGAAGCCCTGTCGACGATCTCGCCGGACAATCGCTGGATCTGCTTTCCCTATCCGCGGCTGATGAACGCCAACGCGATCATCGACCAGGCGGCCGCCGTCCTCGTCACCTCGGTTGGCAAGGCCCGCGAATGGGGGATCCCGCAGGACCGCTGGGTGTTCCTGCATGGCTGCGCCGACGGCACCGATACCTGGGTCGTGTCGGAGCGCGACAAGCTCGACTCCTCTCCCGCGATCCGCGGCTGTGCCCGCATCGCCCTCGACATGGCCGGCAAGAAGGTCGCCGACATCGACGCCTTCGACCTCTACAGCTGCTTCCCCTCGGCCGTCGAAGTCGCGATGGCCGAGGTCGGCCTCGCCGAGGACGATCCGCGCCCGATCAGCGTGACCGGCGGACTTCCGTTCTTCGGCGGCCCCGGCAACAACTACGTCACCCACTCGATCGCCGAGATGATGAACGTGGTGCGCGCCAAACCCGGCTCCTTCGGGATGGTGACCGCCAACGGCAACTACCTCACCAAGCACTCGGCCGGCCTCTATTCGACCGAGCCCACGAAAGGCGCGTGGAAACGGGAGGATCCGAAGAAGTTCCAGGCCGAACTCGACGCCCTGCCCAGGCGCAGGGTCGAGACGAAGCCCACAGGCACGGGCACGGTCGAGACCTACTGCGTCACCTACGGCAAGAACGAACCCGAGCGCGGCTATATCCTGGGCCGCCTCGACAGCACCGGCGACCGCTTCGTCGCCATGACGCCGGACGATCCCGCCCTGGTCGCCGACATGCTGACGCGCGAGCAACTCGGGCGTAAGGTGTCGGTCTCCGAAACGGGCGGCCGCAACGTCTTCAGCCCTGTTTGAGGCTGCCGCATATGACTCAAGGGTCCTTCGCTTCGCTCAGGACGACACATTTTCTTGATCAGCGCACGGCGTAGATCCCGCAGTATTGTCATCCTGAGCGAAGCGAAGGACCTTTCTCTTCCTTGAGGCGAGGAAACCATGCCGAACGTTCTGCGCGCGGCACAGACCGCCGCGACGGCGAGGGCCGCTCTACGCGCATCGCGCTCTGGAACCGGGCCAGCGACTGCGTTTACGGGCTCGCCGCCCGCGCGCGACGTATGGCCAACACGTCGGCGCTGCTGGGCGGCCCGGTCCATCACACCCAGTCGAAGCTCACCGCGAAGGAGCCCGAGGTCGGCGACGGGCAGGAACATTTCGCCAGCAAACCTTATATGCCGGACCTGAGAAAGGTGTCGTAACGAACATGTCGGGCTCCAGACTGATCGAGATCCTGCTCCGCCAGCGCGAGGCACAGCTCAAGGACGGTGCGCCGCCCGCCGAGCTGCGCATCGACCGGCTGAATCGCTGCATCGGTCTCCTGGTGGACCGCCGGCGTGATATCGAAGCGGCCCTCACCGCCGATTTCGGCGCCCGTTCTCCCACCGTCACCGCCTTTGCCGACGTCGCCAGCTCGATCGGCCCGCTGAAGCATGCGCGCGACAATCTCAGGAGCTGGATGAAGACCGAGCGGCGCCGCACGACGCCGCGCATCCTGGGCTTCCTGGGCGCCCGGGCCGAGATTCGCCACCAGCCCAAGGGCGTGGTCGGCGTGATCAGCCCGTGGAACTTTCCGGTGAACCTCACCTTCACACCGCTGGCCGGCGTTCTGGCCGCCGGCAACCGGGCGATGATCAAGCCGTCCGAGACGACGCCGGCGACCTCCGAACTGCTGAAGCAGATGTTCGCCAGCGCCTTCGACGAGAGCGAGATCGCCGTCGTCACCGGCGGCCCGGAAGTCGGGCAGGCCTTCTCTTCCCTCCCCTTCGACCATCTGGTCTTCACCGGCGCGACCTCGATCGGCCGCCATGTGATGCGGGCCGCCGCCGAAAACCTCGTGCCGGTGACGCTCGAACTGGGCGGCAAGAGTCCCGTCGTTGTGGGTCGCTCGGCCGACCTGTCCGTGGCCGCGGCGAGGATCATGAACGGCAAGACGCTCAATGCGGGACAGATCTGCCTGGCGCCGGACTATGTGCTGGCGCCGGCCGACCGCCTCCCCGACTTCGTCGCCGCGGCGAAAACCTCGGTCCGACAGATGTTCCCGAGCATCCGCGAGAGCCCGGACTACACGGCCATCGTCACGGACCGGCACTATGCGCGCCTGATGGACTATCTCGACGATGCGCGGGCCAAGGGCGCGGAGATCGTCGAGATCAATCCGGGCGCCGAGGATCTGCGCCAGCAGCCGCATCGGCGCATCGCGCCGACCCTGATCCTCAATCCGACCGACGACATGAAGGTCATGCAGGAGGAGATCTTCGGGCCCCTGCTGCCCGTGAAGGCCTATCGCGAGGTCCAGGAGGCAATCGACTACATCAATGCCCACGAACGCCCGCTCGGCCTCTACTATTTCGGCAGCGATGCGGCGGAGCGCGACCGCGTGCTCGACGGGACGACCTCGGGTGGCGTCACCGTCAACGACGTGGTGATGCACGTCGCCCAGGAGGAGCTGCCGTTCGGCGGCATCGGCCCGGCCGGCATGGGCGTCTATCACGGCCACGATGGCTTCCGCGAGTTCAGCCACCGCAAGTCGATCTACCACCAGATCAAATGGGACCTGGCGCCGCTGCGCATGCTGCGGCCGCCCTATGGCGCGGGGCTGGCGAAATACTTGGGAATGCAGATCAGGCGTTAGCCGCAGGAAGTGCAGCTGCCCATATTGTCATCCTGAGCGCCGCGAAGGATCTCACGTTAGCCACGTAATGCTCTGGGCGTTCAGCAAGGTCCTTCGCGGCGCTCAGGACGACTTCATGCCCGCCTACAGCCTCACGCCGCCTTGATGTTCGAGCGTTGGATGCGATCGAGATTGGCGCCCTCGATGCGCACCAGCTTGGTCAGACCGTCGCGCTTCGGCGAGTGAACGACGCCGACATCGTAGAAGTGGCTGTCGCCAGGCTTCAACACGTAGGTGTTGGCGGGCTCGACCAGGGTCGGCTCATCGCCCTCGCCCTTCTTGACGATCCGCCAGTCGGTCATCTCCGTGTCGCCGGTCGCCAGACCGTAGATCGCCCAGCTGGAGCCGTGATCGTGCGGCCCACCGTGCGCGGCCGTCTCGTAGACATGCCCACAGACGCAGAAGCCCAGCTCCGGATCCTCGTACAGGACCTTTCGCGGGCGGCACTGCTCGGCGGTCAAGTGCGTGGCGACGAATTCGTCGTCCAGCAGCACCTTCGACACCAGCTTGCAGACTTCCTGCTTACCCGCGATCCCGGAATCGGCCTTGAGGGCCTTGCCGATGTCGGCGCTAAACTGCTCGAGTGTATAGGTCATTCGTTGCCTCCATCCGGATGTCCATACTAGCACGGTGGCATACTGGAGATCACCGTTAAGCGCCCAGCCTTTCCAGCGCCACACTCAACCGCGCGCCGGTCTGCTCGGCCTGTGCCCGGCGGTCGCGCTGCTCCTCGACGACCTCTTCCGGCGCGCGGGCGACGAAGGCCGCGTTGGCCAGCTTGGCGTCGATCTTGCCGACCTCATCGGCGAGCTTCTTGATTTCCTTCTGGAGTCGCGCGCTCTCGGCCTTGAGGTCGATCACGTCGCCGACCGGCAGGGCATAGGTCGCCTCGCCGACGACGATCTGCAGCGACGCCTTGGGCGCCGACGAAGCCGCCTCGACGCCTTCGATCCGGGCCAGCCGCTCGATGGCTGGGCGATGCGTCTCGAGGCGCGCCGCAGTCGCTTCGTTGCCGCCGATCACCAGCAGCGTGAGCTTGGCACCGGCCGGCACGTTCAGTTCTGCGCGCGCCGAGCGGATGTCGGAGATCAGCTTCACCAGCCAGCCCATCTCGGCATCGGCCGCCGCATCGACGGCCGTGGGCACCGGCCAGGGCTGGGAGATCAGCGGCCCGTGCTCGGCGCGGTGGCCGAGCTTGTCCCAAAGCTCCTCGGTGATGAAGGGCATCACCGGGTGCATAAGCTTCACGGTCTCGCGCAGTACGAAGGCCGTGACCGCCCGCGTCTCGTCTTTTTCGGGACCGTCGGCGCCCTGCAGGATCGGCTTGGTGAGTTCGACATACCAGTCGCAGACCACGCCCCAGACGAATTCGTAGAGCGCGTTCGCGGCCTCGTTCAGGCGGAAGTCGGTCAGGGCCCTGTCGATCGTCCGGTTGGCGCGGGCGAGTTCACCCAGCATCCACTTGTTGACCGTGAGCCTGGCCGACGCCGGATCGAACCCTTTCGGCAGGGCTGCGCCGTTCATCTCGGCGAAGCGGGTTGCGTTCCACAGCTTGGTCGCGAAGTTGCGCGCGCCCTCGACGCGGGCCGGCGCAAGCCGCAGCCGGCCGGCCTGCGATGCGGCCAGCGAGGTCATGGTGAAGCGCAGCGCATCGGCGCCGTACTTGTCGATCAGCTCCAGGGGGTCGATCACGTTCCCCTTGGACTTCGACATCTTCTGGCCCTTCTCGTCCGTCACCAGCCCGTGCAGGTAGACGGTGCGGAACGGCACCTCCTTCATGAAGTGCATGCCCATCATCATCATGCGGGCGACCCAGAAGAACAGGATGTCCCAGCCCGTGACGAGCGTGCTGGTCGGATAGTACTTGGCCAGTTCCGGCGTCTGGTCGGGCCAGCCGAGCGTCGAGAACGGCCACAGGGCCGAGCTGAACCAGGTGTCGAGGACGTCGGGATCGCGGTCCAGCGCGACATCCTTGCCGTAATGCGCCCGTGCCTCCTGCTTCGCCTCCTCCTCGGAGAGCGCCACGAACACCTTCTTGTCCGGCCCGTACCAGGCCGGGATCTGGTGGCCCCACCAGAGCTGGCGCGACACGCACCACGGCTCGATGTTCTCCATCCAGCGGAAGAAATCCTCACGCCCGCGCTCGGGCACGAACTTCACGCGGCCGTCGCGCGCCGCCGCGAGCGGCGCCTCCGCGAGCTTCCTGGCATCGGCGTACCACTGCTCCGTGAGGTAGGGCTCGACCGGCACGCCGCCGCGATCGCCGTACGGCACCGCATGCGTGTGCGGCTCGATCCTCTCGACGAGCCCCAGCGCCTCCATCTCCGCCACGACGACCTTGCGCGCCTCGAAGCGGTCGAGGCCGCGAAACTTCTCCGGCGCCTTGTCGTTCACGCGCGCGAACTTGTCGAAAATGTTGATGGCTTCGAGATTGTGCCGGCGGCCGACCTCGAAATCGTTGAAGTCGTGCGCCGGCGTGATCTTGACGGCGCCCGAGCCCTTCTCCGGGTCGGAATACTCGTCGCCCACGATCGCGATCCGGCGGCCGACCAGCGGCAGCACCGCATGCTTGCCGATCAGGTGCCTCCACTTCGGATCGTCGGGGTGCACGGCGATGCCGGTATCGCCCAGCATGGTCTCGGGCCGCGTCGTCGCCACCACGATGAACTCGTCGGGGCTGCCCTCGATCGGGTACTTGAAGTACCAGAGATGGCCCTTCACCTCGCGCGACTCGACCTCGAGGTCGGAGATCGCGGTCAGCATCTTGGGGTCCCAGTTGACCAGCCGCAGGTCCTTGTAGATCAGGCCCTGCTTGTAGAGTTCGACGAACACCTTGAGCACGGCCTTCGACAGGCCCTCGTCCATGGTGAAGCGCTCGCGGCTCCAGTCGCAGGAGGCGCCGAGCCGGCGAAGCTGCCCGGTGATGGTACCGCCCGAATAGGCCTTCCACTCCCAGACCCTGGCGAGGAACTCCTCGCGGTTCAGGAGCTTCTTGTTGGCATCCGTCCTGGTCGCGCCTTCGACCGCAAGGCCGCTCCCCTCCTGCTCGAGGTTGCGCACCACCACCATCTGCGTGGCGATGCCCGCATGGTCGGTGCCGGGCTGCCACAGAACGTCGTCGCCCTTCATACGGCGCCAGCGGATCAGCACGTCCTGCAAGGTGTTGTCGAGCGCATGGCCCATGTGAAGGCTGCCCGTGACGTTGGGCGGCGGGATGACGATGCAATAGGGCTGCTTCGGCGATTCGGGATGGGCACGGAAGGCCCCTGCACTCTCCCACTCGGGGTAGCGCCGGGCCTCGATTTCGTTGGGGTCGTAGGTCTTGTCGAGCATCTTCTGGCCTTAAACGAAAAACGCCACGGTTGCGACACCGTGGCGATGAATGAGGGCGGCGCCTGGGGTCAGCGGCGTGTCAGCCGGGCAATCTCGCGTTCGACATAGCGCTCGACCATCGGCGGCAGATTGGTGTCCAGCCACTCCTTGAGCATCGGACGCAGCATTTCCTTGACCAGGTCTTCGATGGTCTGGCCGCCAACCGACGGGCCAGGATTGGTGGCCTCCGGCGGCGGCACGCTGTCCTGCACGGCCTGGTTCAGGCGCGCGAAAGCCGAGCTCGCCACTCCCGCGACCCCATCACCGACGAGCAAATCAGCCTTCATGGGGCCCGTCGCGAGCGACGGCAGCGAGGGCGGAACTTCGTTGGCCGGTTGTGGCATCTCCGCCGGGTTCACGGTCTCGACCGCCCGCAGCGGCGTCGGCTGTTCATTCGACATGGACTTGGGCTCTTCCACGATCTCGGTAAGCAGGAGGACATCGTCGCGCGAAGGCGGCCGCGACGGAGGTGCTGGCGGTATCACGGGCGGACGCTCTCCCGAATTGGCATTCCGCAGGCTTCCGACCTGCGCCCGGGCCTCGTCGTCCGAGATGATCTTGCGGATGGACGCCAGAATGTCGTCCATCGACGGGTCCTTGTTCGGGGGCCCCTTGCCGTCGCTCATTTACCGGCGCTCCCGGTGGGGGCGCTCCCGGCAACGCCGGCGGGCGAAGTGGACGGCGGAATGATGCCCGTCCCCGATTCGCCGCTGCTGCCCCAGCCGATCCAGCGGGAGCCGACGTCCTTGTAGTAGCGCTCCTCGTCGTAATACTCGACGGGCAGCGCCAACGTGCGGGCCGTCAGGCGACCGATGCCGGCCAGCACGCCGTAGTAGGCGACCTGGACGTCGTGGCGCGCCTGGATCAGGTTGACCTGCGAGTTGAGCAGCTCCTGCTCGGCGTTCAACACGTCCAGCGTGGTGCGCGAGCCGACCAGCGCTTCCTGCCGCACGCCGTTCAGCGCGACTTCGTTGGCGCGGACCTGCGATTCGAACGACGTGACCCGCGAGCGCGATGAATCGAGCTGGCGCCAGGCACGGATCACGTTCTCCGCCACGGCGCGACGGGCGCTGTCGAGTTCGTTGCGCCGCTGCCCGACCAGTTCGCGCGCAGACCGGATGCGCGACCATTCGCTGCCGTTCTGGAAGATCGGAATCGTGGCCTGAAGGCGGACGGCGTAGTTGTAGTACTTGTCGTTCGGGACCTGCAGGTCGAACTGCTGCTGCAGCGCGCCAACCAGATTGACTTGCGGCAGCAGGTCACCCACCGCCGAATTCACCCCGTAATTGGCCGCCGAGATGCGGTGCGCGGCGGTGACGGCGCGCGGGCCGGCATCCATCGCCAGGCCGATCGCCTCCTCTTCCGACGATGGGAGGCCGCCGATCAGCGGAATCTCCCCCAGCTTTCCAGGCTTCTTGCCGATCGTGCGCTGGAAGGCCGCCTCGGAGATGCGGACATTGGTCTCGGCCTGGACCAGATCGGCCTTGGCCAGTTCGAGACGGGCCTCGGACTGCGACACGTCGGTGATGGTCAGCTCGCCGACCCGGAAGCGCTCGCGGGTGGCGTCGAGCTGCTGGACCAGCACCCGCACGTTGTTGCGGCGAGCGTCGGCGATGCCGATGTTCTGCACGAGGTCGGCATAGGACGTCACTGCCGACAGCAGCACGTTCTGCTCGGTTTCGGCGAGCTGGGCCCGCTGGGCCTGGATGTTCGACTGCGCCTGCTTGGTCTCGGCAATGGTCTTGCCGCCGCGGAAGATCGGCTGGACCATCTGCAAGGTCGTGAACTTGCCGTTCAGCGCATAGAAGGTCGGAGTACTCCGCACCGAGTAGGAGTCCTGCTCGACCTTGTTGTACTCGACGTTGAGCGTGACGCGTGGGCGCCAGTTCGCGACCGCCTGCGACAGAGTCTCGTCGGTCTGGCGCAGGATCGCCCGGCTCGCCAGCAGGTCGGGGTTGCTGTTGTACGTCGTCGACAGGGCCTCGATCAGGCTCTGCGACCACGCGCTGGAGGCGCCCCCGAGCCCGACCGCCAGGATGCACGCGGCCGCGGTGCGGGCATGCCTCAAACCGGGCCGGATACGCATTGTTCTACCCTCATCTTTGGACGCCACCCTAGCATCAGGCGGAACACTATTGGTAGCCCTCAGCATGGGAAAGACCCGGACGCGTCAGAAGGTGAATCGTGCAGGACGGGCGAAGCCGGGCAGCGGTGGCGTACCGGCGTCGAAGAGCGGCCGCCCCGACACGACGCCGCCCTGCTTCACGAAAAGATGGGCGACACCGAGGGCGCCGCTCGGATCGGCAATCACCGTGGCCAGCCGGCCGCCCTCGGCGAGCTGGTCGGCAATGGCCTTGGGCACTTCGTGCACCGAGCCCTCGATCAGGATCACGTCATAGGGTCCCGAAGAAGCGGCGCCCTGCTCCGCCTCCCCCGCCACCTGCTCCACGCCCGAAACCCCAAGATCGTGCAGGGTCTTCTGTGCAGCGGCGGCAAGGCCCGCATCGGCCTCCACGGCGACGACCGACGTGACCAGTCGCGACAGGATCGCCGCGCCGTAGCCCCGTCCGGCAGCCACAACCATCGCCTTGTCCCCGCCCTGCGGCTGCAGGATCTGGATCAGGCGGGCCAACACCATCGGCTCCATCATGAAACGACCATTGCCCAGCGGCACGTCATCGTCGGCATAGGCGACCGAGCGCAGGCCCTCGGGCAGGAAGCGCTCCCGCGGCAGCTCCCCGAGAGCGGCCAGCAGGGCGGCATCGTTGACCCGGTTGGGCCGGAGCTGCCCTTCCACCATGTTGCGTCGCGCGAGCGCGAAATCCGTCATAGGCTGCCCCCTAGATGTAGCGGTGTTATATAGGCGGCGGCAGACGACAGCGTCAAAGGTCTCTCGGTCGCGGGCAGCTTGACCGGTCCGTCACAGCATGAGTATAGCACCGCGCGCTTTCGTGCGGCCCGGTAGCAAAGCGGCTATGCAGAGGACTGCAAATCCTTCCAGGCCGGTTCGACTCCGGCCCGGGCCTCCACGAATGCACGCGCGTCAGGTCTTGCATGAGCGGACACGCTCTGTCACAAGACCGCGCCTTCGCGGCACCGTTACCGCCGTCGCGACGAATTCCATTCCGGAGTAGCTCAGCGGTAGAGCAGGCGACTGTTAATCGCCCGGCCGTAGGTTCGATTCCTACCTCCGGAGCCAATTGGGGGCCGTTCTCGAAAGGGAGCGGCCCCTTTTCGCTTGTGGAGTGCAAATCATGCCCTCAATCGCGCTGCCCGGTGAAAAGGCCGAGCTCCTCGAAAGAACCGTAGCCTTCCAGGGCTATTTCCGCCTCGCCCGCTACCGGTTCCGCCACAGCCTCTACAGGGGCGGTGTGAGCGGCGCGTTCGACCGCGAGGTCTTCGAGCGTGGCCAGGTCGCGGCGGTGCTCCCCTACGACCCGGTTCGCGACGAGGTCGTGCTGATCCGCCAGTTCCGGGCCGGCACCTTCGCGGCCGAGCGTCATCCCTGGTGCTGGGAAATCGTGGCGGGCGTGATCGAGGACGGCGAGACGCCCGGCGACGTTGCGCGGCGCGAGGCGGTCGAGGAAGCCGCGGTGGAGATCCAGGAGCTTATTCCCCTTTACAGCCTCATGCTGAGCCCCGGCGCCTGCTCGGAAGTCTGCAACATCTTCCTCGGCCGCATCGATTCCTCGGGTGTCGGTGGCGTTCATGGCCTCGCCCTGGAAAACGAGGACATCCTCGTGCAGGCCATGCCGTTCGCCGAGGCGCGCGCGATCCTGGCCCGCGACGAGATCGACAATTCGGCGGCCGTGATCGCCCTGCAATGGCTGGCGCTTCATCGCGACGAGCTGCGCAGCCGCTGGGGCTGATCTTCCTCAGGTCTGCTCGTAGAGATATCCGACCGGCTTGCCCTGGATACGCTGCGGCCGCGCCTCCTTGCGCGTGATGATCTGGCCGGCCAGCCCGTCGATCTCGTCGCGCTGGGCCGAAGTCCACCGGCAGAGATTGTCGAAGCCCTTCAGCAGGCCAAGCCGGAGGAGCTGCGTGTTCTCCCCCAGCGCGACGAGCGTCGCCGAGCCCTTGCCCACGGTGACCGAATCGCCGGTCGCGAGTTCAAAGCCCTTGCCGGCCGAATCCTTGAATTCGGCAGTCCCGCGAATGACGCGATAGACCACGACCTCGCCCTTTCCGAGTCCCGTGAAGTCGGCGGCGCCGGCCGCGCTTTTCGGCAGCAGCGACTGGCCGCGCGGGTCGGTGGCGATGATGTGGCCGGTGACGAGGTGACCGCTCGGGGCCTCGATGCCGAGATCGCGGACGTGGACGGGCATGGGCGACTTCACGATCGCGGCCGGCAGCGGTCGGTAGAGGGCGTCGAGCGAAAGCGGGTCCTGAACCCAGAAGCCGGCAGCCTGTGGGCGGTCATGGAACGGATGGCTCCAGGCCAGACGCGGCGTCTCGGCCTCGTCGATTTCATTCGAGTGCACCACCGTCGGATTGGGGAAGGTCGTCGGCTCCGTGATGAACGCCTCGATGAATTTGCCCGAGTAGCCCATGGATAGCGGATCGGGCACGACGGTCTGCGGGGTCTTGAGGTTCGCGTCCGTCGGAAGCCCGGACCAGCTGTAGGAACTCTGCCGGTGCACGATCGCGCTCTGCAGGATCAGAGCGCCCGGCCCGACGTAATGCATCAGCCCGTCGTAATCGAAGGTGAACAGCCCCGACGTGACCAGCACGAGCTGGAAGCCGCCCGGGGGCAGATGGAGATGGAAGTCGGTCGGGCCGGCGTCCGGGCGGTAGATCGGCAGGTTGGTCGCGACCTCCTGCAGCAGGAAGGCCTCGTTGTTCGCATGAAAGCCGTTGATCACCCGATTGTAGAGCGCCTGGGGCCGATAGATCGGGTCGTAGCTCGCGTCCCGGTCGCGATCGATGGCGACGAAATCCTGGTCATTGAGACGGATGGGATCTCCGTTCGGATGAACCAGGCTCGCCCAGTTCGAATGGACAGCAGCATGCGCATTCATGGGATCTTCCAATCTGGGCCATGCGGGGCGCATGAGCCCGACAATGTCCATGCGAAATCTGGGCCAATCAAGCCGCCAACCGGTACGGTCCGGTTGCGATCCCCCCTGCTCCCTGTCTACGGTCCCGCCGGGGGCGGCGCAGGGTCAAGCAGAGTGAGTAGGTCATGAACGTCCGGTCGGGTTTTATCGATAGTATCGGCAACACGCCGCTGATCAAGCTTCGCGCCGCGTCCGAGGCGACGGGCTGCGGCATCTACGGCAAGGCGGAGTTCCTCAATCCGGGCGGTTCGGTGAAGGATCGCGCCGCGCTGGCCATCATCGAGGACGCCGAGAAGAGCGGGAAGCTGAGGCCCGGCGGCGTGATCGTCGAAGGTACGGCCGGCAATACCGGGATCGGCATCGCGCTGGTTGCCAATGCGCGCGGCTACCGCTCGGTGATCGTGATGCCGGAGACGCAGAGCCAGGAGAAGAAGGATATGCTGCGCCTGTGCGGCGCCGACCTGCGCCTCGTCCCAGCCGCGCCCTATTCCAATCCGAACAACTATGTCCGCTTCTCCGGCGCCCTGGCCGAGGAACTGGCGGCCAAGGAGCCCAACGGCGCGGTATGGGCCAACCAGTTCGACAATACCGCCAACCGGGACGGCCACTACCGCACGACCGGCCCGGAAATCTGGGACCAGACGGACGGCAAGGTCGACGGCTTCACCTGCTCGGTCGGCAGCGGCGGCACCCTGGCCGGCGTGGCGCGGGCCCTGAAGGATCGCAATCCAGAGATCAGGATCGCCCTCAGCGACCCCATGGGCTCGGCGCTGTTCAACTGGTTCGCCAGGGGCGAGCTCAAGGCCGAAGGCAATTCGGTCACCGAGGGGATCGGTCAGGGCCGGGTCACCGCCAATCTCGAAGGCACGCCGATCGACATGGCCTACCAGATCACCGACGAGGAGGCCCTGCCCGTCCTGTTTGACCTGATCGAGCACGAGGGCCTGGTGCTGGGCGGCTCGTCGGCGATTAACGTCGTGGGCGCCATGCGGCTCGCGCGCGAGCTGGGACCGGGCAAGACCATCGTCACGATCCTCTGCGACGGCGGCAGCCGCTACCAGTCCAAGCTCTTCAACCCGGCGTTCCTGCGCGAGAAGAACCTGCCCCTGCCGCGCTGGATGAAGTGAGCTCACGCCCATGAGCCGCGTCGTGGTCTGCGGCAGCCTCAACATGGATGTCGTCGTGCAGAGCGCGCGACGTCCCGCACCCGGCGAAACGATCCTGGGGGCCGAGGTCTCGTTCCTGCCGGGCGGCAAGGGCCTCAACCAGGCCATTGCCTCGGCCCGCCTGGGTACGCCCACCGCGATGGTCGGCACGGTCGGCAACGACGCCTTTGCCAACAGCCTGCGCGGCTTTCTGGCCGACAACGATGTCGACAGTACGGGCGTGACCGAGGTCGACGGGCCGGCGACCGGCATGGCGTTGATCCAGGTGGCAGAGGGCGACAACTCGATCACCGTCGCGTCCGGCGCCAACATGCATTTTGCGGCCTCGATGCTGCCCGAGGAACCGCGACGCGACGAAGTGTGGGTGGCGCAGTTCGAGACGCCGCTCGCCGCGACCCGGGAGATCCTCGCCCGCGCCCACGAGGCGGGCGCCCACACTGTCCTCAACCTGGCGCCGTTCGCCGAGCATCCGGCGGAGCTGCTGAGGTCGGTCGACGTCGCGGTGCTGAACGAGATCGAGCTTTCGCAAGCAACCGGCATGAAGCTCGACGTATCCAGCCTGCAAGAGGCCGTCGTCTCCGCCTGCAACGTGCTTCGCGCGCGCGGGGCGCGCGCCGTGATCGCGACGCTGGGTGCACGGGGCACCGTCGTGGTGACCGCAACCGGCGTTGAGTGCATTCCCGCTTTCCAGACCAACGTCGTCGACACGACCGGCGCCGGCGACTGCTTCGTGGGCGCCCTCGCGTCGCGCCTTGCCGCGGGCCTCACGCCGGTGGAGGCCGCGCGCTTCGCCAGTGCTGCAGCCTCCTGCTCGGTCGAACGCCTCGGTGCCGCACCCGCCATGCCGACGGGCGAGGAAGTTGCGGCGCGTCTGGCGAAAGCCTAAATCCCGGTCATGGTCGAAGAACTCTTCAGGCAGGACGCCTACATCAAGGAAGCCGACGCCACCGTGACCGGCGTCGAGGAGCGCGGCGTACGGCTGGACCGCTCGATCTTCTATCCCACCGGCGGCGGTCAACCCGGCGACACCGGCCTGCTGCGCTGGGACGGCGGCGAGGCCCGGATCGTCGATTCGGTAAAGGCCGACGGCGGCGACGTGCTGCACGTGCTGGCGCCCGATGCGCCGCGGCCCGAGGTCGGGACGAAGGTCCATACGGCGCTCGACTGGGAGCGCCGCCACCTGCACATGCGCATGCACACCGCGCTGCACGTGATGTCGGCCGTCATCAAGGGCAATGTCACCGGCGGTCAGGTTGGCGCCGACAAGAGCCGGCTCGACTTCAACCTCGAGGGTGAGATCCCGACCAAGGAATGGGTGACCGAGGAGGTCAACAGGCTGATTGCGCTCGACCGCCCGGTGACGCAGCAATGGGTGACCGACGAGGAGCTGACGTCACGCCCCGAACTCGTGAAGACGATGAGCGTTCGGCCGCCGATGGGCGCGGGCCGCGTCCGTCTCCTGTCGATCGAAGGCGTCGACCTGCAGGCCTGCGGCGGCACGCACGTCGCCCGCAGCAGCGAGATCGGCCGCGTCGAATGCATCAAGATCGAGAACAAGGGAAAGATGAACCGGCGCTTCATCATCGCGCTGGCGTAAATCAAACCCCTCTCCCCCGATCGGGGGAGAGGTTGGGTGAGGGGGTTGCGCACCACCTTCGACGCCCCCTCACCTAGCCTCTCCCCCTATCCGGGGGCGAGGAACATGAAAGCAAAGAGGAAGACTTCGATGGACTACGCAAGGCCCGACGCCCTCGTCAGCACCGACTGGCTCGCCGCCCGCCTCGATGCGCCGGACGTGCGCGTTGTTGACGGCTCCTTCTACCTGCCGGCGCAGAAGCGCGATCCCAAGGCCGAGTTCGTGCAGCAGCACATTCCGGGCGCGGTGTTCTTCGACATCGACGAGATCGCCGACACGACCAGCCCGCTGCCGCACATGCTGCCGCCGCCGGAGAAGTTCTCCGCCCGCGTCCGCAAGCTCGGTCTGGGCGACGGCAACAAGATCGTGATCTACGACACCACGCCGATGACCGGCGCCTGCCGCGTGTGGTGGATGTTCCGTGCCATGGGCTACAAGGACGTCTCCGTCCTGAACGGCGGCCTGCCGAAATGGATGAGCGAGGGCCACCCCGTCACCGACGATCCGACGCCGCCGCGTGAGCGCCACTTCACGTCGCGCCTCGACAATTCCTTGGTCCGCTCGGTCGACGACGTGCTGGGCCTTATCGACAGCAAGCGAGAGCAGATCGTCGATGCCCGCGCCGCCAACCGCTTCCGCGGCGAGGTTCCGGAGCCGCGCGCCGGCCTCCGAGGCGGCCACATGCCCGGCGCCTTCAACCTGCCCTACAACGAGCTGCTCGATCCGGCGACCGGCACGATGCTGCCGGCCGACAAGCTCGCGGCCCGCATCGCCGCCTCCGGCATCGATCCCGCGAAGAAGGTCACCGCGAGCTGCGGCTCCGGCGTCACCGCCTGTGTCGTGGCGCTCGGCCTTTACCTCACCGGCGCACCGGAAGCCGCGGTCTATGACGGCTCTTGGACCGAATGGGGCGGCCGCGCCGACACGCCGATCGTCACCGGTCCCTGATCTCCCTTCAACGCCTTGCCATAGTTGAGTCATGACCTCCAAGAAAACCTATACCCGCCCCGACACCGTCTTGGCCGTCTCCGGCCGCGATCCCGACAACAATTTCGGCATCGTCAATCCGCCCGTCTATCACGCGTCGACGATTCTCTCGCCGACGATGGACAAGTTCGAGAACCGCATTCCGTTCGAAGGCTTCGGCTACGGCCGCAACGGCACGCCGACACAGAAGGCGCTGGAAGACGCCGTCGCCGCCATCGAAGGCGCGCACCGTTCCATCGCCGTCCAGTCGGGCCTGGCCGCCGTCACCGGTGCCATCGTGGGCTTCCTGAAGACCGGCGACCATATGCTGGTGACCGACAATGCCTACGGTCCTGCGCGCCGCTTCGCCAACACGACGCTGAAGGGATTCGGCGTCGAGACGACCTACTTCGACCCGATGATCGGCGCCGAGGGCATCGCCAAGCTGATGCGGCCGAACACCAAGGTCCTCTATCTCGAGGCGCCGGGCTCGCAGACCTTCGAGGTCCAGGACGTGGACGGCATGGCCGCGGTCGCTAAGAAGGCCGGCGCGACCGTGATGATCGACAATACCTGGGCGACGCCGCTCTACTTCAAGCCGTTCGACCATGGCTGCGACATCTCCATCCACGCCGGCACCAAGTACATCGTCGGCCATTCGGATGCGATGATGGGCATCATCTCCTGTGCCACCCGCGAGATGTTCGAGACGGCGAAGACGGCCTGCCAGTCGTTCGGCTTCCACGCCGCGCCCGACGATTGCTATCTCGCTCTGCGCGGCCTGCGCACCATGGGCGTTCGCCTGCGCCACCACGAGAAGAGCGGCCTCGAGATCGCCAACTGGCTGAAGACCCGGCCCGAGGTCGACAAGGTGCTGCACCCGGCCCTGCCCGACTGCCCCGGCCACGAGAACTGGAAGAAGCAGTTCCAGGGCTCGTCCGGCTTGTTCTCCTTCACCCTGCGCGACGGCATCAAGCGCCCCGCGGTCGCCGCCATGCTCGACGGCATGGACATCTTCGGCATGGGCGCGAGCTGGGGCGGCTACGAGAGCCTGATGATCCCGGCGCACCCCGACCAGTACCGCACCGCCGTGCCGTGGCCCGAGGGCAAGCAGCTCCTACGCGTCCATATCGGCCTGGAAGACGTCGAGGACCTGAAGACGGATCTGGCCGAAGGCTTCGAGAGGCTGAACCGGGCGCATAACGCCTGAGCCAAGCTCCGCGGTTAGCTCAGGCGTCAAACCCCAACCCTCATGCTGAGGAGGCTGCCCCTCGAATACCTCGGGGTAAACTCCGCAGCCGTCTCGACGCACGGGCACGAGCACCACGTCTGTGCCCATCCTTCGAGACGACGCGCTGCGCGCGTCTCCTTCAGGATGAGGTCGTGTGGAGATCTTGGAGTTGGAAACCTCTAGCCGCTCCGGCACTCGCCGCAGATGCCGGTCACTTCCAGCGTCATGTCGCGCGCGGTGAAGCCGCGGCGGGTGGCGCTGGCGGAGATGGCCTGGGACAGGCCGTCGCCCTCGATCTCCTCGGCGTTGCCGCACTCGCTGCAGATCAGGAAAAAGCCGCGATGGGCCTCGCCCGGATGGCTGCAGCCGACGAAGGCGTTCATGCGCTCGATGCGATGGATCAGGCCGTTCTCGATCAGGAAATCGAGCGCGCGGTAGACCGTGGGCGGTGCCGAGCCGAGATCCTCGTTGCGCAGGCTGTCGAGCAGCGCATAGGCGCCGACCGGCTTGTGGCTCGACCAGACGAGTTCCAGCACCCGGCGGCGCAGCGGCGTGAAACGCAGGTCCTTGGCGGCACACAGTTTCTCGGCCGCGGCGATCGCGTCCTCGACGCAGTGCTCGTGATCGTGGGCATGCCCGGTGGGCGCCGCCTTGGCCGGTTTCTTCACGGGACTCCGATTTGCCAACCGAGTAGGTGGCGATTATACGCGCCCTTCCTTCCGGAGGCCAAGGCTCGCCCCATGAGCACATTGATGTCCCCAACGACCTACCAGCAGCCCGAAATCGACGCCGCCCTCGCCGTCATCAAGTTCGATGCCCAGGGCCTCGTGCCGGCGATCGTCCAGCAGCACGATACGGGCGAGGTCCTCATGATGGCCTGGATGGATCGTGACGCCGTGGCCGAGACGATGCGCACGGGCCGCGCATGCTACTGGTCGCGTTCGCGCAAGGGTCCCTGGCGCAAGGGCGACTCGTCGGGCCACATCCAGACCCTGGTCGACCTGCGCATCGACTGCGACGGCGACACGCTGCTGGCGCTCGTCGACCAGACCGGAGTCGCCTGCCACACCGGCCGCCACAACTGCTTCTTCCGCGCGGTGCGCGACGGCGCGCTCGCGGAAATCGCCCCCATCGAGATCGACATGGAGAAGGAAAAGGCTTGAGCACCCTCGCATCGACGCGCCGCGGCTTCCTTCTCTCGGCCTCTCTCCTCCCCCTGGCCGCCTGCGCCACGACGCCCTCGCCCCGGCACACGCTTTCGCCGCGCGGCGACCGCCTGGTCGCGCTGATCCAGAGGACCGGCCGGGACAACATGACGGCGCCCGAGGCCTTCGCGCTGATGGGCATCACCAACCAGGGCCGCGACATTCCGGTGCGCCAGCTGGCCGACGACGGCCCGGATGGCCGCTACGTCGTGAACCTGGTGAACATCCGCAAATATCACGAGTTCGTCTTCCAGCGCCGCCAGGGCGACGTGTTGATCCTGCATTCCGCGGACACGGCCTTCAAGCGACTGGTGAGCGTGCGCTACGCACGCACCGGCAAGCCGACGGTGATCGCCGACACCGCCTTCGCCGAGCGCGACTACCAGCAGCAGACCGCCTTTTGGTTCGACCGGATACCGGGCCGCCAGTAATGTGACGGCGAGACGGTGGTCGTCGTCTCCCCGGCTCCCATCACGACCCGTCGTCCCCTCGCTCTCAACGCCCGTCCTTCGCCCCGAGACGAGCTTTCAACCGCCGTGCACCGGGCCCATCGGCTTCAGCCTGATTCCCTTGCGCAGGTGCTTGTAGGGCATGTCCATCGGATCGGTGATGTGCGCGCCGGGCGACTGCACGACCAGGATCGTCTCGGCGATCGGCTGGAAGTCGGCGCGGAAATGGACGGTCGACTTCAGGGCCAGGATCGGCACTTCCGACGGCTCGACCCCCACGGCACGGAACATCTCCTGGTCCGCGGCCTGCACGCGCTTGCACGCCAGCACCGCCGACACGCCAGAGGCTTCGTCCGTCACCAGCGCCATCGGCCCGATCTGGAACTTGGCGCCGCCGTAGAACGGGCCGGTGCCGGTGAAGACGCCGTCGCTCAGCTTGACCACGCGCCAGTCGGCTTCGACCGGCTTCTCACCGCCATAGCCCACCACCGCGCCGATGCCGCGATGCATCACGTTGCCCTCGCCGGTCTCGACGGCCGCCCGGGCCGCGCCCTCGTCGACGATCATGCCGATCACCGCGCCCTTGGCCTTGTGGCGCATCAGGGCCGCCAGCAGCCCGATCGTGTCGGAGGTGCCGCCGGCACCGGGATTGTCCTGCACGTCCGCCAGCACGATCGGCTTGGTTGCGTTCTTCGACAGTTCCAGGGCGCGCAGCGCGGCCTGGTCGGGATCGAGCAGCTCGCCGTCGAACGCCTTCTCCTGCGCCTTCACCGTGGCGGCGAGCTTGTCGGCGGCCGCCTCGACCGCCTCCCTGTCGTGGCCGTAGACGACCAGCGCCGGGCCGCACTGGGCGATGTCGGCCGGCGGGAAGCCCGGCGTGTGGGTGACGCTGACGATCCCCTGATTATGGCTCTTCTCCCCGGCCTCGAGTTCGCCCACCAGGTCGAAGATGCCCTTGGCCGGCTCGATGAAGGTGCACTGCCAGACCAGCGGAATCAGGAAGTCGAGCTGGCGATAGGCGCGGTAGACCGGCCGCTTTTCGTGCAGCAGCTTGTCCAGCAGCTCGATCGCGCGACTGCCGGTCACCGCCATGTCGATATGCGGATAGGTGCGATAGCCGACCAGCGCCGTGGCGAGCTTGGCCATCTCGGGGGTCAGGTTGGCGTGATAGTCGAGGCTGGCGACGATCGGCAGTTCATCGCCCACGATGCCGCGGATCCGGCGCAGCAGCTCGCCCTCGCCGTCCTCGGTGTTCTCCGCGACCATGGCGCCGTGCAGGTCGAGATAGACCGCGTCGAACGGTCCGTGCTGCTTGAGGTCCTCGTCGAACAGCGCCCACATCTTCTCGTAGGCATCCTCGGTCACGTAGGAAGCCGGCGCCGCGGCTGCCCAGGCCAGCGGCACGATCTCGTGGCCAAATTCCGTCAGCTTCCTGACCGCGCCGGCGATCGGGATGTTGAAGCCCTCGACACCGGCGATCATCTCCGGCCCGCGCAACAGCGGCGGCCAGGCATCGGCGCGCACGAACTCCTCCCAGGTCGCCTGCTGCGGCGCAAAAGTATTCGTCTCATGCTGAAAGCCGCCAACAGCGATACGCGCCATCTAAATTCTCCCCGACCAGGTACCCGTCCAGTTCGAGTACCGTATCATCGATCGCAGGCCAACACGCGCCTGTGAGGCAGCGATTGCCAAGCGCCTGCGTTGTCGCGACATGCAAAGCATGTCCTGGCCGGCCTTCCTCAAGAATTTTCCGCAAGGTCATCTCGTGGCCGCAGTGGCCGCCGATGTCGGGGCCGACGAGATCGGAAGCCGACGGCTGCGCGGTCTGCGCGACCTGCTCCATCGCGTCATCGGCCGTATGGCGTCCAACGGTGGCTTTGCCCTGACGGTCTCGCGGGCTGCCGGATTCCCGGAAATCATGTGTGGTTTCGAGTCGCAAGCCGACGCCGATGCTCTGGCGGCGCTGTCGAACGCCCAGCCCACCGATCGCTACCCCGGCTTCGCCACCCAGCGCGTCTTCAGCCTCGACACGCCCATGGAAGCGGCGCTCCGCGCAGGGCTCCTGAGCGAAGGCGACATCGACCAGCGTTGAACGATGCACATGGACGGGCAACCTCCTTTCCGTATTATCAAGGCGGTACCTGAAGGCCCGCAGGTGTCCGTGTTGTCCTTGCGAGTCCCACTGCCCCCATGCCTCTGTTCGGTTCGTCGTTCGCCCGCCGCACGGTCACCTTTCTCGCCGCTGGTGTGCTCGCTTTGTTGGCCATCGTCGCCGTCTCGGCCTGGCTGTCCGTTCGGACGGCGCAGCATGCCGAGGAGGCCATCGTGGAGCGCAACATACGCGCCCTCACGACCAATCTCCTGGCGGCCACCATTGACGCCGAGACGGGTCAGCGCGGCTTTCTGCTGACCGGCGAACCTCGTTATCTCGCTCCCTTCGAGCGCGCCCAGCCCCGTCTGCGGAGAGACATGGACAGCCTTCGGGAGCTCGTCGCCAAGGACTCCGCGCAGCTGGCCGCGGTCAACGAGCTTTCCGGCGTGCTCGACGCCAAGATGGCAGAGCTGACCGAAACCATCGAACAGGCCAAAGCCGGCCAGCGAGGCGCCGCCATCCAGACCGTCCTGTCGGATCGCGGACGCGCGCTGATGGAGAACGCCCGGACTCAGCTCGCCCGGCTGATTTCGAATGCGGAGGGAAGGGTCGCGGCGCGCCTTCAGGCCGTGACCGAGGGCGCCGAGATAATGACCTGGGTGACCGCGGCCGGCAGTCTGCTGATCGTGCTGTTTGCCGCCGGGGCATCCTGGACGGTGATTCAGTACACGCGGGAGCTGATGGCGGCCCGGTCCGAACTGCAGGCCCTGAACGTCGGACTCGAGGAACGGGTGGCCGAACGCACCGAGGCCCTGACGCGGGCCAATGACGAGATCCAGCGCTTCGCCTACATCGTGAGCCACGACCTGCGCTCGCCGCTGGTGAACATCATGGGCTTCACCAGCGAACTGGAAGCCGCCATGAAGACGGTCGGCCCTTACGTCGCCGGCGACATGGCGATGGCAGACAGGGCGCGGGTGGCGACCGAAGAGGACATTCCCGAGGCGCTGCGCTTCATCCGGGCCTCGACCGGCAAGATGGACGGGCTGATCAACGCCATCCTCAAGCTTTCCCGCGAAGGGCGACGCGAACTGCGGGCTGAGCCCGTCGATCTTGTCACCTTGTTCAAGAACGCGGCCGCCAGCGTTCGGCATCAAACCGACGAAGTCGGCGCCGAGATCGCAGTACCCTCGTCCGCCCCTGCCCTCGTCAGCGACCGCCTGGCCATGGAGCAGATCGTCGGCAATGTCGTGGACAATGCGGTCAAGTATCTGGCGCGCGACCGGCCGGGACGCATCGTGATCACCACCGGCGAAACGGCCCGGCGCGTGCACATAGACATCACCGACAACGGCCGCGGCATTGCCGAGCAGGACCATGAGCGCATCTTCGAACTGTTCCGGCGGGCGGGAGCCCAGGACCGGCCCGGCGAGGGAATCGGGCTCGCCCATGTCCGAGCCCTGGTGCGCCGGCTGGGCGGCGACATTGCGGTGCAGTCCGAACTTGGTCGCGGTACGACCTTTCGTATAGATTTGCCGCGACGGCTGAGGCTCAACGAAAACTCAACGACAAGGTAGAGGCTGCGAATGAACGCAAAGCCGGTTTCCATCGTCATGGTGGAAGACGACGAAGGCCATGCACGGCTGATCGAGCGCAACATCCGCCGTGCCGGCGTCAGCAACGAGATCGTCGCCTTCAAGGACGGCACCTCGGCGCTGGCCTATCTTATGGGCGCCGACGGGACAGGCGAGGAGAACAGCACACGCTCGCTGCTCATTCTGCTCGACCTCAACCTGCCCGACATGACCGGCGTGGACATCCTGGCGAAGGTCAAGTCGAACACGCATCTCAAGCGCTCGCCGGTGATCGTGCTCACGACGACCGACGATCAGCGCGAGATCAAGCGCTGCTACGATCTCGGCGCCAACGTCTACATCACCAAGCCGGTGAACTACGAAAGCTTCGCCAACGCCATCCAGCAACTCGGTCTCTTTCTTTCCGTGATGCAGGTCCCGGCCACCGATTGAAGATGGATCAGGTCAGGGTCCTCTACATCGACGACGATGCGGGTATCGGCAGGCTGGTGGAGCGCGCGCTCGCGCCGCACGGCATCGGCATCCGGCATGTCGCCTCCGGGGACGAAGGACTCGCTCTCCTGGCCACCGAGAAATTCGATGCCATCGCCCTCGACCACAATCTGACCAACGAGACCGGACTCGACGTGCTGGCCAAGATCCAGCGCGTCACCATCGACGTGCCGGTGGTCTACGTCACAGGTTCCGAAGACGCGCGCGTCGCTGTCGCCGCGCTCAAGGCCGGCGCCGCCGACTATGTCTGGAAGGATGTGCAGGGCCACTTCCGAGAGTTGCTGGGCTCGGCCATCCGCTCCTCCCTGCAGCAGCAGCGGCTCAAGGCCGAGGCCGAGGAAGCCCAGCGCACGATCCGCGAGGCCCGCGATCGCGCCGAGCTCCTGCTGCACGAGGTCAACCACCGCGTCGCCAACTCGCTGGCGCTCGTGGCGTCGCTCGCCCGCCTCCAGGCCAACGCCGTGCAGGACGAGTCGGCCCGCAGCGCCTTGCTGGAGATGCAGGCGCGCATCATGGCGGTCGCCGGCATCCACCGCCGCCTCTACACCTCGTCCGACGTGCGCATCGTCGAACTCGGCTCCTATCTCATGAGCCTGATCGACGAACTGAGCGCCGCCATCGATGCCGCCGACAAGAAGAACACCGTGGTCCTTCACGCCGACGCCGACATCCGCGTGCCGACCGACAAGGCGGTGTCGATCGGCGTGATCGTCACCGAACTGCTGACCAACGCCTACAAATATGCCTACCCGGCCGCGATGCGCGGCGAAATCCGGGTGATTCTCCAGAGGATCGGCGACGACACCGTCTCGCTCGCCGTCGAGGACGATGGCGTGGGCTGGAAGGGCACCGGAGCGGCGCAGGGCACGGGGTTGGGCACGCGCGTCGTCACCGCGATGGCCGCCAACCTGCAGTCCAAGGTCGAGTACGACACGGGCGTCGAAGGCACGCGCGCCAGCCTCCGGTTCAGGCTGTAGGCCGGCGCTCGGAAAGCCGCCTCAGGTCAAACCCCGGGTTTGCCGGTCGCGTCCACGATGGCCTTGAGCAGGACCGGCCAGTATTCCTCGCCATGTCCCAGCTCCACCGCGCGCTCCATGACCTCGCGCGCCACGTCGGCGCCGAGGGCCGGCACGCCGGCCTGCTCGGCCATGTCGATGGCGTAGCTCAAGTCCTTGAGGGCGTACCTGGTCGAGAAGGCGCGCTCGGGAAAGACGCCCGGCAGCAGCGCCTTCATGCCGTGGTTGCGCAGCGCGAAGGAATCGGCCGAGCCCTTGGTGAGCGTCTCGAACAGCACCTTGCCGTCGACCCCGTTCGCGCGCGCGATCGACAGGCCCTCGGCCAGCGCCACCACGGTCTGGAACAGGATCATGTTGTTCAGGATCTTCACCGTCTGGCCCGCGCCCACGTCACCGCAATGCGTGACCTCGCTCGCCATGTGGCGCAGAAGCGGTGCGATGCGCTCGAAGGTGGGAACGGTGGCTCCCACCATGATCGAGAGCGTGCCGTCGATCGCGGCCTGTCGCGTGCGCGCGACCGGTGCGTCGGCGAAGGCCGAGGCCTTGCCCTGGAACTCCTCGTAGAGCCGTCGCGCCAGGATCGGTGGCGCCGTGCTGAGATCGATCACGGTCCAGCCGAGCCTGGCCTTCGAGACCAGCCCGTTGTCGCCCAGGCAGACTTCTTCGACCTCCCTGCCGCCGGGCAGCGACAGGAAGATGGTGCGGCAGGTTTCGCCGATCTCGTCGACCGACGCCGCCTTCACGCCGTCGGCCGCCAGCCTCTCGAGAGGCGCCGTGTCGCGGTCGGCCGCGAGCACGGTCATGCCGCTCTTGCGCGCGAGATTGCGGCACATCGGTTCGCCCATCGTGCCGACGCCGATAAATCCGATCATGTCCGTCATGTCAGTCCACTATGAAGAGTTTGGCGCCCGCTTCCGTGCGCGACCGATGGCCGAGCGTATTGTCGGCGACCTGGTAGCTCTGGCCCTGCTTCAGCACGACCGTGCGGCCGTCCGCCAGCTCGGTCGACAATTCTCCCTCCAGCACCAGCAGGATGTGGCCCTTCTGGCACCAGTGGTCGGCGAGGTAACCCGGCGTATACTCAACCATTCGCACGCGGATGTTGTTGAAAGTTTGGGTGCGCCAGAATGCCTTGCCGGTTTCGCCCGGATGCTCCGTGCGCTCGACGCTTTCCCAATCGGTCGTCACGAAAGGTATTT
>JAESFK010000316.1_pt1 | contig 28483 bp, 24 predicted proteins | sample 9269391 | NCBI WGS metagenome assembly JAESFK01 (sample SAMN14506231, study PRJNA617097) | algae metagenome | isolation source: Drouetiella hepatica UHER 2000/2452 and co-occurring heterotrophs from... | place: Slovakia: Slovak Paradise National Park, Hrabusice, Kosice Region | collected 2000-01-01
CGACCATTGCGACGAATCTCTTGTGCCCCACAACTTGGACAGGTCTGCATTGTCATCGTCAGTGACTCCCGCTCAAAACTTTATTAGTGCCATTCCCTATTCTATCCTGCCCTTCAGGGCACTACCAGGAATTTTTGCGATGAACTTCCACGACCTGGATATTGCCAGCAATACTTACTCTCTAGATTTTTATATTTGGTTTAAGTGGAAGGGGGAGCTAGACCCAACGGCAAACCTGGAGTATCACAACGGAGTTGACGACTCAGATACAACTTCAGTCGCTTCCTATAAAACACCCGAAAAACTACCGGACGGTCGCTTCTTTCAAGCTTTGAGAGTGGATGGTCGCTTTGTTCAACCCTTTGCTTTGGCAAAGTATCCGCTAGACCAGCAGACTATAACGATTTCGCTAGAAGATTCAGTTTATACCGTTGACCAAATGGTTTACGTGGCGGACAACAGGCAGTCAGGCTACTCAAGTACGGTATCAATTCCGGGCTGGGAAATTCAAACCGCTAATATATCGAGTCTAGTTCATGAGTACACCACTAATTTTGGCGATCCAAGATTGGGAGATAAAACTCAGTATGCCGCTCTGCAATATTCACTGACTGTCTCTCGATCCGTTAGTTTCTTCACCTGGAAACTGCTGTTACCTTTAGTGATTGTTGTCGCTGCTAGTTGGGGCGCATTGCTACTTGAGCCGCGATACGTTGATTCCCGCATTGCACTATCGGTAACTGCACTGCTGACCACTGTATTCCTACAGCAGTCCTACTCTTCAACACTGCCGAATATTGGTTATCTGGTTTTGCTTGATAAGATCTATGTGATTGCGTACCTGCTCATTACTATTTTGATTTTGGAAGTGATCGTGACCGCTGACTGGATTAAGGACGAAAGACCCGAAAGCTATGCGCGAGTTGCCCGACTAGATCACATGCTTTTAGCCATTCAAACAGTCGCTTTTGTTGGAGGAATTGTGTTATTGCTTGTGCTGCGGTGATGTCAGTTTTGACAACACACGAGTGACGAGGTTCTATGGAGATCGCTCCAAACAAACGCGATCGCCTACATGTTCACCAACTACCTCTTCTGTTTGCGCCTGGGCAACCAAAACAACTTTGCCGTTGGCATCTCGACTGAATTCACTGGCTTCCATCACGGCGCTCTTAGAAGAGTCAACTTGCTCTAGACTGCGCTCATCTTGGCTCTGCGATTCTGTGGCTTGAAGGGGGATGCTTTGTCGATCGCTCCTCTCTGAATCCAGCGCCACCCAACCAAGAGAGACGATCGCTCGATCGCGCAAAGGCTGATCTGGACTGATCGGCAAGCCTCCCCGTCCAGTTGCCACAAATCGACTAGATTCATCGCTTCCAGGAGTACAGCCGCGTGCAATTTGGGTAGAGCGATCGACCACATCGGTGGGGAGTTCAATCAATCCTTGACTGGGGTCAATATCAGGCTGGTTAATTGTGACCGTACCGGATTGGTTAAACCGAGAGCTAGCGTCAATGTCGTTCGTTTGATTTTGAGGACTCGATCGCTGTTGCCCAATACTAAAAATTCCTTGAGCGGTAATAGAAATGTTTCCGCCTCTGCCTTGATCCGCGCTGGCAATGATGTCATTATTTTGTTCTGGCACAGCGACAACAAAGCCGTTAGGTGCATCCACCGTTACGTTTCCACCCGTTGCATTATCAGAGGCTTGGGCTGAGATCAGGCTATTGTTTTGCAAAAGCAAGCTATCGAGTCCCTGCAAGGTAATTTCAGCACCGCTCCCGACTCCGGCTTCTGCGGTGAGCCTACCTTGATTTAGACGAATCTGATTTGCCGCGATCGTTAAGTTTCCGGCTCTTCCGGCTGGACTACTCACCGTTATAGCTGCGCGATCGGACACTGCTAGTTGATGCGTTGTAATGTTAATACTGCCGCCTCGTCCCGTTGCATTTCTCTCTGTGCTAGCGAATAGTCCGCTGGTTTGACCTGATAGAGTAATGCGATCGTCAACCCGCAGATCAATATCTCCCGCAGGTCTGCTGCCCGCTGTCGTAGTCAGCAATCGACCTCCGTTGAACAATTCTAAAATACGGGAGTTAATGCGAATATTGCCCGCTTTTCCGTCACCACCGATACTGGCTTGGAGTAGACCCTCATTGCTAACCGTTAAGCGATCGGTTGTGATTTGAATGCCATTCGCATTTCCAACTGCGCCCGGATTAACTTGAGTTCGAATACTGCTGGCATCTCTGTTTCTGCTTCTGCCATCAACCGAGACGCGATCGGTTGCCGTGATGGTAATACTTCCTGCATCGCCACGGCTGCCAGAAAGCACTGCCGTTCCTAAAGCAGCCCCATTTCGCAATTTAATCTGGTTTGCTGAAAGGCGAATGTCGCCACCATTGCCGAATGCCGGAATCGTTCCATCGGTAAATCTTTCTCCGACCGCACTGAAAACACCACTCCGAACAACTTCATTGCGATCGTCCGCCGTTTGGTAATTGTTATTACTGCCATCAAAGATGGCTTGCTCGCGTACCTGAATAGTAATGTCGCCTGCATCGCCCTGCGCGAAGGTGTTTGCTGTCAATTGTGCGCCATTCAAGACTACAAGAGAACCAGACTGAATGTCGATCGCGCCCCCTTTTCCAACTCCATCCGTTCCAACAGCAGTAAAGATGCCCGTTAAATCTTGAATACCAGCCGCTTCACTATCGAGGAGAAAGCGATCGCGCACCCGAACGATAACATTGCCTGCATTTCCTTGTCCTCGTGTATTGGTTTGTAAGCGTGCCCCGTTGGTGAGCGAAAGGGAACCAGCGCTAAGACGAATTTCTCCTGCATTGCCAATACCTCCGGGTCTAACAACATTGAGAATGCCACTCGGATCACCTTGAGAATTCACACCGCTCAATCTTGCGTCTCCACGTACTCGAACGATGATATTACCGACATCGCCAGTACTGTTGGTGTTCGCAACCAATTCAGCCCCATCTGTCATCGTCAGTGAGCCTGCTTCTAGGAAAATACCGCCTGTCGAGCCGATCGCATCAGGATTAATCGTGTTAAAAACGGTCGCACTCTCTGTAAGCACAGCAGAACCTGCAACTTGAATGACAACCCGTCCCGCATTACCCTGCGATAATGTGGCGGCAGACAGGATAGCTCCCTCGTTTAAAACGAGCGATCGCCCTCGAATCACCAAATCACCGCTCGTTCCCATTCCTATCAACGAATTCAAAACATTGCTGCCTGAAATTTCAATATTTCCCGTGGCATTGAGAATAATATCTCCAGCCTGACTGTCTCTGTTGCCTAAATCTTGATCAATTCCAGCGCGTAGGATGCTATTCTCTCGAATCTGGATATCCTCGGCATTAATCTGGATCTCTCCGCCATGATCTGCTCTGACATTTAGGAGAGCGCCCCCATTGATCAGGACGTTACCGCGAGAAGACCTCGAAAGTTGTCGAACTGGTTGTTGTAGTGAGGGACGGGAATCAGCGCTGAGTTCAACGGTTGCTGGAGCCTTCACAGCAAATAATCCTAGCTGTCCACCTAAAGCATTTAAACCCCCTGCGATCGCCACCTCTCCCCCGATCAAAAGCAGATTTTGCCCATCAGCGACTCTCAGCCCCAAGAGCGGATTTCCGGCTAAGCTTTCTCCTGCATCTGCAACGGACTGAGTTTGAATCTTTCCAGGTCTAGCTTGATTGAACAACAGAGCTGAGGGGTTGATTGTTAGTAGAGGTGGAGTTTGAGGATCATTAGTACCGAAGAAACCCTGTGTGCCAAATTGCAAGCGATTTGCAGTAGTTCCGACAAATGAGCCTCGCAGATCTAACGTAGCGTTGTTGCCAAAAACAATGCCGTTAGGATTCATCAGAAATAGATTCGCGTTTCCCTGTACCCCCAACGTGCCCGAAATATTTGAGGCACCTCGACCCGTCACCCGACCAATAATGTTGAATACACCCTCTGGATTGGCAAAGTAAAGGCGTTGTCCGTTACCGACATTAAACTGTTCAAAGCTATGGAACAAGTTCGCTCCTCTTCTAGCTCCCCCTTCAATCCGATCGCCATTCCTACCGTTAATTGTGACATTCCGATTCACAGTAGATTGTTCTGAACCAAGGGTGCGATCGGGTGTCACTTGAGCTATGACAGCAGTATCCGATAAGAGAGCGATCGCACTCATCGAAACCGGAATAAGTGCGATCGTGCCCTTGTTAAACCATCGATGCCAAGTACCTGCTTTCATGGTTTTGCTTAAGCTCAGATATAAACGCATACCTTTACTTTTCCTTTTTATGCAGCCGTTCTCAGGTCTTGACCTATAGCCAGTTGCCGACCAACACATAAGCTGCCCAATAGCTAGGACGGCTGTAGTTGGGATACTGCTTCAACAACATGACTTGCGCCCGCCGCAGCGCCTCGGCTTTCGTCACCTTAGAGGTAGCTAACTCCTTGTAAAACTCTCCGATTAGAACCGCAGTAGAGCGATCGCCAATGTTCCACAACGAAGCCAAGGTGCTTCTCGCCCCTGCCCGAACCGCTGCTCCCGCCAAACCCAGCGTTGCCCGATTATCTCCTGCTGCCGTTTGACAAGCGCTCAAGACCAAAAGTTCGATCGCGAGCGATCGCGTTTCATCTCGACGACGTAAAAACGTATCAAATTGCGTCACATTAATCGGGCCATCTGCCGCCAAGATAAAGGTATCTTCTGCCCGTGAGCTAAACTGCCCATGGGTTGCTAGATGCAGAATATTGAACGTCGCCTGATTAACCTGATTCTCTAAGGTCTGGCTCGTAAAATCTTGATCAAGCAGGGTCGTAATCGTCGCCCCCGCCGCCGAGATAGAGTTGAACTCTGATTGAATTTCGGGTAGCGGTGGAAAGTTTTGAAACTCTAAAGGCGGTTGCACAAGACCTGCTGCCAGCACCTGTAACTTTTCTTGGGCGATCGGCTCAGGGTTTAGCAACTGTAGCCCAGGACTCAGGGCAACGGCATACTTCTCAACCAAATACTGCTTGCCATCATAAAGAGCCGCCATCGGCACGCTCCTGAATGCGCCATCTAGGACAAATACCAAGGTCTTAATGCCGCTTCGTTCTAGTTCTGATTCGATCGGTTGGATGAGCCAGCTATGAACCTGCTGAGAGAGAGACTTGACTTCGGCGATCGTATCCGGTTCAGTAAGACTCTGCCGCAGTTTGGTTAAAATGCTTTCTACTTCAGCCTGAGATTGGCTTACAGCGTAGTGATGTAAAGATTGCCCCGGCACTTTAACAATCACCTGTAGCTGATCCGGCAGAATAATGGGATAGAGAATAGCCGTCGTTGGGTTATCCTGATCTACCACTTTGTCCAGCAAAACGGTGGTTGTATTCAAGCAAGATTCCCGAAAGAAGTTATCTAGCTCTGCTAATTGCAAAGCTTCAACTCGCTGTCGAGCCTTATCCAAAGTTTGTTCATCTACAGGTGTTTGAGATTGCAAGAGCAATTCAACAGATTGTCGGTAAACAGGTTCTACGCTATCCCTAAAGGAAAACTGTACCTCGCGATTGACGGCAACTAAATCATTCCGCAGAAACTGTAATTCGTCGATCGCCGCATCATAGGCTACGAGCGCTCCTGCTACATCTCCCTGCTGTTTCAACAATCGTCCAAGCTGCCAATGCCAGCGATAGGCAATATCAGCCGCATTCGCCACATCCGCCAACCGCAACGCTTGTTCAGTCAAATCCTTGGCATTAGCCCACTGCTGAGCCTGTTCATATAGCCCTCCCAGCGCTCCTAGCGCATAGGCTTCCGCTCGTTTATCCCCCAGGTCGCGAGATTGCTGAACTGCCCTAGCTAGGAGCCGAGCAATGTTATCCCGTGAAGCCTGTGGGTATTCTTTGTCCTCTAATTTGATCAGAGACTGAGAAAAATGAATCGTGGCGTAAACGGCTGTTTGGCTAGGAGGTAAGTCAGCTAATTCTGTTGTAATATCCGATAAAAGCTGCCCATCAAGCGCTTGATTGGCATTGACGAGAAGGCTGAATTGATTGATGCGAGCCTGAACTTTGATCAGCGGTGAAGGCGCTGTCTCGATCGCCTGTTGGTAAAAAGCACTGGCTTCTTGCACATCTTGCTGAACGCTAGCCGTATTACCCAAGCTGAGCAAAGCCGCACTGATCTCTTGAGGAAGCTGTAGCCGTTCCGATAGCGCTAAGCTAGCTTGCAGCACTTGACGAGATTGTTCCAAATCTCCCGTAAACTGGAGTGCCTCTCCGAGCGATCGCAGTTCTACCCCCTTTGTGAGCGAATCAGGTTGAGATTGTAGACTCTGGCTCAGCTCAGTCAGCAGCGTTAATGCTCGGCGGTAAAACCCTAGAACCTGCAAGGCTTGAGCTTGGTTAATCTGGCTGCGGATGATGCCGCTGCTGTCATTCCTCTCACGGTAGAGGGCTTCAGCCTTCTGCCAAGTTGTCAGCGCTGGCTCTGTCTGCCCCTGCTCAAATTGCAGCGAACCCTGAATTTCCAGCGTCTGCGCCAAAATCTGTGAGCGATCATCTCTCTCTCGATCTAAAAGCGGTGGGCTACTTTCCAGTAGGTCTAAGCCCAGCAAGTTTAAGCTGGTGATAATGGCTTGAGTCGCCTCTGAGAACAGACCTGATTTTTGATAGACCAGGGCGAGATTGCTCAGAGCCATTGCCTGTCTGAGAGTATCGCCTTGCTGCCGATAGGCTTGAGCTGCCTGTTGCAACATCTCTGCTGCTTCAATGAATCGTCCTGTAGCGTAGAGTGATTTACCCTGTTGCACCAACTGTGAATCAGCTGTACTCAGCCTAGACTGAGCAATGGGAGCTATAGACTGTGGATTTGCTGGACTCTGCGTTATCAGCAGAGCTAGAAAGAGTGATGCGATCGCCAGTAGTCCATAGGAATAAAGGAAAGCTTTCAATCCCCTACTTTTCCCAAAAAGCCGTTTTCTTTTTGCCCATTTTAGCTTTAGAGCAAACCCTAAACTTTGGAAGAATCCTGCATATTCTTTCACTCTATCTTCCTCGGAGTGGATTAGTGGGGGTGCATTTCTCCATAGCGAGACCGGGCTTCCCCGGTTGTTCAACGAAACAACATTTCGAGAATAACATTACAAACCAATTACATTACGCTGCTTACATCGGCATTGACGGTTGTGTCGCAAGAACTTATTAAGGAGAAATGATCGGTATCGTTTGCATTTTCTTACGCAACAGCTCCAAAGAGTGCTTCGATAAATCTGACCTGAGAGATAATATCCCCTTGGTCGATTCCTTTTACTTGTCCTTTTCTCATCATATTCATCGCTTCGATTCCACTCAACGTTCTTCTTGCACTGTTGAACGTCTTCAATCCCATCATCGGTTTCACAATTCGCTTGATATGACGATGATCTTGCTCAATCACATTGTTTAAATACTTGCTCTGCCTTAATTCGGTCTCTTGGTCAATCGTTTCATCTGCTTTGAGTGCCTCCATTGTCGCTGGATAAGCAGCATTCTTGTCCACTGTAATGACTCGGGGGGACTGAATGTGCTGACCTTTAAGCACTTTACGGAAAAATCGTGCCGCTGCCTTGCCATCCCGCGCTCGCGCTCAACATGAAGTCCAATGTGTTACCTGCTGAATCAACAGCACGATACAGATATCTCCACACACCCTTGATTTTGATATAAGTTTCGTTCACCCTCCAGGAATCATTCGTTGGCTTCAAGTGGGGTCGAATCCGTTTGTCCAGTTCTGGGGCGTACCTCAACACCCTACCTCAACACCCAACGGTTGATCGTCGAGTGGTCAACTTCCACTCCTCGTTCCTGCATCATCTCCTCTAAATCCCGGTAGCTCAAGGCATAGCGGCAGTACCACCGCACGTTGAGCAGGATGATCTCAGGCAAAAAGTGCCGCCACTTAAACAGAGTAGGAGTAGACATCGGAGAAAGAGAAGGCAAAGGTAGACCCATCTATCTTACCACCCACCAGTTTCTGCGACACAGCCATGTTGGATCGGTAATGTCACCTGCTACAAGATGGATACGATCGGGTTGATCGAGTTTTTGAGCCGCCGTTTCAAGTTTTGAGAATGTTTTCCCGTTCAGTATCACATTCACCTGATTGTGCAAAAATGCTTCAGCAATGGCATAACCTAAGCCAGTTGCACCGCCCGTGATAATTACAGTCTGAGTTGTCATGCTATCTACCTCCAATTCAGTTCAAAGATTTGACTGTCTAGATCGATATTTTTCAATGTGATTGTTGCTGAATGCCTTGCCGAAGTTCTTTCACAGGCACGCCAGCAATTCCCCAATCTTCAGTCGCAACTTCATCAATGACGACAAATGTCGTTGCTGGTGTCTTATTTAGAACACGCACCAAAAGTTCTGTTACACCTTTGATGAGTTCAGCTTTTTGCTGTGTTGTTGCGCCTTCGCGAGTGATTTTGATGTTTACATAGGGCATGGTTTGACCTCCCGCTAATTCTGGCTTGTTGGCAATATTGCTGTGTCTGCATGGATCGTGTAGTGAAAGACTTTGGCAATAATTTTCCATTCGCCCCCAAGCTGAATGAGGCTGAGGAGATCAATAAAATCTTTGCCTAGCATGGAAGAACGCATTCGGGCGATCGCGGTCACAGCCCCTGCGAACTCGATCGAATCGATCGAAAATGTATAGGGTTCACCGGAAGATTCTGGGGAAATTCGTTGTTCAACGATTGGGAAATAGGAATGCATATCAAGATGCAAGAGTTCTCCGCTAGATGCAGTGGAGTATTGAGCACTGGCATGAAACACGGTTGCCAAAAGAGCTGTATCACAACGATATAAAGCGTCGTAATATCGCTTGAGCAGATCAATGATCGCGAAATATTCAATGCCGTAAACCTGTTTATCCACCGCACAGACCTGTGCTTGATTCATAGTTCCTCCGCGCTTCGGGTCATTACAGCTTGAAGCGCATACTTTGACCATAACTCTTCACTCAAAAAAGATAAAGATCAATTTAGTTGAATGACTTTTCACCTATAGTGAATAATGCATGTGGCGAGATGGATCGTTTTGTAAGTGATTTTATATGGACAAATTAATTGCTCTGAACGTCTTTAGACGAGTCGTTGAGTTTGAGAGTTTTAGCCGTGCAGCAGGCGCTCTGAACTTATCAAATGCAGCCGTCAGTAAAAATGTCCAGGAACTGGAGAAAGAATTGGGAACCCAGTTGATCCATCGAACAACCAGACGTTTGAACTTGACTGAAACAGGGCGACTCTATTTTCAGCGAGTTTCCTCTATTCTGGATGAACTGGAACGTGTTGAAGAATTGGTTTCCGATCTCTCGGTCAAACCCCACGGATTGCTTCGCGTGACAGCACCCATGTCTCTGGGTTTAACCCATGTAGCAACAGCGATTTATCAATTTCAATCCATTTATCCAGATATGCGGATCGAACTCATTCTCAATGATCGCTATGTGGATCTCATTGAGGAGGGATTTGATGTGGGGATCAGAGGGGGCGGATTGGTCATCGATACCAGTCTCGTCTCACATCGAATCTGCGATATTCAACGAGTCGTTTGCGCGTCACCTGCATATCTAAAGCAGTATGGTGAACCAAAATCGCCGGAGGATCTAAAGCAGCACCATTGTGTAGTTTACACCCTAGCGCGATCGCCCTATGAGTGGAGTTTTTGGCGAGGTCATGAAACAGTGTCAGTGCATGTTGATGGATCTTTAAAAGTGAACAATAGCCTTGCTGCAAGTCAAGCTGCTGTTGCGGGACTCGGTTTGATTTTTTTGCCCATGTTCACAGTCTTAGATGGATTAGAACGTGGGATGCTGAAAACTGTCTTGAAAGAATGGTCTATGGAACCTTTGACCCTGTATGCGATTTACCCAAAACATCGCCAACACTCTGGAAAACTTCAAGTATTCATAGATTTCATATCGGAGGCTCTTGCATCAATTGCTGTCAGACTTTAACCTTTAGCAAGCCAACAGCGGGTCTGGTTAAACTCAGCGGAGCAGTCACCCACTCCGCTGAGTTTAACCAGACCTGATCTTCATTGGCAACCAGACCTTGAACCGCGCACCGCTCCAGGCAGGTTAAATTCTGGAGTGCCAGAACGTGGTGGCGTACACTAACTTCTAGCAAGGGTCGGCTCATACAGAGCGCTGTAATGCCGCTGTGATATCGAACTTTGTATCCTCCATACTGATACCAGAGTAAATCGCTGCCTAGCTCCAACCTGGTTGCCCCAGCTGGGAGTAGCTCAATCTCCAGACCGGGAAAGAATTGCGACAGAATTTGCTCCCCTTTGGCTTGCAAGACATGCAGGTGACGACCTTGAGGAACTCCCTGGCGATGTGCAGCATCGGTTGGTAAGGAGTCGCGATCGAGCAGAGTGACTTGCCTAAAGTAGTCACTTAGGACGCGGGCTGTCAGTAGCCCTGACATGCTGGCACCGATAACAACTGCGTGATCTAGGTTCATGAGCAGGGCTTTGACAGAACGAAGCCTCGATGCAAATCAATCCTGTGGCTAAAGTCGCCAACCTCAGAAAATAGCTGTTCTATTGATGGTGGCACCTTAACAGATTCCAGCAGGTTAGGATCAAACTGAAGTCACTGCTCCTGAAATCAGATTCATTAGGCTGTGGCTGTTTAATCCCGACAAGCTAAGGATGAGGCAATGCAACTGCTCTCGATCGAAACTACTCCCAGCCCAAACTGCATCAAGCTTAATCTCAATGGGGTGATTAGCACTAAAGCACTGACGTTTGACAAAGGCGGAAATCAGACGGAGGCACCCGTTCTGGCTCAGCAGTTACTGACCATTGAAGCCGTGCAATCTGTCTTCTTCGTGCAGGATTTCATCACCTTGACCCGCCAAGGAAACGCTGAGTGGCAGCCGATACTCGCTCAAGCTGCCCGTCTCATTGGAGTGGCTCAGGAAGCCGATGCCAAATTGCTCGCTCAGGTCGCCCCGCCTCAAACTCAAAGCCAAGTTCAGAGTGCTGCCAACTTAGGTCAGGTTGAGGTTGCTGTTCAGGTATTTCGCGCCATTCCGGTGCAGGTGCGCGCCACCGCTGCGGATGGGCAACAGGCTAGAGTGGCGTTGCCAGAGCGGTTCAATCAAGCACTCCAACGGGTCGTTCAAGCGACTCAAGCCAATTACGTGGCTGAGCGTCACTGGGAACCCTATCAATCTCCAGCGGGTTCTCTCGATGAAGTGGCACAACTTGTCGCTGATGAGATTGCCAGCCTGATTGACGAAGACGAGTTGGCTCGAATAGAAGCTATTGCTATTTCTCAGGAGCGCAAACCAGAGTCAGTTAGCCACGCCGCCCTCCAACAATCCCTGATCGCTGAGCTGCAGCACCCGAACTGGAAACATCGACTCAAAGCGCTCCAACAGATTGAAGTGACGGCTGACACCTTTCCTCAGATTCTGGCTATGTTGGAAGATGAGCAAAGTACAATTCGGCGCTGGGCATCTGCACTCCTCGGTGCCAGTGGTAGACTTGCTGCGGTTGAGCCGTTGTGTCGAGTTGTCCTAGTAGACCCCTCCGCTATGGTGCGGCGAACGGCAGGGGATGCCTTGAGCGATTTGGGCGACACCAGTGCAAGGGCGACAATGGGTAAAGCCTTGGCAGACCCCTCTAAGCTGGTGCGTTGGAGAGCGGCTCGATTCCTTAATGAAATGGGCGATCTCACGGCAGTGGATGCTTTACGTCAGGCGATCGAACGTGAAGCTGAATTTGATGTGCGGGTTGAGATGATGACTGCGTTAGAGCGGATTGAGGGCGGTGGCGACACTCAACTGCCGATGTGGCTACGGATCACCCAGGGTGGGGAAGCGGAATCAATCCTGACCTAACTCCGGCACATCGGCAGCCGTTCCACGAACTTAGATGATCAGTAGCAAGAATGTTTTAAGTCTCAGCGTGGAGTCATTTGCTCAAAAAGCGGTATCAGGCTCCCATAAAACGTAAACAAGCGATCGGCAGGTAGTAGAGCAGGGCGCTATCTAAAGATGCTGTTCAATCGTTATCACTACTCTCCAACGTTTCACGGACATGCTGCCAAATCTGATTATTCTTGATGTACCAAATCAAACTGGGAGAGACATTGAACTGCGCAGCGATCGCCCGTTGAGACTTTCCCTGCTCTAAAAGCTGCCGAATCTTGGGAATGTCGCTTTCAGTGAGCTTGCTGTTGTGATGCAGAGAGCCTTTGTGGGGCTTTGGAGGAATTTGCCTTCGCCCACTTCGCATCAAGCTGTCTTGTAAATTCTCAGCAGGCGTACATTCGCTTAAATGCTCAGGATTGATGCAACCTGCATTATCGCAGGAGTGGCAAGCCCAATAGCCAGCGCGAATCTCACGCTCTAATTTTGCCACCAGCATTAAGCGATGAATCATATAGATCCGTGCGTGGATGATGACAGTCGGGTACTTCACCACTTTTCCTTTACGCTTGCCAATGTAAATCATGCATCCGTGGGCATCGATTTCAAACGGCAAAACTCGGACGCATCCCTGGTAGGTCAAGCGAATCGCCTGTCCTAGTTCATATCGATTCATCAGTGCTGGGCTTGAGGTGTGACCAAACCTTGCCGCGTTTAATGTGCGAGATTAGCGATTTGTGTACCCCAAAGAGAGCCGCGATCGCTGAGTGAGGAAGGTTCGCCTTTAGCAACAGCCAAATCAATTCCACATCGGCTTCCGTCAATTTGCTGGTTGGGTTCTGAGATTCGGGCATAGGTGGAATGCGGTAGGTGTTGCGCCGTCCCTTCTGTAAGCAATCTTGAGTATTATCCTGGGGTCGTCCCTCGAAAAGATGATCTGGATTGATGCAGCGTGGATTATCACAAGTGTGGCAAGCCCAATGCCCCGGCGCTATGGGTCGTCCCAGCTTCCCTGCCAAGGCGAGTCGGTGAAGCGTCGCCTTCTCTCCATCAAGGGTGGTCAGGCTGTAGCTCCAGCTGCGATCGCTCGTGGTGCTGAGGCGTTCAAAGCATCCTTGGGCAGTTACGCGGTATGGAAAATTCCGTCGATGCTGTGCTGTGTAAAGCATCATCACGGGGATAATTTCATAGGCGATCGGCTTAGGCATGTCACTTGGCAAATTGAATCGGGATGAATTCCATTAAAAAAGCCCTCGTTGTGGAGGGCAACAAAAAGCTGTCAGGCTGACAGCAATTAGGGAGAGCGTCAATAGTTAGCAACTGAGAAGGAACAAGAGGATAAGAATCTAGAGTATTAGAGTTCCCGCCCCAAGCGGCACCACGATTGAATCAGGCTGGGTTTAATCCGTTCGGTGTGGCTCCAGAGCAAATGAATTTCAGCCAAGCGGCGGCAAAATCGTTCAGCGGGTTCCCGTTTGCTCTCCCCTGAGGAAAACCAATGTTCCACCGTGCTGCGTGAGGCTCCTGTTAGATTGCTCAGTTCTTGGTAAGAAATCTCCCAAAGCTGAGTAAAAGTCATTGGCGGTAGAGGTGGTGGACAATTCTCATAAAGTCGAAATAACTCCCACTGGCGCTGGGATGGGTAGCGTTTCATGAACTTGTCTCCGATCGCTTGCTCATAATCTCGTGAGGATCAACAAGCTCCAGGTCTTCCTCATACCCCCAGTCCGCAAAGATACCATCTGCAAAAGACGGACTGGAAGAGTCTAAGGCGATCGCATAGTGATAGCCACTTGCTTGCACACTGCCCTCAGAACCAAAAACAATGCCAAGGACACGTCCGAAGTCTTGACTGGGCACGCAACTCCACCGTACTTGCTGCCCTAACTGAAATTTAGCTTCTGGTAATGTTTCGGGTATTTGTTCTGGAAGCGTTACGGGTGGAATTGAGATTGGGTTTCTGCCTACCATAATATTTCTTGGTGAGAGGATAGATTGATAGAGGGGCGCTGCTTAGATGGCGATCGCAAAGCCTATCAAGGTGTACTTCAGGATTGAACCTAATCGCACCTTCCTGTCACTCAACATATCACGTTTGTCACCATAATGGTTATTTTTGATGACAAACAGATTTAGATAGGCGAGACCAAGTATTTTTGGAGGATGGCAGATAAACGCGATCGTCTCACAGTAGATCTTTCAGACCTGAGAGAGCGAATTGAACAATTGCAAAAGACAAATCCGTTCTTGGCTGAGATGTCGCTGAACAGAGCGATACGGTTCCTACTGCGTCGAGGAATTGAGCAGCAAGAAAAGGAAGATGGACTAGCTCCACCTAGAGATCCTTAACCCGTGCCAACTCTCTTACTGAGAGAATCAGAGTTCACAACTTAGGGAATATAAAATCTCAAAATTACTGTTGTATTCCCTAAATTTTCTCAGAAATGGTTGTGATAAATTCGCTAACGGCATCCGTTACTAAATGAAGGCGCTATCGCCACAGCTCTTGCCAATCTATCGCCGAATCAGGGATGAACTAGAAACCGATCGTTTAATGCCCGTGACTCGCATCTGGAGCCGATCCGATGGAGCCATGGTCAAGCCGCGTCGAATTGGCCGGATCGGCTGGGAGTTGGCTATTGTCAGATCCATCTTTGACACCAACTCAAACAAGACCAGCTTCATTTCAAATAGAGCAAAAGCAGAGCCAATACAACGCCGATCGCCCCCGCCAAACGGCAGATACTCATAAGGTGAAAACTGTCGCTCTAAAAACCGCTCTGGTCTAAACTGCTTCGGTTCGGGATAGACCGCCGCCCGGTGATGCGCCAGATAAATCGAGGGCATGATCACCGTACCCGGTTCTAGGGCATAGCCTGCAACAGTCATCGGCTGCTTGACTACACGCGGGAAAGCGCTAATGGCGATTGGATAAAGACGCAGAGTCTCCTGACAGATAGCGCTGAGATAGGGCAATCGGGCGATCGTCATGGGATCTAAACTAGCTTTATCATCCAGTGCATCTATTTCTGCCAGAAGTCGAGTGCGAACATCCGGTAAATGGGTAATCCAGTACAGTGCCCAGGCTAAAGCCGATGCCGTTGTCTCGTGCCCTGCAAACAGCAGCGTGATCAATTCATCGCGCAATTCAACATCGCTCAGCGGCTGCCCCTCTGGATCACGCGCTGCCATCAGCAACGCCAGAATATCCGTCCTCTCTGCGTCAGGTTGAGTGTGGCGATCGGCAATCTCGGCATAGATTAAGGCATCCACCTGCTGCCGCAGACGCAAAAACCTTCCCCAGGGACTCCAAGCTCCCCAGTCCTTCTGCAAGAACGGATAGAACAACAGCATGGCGCTTACAGGTGAACCAAAGACATCCAGCATTTGACATAGAACCTGCCGCAACTGGTCATAGCGCTGTCCGCTGTCAAGACCAAACACCGCCTTGAGAATCACCTGTAAGGAAATCGACTGCATCGCCGGACGCACTGCAAAGGTCGTGCCGATCGTCCAAGGGCGCATCACCTGTTCTGTGATGTCCTGGATCACCTGAGCGTAAGAGCGCATCCGATCGCCGTGAAAGGGAGGCATCAAAAGCTGTCGTTGGCGCTGATGGGCTTCGCCTTCGAGCAAGACAATGCCATGTTCACCCAAGAGAAACTGAAGAACTTGATTGCCCCGCCCAGCGCTCAGTTGCTCAGGTTTAGCTGTAAAGATATCTTCGAGCGCTTCAGGACTGCTGAAGTAGATTAAGGCTGGTCTTGAGTCCGGCGCAGTCACCTGGTAGTCATCGCCATAGGCTCTGACACGGGCATCCAGGGTTTCAAACGGACGAAAGATGAAGCGCAGTCCCCAAATGCGACGGAGCCAGTAGGGAGAGTTCAGAGAACCGTTCAGCGATCGGGTGGAAGGGTCAGCCATGATGTCGGTTGGGTGGGGCAGGCTGGAGGTTGAAGCAACTGATCTTCCTCCATGTTAACCAGCAATTGATGGAGCAAATCGACGCTTGATTGCTCTAGTACCCTCTAAAGTTTTAGTCAGGTTTGGATTAGGCGATCGCTCTCTTAGCTTCCATCATTGGGGCTTGTAATAAACCGCTCGAGCATATGCTGCCCAGAATGCAAACTTTACTTAGGGAACATAAATGCTCAAAACCAGCTTTGTATTCCCTAAATCAATTTGTAAGGCAGGAACGTACGAAGACACTCCTTGGTGTATTTACTCTTTTTGATTTAATCCTTGCTCCAATCTGACTTGTAGTTTCCTCAATTCTTCGATTGAGCAATCTTGACCGCCAGCATCTAGAAGTCTAGCAATATCCAACAGTTGAGCAGATAGATACAGGGGGACACGAATGGATTTCGTTGGCAGATGGTGCCAGGTTGTCCTCTGCCGAATCAAATTTTTAGTGCATGGTTTAGGGTTTGCCATAGTTCAAGCGTATCACAAACAAGTTGAACTGAAATAAAATGATCTATTCGTGTGTTCACTCGAATAGGGGGGCATTGAGAGTATAATAAACTTAGGGAACATACTCAGGCTATCTTGCCATTTGTGTTCCCTAAGTTTATCTCATTACGAAAACAATGCCTCGGCGCACACCCGCTCAGCAACTCATCGCAGAGATCCATAGCTGGGAGACAGAGCATCTCATCGACCTGCGAGATATGCTAACCGGGCTAATCGAGGCACAGCAGCAGCCTGTTACGCTAGCAGTTGCCGATAGACGCCCAGATGGCTCAGAGGTTGGAGTGCGAGGAGGAACGGGACACATTGAATTGAAGATGATTCCCGATCGCAAGTCTGGCAAGTCTTATGGTCCCTATAAATACCTAAGATACCGAGGGATCACGAAGAGAGGTGCGATCGGATTAAAAAGCGTTTATCTGGGCAAGGCGCTTCCTTCAACAACTGAAACCCAGTCCCCTGCGATTGAAGCCAGTACCTTGAATGAACGGTAATTTGCTTAGGGAATATTCGACACTTAATCAATAGAGAAAAGGATGGCAGTGAGTGAACCAGCTTGGTAGAGAATATGAAGCATTTCTACGCGATCTCAAAGAGCGCATTCGCGATGCTCAACTTAGAGCTGCAATCGCCGTCAATCGAGAACTGGTGCTGCTCTACTGGCGGATTGGACACGAGATTTTGACGCGGCAGCAGCAACAAGGCTGGGGTGCAAAGGTAATCGATCGCTTGGCAAAAGACTTAAAGCAAGAATTCCCAGAGATGCAAGGGTTTTCTCCTCGAAATCTCAAGTATATGCGAACATTCGCCGAAGCCTATTTAGATGAACCAATTGTGCAGCAAGCTGCTGCACAAATTCCCTGGTTCCACAATTGCGTGTTGCTCGATAAGGTGAAAGACCCCGTTCAGCGGCTATGGTACATCCAGCAAACGATTGAACAGGGGTGGAGCCGAAATGTGCTAGTGCTTCAAATCGAAAGTGGGCTATATCAGCGACAAGGAAGCGCGGTAACTAACTTTGAGCAGGTACTGCCCAAGCCACAGTCGGATTTAGTGCAGCAGATTATCAAGTCTCCCTACAACTTTGATTTTCTTTGCCTTGGTGACGAGCGATCGGAACGTCAGCTTGAACGGGCGCTAATCGATCATATTCGAGACTTCTTGCTAGAGTTAGGGGTCGGATTTGCGTTTCTAGGCAGTCAGTATCCGATTGAGGTAAGCGGCAAAGAGTATCGGCTTGACCTGTTGTTCTACCATGTTCAACTCCACTGCTATATCGTGATCGATCTTAAAACTGGAGAATTTGAGCCGGAGTTTTCCGGCAAAATGAACTTCTATGTAGCAGCTGTAGATAACTTGCTACGCTCACCAAAAGAAGAAGCCACGATCGGAATTATCTTATGCAAAACCAAAGATAAGACAACGGTCGAGTTTGCTCTACAAGGTATTCAAAAACCCATCGGAGTTGCCACTTTTCAACTCAATCGGGATCTGCCAGAATCGCTCAAAGGCAGTTTACCGACAGCAGAACAGCTAGAAGTTGAACTCAATACCGCAATCATCCAGGCTGAGATTAGAGCAGAAAAAAACTAGAAGCCGCGATTGTAGGCGATATGCAGCTACGTAAAATGTTTTCGATGCTGCTTTAAATCGATCATTGGTCATCTTATGGATACGTAAGCTCGTCATTAAAAGCTCTTGGGTGTAATATGCGATCCCTGTCTAGGTTTTAATTCGTGGTCAGAGAAATCTGAAAGCTACGAATACCAAGCTCAGCAAGGTTTAGACACTTTCTCAATTTTATGGTTTGGAATATTTTACTTACGGAGGAAAATAATTTAATTTGTGTGGAGAAAAGATTTCGCCCTGAGTTAGAACGAGGTTACAAGGTTTCTACGGCGGCAAAATAACACCTAGACAGGTATCGTGTAATATGCCTAAACCCCACCGACTTTTGCAACGACGATCGCCACTTTTCGACGGAGTGCAATCCATCGATCCATTACAAATGAAAAAAATTGCTCTACTATTTAGGGAATTTGATTCCACCTGTGGAATTTCACAGCATGGGTAAGCTACATCCAACAGAAACCAGCGTTTATGACTTCGAGCCAGGGCTGAGTGGCGATCGAACAGGTCGTTATATCACTCTGGAAGAGGGCGGAACTGGATCAACAATTATTGTGTCGTCTCAAGATGCGGACACTGCTCAATCCATTCCAACCGCTTCAAACAATGACTATCACTGGGCATCGCTAGTTAAGAAAATTCTCACGCCTACCTATCTTTCTACGCTGATTGCAACTCTGCGCGATCACTCCTCCCTGCCAGAACTCGTTACAACGCAACTGCTCCAGCATTTACTCAAAGTCTATCATCACAAAGTTGAAGTCATAATTTCCAGCGAGGGCATGGACTCGCTGGATACTGGCTTGCCGCATTTTAAACTAGTGAGCCAGCGCAAAAGTGGCACGAAAAAGCTGGAACTCGTCTTTGATGACGACAAGATTAAAACCTATCTAAAAAACTCGCTCTCAGAACTGTTTACCTATACTGGTTTCTGGGAAGAATTCGCCAGAGCGATCGGAGCGAACCTTATTGTTTGGGCAGCCGAAAATTTGGAGCAGCACATCGGACACGCTACACTGACTGCTTTACAGCCGGAAGAACTGACGCAGGATGTCAGTCGATCGCTTCTTGAAATGGATACCACCCTCTTGCAGGAGCGCATTAGCTTCTTCGGTCAAATTTACTGCCAAGACATCACGCGCAAAATCGTCAAAGGGTTCGATTTGCCGAACTGTTCGCTTCAAGATATGGATAAGCTACTGGGATTGAAGCCAAAGCCACCAACTGAAGTTAGAACACGACTTGATCTTGACCCAATTGCGGTTTTGCCTACATCTATTCCCATTGCCAGCAGCATTCGTGCTCAACTGCGCCCCGATCTGTGGCAGCAAAACACTGACGAACTTGCAGTGTTTCAGCATCGAAGCAAAAACAATCCCAATAATTACATCGAACACTACATCACAAATCCAGGCGACATTGCCTTGCTACCTTGGGAAGCTGCTGACCAAATTATTAATAAATTCGGGTTTGATACCGTCAAGCTGCAACTGATCTTTGCAGCTCGAACCATGGAAGAGGATGAACCTTGGAGCCGTGCCTTTACGCTCAAAGCTAGCGACATCATTCACCTTCTCGGCTGGGATCGCAATCACAACACTAGCTTATCTGAGAAGCGAAATGCCGTTGCTAGCACCGCTTTTGCCTTGTCTTGTTTGCTGGTAAAGTCTGTCTGGATTGAAGGTCGGGGCAGAAAACAGATCGACGCTAGCACTCCGATCGGGCGGATGTGGGATGTCCTCATCGACCCGCATGGTCAGATGGACTGGGTAACTGGAAAAATAGAAAAGCCCGAAGAGGTATACATCACTGTCAGTCCTGGTCTATGGACAAAGCACTTTCTCAACCGAGCAGGCAGTAAAGCCAAGGAAGCACTGCACCAGTTTGGCTACCTAGCAAAAGATATCCTTAAAATTGACCCTTATCACAATGAAATGGCATTGCGTCTGGCGATTCAACTGACGCTCGATTCTAGGATTCGCGCGAGGAACGAAAATCCTTACGCCTATCGAGTCTTAAATCTGCTCGAAGAAGTGCTACCTAAAACTGAAATCGAGAAAGCGCTAGAAGACAAATACAAAGCTCGCGACCTGAGAAACCGTTGGGACACATGCTCTCAAGCTGCTGAGCAGTCTAGGTTGGCAAATTGAGTTTGACCCTGTGACTTATGCGGGTTGGCTTCAGCCCAATAGCTGCGGCGAAAAGCCAGAAGATTGGCGCAAAGTCAAAGTAATCGATCGCCTTTTCCGAGCAAACCTCACGATCAAGCCACCGCATCCTGTTCCTGGGCTACTGGCAAAAATCAAAGAACCTAAGAAACCTAAGCAGATTGCCGCTGCTCCTGTAGATAAACTAACTGGAGAACAGGTAAAACAAGGTCGTGAGAAACTCAGCTGGAATCGGAAAGAGCTAGGTGGCTTTCTCGATCTCAGCGCCGACTACATTGGCAAACTTGAGCGGGGCGATCGCGAAATCACCTTAGAGCTAGAAACTCGCCTCAGAAAGCTCCTGCATCTTTGAGACAAGTATTGTTGTCTTTTTCAGCTTGATGCCAGACGATAAACTATCTTAAAAGCTTGTAGGATATGGCTTCCAGACTACCTGCAAGTAAGACAGGCTGCTCCGTATTGCATCACTACGAGCCATGTTTCCTAAATTTGATAGGAAGGGCAAACGCCATTTGTAAAGGTCAAGCTAGCGATCGACACATCAACTCGTTAGGGAAGATGAACCGCCTCGTATTTCATCATCTTCCTCCAAGCGCTCAGATTAACTTGCTACGCTTCCACTAACTTAAGACAAAAACCTCCGTATCGCATCACCTGAAGAGGAGGTAGCAGCTTATCGATAAAGCAGCCTTAAACCTAAAGCTCAAGAGCTGTGTGAGCTTTAGACTCACCTAAGATCCCAGAATTTGATGCAAGACTGATAGCTTTGGCGATCGCAATTTGCCTTGTTAAAAACAAGTAGTTAGATGGCTCAGTCCTTAACCTCTCTGCCCAGGATGGTTCAGTATCTACCAATTACAGCAGACGGTATGAGACAAATTTATCCGTATCGCTACACCCTAGATTTTACTGTAGCCCAGCACATTAGAGAGAAGTTTTCAGACAATTATCTCCGTATATCATCACTTATTTGAACTATGAGCAGTCACATGAGTAGGCTCAACGCAAGCGACCTCAACTGACTCTACCCAAATTCAACTACTTAGAAAACCGACTATCGCTTTATTTAGACTGAACTGAAAGTAAGACATATTTCTCCGTGTTATGTCACTTAGTTGCGTCTGAGACTGAACCAAGTAGGAAGGAAAGCGATCGCCCAATTTTATACACTACAAGCGTTTCAGCCTTCAGAGAAGCCCAGCTTTTAAAAGATAGTACGGTTAGGCTCTAGTTTCATTTCGTTTGTCTCACTATAAATAATGCTCAAAAGAGATTTGAAATAGGCATCATAACTGGGTTTCAGCTTAAGACAAACATCTCCGGATTTACTCACGAGTGTTTCTTGATCGAGTCACTTAATTCTCCGTATCTTATCACTACAGATTCTTAGGCTTCCTGCTGAGTATGACTCCTAGCACTTGAGACAAACTAATTAGTCTAATAAGACTAATCGTTTAGAAAGCACCGATTAATTAAACTTGGCAAGATTGACCACACTACGCTAATGTCACATATTTTTTGGCTTTAACCGCAGTCAGCTCCAGCAAATAATTAAGACTGGGAGAGATTTAGTGTGAGTCTGTCAACTACAAAACAGGAATTTGTATACGTTAAAGAATGGGATAGTGCGTTTCTTACGCTCTTTCCACATCGGTTTGACTATATTTACGCACCGCATCCAGAACTAAAGCATTCGCCTGAGTGGAAAACTGAAAGTCGGCATCCACTCAGCGATCGCCTCATTCAACAAAGTACTTACCTCTACGGCGTTCGCTTTGGAGCAGAAACAAATTATTGTCTCCTCGATATTGATGCTGGTAGTATCTATCATCCTAAGCATGATGCGATCGCCATCTCCCGCATTGCCGCTGCTTTAGAACCCATAGGGCTTGCGAGCTATGTCGTCTGCACCTCCAGCTACAGCGGTGGATTACACCTCTATTTTCCCTTTCAAAACCCGCAAAGCTCTTGGCAGTTGGCAATCGCCCTTACCTGCCTGCTGGAAAACGCTGGATTTAAAGTCCAACCTGGACAGCTCGAAGTCTTTCCAAATCCTAAACCCTATTCAACTGATGGGGTTCCTAGTCTTTTCAATGCTCATCGGCTCCCCATGCAAATCGGCTCTTATCTCCTCGACAGAGCCTTCCAGCCAATTTGGTCTAACGATCAGACTTTTGTTAAGCAGTGGCAGCTTATTCAAGAGCATAATGACATTGACAGTAAAACGCTTAAACAAATCCTGAAGCAGGCGAAGCGGAAGCACTTTGCCATCTCAGGCAAAGCGGAGAAATTTGTCAACGATTTAAATGCCGAAATAGAGTTGGGATGGACAGGGTATGGACAAACTAATCGGCTCTTGGGACGCATCACAATGCGAACCTATATTTTCCACCACATTCTTTTCGGTGGAGAACCACTGGAAGGAAAAGCCTTAATAGATGAAATTATCAGAACAGCACGATCGCTTCCTGGATATGTTGAATGGTGCCAACATCAGCATGAAATTGAGCACCGAGCTGAAGAGTGGGCAAGCTGTATTGAAGAGAGTCACTACTTTCACTTTGGTGATCAGAGTGAAAAACCTAAATCAGAAACTCAAGATCCAGAACTAATAGCTGCTGTTGACCAGTCCCCTACCTGGAATCAGCGTCAGTCTGCTGCAACCAGAGATCGAATTAGGCGTACGATCGCTGATTTGCTTGAGAAAACCAATTTGCCTGCCAAGGCTACCGCTCGTTTTCAAGCCTTGTTGCAATACAGCATTGGTGGAGCATCACTTTATCGTCACCGCGACTTATGGCATCCTAATTACTTAAATATTGACTCAGATCAAAATTTGACAGATGGGTTTCAACCACCTGTGGAAAACCCCCCAGACCCCCCAAGCGTCAAAATGAACAGCCAGTTAGACTGCGAAAACGCGTCTAACTGGCACAGTTCTACAAGCTTATTATCTACTAATGGCGGTGATAATCCTTCTGGTAAGGTTTCTAGCGATCGTACAGCTTTCAAAATCCCTATCAACGATAGTAATTCTTCTGCCAACTCCAGCTCTTGTCCTACTGCTTCAGAACTATTACAGGAGGCGCAGTATGTTCAGCAAGCGTTGTTCAGTATTCAGGCGCAACAGGAAGCATTTCAGGAAGCCGTACGCATCACTCAGGCGCAACGCCAACGCATTAAATCCGAGGCAGCAGAGCAACGGCACATTGATCGAATGCAGCAATTCTTAGACTCTGGTGATCCTATTCTTGTAGCGGAAGCAATGGCGTGGACACAGGTTAATCCGGGAGTTTTGCAAGCCGATCAACTTCAACTGTCTCTATTGCAAAGTTCTTTTACAGGTCAGTCTGGCAATCGCGCTTCTATTCTCGCAGCGATCGAGATACAGGCACAGCAATTGGCATGGTCAGCACAGCAGGTGAGTCATCATCTACAGCAACGCTTTGACAAGAATAATTTAGCCCTGCTGAGTGACTCGCAATTAATGCACTGGTTGGAACAATTGAGTCATATGATCCATATTCAACTGCCACAATCGTCTGATTAATCACACCTGTTCCCTACATTTCCTAGATCCACAAGTTGCGCCACTCATTTGCTAACCATGCCAAATAATCTATTCACCCACACTTCTGCTAGAGAAGTCGATCTATTCACTCCTCAACAAGGGACAATATGCTTAACAACAAGATTTTAAGGGCAACTGCCATGACCATTTCCATGTATCAAGCCTCAGTGCCCTCGCTTATTCGATCGCTAAATAATCTTGCGGCGATTCTAGAAAAGGGTGCAGCCCACGCTGAAGCTAAAAAAATTGATCCGGTTGTGCTGATCAACAGCAGGCTTTATCCAGATATGTTTCCTCTAGGGCGACAAGTCCAGATTGCCTCAGATATTGCCAGAAGGGGAGCCGCAAGACTAGCAGGATTAGAAGCCCCTAAACTAGAAGACAATGAAACGACATTCGCTGAATTAATTGATCGGCTTCATAAAACCACTGCTCACTTAGCAACCCTGACTCCTGAACAAATTGACGGTTCAGAGGAAACGTCAATTACCCTGCCAGTGGGTAGAGACACCATGACCTTTGAAGGATTGCCCTACCTCCTGTACTTTATTCTGCCAAACGTCTATTTCCATGTGACAACGACGTACGACATTCTTCGGCACTGTGGAGTCGAATTGGGCAAAGGCGATTATCTAGGAAAACCTTAACTGATATCAGCACGACAGTACGTTATTTACATTTGGGGCAAGGAATTCCCTGTGCCCTGGCTAGAGATAACTCTGCACTATTTTCTTGCTGAGGAAGCTGCTTTAGGTCAGTCAAGTGCCACAGTAGTGACGGTAAAGCTTGCCAATATTCTGCTCACCCGAGTACATCTGTTTGTACACAGCGAGGCATGACAGATACACAAGTTAGTCACGCTCTCACGTTGATTCATGCAAATCCCAAGACCAACTAATCTTGGCTGATAAGCTCTAACATTTGCTGAAGTAGCTTGTCAAACTTCCGCTGCTTATCTGGCGTGAGAGTTTTTAGCTTACCAGTAATTTGTCTAAGGCTCTGCTGTCTCTCTTTAATAGAATTTGGGGGAGCAGCAGCTACTGGCTGAGTCTGCTTAAATGTCTTTACCCGCTCTCGAATCTCTCGAATTGAAAGCCTATCCTGAACTGCTACATCCATTAGAGCCGCACGATGATCTTTATCCTCTACTTGAGCGATCGCCCTAGCCTTGGTGTACTCCAACTTGCCCTGACGTAATGTCAACTGCACATCATCCGGTAGGTTAAGAATAGGTAGACGATTAACTCTAAAGCTCTCTGGTGCAAGATCGCTAACGCTGGCAAGTACAGCTTCTAGGGCAGTCCATTCAGAATCCCGGATAACGTTATCCGGAGCTGTCTTTTTTTGGTCTGCTATACGGTTCAGCAGACCAACCACCTCACTCTTCGACTTACCAAGCCGTAGCTCCAAGAGCTTAAGGATGCCACAAGTTTCCTCCCAAACATTGGGTTGGGAACGTTGATTGTTCTCGATTAAGCCAATCTCAATTAGGTCATCATCAGTCAGCTCCAACACCTTAGCTTCAATAGTTTGAAGTCCAAGATGCTGATGCGCCAGCAAGCGCTTTTGTCCCACTGCTAGTTCATAACGTTGGCCAGGACTCGCCGAAGAAGGATCATCAGAAGATCTAACAATGATTGGCTCAAGCAGACCTTTATCTTGAATAGAACGTGACAGGGATTCAATCTCTTGAGGATCAACATAGCAACGATATTGCAGTGGAGAAATAAAGATCTGCTCAACTGAGATCTTCACCGTTAGCGCTTCAGAAGGAGGTATTAGACCAGAGGATGAAGCTCTAGGATTAAAGAGTTTGGCAACGCTACTAGGCATTGCATAGGGAACGTCAGACTTCTTATTGGACATGTGCTAAAGCTCCTAAGTCCTGGTTAAGTTCAGCACAAACCTGATCAGCTAGCAACGCAATAGACTTAAGCGCTTCATGACGACGATCGTATGTTGCGAGTGGCTGCCCTTGCTCCGACGCATCTGCAAAAGCAATTGCGTTAGGAATAGGCTCAAAGACTGGGGCAATCATACTTAAATACTGATTCATTGCACCCAGAGATCGCTTGTGCTGAGTCTTTGCCTTACTATATTTGGTTGGCACAAATCCAAAGACACTCAGATCTGGATTAGCTTCACCCTTCACATTCTCAACTGTTTGAAGAAGGAGGTCTGTCCCTCGATAGCTCTTAAATTCACAGTCAATAGGCACAAGAACACAATCAGACGTGACAAGAGAAAGGTAGCTTAACATCCCTAAGCTAGGAAGGCAGTCTATGAGGATTAGATCATAAGACTTTAGAATCGGGGTAAGCACCTTTTTTAGCTTAGATTCTCGCATAGGAGCTACAACTAGCTCCATTTCTGCCATGCCTAAGCCAATGTTGGCTGGGAGAAGATCCATACCATGCAGAGATGGAAGAATTGCAGCAGAGGTAGGGTAGCTTTTCATCAGGCAATCATAAATCGTAGCGCTGAGGCTCTCCGGCTCAAGACCCATAAAGATTGTAAGGCTTCCTTGAGGATCAAAATCGAGCAATAAAATGCGTTTTCCTCTTTGAGATAACTCATAGCCCAGATTCATTGACAGAGTTGTTTTACCAACTCCTCCAGCTTGATTGAATACTGAAAATATCTTAGCCATCAGATAGATATTTTATTAGTGATAGTTTGATCATCCTAAAGCAAAAGACTATGTGCGGATCACTTATTTTGCTCGATCTCGGCCTTCTCGAAGTCCATCATGCCTAACGAGAGAAAGTCCAAGAGAGAGGTCATCTCGCTCGTCCTTTAGAACCCGAGTTAACCTCAGTAGAGCATGACGAAACTTGATTATTTTAAGTTATCTTCGCTAATCGCCTCAAATGTGGCCCTTGCAGAGGAAGTTACGAGCGATAGAATGACAGAGGTAGATTAGGTATTCAGAGCAACTCTGTTGTGTGGGGTTATGGAAACCGTAGATGTAGTGGTGGTGGGAAGCGGCATTGGTGGTCTTTGCTGCGCAGCCTTGCTAGCTCGATACGGGTTTAGTGTAGTCATCTGCGAGAGTCACAGTATTCCAGGCGGTGCTGCCCACGCCTTTGAGCGGCAGGGATTTCACTTCGACTCTGGCCCCTCTCTCCACTCCGGGCTTTCCTACAGTCCTTCCAGCAACCCCCTGCGCCAAGTTCTTGATGCGATCGGTGAAGATGTTCCCTGGCTCACTTACGATGCCTGGGGCTGTTTCCTACCCGAAGGTTATTTTCGAGCAGCGGTCGGAGCAGAATCCTTTAATCAAGTCCTGTCTCAATGGCGAGGGGCAGCCGCGGTCGCCGAGTGGCAACAGTTACAGCAGGTCATGGAACCCCTGAAAGCCGCTTCAGTTGCTATTCCGCCCGTGGCCGTGCGATCAGATTGGGGGATGCTCATGACCCTCTATCCGTTCCTGCCGAATGTGCTGAAGCAGGCGAGAACAATGTTGCAATTATCAGGGCCTTTTTCTCGACTTCTAGACGGCGTGGTTCACGATCCGTTTATCCGTAACTGGCTAGACCTACTCTGCTTCATGCTCTCTGGCTTACTGGCTAAAGGGACAATGGCAGCGGAAATGGCTTTTATGTTTGCAGACTGGTATCGTCCCGATGTAGTACTAGACTATCCCAAAGGGGGCGGTGGGGCATTGATTGAAGCGCTGGTACGAGGATTGAAGCGCCACGGGGGGCAGTTACGGCTGAATGCTTCGGTGCAGCAGATCTTAGTTAAACACCAACGGGCAGTGGGAGTGCAACTGCAAACTGGAGAGCAGATCATTGCCCGTCATGCCGTTGTCTCCAATGCCTCTAGCTGGGATACCCTCAAGCTTTTACCTGAAACCGCGCTCTCAACTTTTCCGCAAAAACGCCAGCATCTTCCCGCCTGCCCTAGCTTTATGCATCTTCATTTGGGAATTGATGCAACAGGTTTACCGCCTGATCTGGAATGCCACTATCTGATTGTCAATGACTGGGAACTTGGGGTCGATGCACCACAAAACGTCGTTGCAGTGTCTATCCCATCCGTACTGGATGCGACCCTTGCGCCGACCGATAAGCACTGTATTCACGCCTATACGCCTGCTACCGAACCCTACGAACTCTGGGCGGGAATTAACCGCAAAAGCGATCGCTATCACCAGTTGAAGGTAGAACGCTCCCAGGTGCTCTGGCAAGGATTAGAGCGGATCATTCCAGATCTGCGCGATCGGTGTGAAGTGACACTGGTAGGGACTCCGCTGACCCATGAACGCTTTCTCAGACTACATCAAGGCAGCTATGGCCCTGCAATCCCTGCCGGACAGGGGATATTTCCTGGCTGTAAAACGCCGCTCAAAGGCTTGCTCTGTTGTGGTGATTCTACCTTTCCTGGTATTGGGGTACCTGCCGTTGCTGCCAGTGGCATGATTGCAGCCAATACTCTGGTTTCTATCTCTCAGCATCGTGAATTAATTAAAGAAGTTGAACCTGAATCAATCTCAGGGTAAGTGCGCTTTCTGTCCCTTGACTTTGAAATGTTACAGCTACTCAACGACAACGAAGACAGGCCAGTGGAGCGATCATCTATTGAGTATTTTATAGCGCTACGCACATACGTTAGGACACTCTTTAAAGGCAGCATCAACGCAATCTCGAAAGGTATCAAACTCATCCCATCGCTGTCGCATCCAATTCTTTAGCACGCTCCACCAGTGTTCAATC
>JAESFK010000317.1_pt1 | contig 28476 bp, 28 predicted proteins | sample 9269391 | NCBI WGS metagenome assembly JAESFK01 (sample SAMN14506231, study PRJNA617097) | algae metagenome | isolation source: Drouetiella hepatica UHER 2000/2452 and co-occurring heterotrophs from... | place: Slovakia: Slovak Paradise National Park, Hrabusice, Kosice Region | collected 2000-01-01
AGTGGCTATGGACCTACAACAATGAACGCCCCAATATGGGCATCGGCGGCATCACACCCGCACAGAAACTGAAAATGGCTGCGTGAATTCTACTGCAGAGCCCCGTTAAAAACGGGGGGATTACCACCTCGACCTCGGCGGTATCGTCGATGACGATCGGCTGGCCGACCTCGACGCCGGTGGCTTGCCCGTCATTGCCTGAAATCACCGGGTCAAAATCGATGGTGCCGCTGTCGCCGGGCTGCGTGGTGTCGGCATCGTCCTGGAAGCGGGCGTTCAGCTGGCCGGAGAAGAACGGGGAATAAAGCGAGGGCGCGTCGGCGGCGGTCTGCGATGTGTCGTAGCTGTAGAGCGCCTGCAGCAGGGCCTGCGGGGTCTTGTAGGTTTGCGCGGCGGCGGGAGGCGCTGACAGGGCCGAGAGCGCGGACAGGATCAGGGCGAGGGCGGGCAGGCGCATGGGTTTGGTCCTTTGGCGGCGGGGCTGTGTTTGAGGCGTAGCCGATGGGGGGTGGTTTGGCCATGCAGCATTTTTGGGGGAGTGGGCGGCGGGTTGATCTCCCCCCTTGAGGGGGAGATGGCCCGAAGGGTCAGAGGGGGGTAGAGCGGCGGGCTCGGAGTTTGGGGAGGCACCCCCCTCTGTCGGCTCTGCCGACATCTCCCCCGCAAGGGGGGAGATCGGGTCCGCGTTCGTGGTGGTGGGCTGTGCTGGGGGCTGTTGTTGATGCGAGGGCGAGCGGCGATCTCCCTCTTCTCCCCAGCGGGGAGAAGTGCCGAGCACAGCGAGGCGATGAGGGGGTCTTTCCGCGTGTTCCGAGCCAGGCAGTTGTGGCCTTCGGCCCCCTCATCCGGCCCTGCGGGCCACCTTTCTCCGATGGGGAGAAGAGGACGGCGGGCTCGGAGTTTGAGGAGGCACCCCCCTCTGTCGGCTCTGCCGACATCTCCCCCGCAAGGGGGGAGATCGGGTCCGCGTTTTGTGGTGGGTCACCCCACCCCGGCGCTGGGCGCCTCCCCTCGCCCTCGAGGGGAGGGTGTCATTGGCCGGGGCGGCCGGTCTTGTTCCGGGTTTTCTTCTGGCGCTTGAGGTCGCCGGCATCCTCGTAGGAGCCGGCGCCGGATTTGGCGCGGATGAAGGGTTTGGGGTCACTTGAGCTTGCGGCGGGCTTGCCCCCCTCTGTCGCCTTTGGCGACATCTCTCCCACAAGGGGGGAGATCGGCTTTTGGATATGCGGCTTTTCCGGCAGCTTGCCCGTGGTGTTGAGCGGCTTTTCGGTGCGGCCGACGGTCATTTCGTCGAGATCGTTTTTTCGGAACAGGCTGGCGGATGATCTCCCCCCTTGTGGGGGAGATGCCCCGAGAGGGGCAGAGGGGGGTGCGGCGGCAAGCTCCGAGGTTGAGGTGGGTTTACCCCCCTCTGTCGGCTTCGCCGACATCTCCCCCACAAGGGGGGAGATCGGGTCCGAGGATGCCTTGCCCTTCTTTCCTCCGCCTTCCATCGCCTTTGCCTCTTGTCGTGCCATCGGGTCGTCCATGACAGCCAGTTCGGCGGCCTTGAGGCGTTTGATTTCGTCGCGCAGGCGGGCGGCGGTTTCGAAGTCGAGGTCGGCGGCGGCGTTGCGCATCTGTTTTTCGAGCGCTTCGAGATGGGCGGCGAGGTTGTTGCCGACCAGGCTGGTGATGCCGCCCTTGACGCCCTTGATGCCGATATCGGCGCGGACATGGTCCTTCTCGTAAACCGAATCGAGAATGTCGGAAATGCGCGCCTTGACCGATTCCGGAGTGATGCCGTTGGCCGTGTTGTAGGCCACCTGCTTTTCGCGGCGGCGCGCGGTTTCCTCCATGGCGCGCTTCATCGAGCCGGTGATGTTATCGGCATAGAGGATGACCTTGCCGTCGACGTTTCGCGCCGCGCGGCCGATGGTCTGGACCAGCGAGGTTTCCGAGCGCAAAAAACCTTCCTTGTCGGCATCGAGAATGGCGACGAAGCCGCATTCGGGGATGTCGAGGCCTTCGCGCAAAAGATTGATGCCGACCAGCACGTCGAAAGCACCCAGGCGAAGATCGCGGATGATCTCGATGCGTTCCAGCGTGTCGATGTCGGAGTGCATGTAGCGGACGCGAACACCCTGTTCGTGCAGGTATTCGGTGAGGTCTTCGGCCATGCGCTTGGTCAGCACGGTGACGAGGGTGCGGTAGCCGGCCTGGGCGGTCTCGCGGATTTCGCCCAAGACGTCATCGACCTGGGTCTTGGCCGAGCGGACTTCGACCGGCGGGTCGATCAGGCCGGTGGGGCGGATGACCTGTTCGGCAAAGACGCCGCCGGACTGTTCCAGTTCCCACGCCGCAGGCGTCGCCGAGACGGCGATCGTGTCCGGGCGCATGGCGTCCCACTCCTCGAAGCGCAGCGGGCGGTTGTCCATGCAGGACGGCAGGCGGAAGCCGTATTCGGCCAGCGTCGCCTTGCGCCTGAAGTCGCCCCGGTACATGCCGCCGATCTGGCTGACGGAGACATGGCTTTCGTCGATGAACAACAGGGCGTTGTCGGGGATATATTCGAACAGGGTCGGCGGCGGCTCGCCGGGCGTGCGGCCGGTGAGGTAGCGCGAATAGTTCTCGATGCCGGCGCAGGAGCCGGTGGCCTCCAGCATCTCGATATCGTAGCGGGTGCGCTGCTCCAGCCGCTGGGCTTCCAGCAGGCGGCCGCCCTTTTCGAGTTCGGCAAGCCGCAGCTTCAGCTCCTCCTTGATCGACTTGATCGCCTGGTTGAGCGTCGGGCGCGGCGTGACATAGTGGGAGTTGGCGTAGATCTTCACCGATTTCAGGTCGTCGGTCTTCTGGCCGGTCAGCGGATCGAACTCGGTGATACTGTCGATCTCGTCGCCGAACATCGAGACGCGCCAGGCTGCGTCTTCGAGGTGGGCGGGGAAGATTTCGATCGTGTCGCCTCTCACCCGGAAGGAGCCGCGCTGAAAATCCATGTCGCGGCGCTTGTATTGCTGGGCGACGAGATCGGCGAGCAACTGCCGCTGGTCGAGCGTGTCGCCGACCGTCATCTGGAAGGTCATGGCGGTGTAGGTCTCGACCGAGCCGATACCGTAGATGCAGGAGACCGAGGCGACGATGATGACGTCGTCGCGCTCGATCAGCGAGCGGGTGGCCGAGTGGCGCATGCGGTCGATCTGCTCGTTGATCGAACTCTCCTTCTCGATGAAGGTATCCGAGCGCGGCACATAGGCTTCCGGCTGGTAGTAGTCGTAGTAGGAGACGAAATATTCGACCGCGTTGTCGGGAAAGAAATTCTTGAACTCGGAATAGAGCTGGGCGGCCAGGGTTTTGTTGGGCGCGAGGATGACGGCGGGGCGCTGGGTAGCCTCGATCACCTTGGCCATGGTGAAGGTTTTTCCGGAGCCGGTGACGCCGAGCAGGACCTGGGACCGCTCGCCGTTCGACAGGCCCTCGACGAGATCCTTGATGGCGGTCGGCTGGTCGCCGGCGGGCTCGAAATCCGACTGCATGCGGATGGCGATGCCGCCTTCGGATTTCTCCGGCCGGGCGGGGCGGTGCGGCGTCCACAGCTTGCCGTCCTTGAACAGCGGATTGCCCGCTTCGATCAGGGCCGAGAGGGCCTCGACGGTGGCGGTGACGGCGGAGGGGGCGAGCGCGTCCTCGAGCGCGGTGTCCATGCCGGAAACCGGATTGAGGCCGGCGGCGGCGCGGGCTTTCGGGTCGGACGTGCCGCCCATGGAGGTGCCGCGGGCCGAACGGCTGGCACCGACGCCTTCGTTGGCCTTGTCCGTTTTCGCCTTTTGCGCAGCGATCTCCACCTTCTTGCGGTGTTTTCCGGCCTTGGAGGCGACGTCATGGCGGGTCTCGATCGTCTCGGCCTCGGCCATGCGCTGCAGCTCGTTGGCCCAATCGGCGACGTTTGACGACAGGGGCGCGCCTTCGAACGAGGCCTGGGGAGCTTCTTCGAAGCCTGCGGGTTTTTTAGGTGCTTTCGACATGCGGCGAATATGGAGGGAGTCCGGCGAAATGTGAAGGGGCCCACGAGTACAAAAAGGCAACGGGATGGTGGCTACTGCCAGTTTCTGACAGGATTGTGTGACGTTCGATCAGGCTGATTTTCTTTTCGGGCGGCCGGGCATCCCGGCTTGAACGGCAGTGGATTAGCGGTACATGCTGGCCACCGTTTGCCAATCAGTCTCCCAAGGATTCGAACATGCCCTTTTCACTGAATACGGCCGCCGTGCTGCCGATCGTCTTGCTTGTCCTGTCAAATGTCTTCATGACCTTCGCATGGTACGGCCATCTGAAATATACCTCGTCACCGCTCTACATGGCGGTGCTTGCCAGCTGGGGCATCGCCTTCTTCGAGTATTGCCTGGCGGTTCCGGCCAACCGGATCGGCCATGAGGTCTATTCGGCGGCCCAGCTGAAGACCATGCAGGAGGTCATCACGCTGGTGGTCTTTGCCGGTTTCTCGGTGTTCTGGCTGAAGGAATCGCTGACCTGGAACCACGCCATCGGCTTCTGCATGATCGCCGGCGGCGCGGCGTTTGTGTTCAAGGGGTAGGTTCCGCAGCTTCTAATGCCGGGTGGGGGCGGATGCGTCTTCGGTTGCATCCGACCGCACCACCCGACATCCGGCGATGCGGTCGTAGAGGGTTTGGCCACGCCACAGGATGAACGGGCCGAACCACCAGAGGGCGCCGAGCAGCCAGGCGATGACGCCGACGGCGAACAGCGTGCTGAAGTCGGGCGCCTGCATGTCGCGGGCGGCGTGGATGACATCGACGAATTCGCCGGAGGCCAGCGCCGACAATCCCGGCAGGTTTTGAGCCGCATGAAGGGTGACGGCGATGCCGAGAACGCAGGACGGCAGAAATTTCCAGAATTCCCGTGTCAGGCATTGTTTGAATGACGGTACAGCGCCCCCGATATGGATGATGCGCAGAAACAGAAGGGCCTTTCCGGGCGTCCGTCTGCCGGTTGCCGTTATTCCGGCTGCAGCGAAAACGAACAGCGCCAGGAAGACAAGCTGAAGCAGCATGTTTGACGCCGTGCTGGCTCCGGAAACATCCAGCGGGATGGCGTTTCCGTCCTGATCGATGCCGATCGACACGAAGCGGCTGGCGGCCGCCTCGTCTGCGGTCTTCGTAACCGTCGAGATGAAGAAGCGCTGCTGCATGCCGAGGCTGGAACTGATGCAGATCTGGTTTGTCCGGGTTTCGCCCGCAGCCAGCGGCCATTCGGTCTCGACCTGGCGGATCAGCGGGCTGTCGGTGATGGCCTCGCAGGTGGTCGATTGTCCGATGGAAAAGCCGAGGTTCCAGCCGGTCACGGCTTGCAGTGGCAGGGCCAGAACCATCAGGACGCTGTAGAAAACCGCCATATCGACAACGAAGGCGACGGCTCGCCGCCAGAAATGGCGCCGCGGTCCTGCCGCAGGCATGGAAATATCAGCGGTCATCGAATCCCCCTCACCAATCTCTCATGGAACGGGTTCATAGGGGCTCTTGCAGGCGCCCGACAATGGCAGGACGGGGTTTTCGCGTGCGGTTTTTCGCGGATTGACATTTTCCGGCTATGTCGGCATTGCGCAGGTCCGGCCTTGGCCAGAATTTTACGCTGAGCGCATCCCGGCCAAAGGCCAATCCCGGGTGTTCGCTGGCAGACTTGGCTTCTGTTTTCACGGCGGATGTGGTCTTGGAAGGCTTGCAATGTGCCGGGCGCAAGCTTTCGGCGGACAGGAATGAACGGCACCGGCATGATCCTTCTGAAACTGACTCTGGTTCCCTTCTTTCTGTTTGCCGTTTCGATGGCGGCCGTACGCTGGGGACCGGCGGTGGCGGGCTGGCTTGCCGGCTTGCCGATCGTCGCTGGACCTATCCTCTATCTTCTGGTGCTGGAACAGGGACCGGTGTTGGGCGTCGGGGCTGCCGCTGCGGCCTTGTCGGCGATCTTTGCATCCGAAGCCTTCAACCTCGCCTATGCCTGGACCTGCCGCTGGTATCACTATTGCATCGCGGCGATGATGGGGCTTGCCGCGTGGTTTGTCGCGGCCATCGGCCTGACGAGCCTGCCGGGAACACCCGCCGTTGCGCTCGGCGCGGCGCTGCTCGGCGTCATGTCGGCACAAGCATTGCTGCCGCGAACCAATGCTGCCGGCAAGGTGATATCGATCACCCGGGCCGACCTGATCATGCGCATGGTGGCCGGTGCTGTTCTGACGCTGGCCGTGACGATGCTATCGGCTTCCCTTGGCGCGCAATGGAGCGGCGTGCTGACGGTCTTTCCGCTTCTGGGATTGATCCTGTCGGTATCGTCGCAGCGGGCTTATGGGCCTGACTTCGTTGTCCGGCTGCTGCGCGGCATGGTGCTGGGCCGCTTCTCGTTTGCAGCCTTCTGCCTGTGCCTGATCTGGATGCTGCCGGGACACAATACCGAGATCGCATTTCTGGTTTCGTCCATTGCCTCCGTCACGGTTCAATGGGCGAGCAGGCGAATCGCCGCCCTGAGCCGAGCCTAGGGATCAATTGGCTGGATTTTCCCCGCCGGTCAATTCAGCAGATCGAAGGCGCGAAAGATCCAGACGATCTGGTAGACGAGGCCGCCGATCAGGAAGCTCGCGTGGAAACGGCGGTTGGCAGTGAAGGCGGCGGCGATGCAGAGCGCGATATAGGTTGCGTTTCGCAGCGGATATTCCATGCCGAAGGACAGGAAATACGCCTTGCCCTTGACGGCGGTGTCGATCAGATCGACGGCGTAGGCCAGCGCCAGGAAGCCGAAGAACCAGGCGCGGCGCGACATGAAATAGTGTTCGTAGCCGCTGTAATCCTCCATCGACGTCGGGAACAAAAGCACGCAGAGGAAGAAAAAGATGCAGCAATAGGAGATGACGAAGAGATAGACGCTGAAATCGATCACCGGCACCGAATGCAGGCGATATTCCCACCACCAGAAATAGACCAGGAACAGGAACATGAAGAGCACCCAGCCGAGGTGCAGCCAGTAGATCCTCGTCTTTCCCGGATGCTGGACGAATAGCGCCAGGCCGGTCAGCAGCCGGGCCATCGACAGACTGATGACCATGCCCATGACGACGCGAATATGGGAGAAAATTTGCGGATCGACCGGCTGGTCCATGGCTCAGGCCTTTGCCACTATCATGCCTCGGGCGGCACCGGCTTCGGATGGCCGGCCTCGTCCAGCGCCACCATGACGAACAGCGCATCGGTGACCTTGTCCATCCGGTCGGAGAGATAGCGCTGGGCCCAGACCTCGACCTTGAGCGTCATCGACGTGCGGCCGACCTTGACGACGTCGGTATAGATGCAGAGCGTATCGCCGATCTTGACCGGCATTTCGAAAGCCATTTCCTTGACGGCGGCGGTGACGACGCGGCCGCGGGCGCGCTCGGCGGCGCGGATGCCGCAGGACAGGTCCATCTGCGCCATGACCCAGCCGCCAAAGATGTCGCCCGCCGCATTGGCGTCGGCCGGCATGGCCAGGGTGCGCAGGGTGAGGTCGCCGTTCGGTTTGGCCATCGTCATCGCTCTCCGTTTGGTTCGATGTAACCCGACGAGGCGCGATCGGAAAAGACCCTGTGCGGAAATATCCCCGGGCATGGCCCTCTGGAGCAAGCGGTATGAACAAAGAGTAAATTTAGATTTATCAATTTTAGCGGTGTCTTGTTAGGAAGTTCGAAAATTCCTGCAGGTATCGTGCAGCCAGAAAAATCTGAGGGGATTTGGCCGTATGAAACATTTCCGTATTTCCGTGCGCCTTTACACGCTGGTGGGACTGGCGCTTGCCACCATGTTTACCGTCATGCTGCTTGAACTGTTCCAGGAGCATGACAAGCTGGTGACGCAGCGCAAATCGATGCTCGAAGCCATGAACGAGAACGCGGTCACCGTTTTCGAGGCCTATTACAAGCAGGAGCAGGCCGGCACGCTCAGCCAGGCCGATGCGCAGGCGCGCGCCATCGAGGCGATCAGTGCGATGCGCTACCAGGGCAACGGCTATTTCTGGATCAACGACATGCATCCGAAGATGGTGATGCACCCGGTCAAGCCTGCCATGAACGGCACCGACCTGACCGCAAACAAGGATCCGAACGGCAAGCATCTGTTCGTCGAGTTCGTCAATACCGTCAAAGCCTCGGGCAAGGGCTTCGTCGACTACCATTGGCCGAAGCCCGGCGCTGAAGAGCCCGTGCTGAAATATTCGCATGTGGCCGGCTTCAAGCCCTGGGGCTGGGTTGTCGGCACCGGCGTTTATGCCGACGACCTGGCTGCGATGTTCCGTGACGGCCTGGTGCATTTGGCGATGATGTGTGGCGCCGCAGCCCTTGTCATCCTGCTTGCCGCCTTCTCGATCGTTCGCAGCGTCGTCGCCCCGATCGAGCGGCTGAAGACCTCGATGCGGGCGATTGCCGATGAGAATGTGCTGGCCGAGGTTCCGGAAACCGACCGCAAGGACGAGATTGGCCAGATGGCGGGCGTTCTTGTGGTGCTGCGTGATTCCGTCAGGGAACGGATCGGCCTGCGGCAGCGCGAAGCCGAGCAGCAGAGCCAACTCGATGACGAGCGGCGCAGCAACGAACATCGGGCACAGTCCGACGCGCAGGCGCAGGCCGATGCCATGACAACGGTCGGCAGCGCACTGGAGAAGCTCGCAGGCGGCGACCTGACGGCGGAAATCGTCCGGATCGCGCCGGAATATTCCAAGCTGCGCGATGACTTCAACACGGCTGTCACCGCACTGCGCGGCGTCATCCAGTCGATCGCGCAATCCACCGAAGTGGTTTATGGCAGCGCCGGCGACATCTCGGAAGCCGCCAACAATCTGTCGCGCCGCACCGAACAGCAGGCGGCAGCGCTGGAAGAGACGGCCGCGGCTCTGGACGAGATCACCTCGACGGTCAAGAGCGCATCCGACCGGGCGGCCGAAGCCCGCGAAATGGTCAACGAGACCAAGGGCAGTGCCGCCAAGTCCGGCGATATCGTCCGCAACGCGATTGCCGCGATGAGCCGGATCGAAGGGTCTTCGACAAAGATCAGCCAGATCATCAGCGTCATCGACGAAATCGCCTTCCAGACCAATCTTCTGGCGCTGAATGCCGGCGTCGAGGCGGCGCGGGCAGGGGAAGCCGGCCGTGGCTTTGCCGTCGTGGCGCAGGAAGTGCGCGAACTGGCGCAGCGTTCGGCCGGTGCGGCCAAGGAGATCAAGGAGCTGATCCGCAACTCCGCCACCGAAGTCGAGACCGGCGTGACGCTGGTACGCTCGACCGGCGAGGCGCTGACGGAAATCGAAAGCTTGGTCAACCGGGTGAACGAGCATGTCGCCTCGATCGCCACGGCGGCCCGCGAGCAGGCAACCGGGCTTGCCGAGGTCAACACGGCCGTCAACAGCATGGACCAGATGACCCAGCAGAACGCCGCCATGGTCGAGGAGACGACGGCGGCAAGCCAGACGCTGGCACAGGAAAGCCGCGAGCTGAAGAGCCTGCTGCAGACCTTCCGTCTTACCGCAGACAACCGCCAGACGGCCTATCACCGCGCCGCCTGATCCCTTCCAAAAAGACGGAAATGCCGATTGCCCGCGTTCGAAAGGACGCGGGCTTTTTCCTGTTCCGGAATTGTTGTGGTGCGGGTCGGGATTGTCCGCGGCTCTGCGCAATGCTGCCGGTTGGTTTGAAGGATGCGCTTGACCCGAATGGATTTCCCATCAGAATGAGGCCGTGATTCAAGGCGTTACAGGTGTTTTGCCGTATAGGCCGACATGTGACGCCATAGGGGGGAACTGCAAATGACGGCGTTTCAACGCATTATGATTCGTATGGCGGCGCTGATGGCGCTGTCGCTGGGCGCTCTGACGGCATGTACGGTCGTTGTCGATGAGCCCGGCGGGCGGCCATATCCCCGTCCCGACCCCTCGACCCCGCAAATGTGCACCATGGAGTATGACCCGGTTTGCGCGCAGCGCGGCAACAACCGCAGGACGTTCTCGAATGCCTGCCAGGCGCGGGCGGACGGATACCGGATCACCGGGCGCGGCGAATGCCGGCCGGAGCGTCCCGATTTCGGCGATGACCGGCCGCAGGTCTGCACCCGCGAATATGCCCCGGTCTGCGCCCGGCAGGGACGCCGCGAGCAGACGTTTTCGAACGGCTGCATGGCCGAGGCGCAAGGCTTCCGCGTCATCGGACGCGGCGAGTGCCGCCGTGACGGCGATTGGCCCGGCGACGATTCCGGCATGCGCCCGCCGCGCGAGCCGCAAGCCTGCACGAGAGAATTCGCACCGGTGTGTGCCCGGCAGGGACGGCGCGAACAGACATTCCCGAATGCCTGCACCGCGCGGGCAGAGGGTTTTCGCGTGATCGGCAACGGAGATTGCCGGTGAGATGAGCTTGAGCGCGAACGAACCGTTCCGGTTGGAGCGGTTCGTCCATGCTGCTGATGGACGGTAGAACGGGATGCTGCGCATTGTTTCCTTGAACGTTTGGGGCGGGCGGGTTCACGCGCCGCTGATGCGTTATCTCGCCGGTCTCGACGTGGACGTGATCTGCCTGCAGGAGGTGGCGCGCACGCCTTCCGCGCCATCGGACTGGCTGATGTACCGGGACCACGGTGCGGAGCTGCCGCAACGGGCCAATCTGTTCGATGAAATCGCCTCGGTCCTGCCGGGGCACGATGCGTTCTTCGCCCCGACGGCGCGGGGGGATTTGTTCGATGGCGACCGGGCGATCCCGTCCGAATTCGGGTTGGCCACCTTTGTGCGCACGTCGCTGACGGTCATTGCCCAGGCACAGGATTTCGTGCACGGCGCGTTTTCGCCCGATGGCTGGGGGCCGCATCCGCGCGCGCGCAACGCCCATTGCCTGCGTCTTTTCAACCACGAGGACGGGTTCTCTATCACCATCGCGCAGATCCATGGCTTGAGGGAGGTTGCGGGCAAGGGCGATACGCCGGCGCGCGATGCCCAGACGGCCAGATTGATCGAGCTGATCGGCCGGATCTGGCGCAGCGATGAGCGGCTGGTTGTCTGCGGCGATTTCAATGTTTTGCCGGACAGCCGCATGTTTCCGTCTCTGGCCACGCTTGGCTTGACGGACCTGATCACGTCGCGCGGGCATTGCGATACACGGACCTCCTACTACGAAAAACCCGGGCGATTTGCCGATTACATGCTGGTGACGCCGGATGTCGAGGTGATCCGGTTCGATGCGGTCGCCGAACCGGAGGTTTCCGACCATCGTCCGTTGCTTTTGGAGATGCGCTAGGGGCAAGAGAGGGATCGTTGCAGATGCAGATCGATGTCACCACGATCGGGTTTACCCAGAGCACCGCAGCGGACTTTTTCGGCCGTATCCGGCAGGCCGGCGTCAAGCGGGTCATCGATATCCGGTTGCACAACACCTCGCAGCTTGCCGGTTTCGCCAAGGCCGCCGACCTGCCGTATTTCCTGAAGGAACTCTGCGGTGCCGACTATGTGCATCAGCCGCTGCTGGCGCCGACGGAGGATATTCTGACGTCCTTCAAGAAGGAGAAAGGCGGCTGGAACCTGCTGCGCCACCAGTTCATGGACCTGATGGCGCAGCGGCAGATCGAGACGCGGCTTGACCCTCTATCGTTTGCCGGTAGCTGCCTGCTCTGCTCGGAAGCGCTGCCGCATCAATGCCACCGCCAGCTCGTCTGCGACTATCTCGATGGGAAATGGGGCGGCAAGCTCACGGTCCGGCATCTCTGAAAGCGCCGCCTTTCCCGAGCGGACGGCAATGCCAATAACCGGTGATGGCTTCGAAAGCCTTCGTTTACCCTGTTTCAATAAAATCCGCTTCAGTTGTGGTCTTTCCCGTCCTGCGCCTGCCTTTCGACACAGGCGGCCCGCAGGCTTTGAGCAGGGACCGGGCGGGTGCAGATGGTGCGTTTCGGGGCATCGTCATCGGTAGAGGCGGCAAGTGAGTATGGCGTATGTTTCCCCTTTCCGGCGGCCGGTGGCAGTCTTCGTGTTGTCTCTGTCGCTGGCCGCCTGTTCCACGGATGATTTGAGCCCTCCCGGCCGGATCGATTCGTCGGCACGGGTGGGCGCAATCGAACCGGTGAACCGTCATGCGCGCGGTTCGCGGGAAAATCCCTATCCGGCGGCGGACACGCCGGTCAGCACCTTCTCTGAAAACTCCGACGGCGCTGTTAACGCCGATCCGCGCTTGCAAGCGTCAGGCCAGCGCCTGCCGATGATCGACAGCGAACCGTCCCAACAGCCGCTTGCCGTTGCCAGTGCGCAGCCGATGACCGTGCCCTCCGAGGGTGTCAACATGGACGCGATGCTGGGTATCGAAACCGCTTCCACGCCCGTTATCGGCCTTGCTGAAGAGCAGAACGGAGATTACGGTCGGGGCAACGAGATTGCGGAGGGCAATGCCAGCCAGCCGGTGGTCGGCGGGATCGGCGGCGACAGCGTGCAGCAGCTTGGCGGGCCGCAGCGCATGTCCGATATGACTGCCGATCCCGGCTATGATCCGGATCTGCCGCCGCTTAGCGCGGAAAGACAGGCGACGGAGGATGCGCGCAAGGCGCAGTTTCTCGATCAGCAGCAGCGTGTGACGCTGCGCAAGCAACAGGCACAAGAGGAACAGCAGGTGGCTTTCCTGCCGCGTGCCGGCAATCCGCTGTCTGTACCGGAAACCGAGCCTGATTTCACCGGGCGGATGCCGGCCTCGGAAGTGGCCTGCCGCCAGCGGCTGAAGAAGCTGCGGGTCGAGTTCACCGATATTCCGCGCATCTCCAACGGCAAGGCCTGCGGCATCGACTATCCGATCGAACTGACCGGCCTTTCCGGCGGCATCGACGTCAAACCGGCCGTCAAGCTCAACTGCGAAGTCACGGAAGCCTTTGCCCTGTGGGTAAAGAACGAACTCGCGCCATCGGCCCGCTACCGCTATCTCTCCGGCATCAAGACGATCAAGCCGCTGGGCGGCTATTCCTGCCGGACGATGAATTCGAAGCGCGGCAATCCGATGTCGGAGCACGCCCGTGGCAACGCCATCGATGTCGGCAAGTTCGTTTTGAAGTCGGGCAAGGAGATCGACGTTCGCAAACCGGGCTTCTTCGCTTTCCGCGAAAAGGGCCTGCTGAAGGCCGTGCGCAGCGACAGCTGCAAATATTTCAACACCGTGCTCGGTCCCGGCAGCGATCCGCAGCACAAGGACCATTTCCATTTTGACCTCAGAGACCGCAAGTCCGGCTACCGCCACTGCGATTGAGCTGGCGCCGGACGTGCTCAAGACGACCCCCTGTGTCCGAATTTCTTGCCATTCATAGTTGCGGAATGCTATTGCGGATTGCCGTTGGAAGAGGAGGGGCAGCAATGGAAACCAGGACATATCTCGGCGGATGCCTGTGTGGAAACATCCGCTTCCGGGCGGCAGGTACGCCCGCCAATCCGCACAGCTGCTCCTGCGAAAACTGCCAGCGCCATTCCGGCGCGCAGACCCTTTGCTGGGTGGAGTTTCCGCGCGAGGCCGTCGAGTGGACCGGCGAGGGTGGAATGCCGGCGCTCTATCGCTCATCCGATTACTCCAGCCGCTCCTTCTGCCCGAAATGCGGCAGTACGTTGGGCGCCGTCGATGACGAACCGGTCATTGCGCTGGTCACCGGCAGTTTCGACGCACAGGATGCGGCGGAGCTGATCCCGGTCTCGCATTCGTTTGAGGATGCCTGCCCAAGCTGGTGGAAAATCCCGGCGGCAGTGTAAGGCGGGCCGCGCCATTTCAATCGGCCGCGCCCAAAAAAAATGGCCGGTGAAAACCGGCCAAAAAATGAACCTTACCGAAGAGGGGACTACCGGCGGGTTCTTGCAAATCACGGGTGTCGTCTGTGTCCCACGGCGCGACCATGGCCGGAGTCCATCACCGTTTCATGACAGGACGGGGAAAAACTCCCGTTTGCTCCGGTTGCCGACGGGACGAAGAGGCGTTCTGGCGTGCTGCGGCTCGAAATGGTGACCTGTTTTTGTCTTTTCTTGATTTCCCAGCTGAAATTTTCAAAAGAACACCCCATATAGAGCATCTCCTTCCGCCTCGTATCCCCCGGAACATATTTCATGGCGCCCATCGTTTCCGTTTCCAATCTGGTGAAAACCTATGCGTCCGGCTTTCAGGCGCTGAAAGATGTCAGTCTCGATATCGAGGAGGGCGAAATTCTCGCACTTCTGGGGCCAAACGGCGCCGGCAAGACGACGCTGATCTCGATCATCTGCGGCATCGTCAATCCGACCGGCGGCACGGTGCTGGTCGGCGGCCATGACGTCGTCAAGGATTTTCGCGCCACCCGGGCGATGATCGGGCTGGTGCCGCAGGAGCTGACGACCGACCAGTTCGAGACTGTCTGGAACACGGTGTCCTTCTCGCGCGGGCTGCACGGCAAGAAGCCGGACCCTGCCCATATCGAGAAGGTGCTGAAGGACCTGTCGCTCTACGACAAGAAGGACAACATGCTGCGCGAGCTTTCCGGCGGCATGAAGCGCCGCGTGCTGATCGCCAAGGCGCTTTCGCACGAGCCGCGCGTGCTCTTCCTCGACGAGCCGACCGCCGGTGTCGATGTCAACCTGCGCAAGGACATGTGGCAGGTGGTCGAGAAGCTGCGGGAAACCGGCGTCACGATCATCCTGACCACGCACTATATCGAAGAGGCCGAGGAGATCGCCGATCGCGTCGGCGTCATCAATGGCGGCAGGATTCTTTTGATCGAGCAGAAGAAGGACCTGATGAAGAAGCTCGGCCGCAAGGAATTGCGCGTCGATCTGCAGGAGCCCATTTCGAGCATCCCGGACACGCTCTCGTCGTACGATCTGACGATCGAGGATAACGGCAACTGCCTGATCTACGACTACAACACGGCAGGCGAGCGCACCGGCATCACCACGTTGCTGACAGCTTTGGCTGAAGCAGGGATCCGGCTCAAGGACATCTCGACGCGGCAGAGTTCGCTCGAGGACATTTTCGTCGAACTGGTGGGAGCACGCGCATGAATTTCGAAGCGGTCAAGTCGATCTATTTCTTCGAGATGGCGCGCACGCGGCGCACGCTTTTGCAGAGCGTCGTCTCGCCTGTCATCTCCACCTCGCTCTATTTCATCGTGTTCGGCGCTGCTGTCGGATCCCGCATTCCGGAGATCGAGGGGATTTCCTACGGCGCCTTCATCACGCCGGGGCTTATCATGCTGACGCTTCTGACGCAGTGCATCGGCAACGGCTCGTTCGGCATCTATTTCCCGAAATTTACCGGCACGATCTACGAACTTTTGTCCTCGCCGGTATCGATGACGGAAATCGTGCTCGGCTATGTCGGGGCGGCGGCGACCAAGGGCATGATGATCGGCATCATCATATTGGCGACGGCCGCGCTGTTCGTCGACCTGTCGATCGCTCATCCCTTCGTGATGCTGCTGTTCTTCATTCTGACGGCCGTCACCTTCAGCCTGTTCGGCTTCATCATCGGCATCTGGGCCAAGGACTTCGAGCAACTCAACCTGATCCCGATGCTGGTCATCCCGCCGCTGGTCTTTCTCGGCGGCAGCTTCTACTCGATCGACATGCTGCCACCTTTCTGGCAGGCGGTGAGCCATTTCAATCCGGTCCTGTATCTCATCAGCGGCTTCCGCTGGAGCTTCTTCGAGATCGCCGACGTCAATCCGGCGGTGAGCCTTGCGATCATCATCGGCTTTCTGGCGCTACTGATGGGATTGCTGACGTGGATTTTCAGGACGGGGTATAGGTTGCGGAACTGAGGTTCTAGTGAGTAGTGAGTAGTGAGTAGTGAGTAGTGAGTAGAAATTTATAATTACACTTTGGAAGATCGAATCCATTTTTGATCGATTTCACCACTCACCACTCACCACTCACCACTCACTAACCCCTTACTGCACCGCTTCTTCCAGCTCGCATGCCTTCGTATCAATCATCATCGTGTTGCCGCGCCAGACGAAGGCGCCGTTGCCCCAGCTTCGGATCCAGACCAGCGGCAGCATGATGTCGCGGACGAGGATGGCGGGCAGGGAGATGAGCGATACGCGCCAGCCCTTGGCAAGGCCAAGGGCCAGTTCCGGCAGGTAGATTGCAGCAACGACAGCTGCGGCGACGGCAGGGACGTTGACCCCCGCGAGAACGGCGGCTGCGACCGCGAAGACGAGCGGCGGCAGGGCGCCCAGCAAAACTTCCGGCGCGAAGAACATCGGGAAGGTGACGCGGCGCAGGCGTGACCATCGTGCCTGGCGCGACCAGACGTCGTGGCGGGTGCGGCGGCCGAGCGGCTGGTCGAAGGGGGAGGACACAAGATGGACCTTGTATCCCAGACGATTGACCAGCTTGGTTGCGGCGGCATCCTCGGCGATCTCGGCGGCCAGCGCTTCAATGCCGCCATTGCCGTCCAGCAGCGGCTTGAACCAGAGCATGCTCTTTCCCTGCGCGAAGCCGAAACCGATCGCTTCGCCGGCATATTGCCAGCGGGCCTGCTGGGTGTTCAAAAACATACATTCGACCTCGGCCCAGAAACCGTCCGGCCGCGTGCCGAGCGGCGTCGAGCACACCAGACCTGTGTTCTTATGCCAACCCGCCATCAGGTGAGCCACGTAGTCCTTCGGCATCAGCACGTTGGAATCGGCAAGGATCACCCAATCGTGCCGGGCGGCCTTCCAGCCCTTGACGCAGTTGTTGAGCTTCGGATTGGCGCTGATCCGGTCATCGCCGGTCAGGATGCGCGCCGGAATGCCGGGATTTGCGGCCATCGCCCGGCGTATCCCGGCAATGACAGGATCGCGCGGATGGGCGACGCAGAATATCAGCTCGTAATCGGGCCAGTCGAGCGCGAAGGCACTCGCGAGCGTCTCGGCGGCGAACGGTTCGATGCCACGGGCGGGCACGACGATCGAGACCGGCGGCCGTTTCCTGACCAACGGAGCCGGTTTCCCGCTTCGCGCCATCCGCCAGCCGGCGATGATGATGCTGAGAAGATTGATAAAGACGAGGAATGCGGCCGCAGCCGTCAACGCGATGATCATGCACTGTTCCTTGCTCGCACCGCCGCCTCAGGACGAATCCATCTCCGCGGCTTTGCGATCCAGAAACATCATTGTCATATGACACACGGATGACAGGCGGTGACTCTAACGAGGTTCGCCGGGGTGCGAGAGGCGTGAAAAGCTGGTTCGCGACACGGGCGGCAGGCCTTTCCACTTGTTGACCTCGGGCACCGGCCGGGCGAAAACGACCTTGATCGCATTGGCCGTTCCGTCATCCGATTTGACCATCATCAGCATATAGAGCTGCTCGTCCTTGCGGACAAACCCGAGATCGAAAGGGGCGTTGCTGTAGACGGCGGAGGTCTTGTTTCGCCATTGGCCTTCGCCTGCCGCAAACGGTGCGTGGCCGCGGCGATCAGACCGGATGACGGCAGACCAGCCGCTGTTTGCCGTGACCGTCAGAATATCGCCGTGGCTGACAATGGCGATGAGGCAGGTGTTGCATCGGCCGGCATTCGAATCCACCTGCTGCCACCGCCCATGGAAGACCGGATCGTCGGCATAGGCGGTGATGGCCGGCAGTGTTGCAGCAGCAAGGATCAGCAGCGATCGCAACAGCCGGTTCATGCCCGTTCTCCGTCGATCCTGTTAATCTCTCAGCCGCAATTCATCCGTCTGCATCTGCAAAAAATCCAGCGTCGACAGAAAACTCATGCCGAGCAGGCTCTGGTCGAGCTTGCCTTCCTCGGTGACCATGGCCCTGACATCCTGGCGGACGATCGGGCCGACGGCGACTTCGGCGAGCGTTACCGGTGCTGCCCGCGCCTGCCCATTGGCGGTGGAGACTATCTGGGTAAAGGCGAGGCCGGCGGGATTGAGGCCGAGCGTTTCGGCATCCTCATAGGACAGCGCCACGCGGCTGGCGCCGGTATCGACCAGCATCTGCACGGTGGCACCATTGACGGTGACCGGCGTTTCGAAGTGGCCGTTCAGTACCTTGTGCAGCACGACCTCCTGAACGCCCTCAGTGTCGGTGAAAACCGCCGCGCGGCCGGGAATGAGGCCTGCGACCAGCCGGTTGCCGAAGGATTCCAGATCGGTGCGGTAGAGATAGCCCGAGACGAGAACGAGGATGATCAGCACCCAGATGCCGAACTGGCGCAGGCTCTGGCCGATGTGATGGCGGCTTTGCACGATGCCGGTGGCAAACAGCGCGGCGATGGCGCCAAGCGTGACCAGGCGGCCGAAATCATCATTCATGATGCCGAAGGTGCGGCCGCTGTCATGGTTGAGGATCAGAAAGACGAGGCCGACGGCAAGGATGCCCAGAAGAATGGTCAGCCTGGTCATTCGCTGCCCACCCTTTCGCGGGCCATGCGGGTGCGGCGGGTTTCGCGGCGCGGCTTGCGCTCCAGCGTTTCCAATCGGGCAGGCAGGCTATCCATGATGTCGCGGCGTTCCTGCGGCGTATAGAGCGACCAGGCGCCGACCTCATCGCGCGTGCGGCCGCAACCGAAGCAATATCCGGTTTTCATGTCGATCGAACAGACGAGAATACAGGGTGTTTCCATAAGGGCGCGGCGTCCGAACAAGAGCAGGTTTAAACTATATCGTCGTTTCAAATCGCCAGCGCAAGGGCGGAGAAAACAGCGATTTCGGTCAATTGTTGTGTGGCGCCTATTGTGTCGCCGGTATGGCCACCGATCTTGCCATCGACGATTTTGCTGAAGGCCGGAACGGTGGCCGCGAAGGCAGCAATTGCAAGGACGGCGGCCAGTAGCGATGCGCCGGAGACAAGCAGCAGGATTGCCGCCGACACGACACCCAAAATCAGCGCGAAGGTGACCGACGAGGCCAATGGTTCGCCGGCGGACGCGGCAACGCCATCCTGGCGGGCAGGCGGCAGTTTCGACCAGTGCCAGACCATAGCGGTACGGCTGAGAGCGGCAGCGGCCAGCACCAGCAATCCGGCGCCGCTCGGCGACACCAGCGGCAGCACCGCTGCAAGGGCTGAAACCCGCAAGCCGAACGACAGGATCAGCGCAACGGCACCATAGGAGCCGATGCGGCTGTCCTTCATGATAACAAGCGCTTTTTCCCTGGTGTTGCCGCCCCCCAGACCATCCGCCGTGTCGCTGAGGCCGTCTTCATGCAGGGCGCCGGTGATCATCGCCTGGATCGCCACTGCGACGAAAGCGGTGAACAGCGGCGAGACCTGAAGGGCGCTGAAGACCGAGACGATGGCGGCAGCAGGCAGCACGATCAGCAGGCCGGCCAGCGGAAAGGCACGCACGGCGCGGCTGAGACGTCCGTCGAAATTGACGAAATGACGCTGCGGCATGTGGATGCGGCTGAGGAACGCGACCGAGCGCGCTACGTCATCGATGAAATCGCGGATATCGAACATGCAATCATTCCCCCAGGCCGGTCCGCCCCCCGCGAATCGGTGTTTTCCGGCTGATCATGCGACGGCGACACGAACGGGCGCAAATGCCGTTGCCGGATTTGTCATCGCGCTCTATGAGGAAGCAGTTTTTGCGAAGCCATGCTTCGCCGGCGATGAGACGATACAAGGATTTGCTTCATGAGTGCCAGCGGCCTGCCGTTCGACGATTTCCGTGAGTTGCTGCGTAACCTGCCGGGCCCCGACAGCGCGGCACTGGTGGCAGCGCGCGAACGCGATGCGCAGCTGACGAAACCGCCTGGTGCGCTGGGACGGCTCGAGGAGATCGCTTTCTGGCTGGCCGCCTGGACGGGCAGGGCGCCCGCCGTCAACCGGCCGCTGGTGGCGATCTTTGCCGGCAATCACGGCGTCACCAGGCAGGGCGTCACGCCGTTTCCGCCGTCGGTGACGGCGCAGATGGTCGAGAATTTTGCAGCCGGCGGCGCTGCCATCAACCAGATCTGCGTCAGCCATGATCTTGGGCTGAAAGTGTTCGATCTGGCGCTTGAATATCCCACCGGCGATATCACGCAAGAAGCCGCCCTGTCGGAGCGCGATTGCGCCGCGACGATGGCGTTCGGCATGGAGGCGGTTGCCGGTGGCACCGATCTTCTGTGCATCGGCGAGATGGGCATCGGCAACACGACGATCGCGGCGGCGATCAACCTGGCACTCTACGGCGGTACGGCGGAAGACTGGGTCGGTCCAGGCACGGGATCGCAGGGCGAGGTTCTGGCCCGCAAGATCGCTGCGGTCGAAAAGGCGGTGACGCTGCATGGCGATCATCTCTCCGACCCGTTCGAGGTGCTGCGCCGCCTCGGCGGCCGCGAGATCGCCGCGATGGCCGGCGCCATCCTTGCGGCACGCATGCAGAAGATCCCCGTCATCATCGACGGTTATGTCGCAACGACGGCGGCGGCGATCCTCAAGGCTGCCAATCCGGCGGCACTCGATCACTGCCTGATCGGCCATGTCTCGGCAGAACCCGGCCATATGAAGGCGATCGAGATGCTCGGCAAGACGCCGCTTCTGGCGCTCGGCATGCGGCTTGGCGAAGGCACCGGTGCGGCACTCGCTGCCGGTATCGTCAAGGCGGCGGCTGCGTGCCATTCCGGCATGGCGACGTTTGCGCAGGCAGGCGTCAGCAACAAGAGCTGACCGGGCTCGCCGTATCCACCGCAGCGACAGGGGGCGGCGGCGGTCTGCGGATTCGCACCGATTGCGGCAAAAAACATCGCTGATATCGTTGATTGCCTCCCCTGGTGCCTTCGTGCCGCCATGATGAGGCTTGATACGGCGTGCCTTCTCACTTATGCGGGATGCGGCGATATCGCAGGACAACCCGCTACCGTTGGAAAACAAACATTCAGGTCGGCGTCAGCATCGCATGCTCAAGGTGTCCGTCCATGATGGAACGCGGAGAGCACATGTATCTGAATGAGGACTATCGTGGAATGGGCAGGCAAAAGCCGGTAAAAAAGCTGACGGGGCTCGCGCATTTCTTTGCTGCCGCCACCTATTCCTTTGGCGGCGCCAAGCGCCTTCTGAGTGAGGCGGCGTTTCGTCACGAACTCGGCGCCTTTGCCGTTGCGATGATCGCATTTGCCATCACCGGTGCATCCTTCTTCCAGTATGTCGCGGCTTTCGTGCTGTTTTTGCTGATGATCGCCTTTGAGGCGCTGAACACGGCCATCGAGGAGATTGTCGATCGCGTCTCGCCGGAAATTTCCGAGATGGGCAAGAACGCCAAGGATCTGGGTTCGCTCGCTTGCCTGTGCGTGATCCTCGCCAATGGCGGTTATGTCGCTTATGTCGTGGTTTTTTCGCATTTTATCGGCGTTTGAGACGTCGATCGGCAGAGCGCGATTTTATTCCCTCTTGAACGGTCAAATTGAATTGAGCGAGCTGGGGATGCTCCGGGACCGATCAAAGTTGACGCGGGCAATCATGATTATATACCGGGGCCGCCGGATCAGATGGTCCGCAGAAAACTCGGAGAGGTTTCCATGACAATTTCCTTCTCAGGTTCAGCGCGTGCCCTCGGGCTTGCGGCTATTTTCGCCAGCGCTGGCGCGGCCATGGCTCAGGAAGACATCGGCATCGTCGTGTACAATGCCCAGCACGAAAGCCTCGGTGTCGCCTGGGCAGAGGCCTTCACCAAGGAAACCGGCATCAAGGTGACGTTGCGCAAAGGTGGCGATATGGAATTTGCCAACCAGATCGTCCAGGAAGGGGCGGCATCGCCCGCCGACGTGTTCCTCACGGAAAATTCGCCGGCCATGTCGCTGGTTGATAGCGCCGGGCTGTTCGAGCCGGTTGCCGCCGAGACGCTGGCGCAGGTGCCTGAGAACTTCCGTCCGTCAAACGGCCACTGGATCGGGGTTGCCGCGCGTTCGACCGTATTTGCCTATGACAAGACCAAGCTGACCGAAGACACGCTACCGAAGTCGCTGCTCGATCTTGCCGACCCGAGCTGGAAGGGCCGCTGGGCCGCGTCTCCTGCGGGTGCCGATTTCCAGGCGATCGTCAGCGCGCTGCTGTCTCTGAAGGGCGAAGAGGCAACCGCGTCCTGGCTGACGTCGATGAAGGAAAGTTTCACTGCCTACAAGGGTAACTCGACGGCGATGAAGGCCGTCAATGCCGGCGAAGTCGACGGTGCGGTGATCTATCACTACTACTATTTCGGCGATCAGGCGAAGACCGGCGAGAACAGCAAGAACGTTGCGCTGCACTTCTTCAAAAATGACGACCCGGGCGCTTTTGTCAGCATTTCCGGCGGCGGCGTGCTTGCCTCCAGCCAGCACAAGGAAAATGCCCAGAAGTTCCTCGCCTGGGTGACGGGCAAGGGCGGGCAGGGCATCCTGCGTGACGGCACCTCGTTCGAATATGCCGTCGGCAATGGCGAAGCATCGAATGCCGCCCTTCCGGCGTTGTCCGGCCTGCAATATCCGAAGGTCGATCCGGCCACGCTCAACAGCGCAAAAGTCACAGACCTGATGACGGACGCCGGTCTGCTGTGATAGGCAGAACCTAAACCTGAACGGAACGCTCCGGTTAGGCATCGTCATCCGGAATTACCGGTCACATTCGCAGCCGTCCGAAAAAGGCTGCGAATGGTGTTTTGGTTTGAAAGCAGAGACTTTGAGCGCCACCGCGTTTCCTGCCGAGCCCGCCTCCGCCTTGCGCCGGCTGATCAGCGCCGTCAAGGGGCGGGCACCGGTCCCCTATCTCTGGGTCACGATCGTTGCGGCTTTCGTCTCGATCGTCAGCCTCGTGCCGCTGGGTTTCATTGCCTGGATTTCGGTGCAGACCGGCTGGGAAACCGCATCAAAACTGATTTTTCGCAGCCGTGTCGGCGAGCTGCTGATCAATACGGCGCTGCTTGAACTCTGCACATTGCCGCTGACGATCGCGCTATCGGTCGCTCTTGCATGGCTGACGGAGCGCACCGATCTGCCGGGCGCGCGGCTGTGGTCCATGCTGGCGGTGGCGCCGCTTGCGGTTCCGGCTTTCGTGCATAGCTATGCCTGGATCAGCCTGGTGCCCGGGCTGCACGGCTTGACCGGCGGTGTTCTGGTGTCTGTGCTGGCCTATTTCCCGTTTCTCTATCTGCCGGTCGCGGCCCAGTTGCGGCGGCTCGATCCGGCCATCGAGGATGCGGCGGCTTCCCTTGGCCTCAATCCGTGGCAGGTGTTTTTTCGCGCCGTTCTTCCGCAGCTGCGGCTGGCGATCTGCGGCGGCTCGCTGCTGGTCGGCCTGCATCTGCTTGCCGAATACGGGCTCTATGTGATGATCCGGTTCGACACGTTCTCCACCGCGATCGTCGATCAGTTCCAGTCCGCCTTCAACGGTCCGGCGGCGAACATGCTGGCCGGCGTGCTGGTGTCGTGCTGCCTGCTGCTTTTGGTCATCGAGGCGGTCTTGCGCGGCGGCGAGCGTTATGCCCGGGTGGGCTCGGGTGCTGCGCGCCCGGCGGATCGCCGCAGCCTCGGGCGGATGGTGGTCCCGGCGCTGGCGCTGAATCTCATCACTGCGGTACTGGCGATCGGCGTGCCGTTCGTCACGCTGACGCGCTGGCTCTATATCGGCGGCATCGAAATCTGGCGGATCGACCTTGTCGGCGGCGCCTTTGCCCAGACCGTGCTTCTCGCAATTACCGGTGGTGTGCTGGCCACGATTGCGGCCGCGCCGATGGCCTGGCTGTCGGTGCGGGCACCCGGCCGGCTACAGCGGGTTTTCGAAGCCTGCCACTATTATGTCGGCTCATTGCCCGGTGTTGTGGTGGCGCTGGCGCTGGTGACCATCACCGTCCGGCTGGTGCTGCCGCTCTACCAGACATTTGCCACTCTGTTCCTCGCCTACGTCATGCTGTTTTTGCCGCGCGCCATGGTCGGGTTGCGGACCAGCATCGCCCAGGCACCCGTCGAGCTTGAGCGGGCTGCGATGGCGCTTGGCCGCACACCGTTTCAGGCGGTGCGCCAGACGACGATGCGGTTGGCGGCACCCGGCATTGCGGCCAGCACGGCGCTGGTGGCGCTCGGCATTACCAACGAGCTGACGGCGACCTTGATGCTCTCGCCGACCGGCGTTGAAACGCTGGCGACGAAATTCTGGTCGCTGACCAGCGAGATCGACTATGTCGCGGCCGCCCCCTATGCGGTGATGATGGTGCTTCTGTCGCTGCCGCTCACCTTTCTTCTTTACGTGCAATCCAGACGGACAGCCGGACAATGACGTTTCTGACACTCGACGCCATCAGTAAATCCTACGGCCAGACGCTAGCGCTTGACGCCATCGGTCTGAGTATCGAGGCGGGCGGGCGCACGGCGATCGTCGGCCCCTCCGGCTCGGGCAAGACGACGCTGCTGCGCATCATCGCCGGCTTCGAGACGCCAGGCAGCGGCTCGCTTATCCTCGATGGAAGGAGACTGGCCGGCGAGGGCGTGCTGGTGCCGGCGCACCGGCGCGGCATCGGCATCGTTTCACAGGATGGCGCGTTGTTTCCCCATCTGACCGTTGCTGCCAATATCGGCTTTGGACTGGCCAGGAATGCACCGGGCCGCAGTCAGCGGATCGCCGAGCTTATGGAGATGGTCGAGCTTGACGATGTCATGGCCACGCGGCGCCCGCACCAGCTTTCCGGCGGCCAGCAGCAGCGGGTGGCGCTCGCACGGGCGCTGGCGCTGAAGCCGCAGCTGATGCTGCTCGACGAACCGTTTTCGGCGCTGGATACCGGCCTTCGCGACACATTGCGGCGGGCGGTGGCGCGGGTGCTGCGCGCGGCCGGAACGACGGCAATCCTGGTGACGCACGATCAGGCGGAAGCCCTGTCCTTTGCCGATCAGGTGGCGGTGCTCAGGCAGGGCCGGCTCGTCCAGTTCGGTTCACCACGGGCGCTCTACGGAAAACCGAGGGATCGCGAGACCGCGACGTTTCTGGGCGAGGCCATTCTGCTCGATGCCCGTATTGTGTCCGGCAGGGCGCAGTGTGCCCTGGGGTCCCTGGCTGTCGAGACCGGCCTTTCTTCCGGGCAGGTGACGGTGATGCTGCGTCCCGAACAGATTCAGCTGACCACGGCTGCTGCCGGCACAAAACCGGACGGACCATTCGGGCGTGTCGACGATGTGGAGTTTGGCGGCGGTAACTGCATGGTTCTGGTCAGGATCGATCGCAGCGACAGGGCCATGCCGGATTTCCTGTCGATCAAATGCGCCGGCGCCGACATTCCCGAGCCGGGCGATCTCGTCCGGATCAGCGTTCACGGCACCGCACATGTGCTGCCCGACTGACGGATGATTGAGCAGCGCCTGCGCTCTAAGCGAAGCTCTTTTTACGGCGCTCGATCGCCGGTGCATCCTCGATCGCCGGAATGCTCTGCAGGACGCGCTTTGGCGGCAGGATGGCGATGGCTTCGGTGCCTTCGCGCAGTTTCGAACGCAGGATGAAATCGCCATTGTGCTTGGCAAGGATCGCCTGCACGATCGGCAGGCCGAGGCCGGTGCCCTGTTCGGCGCTTTTGATGGCAATCGAGCCCTGGCCGAAGGCCGACAGCACGACCGGAATTTCATCCTCCGGGATGCCCGGGCCATTGTCCTTGATCGACAGGTACTGGCCACCGCCGGCGGTCCAGCCGACCTTGACGGACACTTCGCCGCCCGAGGGCGTGAATTTCACGGCGTTGGACAACAGGTTGAGGATGACCTGCCGCATCGCCTTCTCATCGACCCAGACGGACGGCATGGCGGTTTCGAACTGCTCGGCGATCGTGATGTTTTTCGTCCGGGCGCGCAGCTGGACCATGCCGATGCAATCCTCGGTGATCTCGGCGAGATGAACGGCTTCTTCGTTGAGATCGTATTTTCCCGCCTCGATGCGGGAGAGGTCGAGGATTTCGTTTATCAGGTCGAGGAGATGCTGCCCGGAGCGATGAATGTCGCCGGTATATTCCTTGTAGATCGGATTGTTGAGCGGCCCCAGCACTTCCGTCGACATGACTTCCGAGAAGCCGAGGATGGCGTTGAGCGGGGTGCGAAGCTCGTGCGACATGGAGGCAAGGAAGCGCGATTTGGCCAGATTGGCTTCTTCCGCGCGGCGACGGGCCTCATCGGACATCGACTTGGCAACCTCGAGCTCGGCGATGAGGTCGTCCTTTTCGGCTTGAACCGACAGGATATGCACATTGGAGCGGTACATGCGGTTGGTCATGAAGACCAGGAAGATAAGCGATGTCGAAACGACCGCGGTCAAGGCCATGTAACCGGGATTGCCGGAGTTGATCGTCAGCCCGCCCAGGGCAACGATCACCGGGATGAAGGTGATGAGCAGGGCATTGCGAAGCAGAAACGTGCCCATTGCCGTGGCCGCAAGGGCGATCAGCAGAACGGCGCCCTTGTAGAAGCCGAAATCTGTTTCACCGCAGCTGTTGCAATCCTGCATGATGAAGGCGGCCCAGCAGAGCCCCAGCACCAACTGGACGGTCAGGAAGCGCCGGCGCCACTGTGAAATTTTTTCCGCCGGGATATCCTGGTTCTTGGCGCGGCGTGCCAGCAGGATGGCGATGGAATGGACGCAAAGTGCCAAAATTCCCCAGGCGACGAAATCCAGGCCTTGCGACAGATGAACGCCAACCGCGGTGACGAAGATGATGAACAGCGGCATGGCGATGGCGCCCTGCAGCATCGTATCGATGTGCAGTGCCAGCATTTCCTTGTCGAACCCTGACGCATTCGACGGGCCGGCCTGCAGGCGCTCACGGGTTGCCCGCACGGCTTTCGACACCGCCGCGTTGCGGTGACTGCGTGACTTGTCGACGATGTTCTTGTCGGTCGAGGTGCTGGCGCCCGTGTTCATGATCTCAAACGCGTTAACGGAATACGTTGAACTTTAAGGGGAAATCCTTAAGAAGTTGCTGCAATTTCCTGGGGTTTCGCCAGTATCGCGGCCCGTGAACCGGTGATGTGGGCCGTAGGGATAATGATGAGACGCATGCTCCGGATCGCTCGCGACATTCTCCTGACGGCCGTGATCCTGCTGTTTGCCGGGCTTGTTGCCGTCCGGCTCGACGGCTCCCCGCAGGAGGCAATGTCGGGACGGCCACGGGTTGTCGATGGCGATACGCTGGTGATGGATGGAAACCGTATCCGGCTTGCCGGCATCGATGCGCCGGAGCTTAGGCAGTTCTGCCGGCGCAAAGACGGGGAGTGGGCCTGCGGCGCCGCGGCAAAGAGCTATCTGTCGGCCCTGATCGGCGATACGAACACCAGATGCGAAGCGGATGGCAGCGACCGCTATGGACGGCTTCTTGCCGTCTGCACATCTCAGAATCTCGACCTGAACGCGGCAATGGTCCGTGCCGGTCATGCCATCGCTTTCGGGCATTACGAGGCCGAGGAGGGCGAGGCGAGGGAGAGGCGGCTCGGCCTGTGGTCCGGCACATTCGACGCGCCGCGCACCTGGCGCGAAACCCATGGCGGACTGGACGAGATGCCCCATATACCCGTGGGCCGGGTGGAGGAAATCCTCTCACGGCTGGGCAACCGGATCGGGGATGTGATCTCAAAGGTATGGAATGACTGACGGGAAAACGGATGGACTGGACGATTTGCGCGCCGCGATCGCAGCGTGCCGGATATGCCGTGATGCGCCTGCGCGCGGCCCGGACGACCGGTTGCCGCACGAGCCGCGCCCGGTCGCCGTCATTTCGCCGGCGGCACGGATATTGATTTCCGGTCAGGCGCCGGGGCTTCGCGTGCATGACAGCGGCCTGCCGTTCAACGATGCGTCCGGAGACCGGCTGCGTGAGTGGCTTGGCGTGTCCCGCGAACAGTTCTACGATCAAGATCGCTTCGCCATCGTGCCGATGGGGTTCTGTTTTCCGGGTTATGACGCCCATGGCAGCGACCTGCCGCCGCGCCGGGAATGCGCGCCGCGATGGCGGCGGGAGGTCATCGATGCGATGCCGCAGATCGAGCTTGTGCTGGCTATCGGCCAATACGCTCAGAGCTGGCATCTTGGCGAACGGCGGTCTGCGACAATGACCGAAACCGTGCGCAACTGGCGCGCACATCTGGGTACCAACGCCGGGCCTCCGGTGCTTGCGCTGCCGCATCCGAGCTGGCGTAACACCGGCTGGCTGAAGAGAAATCCTTGGTTTGCGGCCGATGTTCTGCCTGTCCTGCGGGAACGTGTGTCAAAAATGATTTCCTGAAACAATTTTCTTTCATTTGACTTATGGTGCGATATGTAGAGAAAAATATTCGAATGAGGCTCTTCATGGATCGTCTTGACCGCAAAATCCTGCGCCTTTTGCAGGAGGATTCCACACTCGCCGTTGCCGACCTGGCCAAAAAGGTCGGTCTGTCCACCACGCCTTGCTGGCGCCGGATCCAGAAGATGGAAGAGGATGGTGTGATCCGCGGCCGCGTGGCGCTGCTGGATCCGGTCAAGGTCAATACCAAGGTCACGGTGTTCGTGTCGATCCGCACCAACACCCATTCGATCGAATGGCTGAAG
>JAESFK010000318.1_pt1 | contig 28442 bp, 23 predicted proteins | sample 9269391 | NCBI WGS metagenome assembly JAESFK01 (sample SAMN14506231, study PRJNA617097) | algae metagenome | isolation source: Drouetiella hepatica UHER 2000/2452 and co-occurring heterotrophs from... | place: Slovakia: Slovak Paradise National Park, Hrabusice, Kosice Region | collected 2000-01-01
GCTTATTCTTCGGCTTTAGCTTCATGGCTCGCTTCTCTGAGGGATGGGGACTAAACTATCTTCCCCCCACAAGAAACCTCGATCCTGCTTTTAGATGTCAATGAAATTTAAGATGCGTTTGCCCTGGTTCAACCCTCCAGCAATTTTGTAATTAACACTCACTTTGTTCTAATAAAACTAACTTCGATGGAAGTTAATCTCTAGAATCAGCAACACCGAAATTTAATCTGTCATAGTCTTGAATAAAATCACTGCTTTTAGAAGAATTTACTTATTTTTCGAGGTAGGTGCTCTGGAGCACGCTGTTCAAAGACCCAAAATGAGTCACAATTGTCTAAAGCTAATTTCTAAAATGAGAACCTTATAACCTATTTTCTTAATTCGTCCTGACTACTTAGTTTAGTTAAGCATCGCTTTCATTGCTAATATCGTCCAACCATCAGTAAGGAGTGCGCCATGATACAGGGATATGAGTTTACCAGCAGTCAGAATGAGCTAATCGGCGACCTCGGCAAAAAGATGAATTTTGTCGGGATCTTGACGATCGTAGGGGGAGTATTAAGCCTGATTCTTGGTATTGCATCTCTCTTCATACCTGGGTTTGGGAGCGGTGCAGTAGGTCAAGGAGGTGCTTCGGGTCAAGGGGGGATCGCCTTAGATTTCAGCTCTTTTCTTCAGGGGTTGTTTCTATTAATTACGGGTCTGTGGATACGGAATGCTGCCCAATCTTTCAAACGCGTCGTGACTACCACAGGCTCTGATATCGAAAACATCTTGGGGGCATTAGGAGAGCTGCGTAAGCTTTATAACTTGCAATATTGGTTGGCTATAGCTCTACTGGTTACTTTTGCAGTTATTTTGATTGCGGGACTTATTGCAACAGTAGCAAGGACCTAGGCTGGAGATTCTGTATGCGCAAAACCGTAAGCTGAGAGTACGGACATCCTGCTAGGGAGCGCTGCAAATAACGGTCAAAATAGGATTACAACGAGTTGCCCGATCGCCCCTTGAATTCAATCCCACCTGATCGATCGAATCTTGACACTCCTTCCGCCGCTGGATTGGTGCGATCGAGTTTGCCTGAAATTCATTTCAACCGTGCCAAAATCAGCCTGAAGCAGGCGATCAGCCGCTACACTCATCAAACCCGGATGCGGCGACGTAACCCGGATTCAACTGAGCTACAGGCGGCTATGAGAACCGATCTCGATCGTCTCTCCACCTCTCTAGACAAGCTAGACCAGGGCTTAATTCGGATTGCCGTGTTCGGTTTGGTGAGTCGAGGAAAATCTGCCGTGGTCAACGCCCTGCTGGGGCAAAAGCTGCTACAAACGGGGCCGCTTAACGGCGTAACGCAATACCCGCGATCGGTCTACTGGTCAGCGGAGGGGCAAGCCAAGGCTGAGCTAATTGACACACCGGGACTGGATGAAGTAGGCGGCGAACTCCGGGCACAAATGGCGCGAGAAGTCGTAGACCAAGCCGATCTGATCCTATATATCATTTCAGGAGACATTACCCGCACTGAATATGAGGCGTTGAGGGAGCTACAAACTGCCCACAAGCCCATGATTTTGGTGTTCAACAAAATTGATCTCTACCCCAATCAGGATCGGCAGACTGTTTATCGTAAGCTGCAAGCCCGGTTTGCCCATGAAGGCGAGGGCAAGCCCTTCTTGACCCCTGAAGACATTGTGCTGGTGGCAGCTGAACCTGCTCCTGTGGAAGTGCGAGTGGAATGGGCAGATGGACGGGTAACTTATGAACAGGAGTCACCACCGCCGCAGGTAGAGGAATTAAAAAATAAGCTGTTAGAAATCCTCGATCGCGAAGGAAGATCTCTACTGGCACTGAATGCGCTCCGTCAGGCAAGAGACAGCGAAGGGGCGATCGCCCGTAAAGTGGTGAAGCTGCAACGCGAGGATGCCGAAGATCTGATCTGGAAGTTTGCCCGCTGGAAGGCGATCGCCATTGCCGCCAACCCGTTTGCCGTTCTAGATCTATTGGGCGGAGCTATTACAGACCTAGTGATGATTCGCGCATTGGCAAGGCTCTACGGACTGCCCATGACACGACACGAAGCCGAAAGTTTACTAAAGTCGATTCTGTTTAGCTCAGGCGGACTGCTGCTCAGCGAGGTGGGAACGGGGCTGCTTCTGGGCTTTGGTAAGAGCGCTTCAGTGCTGGCAATTCCATTCGACAGCGTTTCAGGCTTGGCAACTTACTCAACGACGGCGATCGCTCAGGCAAGCATGGCAGGGTATGGCTCCTATCGCGTAGGCAAAGCAGCGCAAGTTTACTTGGAGCAAGGCTGCACTTGGGGAGAGCAGGGCGCAAATACTGTGATTCAAGAAATTTTAGAGCAATCGGATTCCAACACTGCGATTCATCGGCTGCGTCGGGAGTTGGAGGGTGAGCGGTAGAAGCGGCGATCGGGGCTGCACTTCATTAGGAATAGGCTAAGATGTGCATGCTCTTTTAAATCGTTTACCTGCCACTGTATCTTTGCGCGAAATTTTGCGAGAGATCGAGTTTATTGCAGCGGTGAAAGAAGGTCTGGATGAGATCGATCAGGGACAAGGCATATCGATCAAATCCGTAAAGCAGATGATTACAGCATGGACTGCACCATAATCTTATCTCCAAAAGCAGTTGGAAGATTTGGAGGCAATTGTTCGATATATCTCATACCAATTTGAATTGGAACCGCGACACCCGGTACGGGCTTGGCAATGCCAACCCCCTTCTGAGGTTCGATGTGCCCACAAATTCGTTTAAATCGGTATCACTCACTAATCCAGAGGCAGCCAGGAAGTTAGGGCAAAAGTTGCTTAGCAAAACTAAGGAATAGCTCTAATATTCGACAGGTTATTCTCAAACCCTATCTATTGTGTATCGAGTTGAAGAAGCAAAGAAACGGATTAGCGTTGCACGATTCTGGCACTCATCTCAGGAGAATCTGGAACTCTATGTTCAGTAAAAGCGCCGCCCAAAGAGCAGCGCTTTTACTGAACATAGAGCTTACCGGAAAATTCGATCTAGCTCACCCCAGAGGAAGACTGCACCACAGGCTGCGGCTGTGGCTGGAACTGGAATAGTGAGTAGACGACATTGCGGCGGATATTGGTCATCATCTCTAAAAAGAGTTCATAACCTTCACTCTTATATTCCACCAGCGGATCTTTCTGACCATAGCCCCGCAGACCGATCGACTCTCGCAGTCCTTCCATTTGCTGCAAATGTTCTCGCCACAGGGTGTCGATTTGTTGCAGCGTAAAGAAGCGCTCGGCTTGCCGCGTCAGACCGGGCTGAGCCTGATCAATCTGAGCTTCCTTGATGTCGTAGGCAATCCGTGCCTGCTCATGCAGGAAGGTCTTGATTTCACCCACCGACAGATCGGCTAACTGCTCCGGCTCCAGATCGGCCAGTAAGTAAATAAATTCTTTTACTTTGCCTACCACCTTATCAAGTTCCCATTCTTCCGAAGGCAAATCAGGGTTGATATAGGCATCAATGATTTCATCCATCGTTCTCTCGATGTACTTAATCACCTGCTCCTTCAAGTCAAACCCTTCTAGAACACGGAACCGCTCGGCATAGATGGCGCGTCGCTGATTGTTCATCACCTCGTCGTACTCAAACACCTGTTTGCGGATGTCGTAGTAGTAGGTTTCGACTTTCTTCTGAGCGCCTTCCAGCGATCGCGTCAGCATTCCCGACTCGATCGGCATATCTTCTTCGACGCGGAACATCGTCATCATGCCTGCAACGCGATCGCCGCCAAAAATCCGCAGCAAGTTGTCTTCCAGGCTTAAGAAAAAGCGGGTCGAGCCAGGGTCACCTTGCCGTCCGGCGCGTCCACGAAGCTGGTTGTCAATGCGGCGAGATTCATGACGCTCAGTACCAATCACATGCAGACCGCCTAGACCCACCACTTCATCATGCTCAGTGTTGGTAAACTGTTCGTACTCATGACGGATTAAGTTGTAGACTTCCCGCAGTTTCAGAATCGCCAGATCTTCTACCGGAGCCTTCTCGGCGGCCGTTGCAATCCGATCTTCTGCTTCTAATTCTGGGAGCGATCGCTCGCCATACTGCTGCACGGCAAACTCGACTGCTTCCTTCAGCTTTTTCTCTAAGTCTTTGGGTAGCTCAGTCGGGAAGATTTGGGGTGAGGCACGCCAAGTTTTTACCTTAGCGGCTGGCTTGAAGCCCTGACCACCGCTGCGACCGCTACCCTCCAAGACTTTCGTAATCGAAAAATTGTCCTCGTCTTCGGGCTGAGTCAGTCGGGGCATGAAGAACTCCCGTACTTTCAGCCGCGCCATATACTCGGCGTTACCACCCAAAATGATGTCTGTCCCGCGACCTGCCATATTCGTGGCGATCGTCACAGCCCCTTTGCGTCCGGCTTGCGCGATAATTTCTGATTCACGCTCCACGTTTTCCGGCTTAGCGTTGAGCAGGTTGTGGGGCACTTGCAAATCGCTCAGCAGCCGAGACAGTACCTCGGACTTCTCGACGCTGGTAGTGCCGACCAATACAGGGCGACCCGACTCATGCATCTCAGCGCATTCTTGAGCGATCGCTCGCCACTTGCCCGCCTCGTTCTTGTACACCATATCGGACAGGTCGGTTCGACCCGTCACACGATTGGTAGGGATAATCGTCACTTCCAGCTTGTAGATCTTCTCAAATTCTGACTCTTCCGTTTTTGCCGTTCCCGTCATACCTGCCAGTTTGGGATAGAGCAGGAAAAAGTTTTGGTACGTAATGGCAGCAAGCGTTTGGGTTTCGGGCTGAATCTCCACCCCTTCTTTAGCTTCGATCGCCTGATGAAGTCCATCACTCCAGCGCCGACCGGGCATTACCCGTCCTGTAAACTCATCTACAATCACGATCTCGTCGTTGCGGACGATATAGCTCGTATCTTTTTTGAACAGCTCTTTTGCCTTAATTGCATTGAAAATGTAGTGCGCCCACGGATCTTCAGGATCAAACAGATCCTTTACGCCTAGAAAATCCTCTGCGGCAATGAAGCCCTCATCCGCTAGGATGACGTTGCGCTGCTTCTCGTCTACTTCGTAATGCCCGTCCGGATCGTCCTCATCTTCTTTCCTAGTCAGAGCGTTGGCAATTTCGGCAGCGCGAGTATATTTTTCACTGGGGCGATCGACTTGACCAGAGATGATCAGGGGCGTACGCGCCTCGTCGATCAGCACAGAGTCAACTTCGTCAATAACGCAGTAATTAAACGGGCGCTGCACCACGTCTGCCATAGCGGTTGCCATGTTGTCGCGCAAATAGTCAAAGCCAAGTTCGCTGTTCGTGCTGTAAGTGATGTCGCAAGCGTAGTTTTTTTGACGCTCTTGGGGAGCCATACCCTGCTGAATCAAGCCAACGCTCAGGCCCAAGAAGCGGTGGACTTGTCCCATCCATTCGGCATCTCGCCGCGCCAGGTAATCATTCACCGTGACCACGTGCACACCTTTGCCAGACAGTGCGTTCAGGTAGGCTGGCAAAGTCGAAACCAAGGTCTTGCCCTCACCCGTCTTCATTTCGGCAATCTGACCGTTGTGCAGCACCATGCCGCCAATGAGCTGTACCTCAAAGTGGCGCAATCCCAAAACCCGTTTGGCTGCCTCTCGCACCACGGCAAAAGCTTCGGGGAGAAGGTCGTCCAGCGATTCGCCTTTCTCAATCCGCTGCTTAAATTCCGCCGTCTTGCCCGCAAGCTGATCGTCTGTGAGGACTTGAATATCTTCCTCAAGCAGCTTGATCTCGCTGATGTCGTTTTTGTATTTCTTGAGCTTACGTGCGTTGGGATCGCCCAGCAGAGTTTTTAACATGGTTAAGGAAAGACCGTGCAAAAGAGAGAGACTAAAATCGGGAAGAATGAGTCCGGATATACATTACATCCTATCACTTGGTCTGAAGGATGGGCGTAATGCAGCGATCGCGGTTTCCCGTACCTGTTCTGGCTATCGCCAGTTTGCTTAGGAAGTTTTTAGTGGGGCACCCCACTAAAAACTTCCCTGTCCTAACCGCCTCGGCAGTTGCTACAGCAGGGCGATCGGCAAGCTGCACCAGATTTCTACACAGGTTCTTGAAGCGTTGCAAGAACTGTATCGCTTCTATGCAATTCATCAATGACTCTACCGTTTTTGTAATCTACCCCACAAATCTAGAAAGCGACTGCCGATAGCTTGAGATGCAAGTAGAGATGCAAGCCGTCAATCTCATAGGGTGGCGCACCTCGCCATAGTTTTTTGTAGGAGTCATAGAGTTTGTGATTGGAATCGGGTCATTCGTTGGGAAAGACCGCGAGCAAGCCCACGCACATCGCATTTCGCTTTATTCCCTTTGCCTTGCCACATTTCTAGGAGAATGCCATGTCGTTAACGTCTCAAGATCCGTCCATGGTTGAGGAAACAGATGACCTAGTTTTAGTGGCTGTGGCTCCAGTGGTAGATGATCTGACCTATGCTCAAGTCATCTTCTGGGCAGCGGCAATCGGCATGATCGGGGGAGCCGTTGCGACTGCTTACTATTATCTGCTGGAAAGCTCAATGCACCTCATTTGGCATCAGATACCAGAGATGCTACAAGTCCAGTTTCCTAATGAGTTTCTAATAGAAAACTATGTCTGGATTGCCGCATCGATTGGCGGGCTGCTGGTAGGATTATCGCTCTATTTCATGGGATTGCCTGGAGAGGTTGCCTTTGTTGTGGACAAGGTGCATGACCCTGGACGCATTGATATGAAGCAGACTCCGGCAATGATTGTAGCCTCACTCTTCTCGATCGTCGCAGGTGGAAGCGCCGGGCCAGAAGCACCGCTAGTGCAGGTGAATGGCAGCATTGGCGGGTGGCTAGGCTCGAAGTTAAACCTGTCGCTGCCAACAGTTCGTATTCTCACGTTTTGCGGCATGAGTGCGGCGCTAGGGGCATTCTTTGGAGCACCGTTGGGCGGGGCGCTATTTGCGCTGGAACTTCCCCATCGACGCGGATTGGAATACTATGAAGCCATTATCCCAGCCGTACTGTCTGCCATTTTGAGCTTTACGGTGTTTCGCTTTAGTACGGGGCTGTCGATCGGCGGTATGTATCACTTTGAGTCAATTCCAACCCTGACTCTTGTGAATCTACTGGAAGGAGCGATCTTGGGAGCCGTTGGCGCTGCGGTGGCGCTGCTGTTTGTGCTGATCTTTCGAGTGGTGGGCTACCTCACTGAACCGCTGCACCATCAGACTATTTTGTTGGCAACTTTGGGCGGTTTATCGATCGGTCTCATTGCGCTAGTCTTTCCGCAGACTTTATTTTTTGGTGAAAAGCAAATTGATACTGTGATTGAACAAGGTGCAGCCTATGGCATTGCGCTATTGCTGATGATTGGTCTAGCAAAAATGCTGGCGATCAGCTGCACGTTGCATTCTGGCTTTCGGGGCGGCTTCATTTTTCCGCTCTTCTACATTGGTTCGGTCGTGGGCTTGGCAATTTCCCTGGGATTTCCGCAAATCCATCCGACGATCGGCATGGTTTGCTTAATGGCAGCAGTAAATGTGGCGATTACCAAAACTCCTGTTAGCACGACTGTCATTCTTAGCGTCATTGCAGACACTTCTATGGTGCCTGTGATTGTGATTGCTAGCTTTACGAGTTTCCTGCTCACCACTCAGGTTTCGCTGATCAAAACTCAGCGATCGCGTACGGTGCTTGGTGGAGGCTCTCAGCTTGGAAATGACGATCGTCCAGCCATCAATTTCGGTGTGCCTAAACAGGCATAGCTGCCTACTATAGCTATCACCCGTTTGCTTGGGATCTTTAGGGTGGGGCGCTTCGCGCCCCACCCTAAAGATCCCTGTCTTAACCGCCAAGGCGGTTGCCAAAAAACCCTTGCAGAATCATGGCTCAGATCTCTATTAGATAGGCGCTTAGGATCGTGTAAAAAATAAAACCCAGATTCAGCAATGCCCAAAAAACTATTGCAAGTTAATCAACCTATGATCCTTAATAGGTATCAAACATCTCCTGGAGTTCTTGCGGATCGCTTGTCAGGGTCAAACCCAGCATGAGCAGGAGGCGGGCTTTCTGAGGAGTCAGGTTATCCGTAACAATGAAGCCGTTTTCGTCGTCTTTCTCTTCTCCATTTCGCACAACTCTCCCCGCTCCTGTCCGAGAACTCCGGGCAATAATGATTCCTTTTTTGCTGGCTGCAATCACTGCTGGCTCTAGCTGTACGGAAATACTGCCATTTCCAACTCCGGCGTAGACAATGCCTTTGGCTCCATCAGCGATCGCCGCATTGAGCATAGCGGGGCGGTTGCTGCCATATCCATAGATGATGTCAACCTGGGGCAGCGCAGTGAGTGTGCCGACTTCAAAGGGAGTTGCCACCGTATGTTTGCGAATGGGCAGACGGTAGAAGTAGGGTTTGCCTAGCTGAACGTAGCCCAAGTAGCCCACATCGTGAGCCTGAAACGTATTGAGGCTAGTCGTGTTGGTTTTTGTCACTTCGCGCGCTGCCGAAATTTGGTCGTTAAGGAGAACAAACACGCCTTTTCCGATCGCTTCTGGACTGCCTGCGATCGCCACTGCGTTGTATAAATTCAAAGGACCATCAGCGCTAAGAGCCGTCGCGGGTCGCATAGCTCCTACTACCACGACGGGCTTCTCGCTCTTGGTCACTAGGTTGAGAAAATAGGCAGTCTCTTCTAAAGTGTCTGTCCCGTGGGTGATCACGATCCCGTTCACCTCCGGCTGAGCCAGAAGCTCATTGACGCGCTTGGCAATTTTCAGCAGACCTTCAACGGTCATATTTTCGCTGGCAATTTGCAATACCTGTTCACCTGTGATGTTGGCGATATTTTTTAGCTCTGGCACAGCTGAGATCAGGCTTTCGACGGGCAGCGTTGCCGCCTGGTAGCCAACGGTTGTTGTGGAGGTTGCCCCTGTTCCAGCGATCGTTCCTCCGGTGGCTAGGAGCACCACATTGGGCAAGCTAGCGTTGAGGGGGCTGGGTGATGCGGCGGGGGTGCTGGCGGGCGCGGGAGACTGAGCAATGGCTGGAGCAGGCGCGACTTGAGGGGCAGACTGCGATCGAGATGCCATCATGGGCATGAGCATCAAAATACTGAGGGTCAGCACTGCCAGTACTGCCGGAACAAAAGGCTTTTTTCTCATAAATACCCTGAAATTGGTTTAATCTCTGGAAGGAAAAAGCAAGCATAGACCAGAGTTTTATTTCACTTGGTATTTTTAGAAACCTTTGTCCCTCGTTATGGCTTCATAGGGGTTTGGGCAGGTCTTGAGAATTGCGATCGAGAAAATCGCTGACGGCTAACGGCACGAAGGGCACAATCCAGCAAAAGTATTGGGTAAACAGCACTGCATTGAAGTTGACGAAGACAGAGAGCGTCAGCAACGCGCTGGTGTATATGCCGACTTGCCGACGGATCACGCCGACGCAAATTAAAGTAGTCAAAATCAGCATCGGCAACAGTCGAAGACCTACCGTGTCTTTAAATAGGCTCGGCGAACCGAAGCTATCATCGCCTTCTCGAACTGCGGAAAATAGAATTGATTTGATGAAGCTCTCTGCATTCCAAACTAGAAAAGGTAGAGAGGTGATGAGCGGAATGCTAATAATGACGGCAGCAGCGAGTAGGACAGTCTTAGCCCTGTCTTGCTCAGCCGATCGCCACATCCAAATCAGGTAAATAGGTACCAGAAAGACAGCAATTTGCTTCACGCCAAGGGAGAGGCTAAATAGCAGCAGTGCAGTCCACTTATGCCGCCGCAATAGAAACAGCGATAGGAGTAAAAAGAAGATGGGAATAAAGTCTATTTGGGAGACTCTGGTGACATACATTGTCCATCGACCAAACAACCAAAAGCAAGCTGAAAATACCGCAAGTACAAAGCGCTGCTGACGATAAAAAATATAGAAGAGCAGAGAGCCGATACCGAGATTAAAGATTAAAAAGATATATCGCCAGAAGTAAATCCAGGATGGATAGTCTCGTAATCCTAGCAGATGAGTCAGGTAGGAGAGCAAGCAGAATACAGGGAAGTAGGTAGGATACTTTTTGTTCTCCGCTAGGTTTCCCGACAAAATTCTGGCATAGGGATTTTCTCCCGCCAAGAGGCGCCGACTATCTTGCCAAAGATAGTAAATGTCTTTTCTACCTTCGGTGTTGTAAGCCCATAGCTCTATATGCAGAATAATTGCGGCCGCAATAATCGCCAATAGACACACAACTGCAATCTTTTTTCTAGACATTTTTTCTAGATATGACGAGAACTATTCAATGGGCGATCGCCACAATATCATTAGTGAGCCATGAGTGAGCCATCAGTTGCAGCGGATTTTTTCAGAATTAATTTGAAACTGAATGCTGGATATTCTCTTTTTACCCGGCAATTCTTGCGCACCCAAGATGTAGCCTTCCTGCCGCAGCTCTTCCACAGTGCGCCAAAAGATTTGATTATTTCGAGAAGAATTGCTGCCTAAAAGATTGAGATTTTTGAATAGGAATTGCTTAGAAATGACGAGGTACTGCCCCTCTTGCGGGATATCCCATTTCATACGGCTAGCTAGATAAATCAGCAGCTTTGTTTTGTAGTCGCTCTGCGTATTGCCGCCCAACCGTTGACTAATATCCATATCACCCGCAAACAGCACATAGTCGCCTGTTCGCCCTGGCCCTTCAAAAAACTCTAAGGACACCGTGTAGGCATCTGCTAGCTCATAGGTATAGTCTGCCGCCTTAGCTAGGTCAAAATCTCGCGGCACGTTGTCGATTTCGTAGTCTTTGATTCGCAAGACGCTCTTGATCATGACCTTTGCGCCCATACTGTTGCCCTTGCGAAGAGACTGCGCCAGCACGAGTTCGGTTCGGTGGAGCGCTACCAGATCACAGTTGAGTTGCGATCGCAGCTTCGAGGCAAACCCCCCATCCTTAGTGCGCGTGTAGCCTAGGCTTTCTAGCAAATCGTTAGAGCGGAAAGAAACAATCGCCCCATTGCCCTGTCGAGCAGCAAGCCTGTAGAGATAGAGGACGATGGACACCTGACGAGGATTGAGGAAGGTCAGCAGCGCCATAAACAAGCGCTGAATTTTGCGATCCTGAATTTTCTCCAGCCCATTGCTGATGCCCTGATCGGTGCAGGTTTTTAGGTCAAGCTTGGCATATTCCTGCTTCAGCTCTTCCCACTCCTCGGCGGAGAGGTTGTCTAGCGGCACCCGGCGGGTGATAGCAACTTCGCTCGTCTCCCTGGCATCTGCTTCCACCTTCATCTCTAGGTAGCAACCGCTCTCATCCGATCGCAGGATGGGCAACCGAATGTCTGGATTTTTCAGCGAGGCGGCAGCTCTGGGCAACACCATGAGCAGATGACCATCGACTGGAAAAGTTTCGGATTGTCGAGTCGTCGTGTGAAGTCCCATGTTGCCTGGTTTCCTAGTTGCTGCGTCCAATTAAATCTTTCTTAAAGCTTGAATGGGTGCTGGTGGTAATGATTTTTTATGGGGTGGGCAAAGCCCACCCCATAAAAAATCATTACCTTTTGAGGGCTACCGATCGAATGCACTAGAGGTAGTGTTGTGCTTCAAAACATAACTATATGTGGTGCTAGAAATTCGTCAAGAGTGCATCCGAACGCTATAGGTAGTCGCAAGGCTGTAACGCCCACGTATGATTTTTCGCCATCTACCTGTAACTTTGGCGGATGTTTTTACCTGTAACGCCCACGTATTGTCCCCGAATTTTTCCTGCAAAATTTGCCTCAGCGCTTCAGGGGTCGCATCACTTTAGCAGAGGATGAAGCGATCGCTACACAATCATTTTTTTGGGGACTGATGGCGATCGCGCGCTCCACTTCCAACCCCAGTTTTTTGCGAGGGCGTCAAGACTTTAGCCTATAACTTTCGCGTATGGTTTGTACCTGTAACACCCACGTATAGAACGGCTATAACGCCCGCGTATGGGATCAGTTGATCTCTTGAGATCGAAAAACTTCGGTGTTAACCTTGCGTCCATCAGATTTCTGAATCCAGGAATTTTGGATGAATTCGATCGAAAAAGATCAAAAAGGAGGATTTCAGCCGTTTACTCTTCGTGTTTGCCTAAGAGGTCTGATTCATTTGCCTAAAAGACTCTAGGTTTTATCCAAGATCCAAAATCTAAACTTCAAAGTAAAGACTGCGAAGTAAAAACCCTCTTGCCTCCCTACCACAGTTAGCAAAAGGGTCTCCCGTTTATTTCCCGGAGTTGGGAAAATCATATGTTTCAAGATCCTAGCAGGTCTCGGAGTTCTGTCATAGAACTTCGGGAAAGTTTTGTTTGTCCTAATCAAATTCTGCAAGCTGATCGGCTTTTGTCAAAAGAGGGAGCGATCGTCTCCTCCAAGAAGTCTGAGCAGCCTACTTATGTCAGAGAGCCAGACACTTTTCTAGCGCTCTTTCCCCATCGATTTGACTATATTTACGCCGAACATTCGCAGCCCGGACAGTCACCCGATTGGCAAACTGAGCGTCGCTATCCTTTAGCCGATCGGGTGCTGTTGCAGGGCAGATATCTTTATGGTGTAAGGTTTGCCGCTGAGACTCGCTACTGTCTTTTGGATATTGACATCGGCAGCATCTACCATCCTCAGCGTGATGCTCTAGCGATCTCTCGGATTTTGGCCGCCCTAGAACCTTTGGGACTGGCTTCTCACTTAGCCTGTACCTCTAGCTATAGCGGTGGGCTTCATCTTTACTTTCCATTTCAGGTGGCTCAACGATCGTGGGAGCTGGCGATCGCGGTCTCTACAAGCTTAGAAACTGCTGGATTCAAACTAGCTCCGGGGCAGCTTGAAGTCTTTCCTAATCCCAAACCTTACGCTACTGAGGAAAACCTCAGTCTCTACAATGCCCATCGACTGCCGATGCAGGCAGGTTCTTACTTACTGAATTCTGACTTTCAGCCAATTTGGAGTGATCGCGATCGCTTTGTGGCGCAGTGGCATCAGGTTGAGCTGCACAATGATATTGATAGCAAAGCTCTGCGTCAGACTTTACGGCAAATAAAGCAGCGCCACTATCGAATTTCAGGTAAAGCGGATAAATTTCTCAATGATCTGAATGCTGAAATTGAGTTGGGTTGGACAGGCTCAGGTCAAACCAACTACCTTTTAGGGCGAATTGCTATGCGCACCTATGTTTTTCATCCAGTTCTATCGGGAGGAGAGGCACTTCAGGGTCAAGCCTTAGTAGATGAAATTATCAGAGTGGCGCAGTCTTTACCGGGATATCAGCAGTGGTGCCAACACCAGCATGAGATTGAACAGCGATCGCTAGAATGGGTACGCTGTGTTGAGGCAAGTCACTACTATCCCTACGGCAGCAAAAAAGAAAAGCCTGAGAAAGAGGAAAACCTGGGCTTGAGCTGGAATCAGCAGCAGTCTGAAAATGCCAGAGTACGAATTCAAGAGGCGATCGCTTCTTACCTTAATCAAAACTCTCTACCCTCTGGTGCAACGGCTCGATTCCGATTGCTAACACAGGCTGGAATTGGTGGCAGCTCTCTCTATCGCCACCGCGATCTTTGGCATCCAGAATTTTTAATGCTTGAAGATTCATCTCTAGATGTTATGGAGGCGCTACCTCAGATTTTGTCTGAAGAGTTATCCACAGAAGTAAATCTTGTGGATAACCCCCCGCACCCCCCAGCTTCACATGAGGAGAAGTCGATGAATTGCGTTAGATCCGCATTCATCGACACTTATCCTACAAGCTTATTATCCGGTACAGGCAGTAACCCATTGCCAGACAAGCCTTTCAGTCATGATCAGCTAAAGGAAGTTTCAAAGACAGGTCGTAATTTATTTCTCAAATCCACCTGTGTTAATTCTGATCTTGCTGACCTACTGGTTGCTATCTCTGTTCAAATCCGACGGCTTTCTTGGACAAAGGTTCAGGTACGCGATCGTCTCTCGTCTCTCTTTAACAAAGGTAGTCAATCGCTTCTTACTGACCTGGAGCTAGTGCAATGGCTGGAATGGTTGGGGGATTATCCCTAATTTATTTTTCAACACGACTACCGCCCCCATCCTTCCCATAAAAGCTCTAGGGAAGGATAAATAATTTTGCTCTAACTGCTAATTATTTATTTCTGTTTAGTTGATGACTAAAGCAATTTAGGTAATGATTTTCTGTGGTGTGAGCAAAGCTCACACCACAGAAAATCATTACTTTTTAGAACTACCAACAAGTCGGGATGACAGGATTCGAACCTGCGACATCCTGCTCCCAAAGCAGGCGCGCTACCAAGCTGCGCTACATCCCGGTGTAACCGTCTTCTATTCTAAAGCAATTTTCGCAAAGATTGAAACATTAAGATTATGAGGAGCAAGAATAGTTTTTGTGAGATTGGAAATTGCTATAGTGAGAAATATTGAAGAAGTGTAAAGCTCAGCACTCAAAGATTAAACCCTCAATGCCGTTTATCCATATTCCTCAGCCTTGGCAACTTCCTGAACGTGAGGCAACTTCTGAAGGGGCTTTCCTAAATCGGCGGCGTTTTTTGCAGGGTCTATCGGGGATTAGCATTGCCGGAGCAGCGCTGCCCTTATGGGGCTGTGAGCAGCAATCTGAGGCAGATCAGCCGATTATCGGCGTGCAGCCGCTGCCAGCCAGCCCAAATGCTGACTTTCTGCAGGCAGGTCGCCCTATCACGAACGAAACGCTAGCGGCAACCCACAATAATTTTTATGAGTACGGCAGCTCCAAGAACATTTGGAAAAACGCTCAGAAGTTGCCTTTAGAAGATTGGAAGGTTGAAGTTACAGGGCTGGTGAGTCAACCCCGAACTTATGACTTAGCAGATTTGTACAAGTTTCCGCTAGAACAGCGCCTTTATCGCTTCCGATGCGTTGAGGCTTGGGCGATGGTAGTACCTTGGCTGGGCTTCCCAATGAGTGCCATCCTTAAGGATGTGGAGCCAACTCCTCAAGCCAAATTTGTCCGGTTTACTTCCTATTACGATCGCACCATTACCAAGGGTCCCATTTTTCCGCCCGGCGACTTTCTGCCGTTCCCCTACCATGAAGCGCTGCGGATTGAGGAAATGGCAAACGATCTAGCATTTTTTGCGGTTGGCATTTACGGACACACGCTACCCAAGCAGCATGGCGCACCCCTGAGAGCTGTAATCCCCTGGAAATATGGTTTTAAGGGCGCTAAGTCGATCGTCAAAATTGAGTTTACTGATACCCAGCCTGAAACCTTTTGGAATACGCTTAGTCCGGGCGAGTACAAATTTGAGGCGAACGTAGAGCCTGAAGTCGCTCACCCTCGCTGGTCACAGCGCAAAGAGCGTCTGATCGCCTCTGGCTCTCAATTTGAGTGGAAGGAGATTCCCACTCTCCTCTACAATGGCTATGGAGAATTTGTTGGCAATTTGTATGGGTAGGCGCTGACAAGATAGGAAGCATTAGGCACATCCGCAATAACATTAGGGATATGCTGTCTTCAGCGCTCTCAGGAGAAACACAATGCTTGCCTATATTCTGGCACTGGCAGTTGGCTTCGGCAGTCTCAGCTTGTACCTATCCGCCTTCTTGTTTCCAGAAATTTATCGAAAATATGATTTGCTCTGGAGTGGTCTGGGACTGTTTTATGCCCTAGTGCTTTGGATCTGTGCAGGGCGGATCACAGGTAGCCTCCTGCTGGGACAGATGGCGAGCGTAGCGCTTTTGGGCGGGTTAGGGTGGCAAACTTTGAGTTTGCGATTTGCTCAGACCCCCGTAGAGCAGCGAATTCAGCTTCAGGGCGATTCTCTGCAAGATGCCGTACATAGGCAGTTTGCACAACTTCAAACTGCTTTTAAGGATGGCTCCTGGCGTATTTACACTGCCAATATTTTAGATCGGTTGCCTGCTCAAGTTGCTGACTTGGCTAGAGTGTTTCAAGGCTGGATTGAAGCCTTGATCAGCACAACCCTAATGGGTACGACCCTGACTGACACAGCTCTGAAGTCAGAAGAGCCGAACAACCAGAATTCCTCATCTGAAGTTTTGGATGCCATTCAAAAGGGAGCTGTTGAAGAGAGTGGTATCATCGATCGCCCCTTTTCTCCAGTCCCGCAGACTAATTCTGCTCATTCATCTGCGACAACCGAGATTGCCGCAGAGTGGGATGATTTGGAGCCTGAAGTGCATCCTGAACTAGAGACTGTAGATGGCAACAGCTGGGATTTTGAGATGTATCAGTCTCTCAACCAGGGAGCAGAGCCTCAAGCCCATCCAAAAGCTTCTGATGAACGGTCAGATCCTCGCTAGTCTGCTTTTGCAGCTCATTGTGGCTTCTTAGCTTGGCGATCGCCTTATCCATTTGCCCCTGTGCTGAGGTCAGCCTCTAGCCTGTGGGAATCGTGGAGCCTGTGGGAATTATAGGAAAATCACGGGGATATTTTAAGGACGGCATGGCTGAGCCATATGACTGAGCAATTCTTCGAGAGAGAGGTAAATTTAGCAGCAGACTTATTCTCGCCTGACCCAGAGTTACAGCCTAGCGATATTCAATTAAACCCAGATCGTTTGCTTGATCTAGCGAGATCGGGAAATTCCCACGCCATTGCGGGACTGATAGCTAAAAAGCTGCATCCCTACGGCATCACAGTCAAGGTAAAGTCTCAGTCTGCTTGTCTTGAGCTTCTATTAGAGGCTTCGCCTGTCCCTGATCAGCGCCGCTCCATTATGCTCATCCTGGGTGAACTGGTGCGGTTGCAGATTCCTACGCTAGAGTCTGTACGGCTGTTTGCGCGTGAACGAGGCGGATCTTCAGTCACCTGGACGCAGACGTTAGATTTGCAACCCAACTTTCTCGTGGCGCGATCGAATTCCTCCAACGAAACTTCGAAACTGCGCGATCGCGCTGGTCTGGGCGATCTATCCGCCATGAAAACGCTAATCGATCGTGCCCTTGTTCACAAACATGTTCTTGCTACTCTGGCGATTGAGGCTGACTACCTGAAGATTAGCCTGGTAGAACAGATCACTCCTGATGAACAGGTTTGCCTGACGCTCATTTGCCGTGAGATGAGTCATTGGCATCTCACGCAACTGCCAGTACGTCACCTTTCCGTAATGGGATACCCTAGGGCTGAATCTGCTGCTGAGCCAGTTTGGGTGCGAGAAATTTCCCTGGGAGATACTGAAGGAGTTTCACAACTGCAACAGCTAGCCCTTGGCACCCGCAAGTTTTCCCAACGCTCTGCGCCTAAGCGCGATCGGCTCACGACCCCGATCGATGCAGCAGGGTGGAAAACCTTGATCGCCAGTTTGATCCTGGCAAGTTTGCTGCTTGCCTCTCAAAAGCTCACGGTTCTCGTTAGTCCTTTGCTGATCATTGTCCATGAGCTAGGTCATGCCAGCGTAGCGTGGCTATTCGGCTATGCTGCTATTCCAGCCTTCGACTTTACCTACGGCGGCGGCGTAACGATGCAAACCAACGATCGTATCCCGCTCTTGCTGTTTGGCGTTGGCTGCGGCTTTGCCTATCTTTGCTACCGCTATCGGCAAAACGACCTCACGTCTAGAGTGCTGCTGGGTGGGGCGATCGTCTATGGCATCAGCATCTTTACGCCCCTTCACAGCATTCTGATTGTGGCAATGGGGCATGGATTTGAGCTGCTGTTTGCCGGGATTTTTCTCTATCGCGCCCTGAGCGGCTGGAGCTGTCGCCACAGCATTGAGCGCCCGCTTTACGGAATGCTGGGGCTGTTCACGGTGTTTTACGACATCCGCTTTGCCTATAATCTGCTAACCAATGCCGAAGAACGCACTGTCTATGAGATGGGGAAGGGCGGCATTTTAGATAACGATTTTGTCAGACTGGCGATCGACTATTTTCACATTGATTTGTCAGGAATCGTCCTGATATTCTTGCTGTGCAGTGTGGCCACGCCGATCGTAACTTTTCTGGCATTTCGCTACAGAGTTATCATGCTGTATTTGTTCAGCAGACTATTTCTAGTTACGAAAGATCAAACTTAGGCTTAGGCATTCCAAACAAAGATAGTCCTCAGGAGGTAATGATTTTTTGTGGTGTGGGCTTTGCCCACACCACAAAAAATCATTACCCGCATACTACCCAAACAAGTAATTTAATAACGTGCATCAGCACCTCGCGATTGGTTTGACTGAGAGGCGTACTGCGACGATCGTCGCCAAGGATTTTAGAACACTAGGTTTCAAAATTGCCGAAGGCATCGGTAAGACTGGCGTTATCAATGTGCTTGAGAACGTCTCTGGTTCTACAGAACGTCTCTGGTTCTACAGTCGGCTCCCGTGCCAACTACTAAGTTTTAGAAGAGAAGAAATCAAATAGTGTGCTGCTGGAAGGCTTAAGGCTGGAGAATTCTCAAAGATTTATGAGAGAGCTGAGCAAATACTCCCAGCTAGTTTACAAAAATCAATAAACCATCTAATATGTTCATTAAGGAAAGCAAAGCACTTTCCTCAACATCGTAAAGTTATCTAACAAGCACTCATCAACCATGACAACTACACTACAGCAGCGCGAAAGCGCTAACCTGTGGGCGCGGTTCTGCGAGTGGGTCACCTCCACCGACAACCGCCTCTACATCGGCTGGTTCGGCGTCCTGATGATCCCCACCCTGATCTCCGCCACCATCTGCTTCATCGTCGCCTTCATCGCCGCGCCTCCTGTCGACATTGATGGCATCCGTGAGCCTGTTGCAGGCTCCTTGATGTACGGCAACAACATCATCTCCGGTGCAGTCGTTCCTTCCTCCAACGCGATCGGCTTGCACTTCTACCCCATCTGGGAAGCAGCTTCACTCGACGAGTGGCTGTACAACGGCGGCCCTTACCAGTTGGTGGTTTTCCACTTCCTGATTGGCGTCTTCTGCTACATGGGACGTGAATGGGAACTTTCCTACCGTCTGGGTATGCGTCCTTGGATCTGCGTGGCTTACTCTGCCCCTGTTGCAGCCGCAACCGCAGTTTTCCTGATCTACCCGATCGGACAAGGTTCCTTCTCTGACGGCATGCCTTTGGGTATCTCCGGCACCTTCAACTTCATGTTCGTGTTCCAAGCTGAGCACAACATCCTGATGCACCCCTTCCACATGTTGGGCGTAGCAGGTGTGTTTGGTGGTGCGTTGTTCAGTGCGATGCACGGTTCATTGGTCACCTCCTCCCTAGTGCGTGAGACCACCGAGACCGAATCGCAGAACTACGGCTACAAGTTTGGACAAGAAGAAGAGACCTACAACATCGTTGCGGCTCACGGCTACTTCGGTCGGTTGATCTTCCAATACGCCTCATTCAACAACTCCCGCAGCTTGCACTTCTTGTTGGGTGCATGGCCAGTGGTGGGTATCTGGATGACGGCATTGGGCATCAGCACAATGGCATTCAACCTGAACGGGTTCAACTTCAACCAGAGCATCATCGACTCGCAGGGTCGCGTGGTCTCCACCTGGGCAGACATTTTGAACCGTGCGAACTTGGGGATGGAAGTGATGCACGAGCGGAATGCTCACAACTTCCCGTTGGACTTGGCTGCGGGTGAAGCGGCTCCTGTGGCTATCACTGCTCCTGCCATCAACGGCTAGAGGCGGGTCAGTCGGCTCCTGAGTTAGGTTTCAAAGCGCTCTCCCTTGGGAGGGCGCTTTTTGGTTGTTGAGGATGCTTACTCTGCCGCATCTTTCTGAATCAGGCAAGCGATCCCCAACTTGGGGATCGCTTGCCTTACAATGTTTAAGCTTGACCTGCTGTGGCATCCTACGTCATTCTCCATGCGGGATCAAGAATAAGGGGGCATGACGCGCTATAGACCTAATCGTTACACTATTCTGATTTCTGGCACGGGCAGAGAGCCAATTGTTGTATCCTTTCACCCAGCGATCGCATTTTTGATTCTAATTTTGGGGGCTGGGCTGCTACTCTCTACTCTCATTGCAGTCTTCTCCTACGTACGTCAAAATAGCCAGCTTGCTCAACGCAACTCCCAGCTCACCCAAGAGGCAGGCAATATCCTTGAGCGCTTAGAGGCACTAGAGACTAAGATTGGCGCGCTGAAAGATCATCGAAGAACCCTTAGAGAAAGCTCTGGCATTGATCTTGATTCTGAAGCGCAAGCGGACTCCCTTTCAATAGGTCTGAGGGCAAAGCCGGAAGTCATGCTAAGCGCGGCTAGGGATAAAATTCCGAGTTTGCTGCAACTCCTTCAGCACAAGACCCTACCTATCTCAGAACAGACGGCGCTGCGAGAAATCTCTCGACCTAGCGGCATGCCGATTGCTCACACAGCCCGGATTACCTCTTTGTTTGGGTTACGCTCTGGGACTTCAGGATGGGGGTATGAGATGCACCAAGGCATTGACTTTGTTGCAGCCTATGGCAGCCCAGTTCAGGCAACCGCGCCTGGCACCGTAGAAAAAGCGGGCTGGGATCAAAGCTTTGGCAATCGGATTGTAGTTGATCACGGCTATGGCTATCGAACGCTATATGCTCATTTAGATCAGCTCATGGTGACTGAGGGCATGGCTGTCGATCGCCATCAAATCCTTGGCTATTTGGGGAATACTGGGCGCTCGCGTGAACCTCATTTACACTATGGGGTGTATCGTAATGGCTATGTGGTAGATCCGAAGGACTATCTGAATTAGACTGCACTAAATTAAACTGCAATAAGCCGCTTAACGAACCGATCGCCAACATGTTTAATCGCAAGCCAACTAAATCGTTAACTTACTTAAGCGCCACCAGTGAGTTTGAGGGCAACCTGAAAATTGAAGGCAATCTGCGGGTCGATGGGATCGTGCATGGCACTGTTGAAGTGCGGGGAGATATGGAAATCTCTCAAACTGGTCTGGTTGAGGGACCTGAGCTAAAGGCAAACAACATTATTGTGCATGGCGTGATTAAAGCCAGGGTGGTTGCTGCGGGTCGGCTGACCCTTAGCCGAACGGCTCGGCTGGAGGGCGACGTGAGCGCTAACTCATTGGATATTGAAGCAGGAGCCTTTTATACCGGGCACATTGCTACCACTAATGAGGTGAAGGCGCTACCCCGTTCAGTCGATCACTATCCTGAACTGATGGGTCGAACAGATGAGTCTCCTCTGAATCGCTCCCTGAATCCTCCTATCTCCGGCTCTCAGAGTGAGCTAAAATAGGCTTCCTAAGAACGAATTTTTGCTCTTGCGCCTGGATGTTTAGAAAGCTATGGGCAATTCCTTTGGTCACTTGTTTCGGATTACCACCTTTGGCGAGTCCCATGGCGGGGGAGTTGGGGTAATCATCGATGGCTGCCCTCCACAATTGGAGATTTCGGTTGAGGAAATTCAGTTTGAACTCGATCGCCGTCGTCCGGGACAGAGCAAAATAACCACACCCCGCAAAGAAGCCGACACCTGCGAAATTCTGTCTGGCGTGTTTGAAGGCAAGACCTTGGGTACGCCGATCGCTATTTTGGTGCGCAACAAAGATCAGCGCTCTCAGGACTACGACGAGATGGCGCAAACCTATCGTCCTTCCCATGCCGATGCCACCTACGATGCCAAGTATGGGATTCGCAACTGGCAGGGCGGCGGGCGATCGTCAGCGCGAGAAACAATCGGACGGGTGGCAGCTGGGGCGATCGCCAAAAAAATTCTCCGGCAGGTGGCAGGCGTTGAAATTATTGGCTACGTCAAGCGAATCAAAAACCTAGAGGGTGTTGTTGATCCCAATACGGTGACGCTGGAGCAGGTGGAAAGCAACATTGCCCGCTGTCCGGATGCCGAATGTGCCGATCGCATGATTGAGCTAATCGAGCAAGTGGGGCGATCGGGCGATTCGGTTGGCGGAGTCGTGGAATGCGTGGCGCGCAACTTACCCAAAGGCTTGGGAATGCCCGTATTCGACAAACTAGAGGCAGACTTGGCGAAAGGCGTGCTGTCGCTCCCGGCAAGCAAAGGTTTTGAGATTGGCTCTGGCTTCGCTGGAACCCTGCTGACGGGCAGCGAACACAACGACGAGTTCTACATAGATGAGCAGGGTGAGACGCGCACCGTCACCAATCGATCGGGCGGCATCCAGGGCGGCATCTCAAACGGAGAAAACATTATTCTCCGAGCAGCGTTCAAACCTACGGCCACTATTCGTAAAGAGCAGCGCACCGTCACGAAAGCAGGAGAAGAGACGGTCTTGGCGGCAAAAGGACGACATGATCCCTGTGTATTGCCGAGAGCTGTGCCTATGGTGGAAGCAATGGTAGCCTTGGTACTGTGCGATCATCTGCTCAGACAGCAGGGACAGTGCGGTGTACTTTAGAGCGGTGTACTTTAGACATGACTGGCGAGTGAGATTATGGGAACAGACATTCAAGACATTGGCTACCTGGCATTGCCCGAAGCATCCAATGGACAGGGGATCATCGTCTTACAGGAATGGTGGGGGCTAGTGCCTCACATCAAATCGGTTGCCGATCGCTTTGCAAAGCTGGGCTACACGGCACTTGCCCCAGACCTTTACCATGGCGAAACTACGACTTCGCCTGACGAAGCAGGTCGGATGTTGATGGCGCTGAATATCGAACAAGCCGCTCAAGATTTGCAAAAAACCATTGACTATCTCCTGGCTCAGGAATCTGTCACTAGCAGCAAGCTAGGTGTCGTGGGCTTTTGCATGGGGGGACAGTTGGCACTGCTTGCCGCCACCGTTAGCCCCAGCATTGCCGCCGTAGTGGATTTTTACGGCATTCATCCCAACGTCAAGCCCGATTTCTCGAAGCTCACGGCTTCGGTTTTGGGTTTATTTGGTGCAGAAGATGATTTTGTGCCGCCAGCCGCAGTCAGCCAGCTTGAAGCTGATATCCAGCAGGCGGGTAAGGCGATCGAAGCCCACACCTACCCGAATGCAGGTCATGCTTTCTTCAACGATGCCCGTCCCGAAGCCTACAAGCCCGAAGCGGCTGAAGATGCCTGGACGCGATCGATTGCCTTCTTTCAGCAGCACCTAGCAGCATAGCTGAGCCGCCATGCTGCAAATGAGCGCTGCCCAGCTTCAGCAAATCTGTGACCATGCCCAACGCACCTATCCAGACGAGTGCTGCGGGTTGCTGCTAGGACAGCTTGACCCTTCTCATGAGAGAAAAGACCTGGTGGAAGTGTGGGAAACGCTCAACGTCTGGAGTGCAGAAGAAATGGAGTTGATCGCCCCTACCGCCTCTGCCTCAGAAAACTCTCACTCTAAAGCCGATCGCTACTGCATCGATCCCAGAGATTTGCTAGAAGCTCAGCGCTATGGACGCGATCGCCAGCTTGATGTTATTGGCGTCTACCATTCCCATCCCGATCATCCGGCTGTGCCCTCAGAATGCGATCGGGCGATCGCCTGGTTAAGATATTCTTACTTAATTATTTCTGTTGAAAAAGGCAGAGCGATCGACCATCGCTCTTGGAGCCTGAATGATCATCACCAGTTTCAGCCTGAAGAGTTAACCCTCCTCGATCCCGCTTCTCCGCAAAATCTAAAATTCAAAATTTCAGCAGACCTGCTCTAATAGAAAGAATCAGGCGACACCCCTCAAACCTGATGCCATATCTCGTAAAACCTGCCTTTTGTAAAATTAGCCATGCTAAATCCCAATCTGGATGAAGTCCAGTTAACCAAAGAAGAATATGAACGCTATTCTCGTCACCTGATCCTGCCGGAAGTTGGGTTAGACGGACAAAAGCGCCTGAAAGCAGCCAGCGTGCTATGCATTGGCACGGGTGGTCTGGGTTCGCCCTTGCTGCTGTATCTCGCCGCCGCTGGCGTCGGACGAATTGGCATCGTTGATTTTGACGTCGTTGATTTCTCTAATCTGCAACGCCAGGTGATTCACGGCACCTCCTGGGTGGGTAAGCCTAAAATTGCGTCTGCCAAAGACCGGATTTTAGAGATTAACCCCTTTTGCCAGGTTGATCTATATGAGACGCGCTTGAGTGCCGAGAATGCTCTAGACATCGTAGCTCCCTACGACATCGTCGTAGACGGCACAGATAACTTCCCGACTCGCTATCTTGTCAATGATGCTTGCGTGCTGCTGAACAAGCCCAACGTCTACGGCTCAATTTTCCGGTTTGAGGGGCAAGCTACCGTTTTCAATTATGAAGGCGGCCCTAACTACCGAGATCTCTATCCTGAACCCCCACCACCTGGACTGGTGCCTTCCTGTGCAGAGGGGGGGGTCTTGGGTATCCTGCCGGGAATCATTGGCGTGATTCAAGCCACCGAAACCGTCAAGATCATCCTTGGCGCTGGAGAAACGCTTAGCGGTCGTCTGTTGCTCTACAATGCTCTGAATATGAGCTTCCGGGAGCTGAAGCTGCGACCTAATCCAGTTCGCCCCGTCATTGACAAGCTGATTGACTACGAAGAGTTTTGTGGAATCCCTCAAGCTAGAGCAGCAGAAGCACAACAGCAGGCAGCCATGCAAGAAATTACGGTCACTGAACTGAAGCAAATTCTAGACAGCGGCGCACAGGATTTTGTGCTGCTCGATGTCCGCAATCCCAATGAATACGAGATTGCCCGCATTCCTGGCTCTGTTCTGGTGCCGCTACCAGACATTGAGAACGGCGACGGGGTGACTCAGGTGAAGGAGTTGCTGAATGGGCACAAGCTGATTGTGCATTGCAAGCTAGGTGGACGATCGGCTAAGGCGATCGGCATTCTCAAAGAGTCGGGTATTGAGGGCGTGAATGTCGTAGGTGGCATTACTGCCTGGAGTCAGGAAGTTGATTCGTCGGTGCCGCAGTATTAGAGGTGATCATCTTAGTAGGATGGGCATTGCTCATCCTACTAAGATGATTTTAAGAGCGCCTGATGTTCAAGCAGCACCAATCTTGTCTCCGCCAGAGGGTGGCGATTATCCAGCCATGCTGTTCTAAGGTATCGGTGATCGGTTTGACCTGATCCAGCAAAATGCCGCTCAGAATACCCCAGGTGGTTAGCTTAGAGATATCGGTCATCTGCGGGATTAGATCAATGATTACCTCTGCCAGGATATTGCAGACGATCCCATCCACTGGCTCAGAAATTAATTCTTTAATCCGCTCAATGCTGCCCTCAGCCACAATCAGGCGATCGGCATCAATGTGGTTCATTTCCTGATTTTCATGGGTTGCCTGAACAGCAAGCGGATCGGTGTCTACCGCGTAGGCAAGCTTTGCGCCCAGTAGCAAAGCCCCAACAGAAAGAATGCCAGAGCCGCAGCCGATATCGGCTACAACAATGTTGCTAGGCTCCGTGATCCGCATCTCTAGCGATTCTAGACAGAGCTGAGTGGTGGCGTGAGCGCCCGTCCCAAAGGCAACTCCTGGATCAAGCTTGATGATAATGCGATCGCTATTTTCCGGTGGCGGTATCCATGCCGGGTTGATCAGGAAGCGATCGCCAATTTCCTGAGGATGCCAGTGATCTTTCCAGCTACTTGACCAATCCTCTTCGTCAATCAAGTGCCACTGAACCAGCGGCAGCGGTAGTTCTGAGCATAGAGCATCCTGTTGCAGCCACAGAGCTAGGGCGGCTAAGTCGAGCTGCTGAGCTTTGAACTGCGGCAAATAGGCTTTAACCACGCAGGTGTAGCCTTTGGTTTCGCTGGAAGTGCCTCGGCAGCCAAAGTTGTCCAAGCGCCAGTAGGCTAGCTCTTCGGCGATCGGCTCACAAGCAACCTGAATTTCCCACCAGCTACTTGCCATTTGATTTACAACGCTTTGCGCTTGGTTAAGTGTGGGTTATTTTTTTAGAAGCCTTGCTCCGCGAGGCTTCTAAAAAAATAACTGTGATTTATGCAATTGAAAACTGCTGTAAGAATTCAAGGCTGAGAAATCGTCTGAGTTGTTCTGGCAGTTTTTCTAGAAGTATATTCTGGTCTAGAAATATAGTCTGGCAAAGCTACCGGAACTCTATTCCGGCAAAGTCACAGTGTAGGCATCGCGGATGCCAGGAACCTTCGTAATTTCTGCCACAATGCCGTCTGGCAGAGGATCGTCAACGCTCAGCACCATCACGGCATCCCCCCGGACAATCTTACGCCCCACCTGCATACTGGCAATGTTGACATTGAAACTGCCCAGCAGAGAACCAATCTTCCCGATGATTCCTGGCATATCTCGGTGCAATGTGAACAGCATATAGCGGCTAGGCGGCACATTGACAGGAAACTCGTCAAGATCCGTAATCCGAATCTCGCTATCCCCCAGCAGAGCGCCTGTAACCGAATGTTCGCCTAGAGAACCTTTGGCTGATAAATGCAGTGATCCGGTGTAATCCTTGGAGGCAGCATCGCGGGTTTCAATCACCCGAATGCCACGTTCCTTGGCTTCAATGCTGGCATTAACGTAGTTGACCCGCTCTTGCAGAGCGCTGGAAAGCAAGCCCTTCAGCGCCGCCACGACAACAGGCTGACTGTCATTGCTGGCAAGTTCGCCCTGTAAGCGAATGTCAAGCGACTCAATTCGCCCTCCGGCAAGCTGGCTGACCATGCTCCCCAAGGTTTCGGCAAGGCGCAGATAGGGGCGCAGTTTCTCCATCAGGTCAGGGCGCAGACCCGGAATATTGACGGCAGAGCGGGCGGGTAGACCCAGCAATACGTCCCGAATTTGCTCGGCAACGTCGATCGCCACATTCACCTGTGCCTCTTCGGTGGAAGCTCCTAAGTGAGGGGTAAGGACAATCTCTGTACCGAGCGATCGCAGTGCCGACTCTCCTAGCGGCTCTTCTTCATAAACATCTAGAGCTGCCCCGGCAATCCGACCCTGAGCCAGTGCTTCTGCCAGTGCTGCCTCATCAATAATGCCGCCCCTAGCGCAGTTGATAATCCGCACTGTTGGCTTCATTTTTGCCAGCGCCTCAGCGTTGATCAAGTGATAGGTTTCCTGAGTTTTGGGCAGGTGCAGCGTAATATATTCCGATTCCCGAAACAGAAAATCTAACTCAACCAATTGACAGCCTAACTGCTCAGCTCGCTCGTTAGACAAAAACGGGTCGTATGCCAACAGCCTCATTCCCATCGATCGGGCAATGGTTGCCACATGGGCACCAATTTTGCCCAGACCCATGATGCCGAGCGTTTTTTTATAAACTTCTACCCCTGTGAAGCTCTTGCGATCCCACTTGCCGCTTTTGATCGACTGATTGGCATCTGGAATGTGGCGAGACAAAGCTAGCATCATGGCAACTGCATGTTCTGCTGCTGCTACCGTATTGCCTTCAGGAGAATTGACTACCAAAATGCCGCGCCGGGTGGCTGCCGGAACGTCAACATTGTCTACGCCAACGCCTGCTCGACCAATAATTTTGAGTAGCTTTCCCGCTTCAATGACGTCTTTGGTGACACGGGTTCCAGAGCGAATCATCAGAGCGTCATAGTCTGGGATGATTTGAACAAGCTCTTCAGCAGACAGACTGGTTTGGATGTCTACTTGAGCAACTTGAGACAGGATATCGATTCCAACTTGATCGATCGGGTCAGAAACAAGAACCTTAGGCATATGGACAGGGGCTAGGTAGGTAAAGTTTGTAGATCCTGAATTGAGGTAATGCCGCAAGGCTTTCTGCAAGAGCCACAATAGGCAATCTTACTGCAAAGGGGATGCCTCAAGTCTCGATTGTTTGAAAGTCTTCCACTTTGTTTCACTTGCCCAGCGATCGCTAAACGGGCGATCGAAAAAAATAATTTCTGAGCCACGGAAACAGATCAAGCAGCCTGTCTGTCTACAGAGAAAATGACTGATGACAGGCTACTGAAACAATATTTGTTTTCAAGACAATGCTAATCTATGTTAGTTCTGGTTAATCTTGCTCAATTTGGCCCCTTGCTCGTGTTTTTCAGGATTTTACTCCGTAACTTGTGTTTTGCAGATCATTAGGCGACTTACTATTTGCCAAAGCTACTGCTCTACCCGTATTCTGCTTAAGGTTGTCTTCTCTGCTTCGTCAGCACTCCAGACTGGTTAAAGACTGTTATATGCAACCCTCGAATTCTTTAATTGCTTTAGGCATTGGTACAGTAGTTGTCGTGTGTGCATCCGCTCCCATGCAAGCTGCACCGCTTGTCATCCGTCAGGCTAACTCTGATTCCATCCGCATCGGAGATAAGAAGCTTGATGCTCTAGAGTCTTCTCCCAACGCGATCGCGTCAGATACAGCGGCAAAGACTGATCCTCAAGAACAGCCTGAGAATATAGATGCGTTAAAGTCCGCCCAATCCACATCTTTGACTCAATCCGGCTCTAATCTTACTCAATCCAGCTCTAAGAAGTTAGAGTCAACCATCCAATCGCTAGACTCATCTTCAAAAGAGCCATCAGGGCAAATTAGCCAATCTTCTGGTGAGGTCACCCCTTCCGAGAGTGTGTCTCCAGAGAGCGTGTCTCCAGAGATTAGCCCTTCAGATGT
>JAESFK010000319.1_pt1 | contig 28298 bp, 20 predicted proteins | sample 9269391 | NCBI WGS metagenome assembly JAESFK01 (sample SAMN14506231, study PRJNA617097) | algae metagenome | isolation source: Drouetiella hepatica UHER 2000/2452 and co-occurring heterotrophs from... | place: Slovakia: Slovak Paradise National Park, Hrabusice, Kosice Region | collected 2000-01-01
CCGCGTTCTGCGGGAAGCCCGCATCGTGCTTCTTGCGGGTGAAGCGCTCTTCCTGCGCCGCGCTCACCAGGTGGCCGTCCTCGATCAGCGCGGCCGCGCTGTCGTGATAGAAGGCCGAGATGCCGAGCACCCGCATGGACGGTCCTACCCTTTAGAAGAGCGTGTAGATGAACGGCGCGATCGCCGAACCCTTGGTGAGAACGATCAGGCCGCCGAAGATCACCATCATGATCATGATCGGCAGCAGCCAGAACTTCTTGCGCTCGCGCATGAAGGCCCAGAGTTCAACGATAATGGAGCCCATGGAACGGTCCTTTCGGAATCAGAACTGGTTTTTCATCGATTGCGGCGGCGGCCCGGGCGGGCTGCGGTCGATCCAGTAGCTCTTGGCATTCCGATCGAGCTTCAGCCGCAAGAAATCCTTGCCGAAGGCCCGCATCACCAGGCCGATTGGCATGATGGTGACGAAGAACAGGAGGCCCAGAATCAGCGGATTCATGACCTTGTAGAGGAGCAGGCCGAACTTCAGCCACAGCCGGTTCAGCGGCCCGAGCGCCTTGGGATAGACGAGCGCCACGACGAGGAACAGCGCCGCCAGCGGCAGCATCCACTTCCAGGCCGCGCCGTGTTCGGTGCCGTGGTTCCACAGATTGATTGCGCTCAGGATTCCGAAGAAGCCCGCGAAAACGAACCCGAAGCCGCGATCGGTGCCCGCCTTGACGTGCTCCTCGCGGGAAAAGTCCTCATGAAGCTGGCTGGTCGCCATTTACCAAGCGTTCTTTAGTTGGATTGGGGCTCTTAACTCTCTGATCCCAAACGCCAAGTCAATCGGCGACCAGCACGGGGTGGCTATTCCGCCGCAACCGAGGCGAACCGATGGGTCAGCAGCGCCTCGAGCGTCATGCGCCAGACCGCGGCCGCCCGTTCGAAGCTCAGCCCGTCGCGGCGACGCAGCACGATCCAGGCGTCGAGGGAGAGGGCCGCGCCGATGGCGTCCGCCAGCTCCTCGCGGGCCTGCTCGCCCAGGCTCGCGAATTCCGGGGCAAAAGCCTCGAAAGTGGACTTCCGCAGCTCCAGCTTGAAGGCGTGGCCGCGCTCGATCAGGGCCGGATGGTCGACGAACTGGCCGGCGGCGACCCGCAGCGGGACGATCTTGTCGAAGACTTCGGCCAGGCCCTGAACAACTGAGGCGACCCGCTCGCCCAGCGGACGGGAATCCGAGGCCTGCTGGGGGACCACGATGCCCTCACCGATGGCGTCCAAGACGGTAACGAAAAGTGACTCAACGTCGCCGAAATGCTGGAAAACCGAGCGGACGGAGACGTCGGCCCGGCGGGCAACGGCTACCACGGTCGGCGCCGTGCTGGTCTCGGAGATCATGATCTTGGCGGCCTCGATGATCTTGCGACGAGTCTCGGCGGCGCGACGATTGCGACCGTCGGGACGAGCCGTCCCGTTCGAGTCCGTTCCTGCTGCCACTACCGCCACTGCGTTGCCGCGCGGCATCACCGCTGCTTCGCTCATGTGTAAATTCCTAATCCGGAGTTAAGGCTTGGATGGTCAACGTCCGACCGGTCGCCTATGGAGGGCGTGAGATAAGGGCCGACTGCGGCAGCAACAAGGTAAAGACGGTCGCACCACCATGAATACGAGCCATGCAAAAACCCCGCTCGCCGTCCTGTGGGACTTCGGCGGCGTGATCCTCTCCAGCCCCTTCGACGCGTTCAATCGCTACGAGGCCGAGGCCGGACTTCCCAAAGATTTCCTGCGCGGCCTCAATACGCGCAATCCAGATACCAATGCCTGGGCGAAAATGGAACGAAGCGAGGTTTCGCTCCAGGGCTTCGTCGACCTGTTCGAGGAGGAGGCCCGCCTCCAGGGACAGCGAGTCGAGGGCTGGAAGATTCTGCAGGCCCTGAGCGGCGACATTCGGCCGCAGATGGTCGAGGCACTGCGGCGCTGCAAGGCCACGTTTCGGGTGGCCTGCATCACCAACAACATGAAGGCCGGCGAAGGGCCCGGCATGGCGCGCAGCCCGGAGAAGGCCAGCGCCGTGGCGGAAATCCTGTCTCTTTTCGAGCATGTCGTCGAATCGAGCAAAGTCGGCCTGCGCAAGCCCGACCCCCGCATCTACCAGCATGCCTGCGACCTGCTGGGCGTGCCGCCGGACCGCTGCATCTACCTCGACGATCTCGGCATCAACCTGAAGCCGGCGCGCGCCCTGGGCATGCGCACCATCAAGGTCGTCGACCCCGACGCGGCGATCGACGAACTGCAAGCCATGGTGGGAATTCCGCTGCGGGGCTGACGCCGTGAAGCGCACCGCTTCCCCGATCACGGCGAAATATCTCCAGAACGCCGCCGTGTTCTATCTCGAGCGGTACGCCAGTTCGGCCGAGGGATTGCGTCGCGTGCTGCGTCGCCGGGTGTCCAAGGCCCGGCTGCTCGAGGCCCCGGTGATGGACAATGTCGAGGAGGCCATCGAAGCGGTCGTGCAGAAATTCGTGGCGGCCGGCCTGCTCGACGACAAGGCGTTCGCGCAGACCAAGGCGCGATCCCTGCACCGCCGCGGCGTCTCGGGCCAACTGACACGCCAGCGCCTGCAGGTCGCGGGTGTGGGGCGCGACGACGTCGACAGCGCCCTGGCCGCGCTCGACGAGGAACTCGGCACCGATCCCGCCCGGCGTGAAATCCAGGCCGCCGTGGCCTTCGCCCGCCGCCGCCGGCTCGGTCCCTTCCGTCTGAAGGATCGCGAGGAAAGGAAAGCGCGCGACCTCGCCTCGATGGCACGCGCGGGCTTCGCCTACGACCTCGCCCGAAAGGTCATCGAGGCGACCGATCCCGATTCTCTGGACGAAGCCCGAACGGCTCGCCATGGTTCGGTCAGCGAGGCATTCATGAGCGTCACGATCTGGCACAATCCGCGCTGCAGCAAGTCGCGACAGGCCCTCGACCTGCTGAAGAGCAAGGGCGTCGAGCCCGCGATCCGCGAGTATCTCAAGCAGCCGCCGAGCAGGGCGGAGGTGGAGAAACTCGTCGCGATGGTCGGCGGAGATCCGCGCGAGCTGATCCGTGACGGCGAGGCGGAATTCAAGAGGCTGAAGCTCAAGAAGGCGGACCTGACCACGACCCAGATCGTGGATGCGATCGCCGCGCACCCCATCCTGCTGCAGCGCCCGATCGTCGTGAAGGACGCCCACGCCGCGATCGGCCGGCCGCCCGAAGCGGTCCTGTCCCTGCTGAAATGACGCCATGACCGGACGGCTTCGCCTCTGGTCGGGCTACGTCCTCTTCTTCTACGTCGTCACCCATCTCCTCAATCACGCGCTCGGCCTGATCTCGCTGCGCGTCCTCGAGGAAGGGCGGCACTGGTTCGCCTTCGTCTGGAGCAATCCCGCCGGCCTGACGGTTCTCTACGGCGCCCTGTTCGGACACTTCTGCCTCGCCCTGTGGTCGCTGTACCGGCGACGCGCGCTGAAAATGTCGCGCTGGGAATGGACGCAATGGATCCTCGGTGCGTCGATCATCCCGCTGGGCGTGGTGCATGTCGTCGGCACACGACTCGCCGAGACGCTCTACGACGTCCAGTCGGGTTACCCCTGGGTGCTGGGCTCGCTCGTCGCCGGCAGCTGGATGGGCATCCTGCGGCAGTTCTCTCTGCCGCTCGTCGTCTGGGCGCATGGCTGCATCGGCCTGCACTTCGCGCTGCGCCTCAAACCCTGGTACCGCGACTGGCTGCCGCTCCTCTACGGGCTCGCCCTCCTGATCCCCGCCGCCAGCCTTGCCGGCGCCGCCGTCGCGCTGCGCGACGTCGCCGAGCTGGCGCAGCGGCCCGGCTTCCTCGAAGGCCTGTTCGAGCGCGCGCATGTTCCGACGCCGGAGCAGGTCGCCCACCTCTATTCAATCGCGGCCGGGCTCGAATATGCGGCGCTCGCCCTCTTGACGGTGGCGATCGCCGCCCGCCCCTTGCGCGATCTCTGGGAGCGGCGCGCCGGCGTGGTGCGTCTCGACTACGGCGACCGTCGCAGCGTGACCCAGACGGCCGGCCTCTCGATCCTGGAGATCAGCCGCGCCGCCGGCATTCCCCACGCCTCGGTCTGCGGCGGTCGCGGCCGCTGCTCGACCTGCCGCGTTCGCATCTCCGGCGACGACCGCCAGCGGCTGCCGCCGGCATCGCCCGAAGAAGCGAAGGTGCTGGCCCGCATCGGCACCCCGCCCAACGTCCGCCTCGCCTGCCAGCTGCGCCCGCCGCCCGGTCACTACCGGGTGGCGCTGCTGCTGCCGGCCACAGCCGGCCCGGTCGAGGCCTATCGCCGCCAGCCCCAGGCCCACGGCGGCGAACGCTACATCGCGGTGCTGTTCGCCGACATCCGCGGCTTCACGACGATCTCGGAAGGCAAGCTGCCCTACGACGTCGTGTTCCTGCTCAACCGCTACTTCCGCGCCACCGGACAGGCCGTCGAGGCGGCCGGCGGGCGTCTCGACAAGTTCATCGGCGACGGCGTGATGGCGATCTTCGGTCTCAACCAGGAACCCCAGGTGGCCTGCCGCCAGGCGCTCGATGCGGCGCGGCGCATGGCCCTTGCCCTTGCCGACCTCAACGAAGCGATGTCCGGCGATCTCGACCTGCCGCTGCGCATCGGCATCGGCATTCACGCCGGCCCGGCCATCGTCGGCGAGATGGGCTATGCGCGCGCCGCCCAGATGACCGCGATCGGCGACACGGTGAACACCGCGAGCCGGCTCGAATCGATGACCAAGGAATTCGCCGTCGAACTCGTCGTGTCGCAGGAGCTGCTCGACCGCGCCGGGATCGATCTCGGCGAGGCGCCCCGCCACGAGGTCGAGATCCGCGGCCGGCAGGGCCGGCTCTCCGTCCGCGCCATCGCCAGGGCCGCCGATCTCACGGCAATGTCATGAGATTTTCGTTGTCCGGCAGGTAGGCCCGTCCAAGATGCCCGGACCTTCAGGAGGCCATCCCATGCGTTCTCTTTTCCTCGCCGCCGCACTGGCAGTCATGACCGTTGGCCCGTCCCTGCCGGTGCAGGCAGCCGGCGGCTCCTCGGAGCCGGCCAAGCCGGTCGATGCCAACTTCACCCGAGCCAAGGCGATGATCGAGGCGCGGGATTACAAGGGCGCCCTGCCGCTGCTGCAGCAGGTCGTAGCCAAGGACCCGAAGAACGCCGACGCCTACAACCTGATGGGCTTCGCCACGCGCAAGTCGGGCGATCCCAACGGCTCGCTGCAATACTACCAGCAGGCGCTGGCGATCGATTCCCGCCACATCGGCGCCTACGAATATCTCGGCGAGGCCTATCTGATGCTGGGCCGCCTGCCGGAGGCCGAGCAGCAGCTCGCGCGACTCGACTCGCTCTGCACCTTCGGCTGCGCCGAGTACCGCCAGCTCAAGGCGGCCATCGCCGACTACAAGGCCGGCAAGCGGCCGACGAACTAACGCGAGGCGATTGTATACCTGACTCAGGAAAGAGCCGTCAGATACGGCGCCAGCTTGCCGCCGCCTGGCGGACGGCCCTGCCGCGCCGGCTCCACCCAGCCCGTGCGCGACATCCGATCAATCAGCTTCACCGCAAAGCTCGGGCTCACATCGTAGCGACGAGCCGCTGCCCGCCGCGATCCGGCATTCGCGATCTCCGCTCGGACCCGTTCCCGAAGGTCCATCGAATAGGGCTTCGCCATGCTGCCTGCCCTCCTCTGTCTCCAGGCCACATCTTGAATCAGGCTTCCGATTCCTTGGGAATTCCCTTCGATTCTAATTCTCGCTCGATGCTCTAGCCCCTACCGGACTATCCACCACTGAGAATTGCGGCATATCAGAGTGACGGATTCCAGATCGGCCAGAGCATAGGGAGCGGCCGTTCCTTCGATTGTCTCCGATCCAAATGGAAGAATGTCTGCGGTGCTGCCTCCGGTGTTGATCTTCTTGAAGCTCACCCGCATACCCTCGACAGTCGCGCCGGCTGGCAGAGCGCCGCGAACGGAGTTGCTGGTACTATCCATCAGATAGGTCGAGCCGAGATAGGGCACGACGGACCAATTCGCGCTCTTGGTTGCAACCCCAACCGAAAATTCACCTGGAAACGGGAATGAAGCGGGAGCGGTCGCAGCTTCGTTCCATGTCGTGAAGATCGGCGCTCGACCGTCGCACTGAATGTCAATGCGCGTGGTGTCGGCCATGACCATCGGAGCTGCCGGCGCGTTGGTCAACCACATCACGTCTCCGTTGGCCGGAGTCTGCAGGAATGTGGCGTTACCCGACGTAATCGTCTTGGCGCCAAGTCCCGATGCCGCCGCAAACGTCACGGTACTGCTGCCGACCGAGCCGCTGGTCGTGACCTGCGTCCCGTTGAACACATTGGGGCTGCCCGTGCCCGTAAGCTGGTCGAGAAGGATGTTCGCCCCGGACGGAAAGATTACGGGCTTCGTGAAATTGAGCGTAACCACGCCGGTGCCGTTATCGTAGCCGCCACCCGAGATGAAATAGACATACCGCGTCGAGGCGACACGTGCTGTGATCGAAATGCCTGGAAACTGTGACGAGGGGCGCAGGTATTCATACGGATAAATCTGGATGTGGGCCTTCTTGGACCCCTGAATTACAGGGTAGTTCCTGATGTTTACTTCGAGTGCCCTCGCAATGCTAACGCCAAGGTTGCAATCTATGATTTCCCCGCCGTCGAGGATGCATCCTTGATTCGGAGACATGACAACACCGATACTGCAGCCAATCACCCGGTTGTTTCGAGAGGTGATGCGGAGGCCGCGCAGCATGAGCCCGTAAGAAGTCGTAGGCTCAGGTCCTCCAAAGATTTCGTTGTCCTCGAAAATCCAGTCGCGCGCATACCCATGCGTGGCACACGGCGCCACAGAAAATCCGCTGAGGTGGTTGTTCTCCATACGAACGTGACAGGACGCCATGAAATACGAGGCGGATAATCCGCCCTGCGTGAAATGCCTGCCGCCCTGTGCATAGTTGTTGAAGATCCGCCAGTCGCTTGCGCCATCGTCCAGAACGACCCAATACGTGAAAGCCCCGCCATTGACGAACGTGCAATAGGAGATCGTGCCATTGATTGCGCCGTTGGCGGAAATCGCGCGAGCCACCCAGTCGAATGTCAGGCCACGGAAGGTCGTATTGTTCAGTCGGGGCGCGCTGACGATCGCCTGCGAATTGGTGGGAGGCGCCGTCCGGTCATAGGTGAACGAGAGATCGCGAAAAACGATGCCCGCCACCTCGGCATTGTAGCGCCGCATACAGGTTGCGCGGGAACTGGGAGTGACCGTATCGCCCGCATAATTAAACTCAGTTGCAGGGCTGATGACCACGCGCTGCGTGCCATCGCCAGCCCATGTGACGGTTCCGCCCGTGACGGTGATGGCACCGAGTCCACTCGTTCCCGTAAAATACAAATCGGTGCTTCCAGGGCCGCTCAAGGTGGTCGCAAACGTGGTCCACGATCCATTGAGAGACGACACCGCGCCCGTTCCGGTGAGATCAGACAGTGTGATGGTCGACCCATTCTGAAAGTTGGTCGGCATCGTGACGCGGATAAACGTGTGGCCAGTCGCGGAATCGTAACTTCCCAGAACAATGGAGAATGTCCCGCCGGTCCCGTTGTCGAGCGCCACGATCTTGGAAGCTTGACCGAGGAACACATTGGAGGAAATGCCCGACAAGCCGCCGTCAGCGAAGTTGAGAATCGGCTGGGTGGTGTCCATCATCTGCACCCACCGCCCGACCGTGAGGCCCGTGGTCGTGCTGATGGGGAAGATGTTCGCGCCAGATTGCACGAATTGCGGGAGGTAATAGGTTGGACTTCCCGCCGCCACGCCGTCCGCCTGTATCTGAGCAACGCCGATGACAAACGGCGAGAAGGTACCGACCTGGCCCGCGATCTTGGGAATGATCACTGATCTTTCGCCATCCCCGAAGAACTGCATGTTGGACGGCGTCTCGTTGCCGAGAACGACACTTCCGGTGATGATGTAGTTGCCTTGCGGGCAATACCAACTCACCCGGTTTGCCACGGCAGCAAGGAACGCAGCACGGAAGAAAGATGTGTTGTCTGTTCCCGTCCATGCCCCGGTTGAGGGGGTTAGTACGGCATCGCGCATCGCGCCAGCCCACAGTACGTTGACAAAGTCATCGTACAGCCGCTTGTAACGACCGGATATCCCAGTCGTTGGCTGGACGACCAGAATGTCATCGGGTGGCGTGGTGTCTCCGGTCACCCAATACCAGCTTCCACCGCCGCCATCTCCGGGCGCGTAATACCCTCCCGTCTCGACGAACGGGGGGCGCGTGAGAAGTGCCTTCAGGGCAGCAAGGCTCTGAAGATAGGCGCCGACATTGCGTCCGGCCGCATTGGCCTGACCAATGACAATCGACTCGCAGCCATCCATAGCGGCCCTCACGCATACCAGATCGTTCCACCGGTCTGGACCGCAGCGCCCAGACTGATGATGAAGTCCTCGCCCGGATCGGCGCCGTAATAGGCCTGATTCGAGAAGCTGGCGCCCAGATAGGTAATCGGCATCGGTCCCGACAAGATGCGCGATCCCGCCTTGAACTGGACCGTCACCAGATCGGCGCTCGCCAGCAGGATGCGCCGGATGAGAAACCCTGCTGGCGTCCCTGGAATAACGATGGAATCACCGGACGACGCAAGACTGACGGGCATGAGGTTGAGGCCGGAGCCGATAGATGTCGACATTCTTTTCCCTCCATCCTCGCCCTCAGCGCGGCGTTATCTTCTTCATTTCCCGCAGCCGGGTTCGGTCCCTCGGCAAGCCCGGATGATCGGAACGACCCCGAACGGATAGGTCCAAGTGTAGACTCCTGACGCATTAGTTGTCACGCAGACAACCTGGGGATCGGTCCCGAGGGTGGCACTGATCGCGGCCCAGTTTGTGACCGAAATACTCCGCTGACCACCACCGTTGTCAACGACGGTCGTGCCAACACCATTAGTCAGCTAAGCGATCTCGCCACTGAGGCCGGTCGCGTCGGTAACCATGTAAGGCTCGGTGTCACGTCATTTATCGCGAGGATGACGGAAGAGACATGGTCGGCATCGAGAAGATCACGGGCGTCTTTGACCGCGCGACGGTCGAGATGGATTACCGGAACGCACTTCTTCATGCGTACTGGATCGTGGACTCACAAGGGAAGCCGCACAGGGTTCGCTTCTCGGTCCGGGGGCAAGGTTGAGAGAAATCGCCAACAAGTTGAGGTTGCAGAAACTCGCGAGCACATTCGCGCAATTCTCGGACTTCTGATCGAGTTGAGAGAGCTGCGAGAAGGTCTCCGACCGGATCCACAGAAGCGTCCGGGCGCAAGCCCCCCAAGCATAAATTCCGACCTGTCGCGCTTGCCCATGCTCTCCGTACTTCAATGATGCTTCAAGTAAACGATCGCCAACGCGACCCCTTCGGAGCGAAATTGGGGACGGCGGAAGGCCTCGATGGGCTTTTCCGCCGGCCGCTTCGCCCGCTATGCTGCGGCGTAATAAACGCCCGTTCACGCCGCCGCACCGGAGGGCTCCCGCGATGAGCACCGTCACCCCCGTTCCTCTCGTTTTCGGCGATTACGCCCTCGAGGACCGCTACCGGCTCGGCAAGGGCCGCGTCTACATGACCGGCATCCAGGCGCTGGTGCGCCTGCCGATGATGCAGCGCCAGCGCGACCTCGCGGCCGGCCTCAATACCGGCGGGTTCATCTCCGGCTATCGCGGCTCGCCGCTCGGCATGTACGACAACGCGCTGTGGGGCGCGAAGCGGTACCTGAAAGAGAACAACATCCACTTCCAGCCCGGCCTCAACGAGGATCTCGCGGCGACGGCGGTGTGGGGCAGCCAGCAGACCAACCTGTTCCCGGGCGCCAAGGTCGATGGCGTCTTCTCGATCTGGTACGGCAAGGGCCCCGGCGTCGACCGCTCAATGGACGTGCTGAAGCACGGCAATGCGGCCGGCACCTCGCCGCATGGCGGCGTGATCGCGCTGGCCGGCGACGACCATGGCTGCCAGTCCTCGACCCTGCCGCACCAGAGCGAGCAGGTCTTCGCGGCAGCGATGATCCCGGTCGTCAACCCCGCGACCGTCCAGGAATATCTCGACTACGGCATCCTGGGCTTTGCCCTGTCGCGCTACTCGGGCTGCTGGGTCGGCTTCAAGGCGATCTCCGAAACGGTCGAGAGCGGCGCCTCGGTCTGGGTCGATCCCGAGCGCATCCAGATCGTGATGCCGACCGACTTCCAGCTGCCGCCGGGCGGGCTGGGCATCCGCAATCCCGATCCGCCGCTCGAGGCCGAGAAGCGCCTGCACGGACCGAAGATGGCGGCGGTCGCCGCCTTCGTGCGCGCCAACGGCTTCGACCGCACGGTGATCGAACCGACCGAGACCGGCACCCGCGCCCGCATCGGCATCATGACGACCGGCAAGGCCTATCTCGACACGCGCCAGGCGCTGGAGGATCTCGGCATCGACGACGCCCGGGCCCGGGCGCTCGGCATCCGCCTCTACAAGGTGGGCGTGACCTGGCCGCTGGAGGCCGAAGGCGCGCGCCGCTTCGCCGAAGGCCTGCAGGAAGTCATCGTCGTCGAGGAGAAGCGCTCGAACCTCGAGGACCAGCTCCTGCGCATCCTCTATCACCTGCCGGCCGACCGCCGCCCGGTGGTGATCGGCAAGGCCGACGAGAGCGGCCGCATCATCCTGCCGAGCGAGGGCGAACTCACGCCGACCGGCGTCGCCATGGTGATCGCCGGCCGCCTGATGAAGCACGAGGGCGAATCGCCCGAGCTGCGCCAGCGCCTCGCCCGCCTGGAAGGCAAGGAGAAGCTGCTGTCGGCGCCGCCGCCCAAGGTCGCGCGCACGCCGTTCTTCTGCTCGGGCTGCCCGCACAACACCTCGACCAAGGTGCCCGAGGGCAGCCGCGCCATGGCCGGCATCGGCTGCCACGGCATGGCGATCTGGATGCCCGAGCGACGCACCTCGCTGATCTCCCACATGGGCGGCGAGGGCGTGGGCTGGGTCGGCCAGGCGCCGTTCCATTCCGACAACCACATCTTCCAGAACCTGGGCGACGGCACCTATTACCATTCGGGCCTGATGGCGATCCGCCAGTCGGCCGCCGCCGGCGTCAACATCACCTACAAGATCCTGTTCAACGACGCGGTCGCGATGACCGGCGGCCAACCGCACGACGGTCCGCTCACGGTTCCGGAGATCACGCGGCAGGTCGAGGCCGAGGGCGCCAAGAAGGTGATCGTCGTCACCGACGAGCCGGACAAGTACCCGATGAACGCCGGCTTCGCGCACGGCGTTACGATCCGCCATCGCGACGAACTCGACGCCGTGCAGCGCGAGCTGCGCGAAATTCCCGGCCTCACCGTGCTCGTCTACGACCAGACCTGCGCCGCCGAGAAGCGCCGCCGCCGCAAGCGCGGCACCTTCCCCGATCCCGACAGGCGCGTCTTCATCAACGACGCGGTCTGCGAGGGCTGCGGCGACTGCTCGGAGAAGAGCAACTGCGTGTCGGTGAAGCCGCTCGAGACCGAGCTCGGCCGCAAGCGCCAGATCGACCAGAGCAATTGCAACAAGGACTTCTCCTGCGTGAACGGCTTCTGCCCGAGCTTCGTGTCGGTGCGGGGCGGCGTTCCCGCCAAGGCCCGCCGCCGCAAGCTCGAGGTCGTGGCGGACGATCCCTTCGCCTCGCTGCCGATGCCGACCCTGCGGCCGCTGAGCGAAGCCTACGGCATCCTGGTGACCGGCATCGGCGGCACCGGCGTCATCACCGTCGGCGCGCTGATCGGCATGGCCGCCCACCTCGAAGGCAAGGGCTGCACGGTGCTCGACTTCACCGGCCTCGCCCAGAAGAACGGCGCGGTGATGAGCCATGTGCGGCTGGCGCCCAAGCCCGAGGATCTCCATGCCGTGCGTATCGCCGCCGGCGGCGCCAACCTGGTGTTGGGTTGCGACATGGTCGTGGCCGCCTCGCCGGCCGCGCTGTCGCGCATCGAACAGGGCGTGACCAGGGCCGTGATCAACGGCTACGTCCAGCCGGTCGCCGCCTTCGTCATGAACGGCGACATGGACCTCGGCGCCGAATCCATGATGAAGGCGATCCGCGATGCCGCCGGCGACGAGGCCACCTCGTTCATCGACGGCACCGGCCTCGCCACCGCCATCCTGGGCGATTCGATCGCGACCAATCTCTTCATGCTGGGCCATGCCTGGCAGAAGGGCCTGGTGCCGCTGTCGTTCGAGGCGCTGATGCGCGCCATCGAGCTGAACGGCGTCGCCGTCGAGAGCAGCAAGCGCACCTTCGACTGGGGCCGCCTTGCCGCGCACAATCTCGCCGCCGTCCAGGCCGCGGCCAAGCCCGCGATGAGGGTCGAGAAGCCGGTCGCGCGCACGCTCGCGGAGATCGTCTCCCGGCGCGTCGAGCTGCTCACGGCCTACCAGGACAAGGCCTATGCCGAGCGCTATCGCGCGCTGGTCGACCGAGTCGCCAGGGCCGAGAAGGACAAGGCGCCCGGCCGCCGCGGCCTCGCCGAAGCGGTCGCCAAGTCGCTCTACAAGCTGATGGCCTACAAGGACGAGTACGAAGTCGCCCGCCTCTACAGCGACGGCGAATTCCAGAAGAAGCTGCGTCAGCAGTTCGAGGGCGACTACAAGGTCACCTTCCACCTCGCCCCGCCGCTGTTCGCCGACCGCGATCCGGTGACGGGCGAGCTGAAGAAGAGCGAATTCGGTTCGTGGATGATGCCGGCCTTCCGTCTGCTCGCCTCGCTGAAGCGGCTGCGCGGCGGCCGGTTCGACATCTTCGGCTACAGCGAGGAGCGCCGCATGGAGCGCCGCCTGATCGGCGAGTACGAAACCACCGTCGAGACGCTGCTGGCCACGCTCGGCCAGGACAACCACGCCGTCGCGGTGCAGATCGCATCCGTGCCGGAAACGATGCGCGGCTTCGGCCATGTGAAGGAGAAGAACGTGAAGGCCGCGAAGGAGCGCGAAGCGTCGCTCCTCGCCGCCTACAAGAGCCCGGCCGCCCAGTCGATCGCGGCCGAGTAAGGCGCGGTCGACGCGAAGACGGGACGCCCGTTTTCCCTATTGGGGTTGGGGAAGGAACGCGGGCGTCCCGGTTACGCACCGTCGTCCGCGAAGGGAGGCAGGCGGCCGACGCATCTGCCGCTATAGGCCCGTTCGCCTGGGGAAGTTAAGCACAATCCTGACGCGAGAACGCACATCTGATGCACCGCAATGCATGCATGTTGCCTGCCGTCAGAACGCGGTTACAAAACAGTCCGTCGTCTCGACCGAAGCGCCGAAGGCGCGTAGCGGAGAGACCTTCTCACTCCGCATAGTCGGCTTATCGTCGAGAGAAGGTTTCTCCGCTACGCCTCGCTGCGCGAGGCTTCGGTCGAGACGACGGATTCCGCCCAGGCTGACGAGGAGTCCGAATTCATCAAGCTCCAATCGAGTCAGGCGCGACCGGACTGGGGGGAGAAGGAGGCGAGGTCGAACTTGCCTCCGGGCAGGCCGCGGCCCAGCCGGTCGAGCGCGCGCTGCCACTTGGCGGCGAAATCGGCGTCGAACACCAGCTCCGCGTCGGCATCGACCACCAGCCAGGCATTGTCCTGCATCTCGCGGTCGAGCTGGCCCGGCGCCCAGCCGGAATGGCCGAGCGCCAGCCAGGCATTCTTGGGCCCGGTGCCCCCCGCCATGTCCTTCAGGATTTCGAGCGAGGCGGTGAGCGCCATGCCGCCGTCGATCAGCAGGGTCTCGTCGCGCTTGTAGTCGGCCGAGTGCAGCACCAGCCCGCGCGAGGTCTCGACCGGGCCGCCGAACAGCACCGGCAGGTCCGCGGTCGTCTTGGGCACCTCGATGCCGAGCTGCTTGTAGACCTGGCCGAGCGGCAGGTCGTCGACCTTGTTGTTCACGATGATTCCAAGCGCGCCGTCGTCATCGTGCTTGCAGATGAACACGACGCTCTTCTGGAAGCGCTCGTCCGGCATGGACGGCGCGGCGACCAGGAAGCGGCCGACCAACGTGGCGGCAGGAGAGCTGGACCCGGGCATGGCGTACTTTCTCCCATATCCATGGGGATTGTCCGGTCAAAGATCAAGGACCGGGGCCCGCCGCATTTCCGACAACGGGCCTTGCATGGACAAAAACCCAACCCCGGCCTAGGGTCCGCCGGTTCGTAAAGGCCGCGGTTGGGCGGCGTATTTGAGGAGCTAATAATGGCGAAAGTCGGAGACAAAGTCCCCAGCGCCACGCTGCGCACGATGGGACCGGAAGGCCCCAAGGCCGTCACGACGGAAGAACTCTTCGCGCCGGGCAAGAAGGTCGTTGCCTTCGCGCTGCCGGGTGCCTTCACCCCCACTTGTTCAGCCAAGCACGTGCCCGGGTTCGTGGCCGAAGCAGCTGCTCTCAAGGCGAAGGGCATCGACACGATCGCCTGCATTTCCGTGAACGACGCGTTCGTGATGGGCGCCTGGGGCAAGGACCAGAAGGCTGGCGACTCGGTGATGATGCTGGGCGACGGCAACGGCGAGTTCACCCAGGCGATGGGCCTGACGATGGACGGCTCGAAGTTCGGCCTCGGCACGCGCAGCCAGCGCTACGCCATGGTGGTCGAGGACGGCACCATCAAGCACCTCTTCGTCGAGAAGCCGGGCGCCTTCGAGGTGTCCTCGGCCGAGTACGTGCTCAAGAATCTCTAGCGCCGCGCATTCCGGACGGCCAAGATCGACGGCGGGGCGCAGGCTCCGCCGTTTTCTTTTGGGGGCTCATGAACCCGACAGACCCGCACCTCTTCGACGGCCTGTTCCAGGTCAACGGCGCCACGCGCCTCTACGGCACGATCGGCGATCCCATCCGCCAGCTGCGCATGACAGGCGTGATGTCCCAGGTATTCGCCGCCACGGGCGTCAACGCCGTCTGGCTTCCCTTCGAGGGCGGGTCCGATCTGCTGCCGCTGATGCTCGACGCGCTGGCCAGGATGCGCAACCTCGGCGGCTTCACCGTCACCATCCCGCACAAGACGACGATGCTCGACCTGGTGGGCCGCGCCACGCCCCGCGCGATGGCGGCCGGCAGCGTCAATCTGGTGCGCCGCGACCCCGACGGGGTGGTGGTCGGCGACAACGTCGACGGCCTCGGCTTCGTGCGAGGGCTCGAGGCGCAGGGCCATCGCGTGAAGGGCGCCAGCGTCTGGCTGGTCGGCCTCGGCGGCGCCGGCGGTGCCATCGCGGCCGCATTGTGCGAAGCCGGCGTCGGCCGCCTGCTGGTCACCGAACTCCAGGAAGCGCGTGCCGGCAGGGCGATCGACCGGTTGCTGAACCACTATCCCGACGTGCCGGTCGCGGAAGTCGGGATGCCTCCGAAGGGCATCCACATCGCGATCAACGCGACGGCGCTCGGCCTGCGCGCCGGCGACCCGCAGGCCTTCGACCCGATGACACTCGACCCCGACGTGGTCGTGGCCGATGTGATCATGAGCCCGATCGAAACGGCGTTGCTGACGCGGGCCCGCACCCATGGCCGCCGCATTCACCACGGCCGGCACATGCTCGACCACCAGGTGCCGCTCTACCTCGACTGGTTCGGCATCGACACCAAGGGCATCGACATCATCCGGCTGGTGCGCTCGATCGGCTGAGGTCTCGGCCCCATACCCACAACTGTCGCGCGAAGTCTCTCCGAGGGGGACATGCGTGCGAGACTCCGCCGACTCATGGCCCTACAGTGAACGCTCCGCCTGCGCGCGGCAGCCTCAAAAGGGGCATGATGGCTCATACGATCAGGTTCAACAGAGACCTCGGCGTGATCGTGCTGCGCGCCAAGCAGAGCATGGATGTCGACGAGCTCGAACAGTCGTTCGAAGAACTCGTCAATCTCCCTGGCTTCGAGGCGGGACTGAGCCTCATCTTCGACTTCAGGGGAAGCACGACGCCTCTCACGTCCGCTGACCTGCGGCGGCTTGCCATCTACGCGGAACGGACCGATGCGCAATGGGGCAATACCAAATGGTCGTTCCTCGCCTCGTCCGACGTGACCTTCGGGTTGAGCCGCATGTTCATGGCGCTCACGGCCAGGCACCAGGTCGAAACTCACGTCTTTCGCACGCTCCTCGAGGCCAACGACTGGCTGGGCCTCGGCATGGATATCGACGAGATCCTGGCGCGAACGCCCGACTGATCGCAGGCGTGCGGACGGGCCTCAGACCGTGGCTGAATCGAGGGCGTCGCGGACGTGCCTGGCGAGGTCCTGCTTGCGGAACGGCTTGGTCAGCAGGGTGGATTCCACGGCGCCTTCGGAATAGCCGGACATGAAGGCAACGGCGGTTCCGGGCCAGCGGCGCACCACCTCCTCGGCCAGCGCCTTGCCGTCCAATGTGCCGGGCATCACGACGTCCGTGAGCAAAAGCGCATAGGGAGTCTCGACGGCTTCGCAGGCGGCCAGGCCGGCCGCGCCATCGGCCGCCTCCGCCACGTCGTATCCCAGGCTCCTGAGTTGTTGGGCGACCTGACTGCGGACCTCCGGCTCATCCTCGACCACCAGAATCCGCTCGCTTCCTCTCGGCATCGCGACACTGGGGTGAGCCACTGCCGCTTCCACCTTCTGATTGCTGCGCGGGAGGTAGAGATAGACGGTAGTACCCTGCCCAACCTCGCTCTCGATCCTGATGGCACCGCCGGACTGCTTGATGAAGCCATAGACCATGCTGAGACCGAGGCCGCTTCCCTTGCCGACGTCCTTGGTGGTGAAGAACGGCTCGAACACCTTGGCCAGTACATCGGGCGGCATGCCGCTGCCGGTGTCCGTGACGCTCAGCCTCACATAGTCGCCGGCTTCAATGTCGGCGCTTTCCGGCGCACTCCCGGCTTCGTAGCCGACGTTCCTGGACCGGATAACCAGCCTGCCGCCGGCAGGCGTTGCATCGCGCGCGTTGACGCAGAGATTGATCAGGGCGGTCTCGAGCTGGGCACGGTCGATATTGACCGTCCACAGATCGACGGCGAGGTCGACGACGAGTTCGATTTGGCTACCCAGCGTGCGGCGCAGCAGCTTGCCCGTCATGGCGACCAGGTCGTTGAGATCGGTCGCCTTGGGATTGAGGGCCTGTTTGCGGGAGAACGCCAGCAACTGGCTCGTCAATTCGGAGGCCCTGAGTACCGCCTTGGCGATTTGCTCCAGACGCGCCTTCACCCGGGGATCCAGGCCCTCTTCCTCCTGGACCTCGTCGGCATTGGCGAGGATCACCGTCAGGAGATTGTTGAAGTCGTGGGCGACACCACCGGTAAGCTGGCCGACGACCTCCATCTTCTGCGCCTGGCGAAGTTGCTCTTCCGCGGCCTCACGCGCCTGCTCCATCCGGAGGCGCTCGCCCACGTCGGTGACGATCGTCAGAATGGCGGCTCTGTGCTGGTACTCGATCAGGCGCACCGCCATCTCGACAGACATGAGGCTTCCGTTTCGCCGAAGATGCCGGCGCCCCTTAAACATGGTCGTGACGTCTGCCGAAAAATCCTGGCGCTGGCGGACTATCGCCGGCCAGTCCTCGGGGACATAGAAATCCTTGGCCGTCAGGCCGAGCAATTCATCCCTCGACGCGCCGTAGAGCTTCACGGCTGCATCGTTCGCCGCCAGCACCTGAAACGTCTCGCGGTCGGTAACCAGGGCGGCGTAGGGGGCGGCGTCGAATAGAGTACGGTAACGCTCCTGCGATTCGCGCAGCTCTTCTTCGGCAACCTGGCGCTCCTGCTCCGCCCTGATCTGTGCGGTAACGTTCTGCGTCATGACCAGGGTTGCGGGGACCTTGCCAAACTGGATCGGGCGCGACCTCAGCTCCACATCCATGATCGTGCCGTTCTTCCGGCGGTGTCGCTGTCCCGTGATGATGCGGCCGGGGTTCGAGCCGCCAGTCTCGCGGACGACGCCCTGTTCGAGGACATTGCCCGGGGCGTAAAAATCGCCAGCGGACATATGTAACGCTTCCTCCCTCGACCACCCGTATTCCTCCAGCGCCGCATCGTTCACCGCGAGCAAGCGGCGCGAAGCGCGATCCAGAACGACCATTGGATAGGAGTTCGCGTCGAACAACATGAGGTAACGATCTTCCTCGGCACGTCGCGCATTCCATTCGGCGACGAGCCACATTCCCAGGGCGCACAGCGTTCCCAATGAGAGAGCCCATCCCGCGCTGGCGAGGTAGGCGATGTGCCGCCACGGCTTGAGCGCTTGGTCCGCTGTCTGCGTCACCGTAATGACGAAAGCAGGAAAGGCGGAAAGGCGTCGGAATGCGACCAGTCGACGTTCGCCATCGACGGCACTCACGACCTCGAACCTCCCCTGAAGGGCTCCCGTGTTCAACCTCGACATCAGTCCGGGACTGAACGTTGCCGCGCCCATGGCCTGCTCGGCGAAAGGGCTGCGCATGAACATAATGCCCTCGATATTCCAAAGTGCCGTGGCCTGCCCCGGGATCGTTTCCTCCACCGTCCAGACCCGATCGAAGAAGAGCGGGTTCACAGAAGCAACGATGACACCAGCGTATTCTCCGGTGGACAGGCGCACGCTGCGTGTGGCGGGAAGCAGCCACTCGCCGGTCGATCGGGAGCGGATTGGCTTCCCGATAGCGAACTGCTTTTCGGAGAAGCTTCGGCTGTCGGCGAAATAGGCCCGATCCGAGAGGTCGAGGCCAACGGAGCCTTTCTCGCTGCTGAAGAGAACACGGCCCTGGCTGTCGAGCACCGTCATAGCCCTCAGGAACGGTCGGCTCTCGACCAGACGCCGCAGCTCTGCACTCAGAGAATTCGCATCGATGAGGCCCACGCGCATCGCGGCAAGGAGCTGCGCTTCGACAACTTCCAACGTCTGTTCGACGTTCTGGAATGTCCGCGTCGTCTGTTCGTCGCTGAGTCGGGCGAACGCCTCAAGCGTATTCTGACTGGCGTCGACTGCGTCCGAACGCAGCTGTAGCAGGATGAGGGCTGCCACGGCAGCCGTCATGACGGCATAGGTTGCCAGCATCAGGATGATGCGCGTCCGGAATGAAAGCCTCCGGCCGACTGTGGAGAGGGCCTGTCGAATGCTTGTGGCCAATGTATTGCCTTTAGGCGGTCAGGTTGGCCGGAGCGATAAACGGACGGTAGGCCAGACTAGTTGGCGAGCGCGTCGCTTACGCTCTGGGCAAGCTGGTGCTTCCGAAAAGGTTTCGCGAGGACACGGGCGTCGGCATCGAGCGTGCCGTCCCGTATCAGCGCAACTTCGAAGTAACCGGACGTGAACAATACCTTCAGCCCGGGGCGAAGACGACGAGCTTCCACGGCGAGCTGGCTGCCGTTCATGCCCCCCGGCATCACCACATCCGTCAACAGCAGGTCGACTTCGGCGCCGCCGGATAGCAAATCCAGCGCCGCGGTGGCGTCCGCGGCGGCGATCACCTTGTAGCCAAGACTGGAGAGCTGAACGCCGACCGCTTCCAGGATCTCCGCATTGTCGTCGACCACCAGAATTTTCTTCGGCCCCGGCAGGGGGATCACCTTGCCCGAACTCCCGGCAGCCAGCGCCGGCGCGGGCCGCGCGAGGCTGGCGGCTTCCCGGATCAGAAGGCCGTAGCCGAACAGCGTCTCAGCGGCCTGAAGCGCGATCAACACGATTCGGGCTTCAAGCTCCGCACCGTTCCGGCAGACCAGGCGGCCACCCTCTTCGTGTCGACCGTGAGTCACGGCCTGCTCCCGTGACATCGCGTGCTTTGCCGCAGCATCCTCGTCTACATGGATTGATGAGATGTTCCGGCCGATGATTTCGTCCGCAGCGTAGCCCAGGATCCTGCTCGCCCCGACGTTCCAGCTCAGAATCCTTCCGTCGATGTCGAGGAGACACATCGCGCAATCAGGCAAACTGTCCACGAAGAGTTCGAATAATCCACCGCGATCGATGTCGTTCATGGCGGTAACGACCCTCCAAGGGAGATTGTTTCACCTTGACCCTAACGGAAGACGTCCGCAATGGGGGCCGAGGGAAGGCCGGCCATCGGGCGATGGGACTACAGCGTGACGCCGCCGTTCACGTGCACCGTCTGGCCGGTGATGTAGCTCGCCGCCGGCGAACAGAGGAAGGCGATCAGGGCCGCCACTTCCGCGGGCTTGCCGTAACGGCCCATCGGGATCGACTGGGTCACCTTCTCCATGCCGGCGCGTGGCACGGCGGCATGGGCCTCGGGGTCCTTCTCGATGAAGCCCGGGGCGACGCAGTTCACCGTGGCGCCCGAACCGGCGATGTCGACGGCGAAGGCCTTGGCGAAGGCCTCGACGCCGGCCTTGGCCGCGGCCGAGGCCGGAAAGGTCATGAGGCCGCGCGCGAAGGCATGGGCCACGAAGGACGAGACGCCGACCAGCCGCCCCGCCGGCCCGGCCTTGACCAGCCACGGCTTGGCCGCCGTCGCCAGTTCGAAGAAGGCCGCCGTCATGGCGTTCTGGCTGGCGTCCCAGGCCGCGCGGTCGAGCTCGCCGACCTGCGTGCGATTGGCAAAGCCCGCGTTGCTCACGATCACGTCGAGATGGCCGAACGCCTTTACCGTGTCGTCGACCAGCCGCGCCGCGGTGCCGGACTCCGCGAGATCGCCTTCTAGGATCAGCGTTTGCGCGCCGGCGCCGGCGGCGAAGCCGGCGACCCGTTCGAGGCCGGTTCGGTTGCGGCGCGCATGCAGGGCGAGCGCCGTGTCGGGCGCGGCCAGCGCGCGGGCGGTTGCGGCGCCGATGCCCGAGGAGGCACCGGTGATGAGGATCACGCGGGACGGAGAAGCCATGGCGACAGGAGTAGAATCCCGCACGCCTAGCGGCAAGTCTCGCGCACGACCGGCGCCAGCAGCGCCGCGAAGCGGCGTGCGCCCGCGGCGGAGAAGTGTCCCTCGTCGACGAAGTCGGCCGGGCCGAACGCATCGACCGGCAGCGCCACATAGGGATCGCCCATCGTCCGCGCCGTGCGCTCCAGAGCCGCGTTGGACTGCTGCAGCAGGGGCCAGAGGTCGCGGTCGCGCACGCGCGGCAGCCAGCCGTAGAGCCCGTCGCCCTTCAGGCGATCGCGATTGACGATCTGCCCGACCCAGATCGTCGGCGTGCCGCGGGCGCGATTGATGGCAGAGATCGACCGGACATTGCGCTCGAAGATCGCCGCCGCGGCCGGATCGGGCCCGCTCGCGGGCGGCAGGGCATAGGGGTCCTTGGCATAGCGCACCGTGTCGATCTCGGCCGCGACGAGACGGGCCAGCACCGTGAGCAGCGGCGAGATCGTGACGTTGGAGCCGCCGATGCGCCGCACCTTCAGGGAATCGACCTGACTCGGCATGTGGAAGTCGGCATAGCCGGCGTCGAGGTCGGGGATGTGGGCGTTGCGCAGGTCGTTCCACCCCACGAAGTAGACGGCGCAGCGCGGCGCCTTGCCGAACTTCTCAGGGTAGAAAGCCGTCTGCAGCACGTGCTCGGCCGTGGTGTAGCCCGGCACGCCATGATTGACGACCACCAGCCCGTCGCCGCGCAGCGCCTCGTCCAGCCGGTCGGGCCAGGTATCGCCCTCGCCATTGCCGATGTCGTAGGTCGCCGATCCGCCGAAGGTCGCCACCACGCCGCCCGTGGCCAGGCGCGCGGGATCGGGATCGCGACCGCGCGTGCCCTCGGACGAATGCCGGATGGCGAGCCCCGTCGCACTGGTGAAGGCGAGGCCGGGCGCCGGCACGGCCTGCAGCAGCGGATGCCACTGGAAGCGCGCCGGCTCGGCGCTGACCGGCGGCAGCAGCGAGGGCGCGCCGGGCGGCGCCAGGGCCCACGATCCCAGGCCCCAGGCGAACTCGAGACAGGCCAGCACCAGCAGCGTCCCCGAAAGACGCGGCCAGCGCGCCGCCAGCAGCGCGACCGCGAGCAGCGCCGCGAGGTAGAGGAAATAGTCGGTCCGCGGCCCCGCGAGCTTCAGCTCGTCGATCCGGAAGAGCCAGGTCGCGGCGCCCGCGACGGCGAGGAGGCCCAGGAGGCCGGCGACGCGAAGAAAATTGGACACGCGCCGCAAGTCTAGGCCGGCGCCCGCCGTTTGGACAGGCTGGAGCCTTGTGGGAGGCCGCACGATCCGGCCGTCGCCGGCGGATGGTCTTCAACTGAAAAAGGCCTTGCATACGCGCGGCGAGCAACATTGTTGCGCCACGAGACAGGATCGAGGGGGTGCGACATTCACTTCATTTGTTTCGTTTATTTCGTTTGTTTCGTTTATTCGCCAGGACTCCGACTGCTTCAACGGCCTGTCGAGCCGAGATCAGCCGCCTTTGTACGTGCCTATCGACGGATCGAGGAACTGGTTGTTCGCCGCCCGGATCCGTGCGGCGGCCGCGCGAGAGACCGCATGCATCAGCGCGCAGGAGAAGACGACGGCGCCGCCCACGGGCGGCTTGAAGCCGCTCGGGCCCTATTCGGGGTCGCTCACCTCGCCGCCGGGCTTCGGCGCCGGCTTCAAAATCCCAACGCCCGGAGAGACAGGGCGCGTCCGGACGGCGTCCGACCTACAGCCAATAGGTGCGCCTCCCCATCTCCCGCTCCACTTCCCAACCGGCCGACCGCCTCGACGGCAGCGGTCGGCGACTGCGCCCTAGACAAAGAGGAAGTCGTTGGCGGTGAGGCCCAAGTTAATGCCGGTCAGGACGATCTGCATCTGCGCTGCGCCCGCCGCTTCGCTGGCGCCGCTCGTGTTGACGTAGACCAGCGTATTCCCGCCGCTTTCGGTCCAGGCGATGCTGTGGGCGTCGATGTTGCCGCCGCCCGTCGCTCCCTGCACAAAATCGATTCCGCCGATGCTGGCGAAATCGATGTGATCGGCACCGTGCGTGAAATCGGCGATCGTATCGAACGAGATCGTGGTCGAGTCCGCCACGGCGGCAAACACGAAGGTATCGTTGCCCCCGCCGCCGTTCAGCGCATCGTTGCCGGCACGGCCTTCCAGCGTATCGTTGCCCGAGCCTGCCGCAATGACGTCGGCCCCGGACGAGCCGGTGATCGTGAAGCTCTCGGTCTGGTTCGACAGATCCAGCGTTACCGTCTGGGTGAGAAGCACCTGCTCGATGTTGACGATCTGGGCATTGCCGGTGCTGGTGAAATCCGCGCCCACCTGCAGCGTGTCGGTGTCGCCACCGCCGTCGAGCAGCGTGTCGTTCTGGGTGCCGCCGATCGTGTCGTTGCCCGCGGCGGCGCCGATCGAATCCGCGCCCGAGCCGCCGATGATGATGTCGGCGGCCGACGAGCCGGTGACGGTGAAGCCCTCGCTCTGGTTGGCCAGGTTCACGGTCTCCGTCGAGGCGGTCATCGCCACTTGCTCGATGTCGACGAGCTGGGCGTCGCTGCTGCTGGTAAAGGCCGCGAAGATCAGCTGCAGAGTGTCGGTGCCCTCGCCGCCGTCGAGCAGCGCGTCGTTCGATTCTCCTGTGATCGAGTCGTTGCCGGCGCCGGCGCGGATCGTGTCCGCAGACGCACCGCCGGTGATGTTGTCGGCGCCCGACGAGCCGGTGATCGTGAAGGCTTCGAATTGGCTGGCAAGGCTGAGCGTGGTCGCCGCCGTCATAGCCACCCGCTCGATGCCGATGATCCGGCTATTGATGACGTTGATGAAGGCCGCTCCGATCTGCAGCGTATCGGTACCGCCGCCGCCACTCAGCAGCAGGTCGTTCTGAGCACCCAGGATCGTGTCGTCGCCCGCGCCGCCGGTGATGCTGTCGACGCCCGAGGAGCCGGTGATGGTGAAGCCTTCGGTCTGGTTGGCGAGGTTCAGCACCGCCGCACCGGTGAGGACCACGTTCTCGATATTGACGACATGCCCGTTGCCGGTGCTGGTGAAGGCTGCACCGATCCGCAGCGTGTCGGTGGCGGCGCCACCGTCCAGCAGCGTGTCGTCGACCGTGCCCACGATGATGTCGTTGCCCGCGCCGCCGGTGATGCTGTCGATGCCGGCCGAGCCGGTGATCGTGAAGCTCTCGGTCTGGTTGGAGAGGTCGAGCGTCGCCGCCGTGGTGAGAAGCACCTGTTCGATATTGGCGAGCTGGGCATCGCCCGTGCTGGTGAAGTTCGCCGCCAGCTGCAGCAGGTCGGCACTGCCGGCGCCACCGTCGAGCAGCGAGTCTCCGACCGCACCGACGATCGTGTCGTTGCCGGCGCCGCCGGTGATGCTGTCGTTCCCGGAAGAGCCGGTGATGGTGAAGCCCTCGGTCTGGTTCGACAGGTCGAGCGTCAGCGCTGACGTGAGAAGCACGTTCTCGAGATTGGCGACGTGGGCATCGCTCGTGCTGGCGAAGGCTGCGCCAAGCCAAACGGTGTCGGTACCTCCGCCGCCGTCGAGCAGCGTGTCGTTCGCGGCGCCCACGATCCTGTCGTTGCCCGCCCCAGCCCGGATGCTGTCGGCACCGGACGAGCCGGTGATGATGAAGTCTTCGGTCTGGTTCGAGAGGTCCAGAGCTACCGCCTGTGTGAGAAGCACGCTCTCGATATTGGCAACCTGGGCATCGCCCGTGCTGGTGAACGCTTCGCCGATCTGCAGCGTGTTCGTACCAGCGCTGCCATCGAGCAGCGTGTCGTTCGCCGCGCCCACGATCGTGTCGTTGCCCGCCCCACCCGTGATGCTGTCGACACCGGACGAACCGGCAATCGTAAAGCCTTCGGTCTGATTGGACAGATCAAGCGCCACCGCCTGGGTGAGAAGCACGTTCTCGATATTGGCAACCTGGGCATTGCCCGCGCTGGTGAAGGCGGCGCCCAGCCAAAGCGTGTCGGTACCGTCGCCACCGTCCAGCAGCGTGTCGTCGGCCGCGCCCAAAATCGTGTCGTTGCCCGCCGCCCCCTTGATGCGGTCGATCCCGGACGAGCCGGTGATGGTGAAGCCTTCGGTCTCGTTGGACAGGTCCAGCGCCGCCGCTGCCGTCAGCGTCACTTTCTCGATCTCGATGAGGTGATAGTCGTAAAAGCTGGTGAAGTTCGCGCCCAGAAGCAGCGTATCGGTACCGCCATTGCCGTGGAGCAGCGAGTCGTTCTCCGCGCCCGTGATCGTGTCGTCACCCGAGCCGCCCCCGATGACGTCGGTCCCGGACGAGCCGATGATGTTGAATCCCTCGCTCTGGAGCCTCAGATCGAGGTAGATCCCCGACGCCTCGGCGACAATCACGGTTTCGATGTTGACGAACAGATCGTCGCGACCTCTGAAGAAGTTCGCGCCCACGCGCACCGTATCGCTACCTTCGCCTCCGTCGAGCAGCGTGTCGTTCTCCGCGGCCACGATCATGTCGTCGCCGGCACCGGCGCTGATCGAATCGGCACCCGAACCGCCGGTGATACTGTCGGCGCCGGACGAGCCGGTGATCGTGAAGCTCTCGGTCTGATTCGACAGATTCAGGGTCAGCGCTGTGGTGAGAACCACGTTCTCGATATTGGCAACCTGCGCATCGCTCGTGCTGATCAAGCTCGCGCCGAGCTGCAGCGTGTCGGTGCCCGCTCCGCCCTTGATGCTGTCGACGCCTGACAAGGCGATGATGGTGAAGCCTTCGGTCTGGTTCGACAGGTCCAGCGCCACCGCCTGGGTGAGAAGCACGTTCTCTATACTGGCGACCTGCAAATCGCTCGTGCTCGCAAAAGCCGCACCGATCCGCAGCGTGTCGGCACCCCCGCCGCCGTCGAGCAACGTGTCGTTCGCCGCGCCCACAATCGTATCGTTGCCCGCCCCGGCACCGATGCTGTCGACACCGGACGAGCCGGTGATCGTGAAGCCTTCGGTCTGGTTGGACAGATCGAGCGCCACCGCCTGGGTGAGAAGAACGTTCTCGATATTGGCGATCTGCACGTCGCCCGTGCTGGTGAAAGCCGCGCCGACCCGCAGCGTGTCGGCACCAGCGCCGCCGTCGAGCAGCGTGTCGTTCGCCGCGCCGAAGATCGTGTCGGTGCCCGCTCCACTCGCGATGCTGTCGACGCCGGAGGAGCCGGTGATCGTAAAGCTTTCGGTCTGATCGGACAGATCGAGCGCCAACGCCTGGGTGAGAAGAACGTTATCGATACTGACGATCTGGGCATCGCTCGTGCTGGCAAAGGCCGCGCCAACCCAAAGCGTGTCGGTCCCGGCGCCACCGTCCAACAGCGTGTCGTCGGCCGCGCCCACGATCGTGTCGTTGCTCGCCCCAGACCGGATGCTGTCGATACCGGACGAGCCGGTGATCGTAAAGCCTTCGGTCTGGTTGGACAGGTCCAGGGCCGCCGCCGCCGTCAGTGTCACGTACTCGATGCTGAACAGTTGAGCATCGTGAAAGCCGGTGAGGTTCGCGGCCAGCAGCAGCGTGTCGGTGCCGTCGCCACCGTATAGACGCAAGTCCTCCCCCCCGCCCACGATCGTGTCATTGCCCCCGCCACCATCGATGCTGTCGACACCGGACGAACCGATGATGGTGAATCCTTCCAACTGGTCGGACAGGTCCAGCGCCACCGCCGCCGTGAGGACCACTTGCTCGATCTGGGCGATCTGGCCGTCGTCCGTACTGTTGAAATTCGCGCCGATGCGCAGCACGTCGACACCATCGTTGCCATTCAGCAGCGTGTCATTCTGGGCGCCCGTGATCGTGTCGTTGCCTGCCCCACCCCGTATCGCGTCGCTCCCGTTCGAGCCGATGATGTCGAAACCCTCGGTCTGGTTGGACAGGTTCAGCCCCGCCGCCGAGGTGAGGCGTATTTGCTCGATATGGGTGATCTGGTCGTCGCCCGTGCTGATGAAGCCCGCGTCCAGGCGCAGCACGTCGGCCCCCTCGTTGCCGTTCAGCAGCGTGTCGTTCTCGGCGCCCGTGATCGTGTCATTGCCTGCCCCGCCGGCGATCCTGTCGACTCTGGACGAGCCGGTGATGGTGAAACCCTCGGTCTGGTGGGAGAGATCGAGCGTCGTTGCTGCCGTGAGTACAACCTGCTCGATATTGACGATCTGGCCATCGCCGGTATCGATGAATGTCCCACTCACCCGCAGTGAGTCCATATCGGCGCCGCCATCCAGCAGCGTATCGTTCTGCGCGCCCCCGATCGTGTCGTCGCCGGCGCCGGCACTGATGGCATCCGCCCCCAGGCCGCCGAAGATGCTGTCGCCTTCGGACGAGCCGGTGATGGTGAAACCCTCGGTCTGGCTGGCGAAACCCAGCACCATCGCCTGGTTGAGAACCACCTGCTCGATGTTGGCGACCTGGGTATCGAGGATTGTGGTAAAGTCCGCATTCAACCGCAGCGTGTCGGCACCGCCGCCGCCGTCCAGCATGTCTTGCTGGCTGCCATCGATCGTGTCGTTGCCTGCGCTGCCGATGATGGTGCTGTAACCGGAGGAGGTGACGATCAAGAATCCTTCGGTCTGGTGGGTGAGGTCCAGATACGAGTCCTCGTCGAGGAGCACTCGCTCGATGTTGGTGATCTGCGCATCGCCGGTATCGATGAAATTCTGCACCTGCAGCGTGTCGACATCCGCACCGCCATCCAGCAGCATGTCGTTCTGGGCGCCAAGGATCGTGTCGTTGCCGGCACCGGCCCCCATCGAATCCGCCCCCCGACTGCCGGTAATGGTGTCATCCCCACCCGAGCCGAAGATTTGAAAGTCATCAATCTGACTCGACAGGTCCAACGTCCCGGCCGTGAGGAGGGCCACACCTTCGATATTCACGATCTGGCCATGGCTGGCGCTGACGAAGCCGCCTGCAACCAACAGGAGGTCCGTGCCGTCGGCACCATCCAGCAGCGTGTCGTTCTGGGCGCCAAGGATTGCGTCGTTTCCGGCATCGCCACTGATCGAATCCGCACCGGTTCCGCCGGCGATGGTGTCGTCCCCCGCCGAGCCGGTTATGGTGAAGCTCTCATCCTGGTTGAGGAGGTTAAGTGCCGCTGCCGCCGTCAGCGTCACGTTCTCGATATCGGCGAGCTGGGCATTGCCGGTACTGGTGAAGTTCGCCCCGATCATCAGCGTATCGATATCGGCGCCGCCATCCAGCAACACGTCGTTCTGGGCACCCACGATCGTGTCGTTGCCGATGTCGCCGTGGATCGAATCCGCACCCGACCCGCCAATGATGGTGTCGTAGCCGGTCGACCCGGTAATGGTGAATGCCTCGGTCTGGTTGGCAAGGTCCGCCGTCGATTCCGAGACCAGCTGCACCTGCTCGATGTTGACGATCTGGCTGTCGCTGACGCTGGTGAATACACTGTCAAAAGACAGCCACAGGATGTCCTCGGCACCGG
>JAESFK010000320.1_pt1 | contig 28231 bp, 27 predicted proteins | sample 9269391 | NCBI WGS metagenome assembly JAESFK01 (sample SAMN14506231, study PRJNA617097) | algae metagenome | isolation source: Drouetiella hepatica UHER 2000/2452 and co-occurring heterotrophs from... | place: Slovakia: Slovak Paradise National Park, Hrabusice, Kosice Region | collected 2000-01-01
GGGGGGTCGCCGGTCGGCACGCTCCGCACCGCGCGGTGCGGAGCGTGCCGACGAGGACGAAACCCACGGCCGCTCCCTGACCTTGGCCAGCGTCGCGCGCGATGCGCGGCTCGACAAGAAATTCCTGCTGCTCATCACCCTGTCGTCGGCGATCGCCACCCTCGGCCTGCTGCAAAGCTCGGCGGCGGTGGTGATCGGCGCGATGCTGGTGTCGCCCTTGCTCGGCCCGATCATGGGGGTCGGTTTCGGACTGGCGACGCTCGAAACCAATTTGATCAAACGATCGCTGGTGACCATGGCCGCCGGGATGGCGGTCGCGATCATCGTTGCGATGCTGATCATCTGGATGTCGCCGATTCAGGACGTCACGTCCGAACTGCGCGCGCGGACCCAGCCGACCTTGCTCGATCTGGGAGTCGCGGTCGTCGGCGGCATCGCGGGCGTCTATGCGATCATGCGCAAGCTGTCGGGGGTGATGGTCGGGGTTGCGATTGCGACCGCGCTGGTGCCGCCGCTCTCGACCGTCGGTTTCGGTCTGGCCACCGGCCGCTTCGACTTTGCGCTGGGTGCCGCGCTGCTGTTCCTCACCAACACGCTGGCGATTGCGTTCGCCGCGACCGCGGTGGCACGGCTCAACCGCTTCGGGCCGTCGCTGACCCCGCAGCACACGGCGATGCAGGTGATCGGGATCATCGTGACGCTGGGCATCCTGTCGATCCCGCTCGCGCTGTCGCTCAACAATATCGCGCGCGAATTGCGCGCACGCACGACGGTGCAGTCCGAGCTTGATACCTTGCTGGGCGACGGCGACCGCATCGATACGCTGACGGTGCGGGTCGAGAATGACGACATCGCGGTCGATGGCGTCGTGCTGGTCGATCAATATGCCTCCCGGCTCAACCAGCGGCTGGCCAGCAACGTCCGCGGCGAGCTCGACCGCGATGTCCGCGTCAATATCGTCCAGCTGCGCCAACAGACCAACGCCGCGGTGCAGTTCGAAGAACGGCTGAATCAGCGCATCGCGACGCTGGAGCAGCGCGAAGCCGACAGCCGCACGATCCTCGCCAGCCTTACCGTCGGTGAGCTGGTCCGCCGCGACCGCGTGCTGATCGACGCGCAGGCGCGCCGCGTCGTCGTCCAGCGCGACCGCGAGGCCGAGGGCGAACAGGTCGCCGCCGCGGTCGACCGGATCATGGCGTCGGTGCAGGCCGATCACCCGCGGTGGCTGATCCAGAATGGTGCGTTGACGGCGGCAGAGGAACCGGCGCCGGAAACGGAAGCCGCAGACGAGCCTTAGTCACAGCGGCGTGGGGCGCCGCCGATATTGTCATTCTTTTGTCATCATGATGCCCTTGAGCAGCCGCAAGGAGTCGATCATGCCTCAGTCCGACAAACGCGCCCTGCTGGCCGAAGGCCTGGCGGCCGGTGATGATGACGCAGCGCTGCACGCGCGGCTGGTCGCGGCGGGCGTTTCGGCGGCGGCGGCGAAATATGAGGTCGACCGGTTGGGCAAGGATCCGATGGCGGCCGAACTCCGCGCGCAGGCGGCGCGGATGGCCAAGCAGCGCTGGCTGTTCGCCAACCAGCAGCGACTCGCGTCCGAGGCTGACGGCGGTTTTGCGCTCGACACGCTCTGTGCGCCCGACACCAAACATTTCTATCGTCACTATTACGAAGCGAACCGGCCCGCGAAGCTGGTCGGTCTGATCGATCACTGGCCGGCGCTGACCCGCTGGTCGCTCGATCATTTCGCGTCGGTCGCGGGCGATGCCGTCGTCGAAGCACAGGTCGAACGGAACCGCGATCCCGATTATGAACTGGCCAAGGATGACCATCGTCGGCTCGTGAGGTTTGCCGAATTGATCGAATGGTTGCGCAAGGACGAGACGAGCAACGACATCTACCTCACCGCCTACAACAGCGGCACCAACGCGGCGGCGCTCGGGCCGCTGTGGGACGACATGGCGCCGATCGCGCTGCTCGACGACAACCGGCCACGCGACGGTTTTTTCTGGCTGGGGCCGCGCGGCACGCTGACCCCGTGGCACCACGACCTGACCAACAATCTGCTGGTTCAGGTGATCGGCAGCAAGCGGGTGCGGATGGCGCCGCCCTGGGCCTTCGATCGCATGAAGAACAGCCGCCATTGCTTTTCCGACTGGGGCAATGCGGCGCTGCCCGCCGGACCTGGCGACGCCGACACCCCGCCGATCCTCGAAACGATCATCGGCCCGGGCGAAGCGATCTTCCTGCCGGTCGGCTGGTGGCATCAGGTCGAAGCCCTCGACCTGTCGGCAAGCATGAGCTTCACCAGTTTTCGTCGCGCCAATGCGCATGTCGAGGATTATGCATCCTATGGGGCGTTGTAACGCCCGCTTGCGTTTCATGATTACGTCGGCAACATCATGCTTATGAAAACAGGGGTTTATTGTTTGTCGACAGTGGCGCTTTTTGCGGACCTTGCTTTGTCCGCAAACGCCGAGGCAAAGGAGCCGCTGCGGCTGCAGCCAAGTTCGAAATGGAACGTTCATTATGGCGACGACAGTTGCAGTATGGCGCGCAGTTTTGGCGAGGGCGACCAGACAGTCATACTCGTTGCCGACCGTTATGCGCCCGGCGACGAACTTCAGTTGCGCTTCAGCGGCAAGCCCGCGCGCACCGGTCTGGATCAGGGCGTCGTACAGGTCCGGTTCGGGCCGAATGAAGCGGTTCAGGACGTCGAATTCTATCCGGGCACGTCGGCCGACAAGACGCCCGCGGTGATTCTGCGTGGTAGCATCTCGATTGGGCCCAGGTCGCCGGAAGAAAGGGCGGCTTATGAGGCGACCGTTGCAGCAGGAAACATGGATTTTCAATGGTCGAAGATTGCGCCTGAACGAGAGGCTGCCGCGACCTTTATCGAGGTGAAACGGTCGATCCGCGAGCCTTTCATTCTTGAGACCGGATCGCTCGGTCCGCCGTTGGAAGCACTTCGCAAATGCACCGACGAATTGCTCGGCCATTGGGGCATCGATGTGGCCAAACATGCCACGCTGTCGCGCCAAGTGACCCCAACCGGTAATCCCGGGAAATGGGTACGGTCCAATGACTATCCTCCGGCGATGATCCAGCAGGGCAAGCGGGCGATCGTCCATTTCCGGTTGAATGTCGATGCGGCGGGCAGGCCGACCAAATGCCATATTCAAAAATCGACTCGCCCCCAGGCGTTTGACGATGCGGTGTGCAAGGCAATCCTGCGCAACGCCGAGTTCGATCCCGCACTCGACGCCGAGGGAAGTCCAGTGGCATCCTATTGGCGGAACACCGTGATATTCCAAATGTAGGCCTCGGGGTCGGCGCCCCCTTTTAGCGGGATCGTAAACCCTTTTGTCGATAAGGCACCGATGGCCCTGATCAGCGATTATCAGCAGCGGCAGATGCGCGACACCGAACTGCGGCGTTTCGACCGCTGGTTCGTCGATAGCGCGATGGGGCCGGCGTATCGCGGTCGCGACGGGCGGGCGCGGCGAGTGAAGCCTGATGAGGTCGCGCGCTGGCGCGGCGAGGTCGAGGCGCATGTCGATGCGATGATCGCTTCGATCCCGGCGCAGGCCGCGTGGGCGATCGGGGCGCTGCTGATCATCGTGTTCGGCGGCGGCTGGCTGCTCGACCAGCTGGCGATCGCGCCGCGATACCATGCGCCCGCGATCGGGCTGGGGGTGTTCATCGTCGAGGTCGGCATGGTCGGCATCGAAGTCTGGGACTATGTTGCGGGCTGGCGCGCGCGCCGCGACGGCATCGAGGCGGCGGTCGCCGCGCGCGCGCCGCTGCCGATCGACCCGGCACGGCTGGGCAGCGGGCACAACTGGTTTCAAACGGCATCGATTGTTGCGACCGTACCGATCATCGCGCTCTCCTTCTTCTCGCATCTCGACAAAAGCCTGATCGAGCGGACCGAGTGGTGGGGCTGGCTCGTGCTAACCGGCCCGCTCGCCTGGGCGTTCTATTTCGCGGGCAAATGGTATGACCGGCGGATTGGGAGCCTGCGGCGCTAGACGCTTTGGGGCGACGTTTGATGGCCCTCGCGCGCGTTCTTGGGGGTGTCGCGCTCCGGCGGGACAGACAAATGCCCGCTTGCCGTTTACGTAAACTGCAAGCACTATCGATCGATGAACAGCCTGAGTCACGCCCTGTCTGGCCTGATGGCCCGTATTGCCGGCCCCGGTGAATTGACCGGTCTCGCGCGCCTGTCGGGCGGCGCCAATATGGAAAGCTGGGCGTTCGACTGGGCCGGGAGCGGTTACGTCCTGCGCCGCGCGCCGTCGGCGGACTATATGGCGGGGCGGCCCTATGGCCATGCCGACGAGGCGGCGCTGGTGATCGCGGCGCATGGCGCGGGGGTGAAGGCGCCCGAGGTGGTCGGTGTACTCGCGGATAGCGACGGCATGGGCACTGGCTATGTGATGCGGCGGGTGATCGCCGAGGTGAACCCGGCGAAGATATTGGTCGACCCGCCGCCGTCGCTGCTGGGCGATCTGGGGCGCGAACTGGCGCGCATTCATGCGATCCCTGCCGAAACCATTCCCGCCGCGATCCCGCTGATGGACACCGCCGCGGCGCTCGCCGAGTTGAAAGCGCGCTTTCTGGACTATGGCGGCGACCGGCCGGTGATCGCGCTGGCGATCAAATGGTGCGAGGATCATCTGCCGGCGCCTGCCGAGCCGGTGCTGGTGCATGGCGATTACCGGATGGGCAATATCATGGTCGATGCGGACGGGCTGGCCGTCGTGCTCGACTGGGAGCTTGCGCATCGCGGCGACGCGCATGAGGATCTGGCATTCGGGTGCATGACGGTGTGGCGGTTCGGGCGGATCGATCAGCCGGCGTTCGGGGTTGGCAGCCTTGACGATTATTTCGCGGCCTATGAAGCTGCGGGCGGCACCAAGGTTGATCGCGACCGCTTTCATTTCTGGCTGGTCTATCGCACCCTGTGGTGGGCGCTCGGCTGTTTGCAGATGGGGCAGGCGTGGCGCAATGGCGCCGACCCGACTGTCGAGCGCGTCGTCGTCGGGCGGCGCACCGCCGAGCAGGAGCTCGACCTGCTGCTGCTGCTGGAGGCCGACGCGCCCACGGCCGAGCGCGACCGCGCGCTGCCGCCGCCGCCATCCGCTGCTCCCGCGCCAACGGGCGAACCGACCAAACGCGAGATGGTGCAGGCGGTGCGCGACTGGTTGGCCGATGAGATCAAGCCCGGCGCCGAGGGCCACGCGAAGTTTCAGGTCGCGGTGGCGATGAACGCGCTGGGGATCGTGATGCGCGATCTCGATGCCGGGGCGCGCGCCGAGGACAAGGCGCTCGCCGTCTCGCTATTGTCGGGCGCGGTGACGCTGTTCGAACCCGGCTTGCTCGCGAAACTACGCCGCGCGGTGCTCGATAAATGCGCGGTCGACAGCCCTAAATACGCCGCGCTCGCCCGCGCCCGCGAAACCTGGGGCGCTCAAGAATAACAGGGAGAGAGACATGGATTTTGCGATGCCCGCCGACTTGCAGGTGTATCTGGACGAACTCGATGCCTTCATCGACGCCGAGATCAAGCCGCTCGAGGACGCCGACGACAATATCCGCTTTTTCGACCATCGCCGCGAACATGCGCGGACCGATTGGGACAATCAGGGGCTACCGCGCCACGAGTGGGAAGAGCTTCTCCGCGCTGCGACGCGCAAGGCTGACGCCGCGGGCCACTGGCGCTTTTCGGCGCCGAAGAAATATGGCGGCAAGGACGGCTCGAACCTGTGGATGGCGGTGATCCGCGAGCATTTCGCCGCGAAGGGTCTCGGCCTGCACAATGATTTGCAGAACGAGCATAGCATCGTCGGCAATTTCCCCTTCGTCGAGATGTTCGAACAGTTCGCGCAGAATGACGAGCAAAAGCAGGAGTTCATCCTCGGCGGGTTCGAGGGCAAGCGCCGCACCGCCTTCGGACTGACCGAACCCGACCATGGTAGCGACGCGACGCATATGGAAACGCGCGGGGTGCGCGAAACGCGCGATGGCGTCGACGGCTGGCGGATCGACGGGCGCAAGATGTGGATCACCGGCATGCATGTCGCGACCCACTGCGCGACCTTTTGCCGCACCGATGGTCAGGACGGCGATGCCAAGGGGATCACCTGTTTGCTCGTCCCCACCGGCACGCCGGGAATGACGGTCGACGAATATATGTGGACGTTCAACATGCCGACCGATCATCCGCGGATGACCTTCGACAATGTGTGGGTAGCCGACAGCGCGCGGCTCGGCCCGGTCGGCGGCGGGCTGTCGATCGCGCAAAGCTTTGTTCACCAGAACCGCATCCGGCAGGCGGCATCATCGCTGGGTGCCGGGGTGTTCTGTATTGAGGAAAGCGTCAAATATGCGCGCCAGCGCAAGCCGTTCGGCGAGGCGCTGGCGCGCAATCAGGCGATCCAGTTTCCGCTCGTCGAACTGGCGACGCAGGCCGAAATGCTGCGGCTGCTGATCCGCAAGACCGCGTGGGACATGGACAACACCCCGCACAAGGAGATCGAGCACACATTGTCGGACAAGGTCAGCATGTGCAATTATTGGGCGAACCGGCTGTGCTGTGAGGCGGCCGACCGCGCGATGCAGGTGCATGGCGGTATCGGTTATTCGCGCCACAAACCGTTCGAGCATATCTATCGCCACCACCGGCGGTACCGGATCACCGAGGGCGCGGAGGAAATCCAGATGCGCAAGGTGGGGGCGTATCTGTTCGGGTATCTGGGGCCAAGGCGGGGGATGTTGTCGTGATGAGGGGAAATCGTCAAAACGTGAGAAATTTAGGCAAGTAACGCGGCGAGGATGGAGAAACCCAAGTGAGTCCCACGTCCTATTTTCTAAGAGTTTCTAAAGATGCGGACCGTCAGCAGGTCTTGAAGCAGCTGGCAGGCCTTGGAATTGTCCATGACGATCTAGAGCATGACCATATCATGGTTATCATCTCATACCTTGCCGAGTTGAAATCTTTCCACGAGCTCAGGCGGCAGTGGGAGGCATCGGGCCGCGTCCGCGTCCTCGATATGGGTGGTTGAGTTTGCGGAGCGCGCAGACGCTGCGTTGTTCTAGCGCTTCCTGACAAACTCCGCCCGCAGCACCAGCCCCTTGATCCCCTCGTGACGGCAGTCGATTTCCTGCGCGTCGCCGGTCAGGCGGATCGACTTGATCACCGTGCCGACCTTCAACGTCTGCCCAGCGCCTTTGACGGTCAGATCCTTGACCAGCACCACCGAGTCGCCGTCGCTCAGCAGATTGCCGACCGCGTCGCGCACCTCGGGTCCGGCAGCGTCGGCGGCATCGCGTGCGGCGATGTCGCCCGCCGCCATCCATTCGCCGCTCGCCTCGTCATAGACATAATCATCGTCGGCCATGCTGGTCCTAACCCGGTTTGCGGAAGCGCAGGGTGAACTGGTCGGTCTTGCCGCGGATTGCGGGGTCGAAGACGTTCGTCGTGCGCGGATCGTCGGCGCGTCGATAGAGATCGCTCTCGGCCTCCAGCGTGAACCCGGCCTTGGTCAGCGCCGCGACCACCGCCGCCTTGTCGATGCGGTGCAGGCTGTCGGCCAGCGTCGTGCCCGTCCCGTCGGCGGCGCTGTGGTCGACGATCACCAAAGTCCCGCCGGGCTTGAGCGCCGCGAACAGCGCCGCGCTCGCTTTCTCGCCGGTGCCTTCTGGAAAGGGTTTCAGATAGAGGTCGTGGAAATTCTGCACCGTGATGATCGTGTCGAGCGGTGCGGCAAAGGCGGGCGCGGCGAACGGTCCCGCGACGGGATCGACATTGGCATAGGCGGCGTCGACCGCGGCTTGATCGGTGCCATATTGCGCCTTGAACGCGATGAATTCGGCGGGCTGGAAGGCGTGGACCTTGCCCGCCGGGCCGACCGCGGCGGCGAGCAGGCGGGTGACATATCCGCCGCCCATCACAAAATCGCCGACCTGTTCGCCCGGCGCGATCTGCGCAAACGCCAGCAGCTCGGCGGGCTTGCGCGCCGCGTCGCGCTCGCGGTCGGCGGCGGGGCGCGCCGGATCGGCGAGCGCGGCGGTATAGTCGATCGCGGCGACTTCTTTGGCGGCGAGCGGGGTCGCCGACAGGGCGAGCAGCAGGGCGAGGGTAAGCGGACGGATCATGGCATCGACTCCCGTGGTGTATCGCATCGGTATAACAGCATCGCAGCGGCTTCGCCCGTTTATTTGCATCTCGCGATTTTGATGATAGGTTTCTTCGTGAAACTAAAAAGATCGGGAGAGTCGGGATGTTTGATCTGGTGATACGTGGCGGCACCGTCGTCGATGGTACGGGCGGAACGCCCTTTGTCGCGGACGTCGCGGTCGATCGCGATCGCATCGTCGCGGTGGGCGAAAATCTCGGCGCTGGCGCCAAGGAAATCGACGCCAGCGGCAAGATCGTCACCCCGGGCTTTGTCGATGTCCACACCCATTATGATGGCCAAGCGACATGGGATGCCGAAATGGCGCCGTCGAGCTGGCACGGCGTCACCACCGTCGTCATGGGCAATTGCGGCGTTGGTTTCGCTCCGGCCAAACCCGACCGCCACGAATGGCTGATCTCGCTGATGGAGGGGGTCGAGGACATCCCCGGCACCGCGCTCGCCGAGGGCATGAGCTGGGATTGGGAAACCTTTCCCGAATATATGGACGCGCTCGAGAAATTGCCGCGCACCGTCGACGTCGCGTGCCACGTGCCGCATGGCGCGGTGCGCGCCTACGTACTCGGCGACCGCGAAAAACCCGGCGCCATCCCCACCGAACAGGACATCGCCGAAATGTCGCGGATCGTCGAGGAAGGCATTCGCGCGGGCGCGCTTGGCTTTTCGACCAGCCGCACCGTGCTGCACAAATCGATCGACGGCGAGCTTGTTCCGGGTACCACCGCGACCGCCGAAGAGCTGATCGCGATCGGCCGCGCGATGGGCCGCGTCGGTTATGGCGTGTTCGAAATGGCGAGCGACCTCAAGCGCGAGTGGAACGAGTTTCAGTGGATGGGCGACCTCAGCCGCGAAACCGGGCTGCCGGTGACCTTTGCCGCGCTCCAGTCGATCGCCAAGGAATTGCCGCTCGAAGAGCAGATCGAGGAAATGCGGCGCCAGAATGCGACCGGCGCGAATATCGTCGCGCAGATCGCGCTGCGCGGCAACGGCATCATCATGGCGTGGCAGGGGACGGTGCATCCGTTCCGCTTCAAACCGGCGTGGAACGAGATCATCGATCTGCCATGGGAGGCGCAGCTCGCAAAGCTCAAAGACCCGGCGTTCAAGGCGCGGATGATCGCCGAGGACAATGTCTGGCCTGAAAGCGACATCATCGATTTCCTGAAAATCGTCGCGCTCGGCTGGCCGGTGCAGTTCGAAATGGACCCCGATTTCAATTACGAGCCGAAGATGGACGAAAGCATCATGGCGCGCGCCACCGCGGCGGGCGTCTCGCCGGGCGAATATGCCTATGACCTGCTGATGAAGGACGATGGCAAGGGCTTCATCTATTTCCCCATCCTCAACTACCGCGACGGGAACCTCAATTTCCTCGAGGATTTGCAAGCGGCCGACGACACGGTGAACAGTCTGTCCGACGGCGGCGCGCATTGCGGGACGATCTGCGACGCCGCCTCGCCGACCTTCATGCTCCAGCATTGGGTGCGCGACCGTGCGGGCAAGCGCATCTCGCTCGAACATGCGGTGAAGCGCCAGTGCCGCGATACCGCCTTGCTCTATGGGCTTGAGGATCGCGGCGTACTCGCGCCGGGCTATCTCGCCGATCTCAATGTCATCGATATGGATGCGATCAAGCTCGGCAAACCCTGGCTGGCGTTCGATCTGCCTGCGGGCGGCAAGCGCCTGCTGCAAAAGGCCGACGGCTATGTCGCGACGATCAAGTCGGGCGAGGTGACCTTCCGTGACGGTGCGATGCAGGGGCCGACCCCCGGCGGCGTCATCCGCGGTCCGCAGCGCGTCGAAATGGCGATGGCGGCGGAATGATGCGAGCGGTCCAGCTTCGCGCCCCCGCCTCGCTCGACAATCTGAAGCTGGTTGATTTGGCAGACCCCGGTGATCCGGGGCCGGGAGAGATCCGCGTTCGCTTGGCCGCGTCGTCGCTCAACTTTCACGACTATGCCGTCGTCGTCGGAATGATCCCCGCCGCCGACGGTCGCATCCCGATGTCCGACGGCGCCGGGACGGTCGAGGCGGTGGGCGAGGGGGTTACGCAGTTCAAACCCGGCGATACCGTCGTGTCGATCTTCTTCCCCGACTGGATCGACGGCGCCCCGCCCGCGACGGCGTTCCGCGGCGTCCCGGGCGACGGCATCGACGGCTATGCGCGCGAGCTGGTGGTGACGCCGCAGCACTGGTTCACGCGGGTTCCGCAGGGGTATAGCGCCGCCGAGGCCGCAACGCTGACCTGCGCCGGGTTGACCGCATGGCGCGCGCTGTTCGTCGACGGTAATGTCCAGCCGGGATCAACGGTGCTGGTGCAGGGCAGCGGCGGGGTGTCGGTCTTCGCGCTGCAATTCGCCAAGGCCGCGGGCGCGCGGGTAATCGCGACCAGCTCCTCCGATGCCAAGCTCGAACGGCTGAAGGCACTCGGCGCCGACGAGCTGATCAATTACAAGGAGGTGCCCGCGTGGGGCGCCAAGGCGCTGGAACTGACCGGCGGGCGCGGGGTCGATACCGTCGTCGAGATCGGCGGCGCTGGCACGCTCGACCAGTCGATGATGGCAACGCGCGTCGGCGGCCATGTCGCGCTGATCGGCGTCCTCGCGGGCTTTGCGGGACCGGTGCAGACCGGCCTGCTGATGGCAAAGAACCTGCGCGTGCAGGGGCTGACCGTGGGCAGCCGCCAGCAACAGCTCGACATGATCGCGGGGATCGAGGCGAATGGCATCCGCCCGGTGATCAGTGATCATTTCCCGCTGGAGAAGCTCGGCGATGCGTTCCGGCATCAGGCGGCGAACGGTCATTTCGGGAAGATTGTAGTGGATATTTAAGGCGTTGGTTTCCAGCCATCATATGGTCTTGCCGAGCTTGTCGTCGCGAAACAGAAATCGCTTTCCTACAATATTTCGCCATGCTTCAAGCTTGCGGATGAACCGCATCCTCTCCATCCCGCCAAGCCATTCCCAGCACCCGCCACCGCGCGCGGCGACAGGTGCTGGGCATCGCCATTGGGCTGAACTTCGCCGAACTTTGGAACGGTGCAGGCGGCCGCGAAAGTCCTAAACCCCGCTGCCATGCCCCGCTTCGCCGTGCCGGATGCTGTCGCGCTTGACGCCATATTCGGCGCCCCAGCGGTCGGTCATCTGGGCGCGGATCGCCCAGAGTTCGGGGAAGAAGCGATGCCGCGCGCCGGCGTCGAGCAGGTCCACCGCGCGGCCGCTGATCGCTTTCGATCCCATCCCGATCGAGCGGTGGACAAGGTAGATGTGGTGGGCGCGGAATTTCTGGAACAGTTCGTCGAATTCGATCAGCGCCTCGGCGACCATATAGGCTTCGTCATGGGCATAGCCGGTGTCGTAGATGTCGGTGAGGGTGCGGGCCTGCGGATCAAGATATTTGGCGCGATACGTGTCCCATAGCCCGGCGGGCAAGGTCAGCAGCATCTGGAACCCGGGGCTTTCTTGCCCCGATCCGTTGCCGAGCTGGAGCCGGATCGCCTGATAGTCATAGGGGCTCATCGTTTCGATCAGCGCCAGCTGGTCGGTCATCATCCGCAGCAGCATATGGACGCGGCCGAACAGGGTGATCGCGCGCATGATCCGGCCGTCGCGCAAATGCTGGTCGATTTCGGCGAGGGTGAAGGCGGCGAGCTTCATCCACAATTCCTCGACCTGATGGACGATCTGGAATTGCAGCTCGTCGGGGGTGACGAGGGTAGCGAGCGGTTTCTGGCAGGCGAGCAGGCGATCGACCGCGAGGTAAACGCCGTAGTCCTTCAGGACGGGGGCTTCGAGGCGGGCGTGGATGTCGGTTTTGTCGAGCATGGGGGTATCCCTTGATTTGGGCGTGCGCGTGATATGGCGGATATGAAGCCCGCATCCCCGAGCGAAGACGAGGGGCTCGTTCGAGCGTAGCGAGAACCCGGACCGTCGCTGCCTCGACTTCGCTCGGCATAGTCCCTCGTCTTCGCTCGGGAAAGCGGACATTATTGCTAACCCCGCGGATACACCCCCGCCGGGGGACGCCGCGGCGATCCCGATTGGCCCAGCCATAGCAAGGGCGCGGCGCCCTTCATTTGGTCAGCAGATCCGCGGGCAGTGTCGGTTCGCTGACCAGCTTTGCCATCCGGCGCCACATCTCGTCGCGGCTGGGCTTGCCGCGTTCGACATGGGCGCGGACCATCGCTTCGCCGAGGCCATAGTTGATGACATAGCTGCGATATTGGTGGGTGAAGCTGACCGATTGTTCGGCGCGCTTTTCCGACACCAGCAGATATTTCTGGGTCAGCGCGACCGCCGCTGGGCGGTCGATGACGCCGTCGAGATATTGCTGCGCGATGGTGAGCCGCGCGCCGCCGAGCGCGTCGATCGCCTTGGGCAGTTGCCAGTAGCGATCGTCCGACGGCACCGCAATTTCGGCGAGCGGCATCAGCACGTCGCGCTCGGTCTCGGCCTTGCTGGCTTCGGGGAAAGCGAGGTCTATGCCATAGTTCGCCGTCCCCTCGGCGATCAGGCTTTGCGGGCTGTAGAGCGGATAGACGCTGAACTCGGTCCAGCCGCGCTCCTTTACCAGCTTTTCCTCCAGCTTCATGTTGAGCAGGTGATGCCCCGGATAACCTTCGTGGCAGCCAAGGTCGATCGCGCGCGACAGACGGATCGGCAGGTCGGTGTTGACCTGAATCAGGCTGTGGTAGGCGCCCTGATAATAATTATAGCCACTCCAGCTTTTGCCGGTGACGAACTCGAGCCGGAAGCTCTCGCCGTCGGGCATCGGGATATGCGCAAGGCTGCGGCCGCGGCAGCGCGCGATCGCGACGTCGAAGACCCTTTGCAATCGGTCCTTTGGGATGGTGAAGGCGTCGAGATAGGCCTCGACCCGCGTCGCCAGCGGGCCGTCGCCGGGGACGAGTGCCTCGACCGCGGCGAGGTGCTGGTCGTAGCTCGCGAGGGGCTTGAGCTGCGGGCGCACCCCGAACAGCCGCTCGGCTTCGTCGGCGAAGGCGAAGCGGGTGCCCTCCATCATCATCAGCCGCGTTTCGGCGGCGCGCAGCTGGGCGCGCAGGAAGGCGGCGCGGCGACGGTCGAGCGGGTCGGACAGGCGGCGCGCGGTGGTGTTGAGACGGGCGGTCAGCTCGCGGGTTGCGGTGAGCAACGTGGGCTTGTCGCGCGGCGCCGCTTCGGCTGCGATTTTCAGCTCGGGCGGGCCGTAATAGGCGTCGATATAGCCTTCTTCGTGGGTGCCGATCTCGAGGGTCAGCCGGAGGTAGGTTGCAGCAATATCGTTCAACGCCTGCGCCGATGCCGGGGCGCGGCGCACGTCAATGGTGGCGACGTCGGCGGTGCCGGCGCGGGGCGCGGTCTGGCTGGTCGCGCAGCCCGAGAGGATGATGGTGGCGGTGAGCGCCAGAAGGATCGAATTGGGCATCACGCGGGTACCGGCTCCCTGTCTTCGGAGGTGTCTTCGACGTCGCCGTCGGCGGCAATCTCGGCGTCGGACTCGCTTTCGACGGCGTCATGCTGAGGGTGGAGCGGAGCGAAGCGCAGCACGGCAAAGCCGACCACCGCCGCGGCAAGCGATCCCATCAGGACGCCGATCTTCGCCTCTTCGATGAGCAGCGCGTCGCCTGGAAAGGCGAGGCCGCCGATGAACAGGCTCATCGTAAAGCCGATCCCACACAGCATCGCGACGCCATAGATTTGCAGCCAGGTCGCGCCGCGCAGCTTGCCGGCGATGCCCAATTTGACCGCGAGCCAGACGCTGCCGAAAATGCCGATCTGCTTGCCGAAGAACAGCCCCGCTGCAATGCCGAGCGGCAATGGCGCAAACAGCTGTTCGGCGGTCAGCCCGCCGACATCGACCCCTGCGTTGGCGAAGCCAAAGATCGGCACGATGGCAAAGGCGACCCAAGGATGCAGGCCATGTTCGAGTCGGTGGAGCGGCGACGTCTGGCTGTCGGGGGCGCCGGGGGTGCGCTCGAACGGGATCGCCATCGCCGCCAGCACCCCGGCGATGGTGGCGTGAACGCCCGACAGCAGCATCGCATACCAGAGGAAGGCAAAGGCGAGCAGATATAGGGGCAGGCTTTTGACCCCCTGCCGATTCATGACGAACATCGCGGCGAGAATGGCGGCGGCGGCAGCGAGCGCGACCATGTTGATCTCTGCGGTGTAAAAGAGCGCGATGATCGCCACCGCGCCCATATCGTCCACGATCGCGACGGTGACGAGGAATAGCTTGAGCGATGTCGGCGCGCGCCGACCGAGCAGCGCCAGAATTCCCATCGCAAAGGCGATGTCGGTGGCGGCCGGGATCGCCCAGCCTTGCGCCAACCCCTGCGTCGATCCCGCGAACATCAAGTACAGCGCGGCGGGCACCGCCATCCCCGCCGCGGCAGCGATGAACGGCAGGCGTCGTCGGTCCCAGCTGGCGAGCCGCCCATCGACGAACTCGCGCTTGATTTCGAGGCCGACGAGCAGGAAAAACACCGCCATCAGCCCGTCGTTGATCCACAGATGAATGGTCATCGGGCCAAGCTTGTCGGTGAGCACCGGGCCGGTCACCGCATGAATGGCGTCGTGATAGACATCGCCGAGCGCCGAATTGGCAACAATCATCGCCATAATGGCGGCGAAAATCAGCAGCATTCCTCCGGCACTTTCGCTCGCAAGAAAGCTGCGGAGCGTGGAAGGTGGCGGATTTCTGCCATTCATGGGTCGATGGTTTCTCTTGTGGCCGGGGGAATTGCCGGTGTCCTAGCTCTTGGCGCTCGTCTTTACAAATTCACCTCGGGATATAGCAATGTCGCTGTGGGTGGCGCAGGCCACGGTGGCACGAGGCTGGTGGGTGGAGCTATCGACCGCATGGCTGGAATGGCTGGTGCTGGGGGCCAGTCACGAACTGATGCTGTTTGCATCGGTGGGTATCATGCTGATCGGGCTCGACGATCTGTTGTTCGACGCGTTGTGGCTTGGGACGCGCGGCGAACGTCCGGCGGGCACGGGCGAAAGACTGCCGCTGGCCGGTACTATCGCCGTCTTCATTCCCGCGTGGGACGAGCATCGCATCCTGGCCGCGATGCTCCGCCGTTCGCTTGCCGCGTGGGAGGGCGAAGACGTCCGTATCTATATCGGCTGTTATCCCAATGACGCTGCGACGCTGTTTGCGATCTCGCCGCTGATCGCGAGCGACCGGCGGTTGCGGCTGGTGGTCAATGAGCGCGACGGACCGACGACCAAGGGCGACAATCTCAACCGGATGTGGGCGGCGCTGGGCGAGGATGAGCGCGCCGAGGGCAAGCGATTTGCCGCGATCGTCCTCCACGATGCCGAGGATCATGTCCATCCGGGCGAGATCGCGCTGTATCGACGGCATTTGAGCGACGCTGCGATGGTGCAGATCCCGGTGGTGCCTATCATCGCGCGCGGCGCGCGGTGGATCGGCGGTCACTATGGCGACGAGTTTGCCGAGGCGCATGGCAAGGAAATGGTCGTGCGCTCGCGGCTGGGCATGCCCTTGCCGTCGGCGGGAGTCGGCTGTGCGTTGACGCGCCATACGCTGGCGCTGCTGGCGATCGAGCGCGGCGGCGATCCGTTCCGCTGCAACAGCCTGACCGAAGATTATGAGCTGGGCATGGTGATCGGAGCCTATGGGCTGCGCGCGCGCTTCGTCGATGAGATCGGGACGCGCGGTGACCGTGTCGTGTCGTGTGGCGCCTTTCCTGATCGCGCCGAAGCCGCGGTGCGGCAAAAGGCGCGCTGGATCGCGGGGATTGCGCTGGCGGGGTGGGATCATCTCGGCTGGCCGGGCTCGCGCCACGGCGCGATGGCGGCGCGGTCGGAGCGCGTCTGGCTGGCGCGCTGGATGCTATGGCGTGACCGCCGCGCTCCGCTCGCCGCGCTTGTTTTGCTGGCGGCTTATGTGGGGCTGACGTTGACCGCCATTGGCTGGCTGGGCCGCACTGCTCTGAGTTGGGACGCTGTAATCGTCAGCGATGCGATGCGGACGTTGCTGGCGTTGAACGCGATGCTGTTGGTGTGGCGGCTCGGCATGCGCAGCTTGTTTGCGGGACGCTGCTACGGCTGGCGCGAGGCAGTTTGGGCGGTACCGCGCGCCTTTGTCGCCAATATCATGGCGATGCTCGCGGCGCGGCGGGCGCTGGTGATCTATTGGCGAATGCTGCGGTCGGGTGAGGTCGTGTGGGACAAGACCGAGCATCGTGAAAGCGACATGGCGGCGGACGTCGCGACCGCGCCAGTGGCGGGGCGGTGAGCGGCCTTCACCTTGCGATCGGACGCGACGCAAGATCGCTGCGTTTTCTGGCGCTGTGCGTTGGCGGGTGGACGGTGATGCGCGTGGCAGCGCAGTGGAGCCCCGACGTACCACCGCCACCACCCGAAGCCGCAACGCCGCCGTGGTCGGTGCCGTCGCCCTTTGCCGCGACGGACTGGCGCAACGACATCGCGCCACGCATTTCTCATCCCATCGCTGACACTGCGCCAGCACAACGGCTCGCAGGTCTGGAACAGGTCTTTACCGTGCGATCCGGCAATGTTGATGCTGCCGCAATGGCGCCGGGCGAAAAAAGGCTATCGGGTGATTCGGGGGGCGCAGATCGCCACACCCTGCGCGCCGCGCTGATCGCGCGGCTTTTCCCCTCGCCGCCGGGCGGCGCGATGCGGACGGCCATGCGGCGCAGCAAGGCCGACTGGTACCCGGTCGGCGTACCGGAACAGGCAGCGCCGGGTCGGGGCAGGCCGTTCTGGATGCGGCGGCAGATGGCGGGGTGGTCGCTTGGCGGTTGGCTGTATCTGCGCGGTGGCGCGCTGGCCGCGCCCGAGGGCATTGCGGCCGCTGGCCAGCTTGGCGGTAGTCAGGCCGGGCTGCGCCTCGCCTATGGACTGGGCAGTACCGGACGAAGCCGCGTCTATGGCCGCGCGACGGTGGCGCTTCGGCGCCTCGAACAGCGGGAGCTTGCCTTTGGACTGGCTTTTGCGCCGGTCGGGCATTGGCCGCTCGATGTTGCGATTGAACAGCGTGTTGCCGTGGGGAGAGAGGGGCGCACGGCGCTGGCCGCAATGGTCAGCGGCGGGGTCGGCGACGTCGCACTGCCGCATGGGTTCCGGCTCGAAGCTTATGGGCAGGCGGGTATCGTCGGAGCGCGGCGGCGCGACGGGTTTGCCGACGGAGCTGTCGTGATTGACCGCAGGGTTGGTGCCGACGAGAGTTCGCCGCTGCGGGTCGGCGCGCTGGCGGCAGGTGCGGTGCAGCCCGGAGCGGCGCGCGTCGATGTCGGGCCACGGTTGACGCTGAGGCTGCCCGACGTCGGCCAAGGCAGCCGGATCGCGCTCGACTGGCGCCAGCGCATCGCGGGCGACGCGCGCCCCGCCAGCGGTCTGGCGCTGACGCTCGCGAGCGACTTTTAAGCGGCTGCAAAAATAGCGGTCCAGCCGATTCCCCGCCCGGGAAAAATGCTCTAGGGTCGTGGGACTCGGCGCAGTTTTACGCCGCAGACGCATGTTTCGAGGCCCATGGACCTTTACCTTCCTGTCGCCAATCTGTCGGTCAATGCCCTGGTCATCGTCTTGCTTGGCGGCGGCGTCGGGTTTTTGTCGGGGATGTTCGGGGTCGGGGGCGGGTTCCTGACCACGCCTTTGCTGATCTTTTACGGTATTCCGCCGACGGTCGCCGCGGCATCGGCGGCGACGCAGGTTACCGGCGCGAGCGTGTCGGGCGTGATGGCGCATCTCGAGCGCGATGGCGTTGATTTACGGATGGGGGCGGTGCTGGTCGCGGGCGGCTTGCTTGGATCGCTGATCGGCGCCGGATTGTTCGAACTGCTCACCGCATGGGGCCAGATTGATACGGTGATTTCGATCCTTTACGTGGCGCTGCTCGGCACCGTCGGGACGTTCATGGGGCGCGAGGCGTGGGGCAGCTTTCGTGCCGCGCAAGCCGGATTGCCCGCTCCGGCGCGCAAACGGCGCCACCATCCGATGGTCGCCAATCTGCCGCTGCGCTGGCGCTTCTATCGCTCTGGCCTGTACATCTCGCCACTCGCACCGCTGCTGCTCGGGATGATCGGCGGGGTGCTGACGATGCTGCTCGGGGTCGGCGGCGGGTTCATCATGGTCCCGGCGATGCTGTATCTGCTCGGCATGGGGACGCAGGTGGTTGTCGGGACATCGCTGTTCCAGATCCTGTTCGTGACGATCGCGACGACGATGGTTCACGCGCTGACCACCGGCGCGGTCGATATCGTGCTCGCCGCGCTGCTGCTGCTCGGCAGCGTTGTTGGCGCGCAGTTCGGGGCGCGCTTTGCGCAAAAGGCGCGGCCCGAATATTTGCGGCTGGCGCTGGCGGTCATCGTGCTGCTGGTCGCGCTGCAAATGGCGGTCGGATTGTTCATCCGCCCCGATGAGATTTACTCGGTGCAATGACCGGGTTCCGTGCCTTGATCCTGTGGCTCGCGACTCTGTTGCCCGTCGCTACGGCGCAGGCCGCCGATCCGCGGCTGGTTCCTGATGTGTCGAGCCGCGCGATCGACATCCAGTACAGCTTTACCGGCGAGGAATTGCTGCTGTTCGGCGCGATCCTCTATCCTGGCCAGCGGCTGCCCGACGACCGCGCCGACATTGTCGTTGTGCTGAAAGGCCCGATGCGGCCGATCGTGCTGCGCGAAAAGCGGCGCGTTGCCGGGATCTGGGTCAATGCCAGCAGTATCCGTTTGCGCACGTCGCCGGGCTTTTACGCGATCGGATCGTCGCGCCCGATCGACAAGCTGGTCGACGAACGCACCGCGGCGATTTTTGAACTGGGGCTCGCCAATCTGTCGATGTCGCCGACCGAGTTTTCCGAAGCGAGCAAACTCGAACGGTTTGAAGCGGGCCTGACCGACCTCTATCGCCGACTGGGCCTGTTTTACGAAAATCCGGCAGCGGTCGAAATTACCGAAGGCGTGTTGTATCGCGCCCGCATTCCGGTCCCCGCGCGGGTGCCGGTTGGTACCTATCGCGCCGAAACCTTTCTGATCAGCCGCGGCCGCGTGATCGCGGTTGCGTCGCGCGATGTTCAGATCCGCAAGGCCGGGTTTGAACGCTTTGTGGCGCTCGCGGCGCAGCGCCACGGCTTTTTATACGGGCTGACCGCGGTGATCCTGTCGCTGCTGCTCGGCTATGCCGCATCGGCGATTTTCCGCCGTCGTTGACGAGGGTCCGCGCCCCATTGCCACGCTGTCGAGGCGCCCGCAGGGATTTGAGCAAAATGGCCCATTGCTTCGTCGAGAAGTCTTGAAATATTGGCATATGTCTTCGCCTTCTCTCCTCGCACTGAGCCATTTTGCTTCAAACCTCGACAGCGTGGCAATGGGGTGCGGACCCTGGACCTTTAGCCTATATTTACCCTGACCTGCGATACCGGCGTCCGGGACCATTTATAGGCGGGGCGTTTTGATGGATATGCAGGGTGGCGGATTTCCCGCCGGTGATTCGACCGCGGCACAGCATGTTCGACTGGCCGGTGGCGGCGCGGCGGCGTCGGTGGCGCCGGTGATCAACCATCATCGCGACGATCTTATGATCGGCGAAGTCACCGAGATTTCGGGTTCGGCCTCGCGCATCCTGCTCGATGCGGCGACGATCGGCAAACTGGCGGCGTCGAGTGATGCCGCAGTTGCCATGGCCGGGCAGGTTGGCGCGCAGGTCAAGGTTCGGGTGGGGAACATCTGGCTGATCGCCAGCATCCGCGACCAGCAATTGCACGCCCGCGGCGAAGGGCTGATCGTCGCGACGATCGACTTCCTGGGCGAAGGCGAAGAGGAAAAGATAACCGGCCGCATTTCGAATTTCCGCCGCGGCGTCACCCGCTATCCGATCCCGGGCAGCCAGGTGTTTGCGGCAACCAGCGCCGACCTCAAACAGATTTATGCCGCTGACGAGCGCGCCCACGTCGAAATCGGCACCGTCTATCCGACCAAGGATATTCGCGGTTCGCTCTATGTCGATGCGATGCTCGGCAAGCATTTTGCGCTGCTGGGGTCGACCGGTACCGGTAAATCGACCAGCGCGGCGCTGATCCTGCACAAGATCTGTGAACTGGCGCCGCAGGGCCATATCGTGATGATCGATCCGCACGGCGAATATTCGGCGGCGTTCAAGGGCATCGGGGCGCTGTTCGACGTCGACAACCTTGCCATGCCTTATTGGCTGATGAACTTCGAGGAACATTGCGAAGTGTTCGTCACCGCCGAAGGGCGCGACCGCCAAGCCGACTGCGACGTGCTGTCGCGCTGTCTGTTGCAGGCGCGGACCAAGAACCGGCTCGCCGAAGGCATGACCAAGATCACGGTGGATTCGCCGATCCCCTATCTGCTGTCTGACCTGCTGAGCATCCTGACCAACGAGATGGGCAAGCTCGACAAGGCGACGTCGTCGGCGCCCTTCATGCGCATCAAGGGCAAGATCGAGGAAATGCGGGCCGACCCGCGCTATAATTTCATGTTCTCCGGCATGCTGGTCGCCGACACGATGGCGAACTTCCTCGGCAAGATTTTCCGTCTGCCGTCCGATGGTCGGCCGATTTCGATCATCGACGTGTCGGGGGTGCCGTCGGACATTACCGGCGTCGTTGTCGCGGTGCTGTCGCGCCTGACCTTCGACTATGCGATCTGGTCGCGCGGCGAGCCGCAGCGTCCGATCCTGCTCGTCTGCGAAGAAGCGCACCGTTATATCCCGTCGAAGGATACGGGTCAGGGTCAGGCGGTGCGCAAGATCCTTGAGCGGATCGCCAAGGAAGGCCGTAAATATGGCGTCTCGCTGGGGCTGATTACCCAGCGTCCGTCCGATCTGGCCGAAGGCGTGCTGTCGCAGTGCGGCACGATTATTTCGATGCGCCTCAACAACGAACGCGACCAGCATTTCGTCAAAGCCGCGATGCCCGAAGGCGCACGCGGCTTCATCGATTCGATCCCGGCGCTGCGCAACCGCGAATGCATCGTTTGCGGCGAAGGCGTGTCGATCCCGATCCGCGTCTATCTCGACACGCTGGAGGAAGACAAGCGGCCCGCGTCGAGCGATCCGCTGTTCTCGAAGCTATGGCGCGAGACCGGCGGCGAGGCGGAGATATTGGAGCGCGTGGTCAAGCGCTGGCGCAGCCAGGGGCGGTAACAGGCCTCGTCATTGCGAGCGCAGCGAAGCAATCCAGAGCGGTTTACGCCACTCTGGATTGCTTCGCTGCGCTCGCAATGACGAGGATTGTGGTTTGGGCGGTTCCCACAATTCGATCGGATTGCCCTCGGGATCGTGGACGCGCGCGAAGCGGCCGGTTGCCGGGTCGTTCCATTCGGGCTTGGTGATCACATCGTCGCCCGCTTCGTGAAACGGCGCCAGCACCGCGTCGAGGTCATCGACGCGCAGGTTGATCATATATTGGCGGTCGGCGGCGAAATAGTCGGTGTCGGCCTTGAATGGTGCGAACACGACCGGCCCCGCGGCGACATTCCACGTCCATTCGTCGATCGGACCAGTGTCGTCGGCGTTGCAACCGGCGCCAATACCGAGCCGTTCCTTATACCAGGCGTTGAGCGCGTCGGGGTCGCGTGCCCGGAAAAACAATCCGCCAATGCCTTTGACATGTCCCATATCCACCTCCCTGCCGTGTGGCAGGCAGGCTAGCCCGATTGCATCAGCGTTTCCACTCTCCACTGCCGCGGAATTCTTCGCGGACCTGCCCCGACTGGTTGAGGCGGGGGTCGGCGTAGGTCGGCGCCGGGATTGGCGCGGGAACGGGCGATGTCATGGCGGGCGCGGTCGGTGCCATGGTGCCGGGGAGCGGCGCGGCGGCGACATCGGGCAGCGGCGTACCCGGGCCGCCAAGCATCGGGGCCGGACCGGCGCCGGGCGGCAGACCCTGACCCTTCAGGATCGCCAGCTGCTGGGCGAGCGGCAGATAGGGGCCGGGAACCGGCTCGCGGCCCAGATAGGGCGCGCGAAACGCGTCGGGCATGCCCCAGCGGCCGCGCCAGCGGTGGAAGATATGCGCGCCGACGATGTTGGTCATCACCAGGCTCTTGCCCCAGCGCGGCCAGATCGCCTGGGTGTGATAATGGGTGGCTAGGCCGACCTTCGGAAAGACATAGCCGCCGAGTGCCGCCGAGGCGACGCGGCTGGCGCGCAGCCAGTTGGGCTTGCTCGGGGCGCGCGCCATCGCGCCGTCGCAGCTGAAGGTGAACTGGCACACGCCGGCGCGCTGCGAGCCCTGAAAGACGACGCCGCACACGGTGTTCGGGAAGCTGGGGTGGCGAACGCGGTTGATCACTGTCTGGGCGACGCCGCGCATCCCGTCGTCGGTTTCGGAGGCGGCTTCGTAGTAGATGGCCGACGTCAGGCAATAATGCGCGCGCTCGCGGTCGAGCGCGGTGACGCCGCGAAAGACATAGGGTTTGGCGGGAGGCCCGACGAACGCTTCGTCGCGGAGCAGCGCGGGGTCGGCGGGCGGGAGGGCCGCGGCATCGCCAAAGCCGACGCTGGCGGGATCGGGCAGCGTCGGGTCGATTTTGAGCGCGTCCTCATAATCCTCGGCATTCATGATCGCCCAGCGGGCGGGGTCATAGGCGCGAAAATCGAGCGGTACCGACACGCTGTACGGGCCGAAGACCGCGGGCGGGCGTAGCTGGCCGCTCGACAGCAGGAAGGCGAGGCACGCGACCGCCATCACCGCCACGATCGCTGCCCAAAAGGCGCGCCCCGGCCCCGCCGGTTTTTCCGGCACGGGATCGCGCCACGTCGAGCGGGCGGTCAGGTTCAGTTCGGGCTTCATGCGCGCATCAAATTCCATCGCCCCGCCCGCGCCGATTCGCGCGAGCGGGTATTGGCCGACCTTATACGCCCAAACGCCAATAAAATGTTGCAATGCGTGCGGGGTGTGCCGCAGCGACACGCGCGGGGCGGAGAAAATTGCGAGGAGCTTGTCCGGCGCGCCCTGTCTGCGGCTATTCTTCGCCGCAGTGAAACAGTTCGGTTGCGCTGGTCCGTGCTGGTTTGAGCTGGCGCCACGCAATCGTCGTCCCGTCGCGCGAGAGGTGAAATTCTTCGGTCGAGCGCCATTCCTCACCACCGCCAGCGTTTCGGGCGTCAAAAGTGATGCGCGACCGCTCGTTGGAGTCCTGGGCGAGGCTGGTTATCAACATTTCCCCTTCGGTCTGATGGACACCGCGGGCGTCGATGGTCAGGATTTCGAGTGCGGCGCCAGTCCTGCAGGCATTCTGCGATCTGGCCCAGCGACCGTGGAACGAGTCAGGGATTTCGACGGCGGGCATCGACATATCTGTCGTGTCGGCGTCAGGGTCATCGGCGGGCTCGCCGTCGGATGTCGAAACGACCAGCACCAGTTTTCGGTCGGTCTTTCGCCGATATGCCAGGATCAGCAGGGGTTCACTGCCGTCAAGCAGATGCACCTTCGCCCTTTCATCGGAGAAGATTATCACCGCGCTGGTGATTTCGGCGCGGTGCGCCCTGTCGGCGAAATAGGGGTCAGGACTATCATCCGCATGGACCATCCGGCGCACATTCACGTTGAAGCGATCCTGTTGCAGCATGGCGGCCGGCTGCGACAATTTCGCGCCGGTGCTGCTCACCTGGTCCTCCGGCCCGATCGTCGCGCCATATTCGCTGAGATATTCGATGCCATCGTCCGGATCGGACGCGTGCGCCGTTGTGCTCAGGAGCAACAGAGCGGGAAAGGCCACGGCGAGCAACTTAAGCGGTCGGTATTGGTCCATGGCACGATCTAGCCGCGTTGCGTTGCGGCGGGCAATTTCGAAACTGCCCCTGGTACACCGGCGATCGCCCTGCACGTCGGCTCGACTGTTAGGCAAATATTGGGGTGTGACGGCTATTTGTTCGCGCATGACCGACATCGGAATCCCATCCTATCGGCGCAGCGCGCGCACCGATTGGCGCATGTGGCTGCTGCTGGCGTTTGGGCTGGTGTTTCTTTGGGCGGGATCGGTCATCGATCCCGCCGACAATTGCAGCGAGGATGGCCGCGAATGTGCGCCGTGGATGGTGCCGCTGGCGCAGGGCTTTGGGGCGCTGATTGCGCTCGGCGCGGGGCTCAACATGTTTGCCAATCCGAACCGCGGCAGTTTTGTCGATCCCGCCACGGGCGACCTGGTGTGGTGGAAGGGGCGGATCGGGAGCAGCGGCGGCGACGAAGGGCGCATCCATCCCACGCAGATCAGCAAATTGCGCATCGTGCGGCAGGACGACAGCGACGATGCGGTGCATCTCTATGACCGCGCGGGCGCGCGGCTGTTCTGGTTCGATGAGGAGGTAATTCCGTGGCCCTATGAGCGCTGGGCCGAACGGCTGGCGGCGCGCTGGCCGCATATCGAGGTCGAACGGATCGACTAGCCGATCTTCGGCGTCTCGGAATGCGGGGGGCCGGTGAAATATTGGCGCATGCCGCGCTTGGCGCGATAGGCATCGATGCGCTGGGCATAATGGCCGGGCAGATCGAAGCTGGCATGGCGGGCGCTGGCGCCGCGACCTTGCGGCTGGCTGAGCGCTATCAGCGCCATCTGGTGGTGGTAGAAAAGCTCGTTCATATCCATCGGGCAGTCCCTTGGCGTTGGAGCGAGCTGGATGCCGAGCGAACGGCGAATGGTCCGGCCCGGCGCCCCAGGGACGCCGGGCCGGAGTTCATTCATGCAGGCTGAAGATTGACAGCCGAGGTCTTGCCGCGCTGGTCGGTTTCCAGCTCGTAAGAAACGCGCTGTTCCTTGTTCAGCGTCGACATGCCGGCGCGCTCGACGGCAGTGATGTGGACGAAGCTGTCGCCCGAACCATCTTCATTGGCAATGAAACCATAGCCTTTGTCGCTGTTGAAGAATTTTACGGTGCCGATGGGCATAAGATGTTTCCTTTCACGAAAACAGATAATCAACCGGCAAAAGCGCCGGAGGAGCTGGTAGCGCGTGAAGGGAAGTATCAGCCGTAGGCATCAAATTTCCGTCGCAGGCGACGTTAGCGAAAGGACGAGTGAAGCATTTTTGGCAGAAAGTCAAGCTTTTGCGCGGGTCATCGAATCCCGGTTGCCCCAAAACATGATGCTTTGGCGAAACCCTCTCTCGCTGCGCCAGGATATTCGGTCCTGAAAAACTGGTTAGGGCGGGAGGCCGCCGAGGCGGCTCGCGTCGCGATGTGTTTGTACCGGTTGCTTTTCAAAAGCGTCGGCTGACGTCATGATCCGAACGATCATGCCTGAAAAAGCGAGCGTCCGCGGTTTGCGGGGACCGCATGGCATCATTTGGGGGACGCGGCATGAACGAGGGACACCGGCTCGAACGAAATTTCTGGCGCTTCTGGCTGGGCGGATTGCTGATCCTGGCGATCATGATCGCGATGAACCCTTTGTTTGTGAACGACGTCTCGCCATGGGGGATCCGCGACCATCAATCGGCCGGAAGCGCCATGCGCGTCGACGCCATTCAGGCGGCGTGGCAGGCGGCGGGGGTGATGGACATTGCGCGGTGGGCGATCGCGTTGGACCTGATCTATATCGCGGTCTATTCCTTTGGCGCCTATTGCGGCGGGCGGATGTTCCGCGCCGCGGACAAGCCAGCGCTGCAACGACTGGGCTGGATGATCATGATTGCCGCGATCGTCGTGTGCGTCGGCGACTATATCGAGACGATCTGCCAGTTTATCCAGGCGCTGCGATTCGCCGGCGATGACGGGTTGGCCGAGATTGCCGCGGCAGCGCAGCCGATCAAATCGACGGCGTTCCTGATCAGCCTGTTCGGCATCATCACCGCATTGATCGTCCGGCGGCGGTCGCGCGAAATCTGACCGCATCGGACAAAAGGCGCCTGCCCAGAAGGTGTACCGGTTACTTCCCAAGAGGGAGGGTGGCGGTCCACAGGCAGGAGCAAGCAGTTCTGCTGCGAACAGACCCCGTCGATTCGGAGAGAAATATGCGAAACTTGGCTGTCAGGCAGAATGCGCGACCAAGGTTTCGCGGGTGGCCCAGCGGGCTTGGGCTCGCGTTACTCGTGGCTGCCACGCCCGTCGGTGCCCAAATGACCGATGCCGACGTCTATCATCATGTCATCAAACCGCAGGAAGACCAGCGAGCCGCCCAAACGGCTGACATTTTGTCGCGACCGTCGAACTGGGGGCCGGGCGAAATTCGCAGCAACGCCAATTACGGTGCGATCGCCTGGTATGCGAAGACGGGCGGTCAATATGGCTATATTTTTGCCCGCGGCTTTATCTCGCCCACGTCGGTCGATGTGCAAATGCGCATCGAATGTGATGAGCGCAAAGTCGCCTGCGAAGGCAAGCGCCTGATGGCGAATCAATGGTTTGTTGTCGGAAAGCACGTCGGGCGCGATCGTTTCGTCACCGCCGCAGGCGACACGCGGGCGCAGGCCGAGACGTTGGTGCAGGAGCAATGCCGGATAGAGGGTGCCAGCTGCACGATTCAGGATGTCTTTGATGTCATGCCGCACAAACGCGGCGTGACGCACCTTCGCCCCAAGGTCATTCAGCGCTGATCTGAACACCCTTGTCGAATCCGATTGTCGCATCTTGCTGCGTCGACACCAAGAGGATCGCTTTCGATGTAGGCTGACTCGACCTAGCCCCCGCCGATCGTCGGGGTGCTGGTCCCTCGTATTTCAACGGTGCGCCCCATTCCCCCTTGCCGACTCACCCGCTGCGGCCTATATGCAGCGCACTTCTTGACATGGTTAGCCAGTTGGGACGTCGGGGCCGCGGGCCGTGGCGGCTATACCCACATGCTTGCCGGTCATCCGATTTGAAAGACTGACTTGGCCGATCTTGACGTCCTGACCGCGATCATCGCGCCCGAAGCCGAGGCGATGGGTCTGTCGCTGGTGCGCGTCGCTTTTTTTGGCGGCGAGAGCGATCCGACCTTGCAGGTTATGGCCGAACGGCCCGAGACGCGCCAGCTGACGATCGACGATTGCGCCGACCTGTCGCGCCGCATTTCGGTGCAGCTCGACGCGCTGGAGGAAGCGGGCAAGGATCCGATCGAGCAGGCGTATCGGCTGGAAGTGTCGTCGCCGGGTATCGACCGGCCGCTGACCCGGCCGAGCGACTTCGCCGACTGGGCAGGGCATGAGGCGAAGGTCGCGCTGAAGGAAAAATTGAACGGCCGCCAGCGCTTCAACGGCCTGCTGGTCGGGATCGACGGCGATGTCGTCACGATCTTGGACAAGGAAGAGGTCGAGCATAAATTGCCGTTCGAGGCGATCGATACGGCCAAGTTGGTGCTCACCGACAAACTCATTGCTGCAACCGTCCCGCTTTCAGCAGAAGGCGCCGACGAACTGGAAGAAGAAGGACAGGACTGATGGCCACTGCCATTTCCGCCAACCGCGCCGAACTGCTGGCGATTGCCAACAGTGTCGCCAGCGAGAAGATGATCGACAAAACGATCGTCATCGAGGCGATCGAAGAAGCGATCCAGCGTGCGGCGCGCGCCCGTTACGGCGCCGAGAATGACATTCGTGCGAAATTGGATGTCCAGACCGGCGACCTGCGCCTGTGGCGCGTCGTCGAGGTGGTCGAGACGGTTGAGGATTATTTCAAGCAGGTCGATCTGGCCGCTGGTCAGAAATTGCAGAAGGACGCGCAGCTGGGCGACTTCATCGTCGATCCGCTGCCCGCCGTGGATCTTGGCCGCATCGACGCCCAGTCGGCAAAGCAGGTGATTTTCCAGAAGGTCCGCGAAGCCGACCGGGCGCGCCAGTTTGAAGAATTCAAGGATCGCGCGGGCGAGCTGATCACCGGTGTCGTCAAGTCGGTCGAATTCGGCCACATTGTCGTCAACCTAGGCCGCGCCGAGGGCGTCATCCGCCGCGACCAGCAGATCCCGCGCGAACTGATGCGCGTCGGCGACCGCGTCCGCGCGCTGATCCTGTCGGTGCGCAGCGAAACGCGCGGGCCGCAGATTTTCCTGTCGCGCGCGCACCCCGACTTCATGAAGAAGCTGTTCGCGCAGGAAGT
>JAESFK010000321.1_pt1 | contig 28154 bp, 29 predicted proteins | sample 9269391 | NCBI WGS metagenome assembly JAESFK01 (sample SAMN14506231, study PRJNA617097) | algae metagenome | isolation source: Drouetiella hepatica UHER 2000/2452 and co-occurring heterotrophs from... | place: Slovakia: Slovak Paradise National Park, Hrabusice, Kosice Region | collected 2000-01-01
CGGTTTGTCGGGCCAAGTCTCGCGCACCCATGCGGTAAAAGCCTCGGAAAACAGCACGGGATCGATCCGGTTCATCAGGATCGTCAGCCAGCGTCCGCCCGGAACGCCATGATCGAAGGGCAGGAAATGGCGCAGGAAATCCAGATGCTCCTCGCTCCAGTCCGCAATGGCATCGTAATCCTCGCAGTCGCAGATCGTGCCGCAGACGACAAGGAACAGAACCTCGCGCAACGGGTGCGCAACCCGCCAAGGCTCCCGCACATCATCGACCCGGCCGAGATGGTCCAGCAGAGACTTCAGTCGCGACTTCGAAAACTCCTCAGCAACGTCAAAATCCATAAAAGCGCCTCCAGAATCAGGGAGGCCCAAAGAATCAGATTTTTCGCAACAGCAAAATCTCGTTAACCCGAGTTCGCAGCCCTGCGGCCATGGGGGCCGCATATTGATTCGCGCGCCAACAGGCGCTATTTAAGGTTTCGTGGTGATTTGGCCGGCCGGCTTGCAGCCACGTTAAACAAGTCGCTAAAGGGCCGTGCATGCGCAAGCAAGCGGGGCCGGTTGCGATTCCCATCGTTGCCGGTTTTTTTTCGCCGGCGTGTTCGCAGATCCGAGTGTTGTCCATGCCCATCAAGATTCCCGATACGCTGCCCGCCTTCGAAACCCTCGTCAAGGAGGGCGTGCGGGTGATGACCGAAACCGTGGCGATCCGCCAGGATATCCGGCCGCTGCAGATCGGCCTGCTCAATCTCATGCCGAACAAGATCAAGACCGAAGTGCAGATGGCGCGCCTTGTCGGCGCCTCGCCGCTGCAGGTCGAGTTCTCGCTGATCCGGCTGGGCGGCCACAAGGCCAAGAACACGCCGGAAGAGCATTTGCTCGCCTTCTACGAGACCTGGGAAGAGGTCAAGCACCGCAAGTTCGACGGCCTGATCATCACCGGCGCGCCGGTCGAGACGCTGGACTACGAGGACGTCACCTACTGGAACGAGATGCAGGAGATCCTCGACTGGACCCATACCAACGTCCATTCGACGTTGAACATCTGCTGGGGCGCCATGGCGGCGATCTACCATTTCCACGGCGTGCCGAAATACACGCTGAAGGAAAAGGCGTTCGGCGTCTATCGCCATCACAATCTCAACCCTTCCTCGCCCTATCTCAGCGGCTTCTCCGATGATTTCCAGATTCCGGTATCGCGCTGGACCGAGGTGCGCCGCGCCGATATCGAGAAGAATCCCAACCTGGAAATCCTGATGGAATCCGACGAAATGGGCGTCTGCTTCGTGCATGAGAAGGCGGGCAACCGGCTCTACGTCTTCAACCATGTCGAATATGATTCGACCTCGCTGTCGGACGAATATTTCCGCGATGTCGATGCCGGCGTGCCGATCAAGATGCCGCACAACCATTTTCCCCACAACGACCCTTCGCTGACCCCGCAAAACCGCTGGCGCAGCCACGCCCATCTGTTGTTCGGCAACTGGATCAACGATATCTATCAAACGACATCCTTTGATCTCGCCGATATCGGGAAGGACAGACGCTGACCGCAACCCTCATTATCCGCACAATCGAGCCCGGCGACGAGCAGGACTGGCGCCGGCTGTGGAAGGCGTATCTCGCCTTCTATGAAACCACCCTGCCGGAGGAGATCTACGCCCTCACATTTTCACGCCTCTTGAGCGGCGTGGCACATGAATATGCCGGGCTTCTCGCGGTCCTTGATGGCAAGCCGGTCGGCCTTGCGCATTTCCTCTTTCACCGGTCCTGCTGGCATGAGAATTCGATCTGCTACCTGCAGGACCTGTTCGCCGATCCGGAGATACGCGGACAGGGGATCGGCCGGGCGCTGATCGAGGCGGTCTATGCCCGGGCCAATGCGGAAAAGGCCGAGGAGGTCTACTGGATGACCCAGGACTTCAACGCCAATGCCCGCAAGCTCTACGACCGGATCGCAAGCAAAACGCCTTTCATCATCTACCAGAAGACGTTTTGAAACCAACAAGCGCTGTTCGCAGTGTAGAGGGTAGTCGCCCGCCTTTGCCGATCGGCCTTGAATTGTATGACTTTTCGGTTGCCGCCATCAGCGAAATGACGCAGTTTGCCGCCCGGGGACATTGCCCGGGACATTGGAGGAAGAACGGCCGTGCAGACAGAGACAGACGTGTTCGGCCATATGCCGTCCGGCAAGCCCGTGCATCGCATCGTGATCAAGGGCGGCGGCCTGACCGCGCATGTGCTGACCTGGGGCTCCGTTATCCAGGACCTGCGCCTTGATGGCCATGCAGCGCCGCTGGTGCTCGGCTTTGAAAATTTCGCCGATTATCTCGCCCATTCCCCCTATTTCGGCGCCACGCCCGGCCGCAATGCCAATCGTATCGGCGGTGGCCGTTTTGCCATCGACGGCGTGTCCTATCAGCTCGAATGCAATGAAAAGCGCGTGACGCACCTGCACGGTGGCAGCGACGGCATTGCCAAGCGCCTGTGGACCTTGATCGAGGCGGCGGAGAACCGCGTCGTGCTGCAGATCGTCGATCCCGATGGCCGCGCCGGCTATCCCGGCAATTGCACGATTACCTGCACCTATACGGTCAGCGATGGCGGCGTCCTCAATGTTCTCTATGAAAGCACCACCGACCGCGCGACGATCTGCAATGTCTGTCAGCACAGCTATTTCAATCTCGACGGCACCGCCGATGCGCTCGGTCACGATGCGATGATTGCCGCCAACAGCTATCTGCCGACCAACGAACTGCAGGTCCCGACCGGCGAGATCCGCTCTGTCGAAGGCACGGCGTTCGACCTGCGTGCCATGACCCCGCTGCGCCGTCAGCTGGAAGGCGAAAAGATCGGCTACGACCACAATTTCTGCCTGGCAGAGGCCCGCAGCCCCAAGCAGTCCGTCGCCCTGGTGCGCAGCATCAATTCCGGCGTCTCGCTGGAAGTGCGCACCACCGAGCCCGGCGTGCAATTCTATACGGGCTTCAAGATGAACATCGCCGTGCCCGGCCTCGAAGGCCGTCATTATGGACCATTCGCTGGCTTCTGCCTGGAAACCCAGATCTGGCCGGACGCGATCAATCACGCCGATTTCCCGCAAGCCGTTCTGCGGCCCGGCGAAACGCTGCGGCAGGAAACTGATTACGTCTTTACCCGAAGCTGACCGAACCCGGTCCTTTTCGCCCGCGCCTGTAAGGTGCGGCGCGCGCCGCTGCCTCGTAGCGCCCATTGGCTGATCCCTTAAGTCCGAAAGCAAATCCGCTGGGCTTTTGCGGCAAAACCGGATTTGATGCCCTATGACGGCTACGATAGGGGAGGAATTGGCATGGCTGAAGCAAGCGGATCGAAGATTGCGTTGGTCACCGGCGGCGGGACCGGTATCGGCCGCGCCATTGCCGAGGCGCTGTTGAAAAACGGCTATGCGGTCGTCCTGTCAGGCCGGCGCTTCGATGTTCTCCAGCACGCGGCGATGGAAATGGCGGCCTTGACCGGCGGCACGGCGCGGGCGTTCGCCGCCGATGTCGGCGATCCACAGGCGGTCGCCACCCTGTTTTCGGCCATCCGCCACGATTTCGGCCGTCTCGACCTGCTGGTCAACAATGCTGGCATGGGCCTGCCGGCCGTTCCGATGGAGGACATCACCTTCGAGCAATGGAACGCCATCGTCAGCGCCAACCTCACCGGCGCCTTCCTCTGCACCCAGCAGGCCATGAAACTGATGAAGGCGCAGACGCCGCGCGGAGGCCGAATCATCAACAACGGCTCGATCTCCGCCTCGACGCCGCGCCCGATGTCGGCGCCCTATACGGCCACCAAACACGCCGTCGCCGGCCTGACCAAATCGACCGCCCTCGATGGCCGCCCATTCGACATCGCCTGCGGCCAGATCGATATCGGCAATGCCTCGACTGAAATGACATCAAAAATGAGCGGCGGCGTCCTGCAGGCCAATGGCGAGATCGGTTCCGAACCGACTATCCCGGCAAACCTGGTCGCCGACGCCGTTGTCTACATGGCAAGCCTGCCGCTCAGCGCCAATGTGCTGACGATGACGGTAATGGCAACGCAGATGCCGTATGTGGGAAGGGGATGATAGCGGGCCATTTTTTTTACGAGCGAAGATCAAACACGCACGGCGGCGCAGGATGGCCGGGCAAGAGAAAGTCCCGCCTCACTTCCGCCCTATGGAGCCGCAAGAATCCTAGTTTTCGTGTATCAGGAGATACAGCGCCATGCCCACCCGGCGACATTTCCTTATCGGCTTCGTTGCCACGCCAATCGTGCTGCCGGGACTCGGCCACGCAGCCGGTGCGCCGGCACGGCTGTCGCTGACGCCAGCTTGCAGTGATGACGACGAGCTGACGCTGGCGCAGACAGAAGGCCCGTATTTCACCCCGCAAAGCCCTGAAAAACAGGATTTTGCGAGCGATGCACCCGGAGGTGAAAGGATGACGCTCGCCGGGTACGTGCTGACCGAGAACTGCCGGCCCGTCGCAAAAGCATTGATCGAGTTATGGCATGCCGACGAGAACGGGCTCTACGATAATAATGGCTACAAACTCCGCGGGCATCAATTCACCGACGATGAAGGGAAATGGTGGTTCGAGACGATCATTCCAGGGCTATATCCTGGCCGCACCCGGCATTACCACCTGAAAGTCCAGCGGCCCGGCGGGAGTGTGCTGACAACGCAGCTCTATTTTCCGGGCGAGCCGCTCAATGAACGCGACCGGATATTCAGTGCATCCTTGCTGCTCGATGTCAGCCCGACCGACGACGGGAAATTCAGCCGCTACGATTTTATCGTCGCGTAACCCAAGGCTTTGATGGAATTCAAAGAGAAAATGGAGCGGGTGAAGCGATTCGAACGCTCGACCCCAACCTTGGCAAGGTTGTGCTCTACCCCTGAGCTACACCCGCTCATCAACCTCGGTCCGGGGGTAGTCGGTGGACCGTGGCGCCGCTGCGTTGTTGTTTGCTGCGACGACGGCTATATGGCCCAGACGATTTTCAAATGCAACAGGGAAATGACGGCCGATCCGATAATTTTTTGTAGAAATGTCGCAAGCCCCTGAAAACAAGGCGTTTTGCAGCCTGCTTTCTGTGGAAGATTGCGATTTTTTGGCCTTCGCCGTAAGGAAGACAGCCATTTTCAAGCCAGAGGGAAGCCGTCATGAGTGAAATGCAGCCGAAAACGCAGGACGAATTGTTCCAGTTTCTCGACAGCCTCGGCATCGCCCATCAAACCATGCGGCATGAACCGGTTTTCACCGTCGCCGAATCGGTCGCGCTGCGCGATGAAATTCCCGGCGGACACACCAAGAACCTGTTCGTGAAGGACAAGAAGGACAATTATTTCCTTCTGACCGTCGAGGAGAACGCAACGGTGGACCTGAAGACGGTACACACGCTCATCGGCGGCGCCAGCAAGGTTTCCTTTGGCCGTCCGGAAAAGCTGATGGAATATCTGGGCGTCATTCCCGGCGCCGTCACGGCCTTCGGGGTGATCAACGATACCGGGCAGAACGTGAAGATCATCATCGACGAGGACCTGATGAAGGACGGGATCGTCAACTGCCATCCGCTGGTAAACGATGCGACGACGTCGATTGCTTCGAAGGATCTTCTGCGCTTTGTCGAGGCGACGGGACACGAAGCCCTTGTCTTGAAAGTGACGTCCTGACATACGATCTTTGACGGGAAGACAGTCAGACGGACGAGGATGTCCGCGAGGAGACACGATGAGCGGCAACGACAATCCCTATGCGGCATCCTACGGCAACCAGATGACGGCAACCGCCAGCTATGGCGCCGCCCCGGCCCAAGCTCCGGCCCAAGTTCCGGCAATGGCAGCGGCGGCTGCTGCCGCGCCGGCCGGCGAGCTGATCAAGGAAACGACGACCGCCAACTTCACCCGTGACGTACTGGAGGCCTCCCGCCAGCAACCGGTTCTGGTCGATTTCTGGGCCCCCTGGTGCGGGCCCTGCAAGCAGTTGACCCCGGTGATCGAAAAGGCCGTGACCGAGGCGCAGGGCCGCGTCAGGCTGGTGAAGATGAATATCGACGATCATCCGGCGATCGCCGGCCAGCTCGGCATCCAGTCCATCCCGGCCGTCATCGCCTTTGTCGGCGGCCGCCCGGTCGATGGTTTCATGGGTGCCGTGCCCGAAAGCCAGATCCGCGAGTTCATCGACAAGATCGCCGGTCCGATGGTTGACGATCAGCAGGCCGGGATCGATGCGGCGCTCGCAGAAGCAAAAGCCTTTGCCGAGCAGGGCGACCTGCAGAATGCCGCCGGCCTTTTCGGTGCCGTGCTGCAGGCGGACCCGGAAAATGCGGTCGCACTGGCAGGTCTCGCCAATTGTCTGATTGCCGCCGGCGAGCTGGAGCAGGCGCGCGACGTGCTGACCGGTCTTTCCGAAGAGCTTGCCAAGGATGCCGGCATTGCCGGCGCTCTGAAAAAACTCGACCAGATCGAGGAAGCCCGCAAGCTCGGCGACCCGAATGCGCTGGAGCAGATCCTCGCGGCCGATCCCGACGATCACGGCGCCCGCATCAAGCTTGCCAAGATCCGCAATGTCGAAGGCGACCGCGAGGCCGCCGCCGATCACCTGCTCAAGGTGATGAAGCGCGACCGGACATTCGAGGATGACGGCGCACGGCGCGAGCTGCTGCAGTTCTTCGATGTCTGGGGGCCGATGGATCCGGCAACGCTGTCGGCACGGCGCAAACTGTCCTCCATCCTGTTTTCGTGATACCCTCTCGGGGGCGCCTTTGTGACAATCTCCCTTGAGATTTGACGCTGGCGCCCCATTTCTTGTCGGTAAGCGGCGCGGCGCCATTGCGGTCGCTACAAGAACGCCTGACAGAGACGGGGTTGATCGAACCATGCAAGTTGGAAATGCACGTTATCTGAGGCCGCAGGACCTGCCGGAGACGCTTCCGGTGTTCCCGCTGACGGGCGTGCTCCTGCTTCCGGGTTCGCAACTGCCGCTCAACATCTTCGAGCCGCGTTATCTTTCCATGTTCGACGATGCGCTGGCCGGAAACCGCCTGATCGGGATAATCCAGCCCTCTTTCGGCGAAATTCGCGAGGAGGCAGGCCAGGCGCATGTGCAGGCGCTTTGCCAGGTCGGCTGTGTCGGGCGGATCACCTCGTTCGCAGAGATGGAGGACGGCCGCTATATCGTCTCGCTGACCGGCATCTGCCGGTTCCGGCTGTTCGACGAAGTGGCCCCATCGAAAAAAGGCTACCGCTCCTTCAGGATCGCGCCCTTCGCCACCGACCTGACAGGGCCGGACGATGAGGCGCAGGTCGACCGCGAGGCCCTCCTTGCCGCCTTCAAGGCCTATCTCGACGCCAACAAGCTGGAAGCGGACTGGGAAAGCGTCGAGCGCGCCAGCAATGTGACGCTGGTCAATTCGATGGCGATGATGTCGCCTTATGGCCCGGCGGAAAAGCAGGCGCTGCTCGAGGCGCCGGATCTGAAGACCCGCGCCGAAACGCTGATTGCGATTACCGAGATCGTGCTTGCCCGCACATTCGGCGATATCGAAACCATGCTGCAATAGGCGGAAATGATGGAAGACAGGACCAGCCGGGTCGATCCCAAACTGCTTGAACTGCTGGTCTGCCCGCTGACCAAGGGCCGGCTGAGCTACCACGCCGCCGAGAACGAACTGATCTCGGAAAAGGCCCGCCTCGCCTACCCCATCCGCGACGGCATCCCGATCATGCTGATCTCCGAGGCCCGCAAGATCGAGGATTAAGGGCGTTTCTCAGGCTGACGAGCTCGGCGAAATACCCCCCTCTGTCCCTCCGGGACATCTCCCCCACAAGGGGGGAGATCAGCCGCAGTCATCGTGCCACCCTGACATTGAAGCCGGCAAGGGAAAGAATGATCTCCACCCTTGTGGGGGAGATGTCCCGGAGGGACAGAGGGGGGTAAGTGTCCGAATATTCTGACGTTTTGGAAACTAAGAAGAACCTTCCTCTCAAATCGCCTGCCCGCCCAGCATCTTCGGTTCGCTCTGCCCGCCCAGCCCCGATGCCTGCCGGATGAAGAACGACTTGACCGATGGCATGCGATCGACGATGCACAGCCCGAAATCGCGCAGCGCCCGGACCGGGGTGATGTCGTTGGAAAACAGCCGGTTCAGCACGTCGGTGGTCACGCCCATGCGGAACGTGTCGAAACGCCGCCAGCTCTGGTAGCGCTCAAGCACCGCGAGCGAGCCGATATCGAGACCGAGGCGATCGGCATCGACGATGGTTTCGGCCAAAGCCGCCACGTCCTTGAAGCCGAGATTGAGGCCCTGGCCGGAGATCGGGTGAATGCCGTGGGCGGCATCGCCGGCAAGGGCAAATCGCGGCGCGATGAAATCGCGCGCCAGCGTCAACCCGAGCGGAAAGGCGCGGCGTCCGCCGACAACCTTCAGGGTACCGAGCCTGTGGCCGAAGCGGCGCTCCAGCTCTTCCTCGAACACCAGGTCATCGCTGGCGATCAGCCGGTCGGCATCGCGCGTCCGCTCCGTCCAGACCAGCGAGGAGCGGTTGTTCTTGAGCGGCAGCGTCGCAAACGGGCCGGCGGGCAGGAAATGCTCCTCTGCCGTGCCCTCATGCGGCCGCTCGTGCTCGACCGTGGTGACGATGCCCGACTGGCCATACTCGAAATCGACGGTCTTGATCCCTGCGGCATCGCGCAGTTTCGAGCGCACGCCATCGCAGGCGACCAGCAGCCGCGCCTCGATTGCCTCGCCATTGGCCAGGCTGACGGAAACCGAATGATCGCCGCTCTTGAAGTCAGAAGCAGCCGTCGATTGCCGGACCTCGACGCCAAGCGCCTGTGCCGCCTTGCGCAACGCGCCGACCAAAGCGACATTCGGCACCATATGGGCAAACGGCCGACCCTCGACCTTTTCATCCTCGAAGGTCAGGAACACCGGGCGCACCGGATCGGCGGTCTTCGAATCGGTAATGACCATGCGCTTGATCGGCTCGGCCTCCGGCTCGATCTCGCTCCAGACGCCCAGTACATCGAGCATCTGCGATGCTGCGGCGATGATCGCCGAGGCGCGCTCGTCCCTTTTCCAGGCATCGTCCGGAGCGCCGTCGATCAGGCTGACGGCGAGGTGTGGCGCGGCTTTCTTGATGGATACGGCCAGCGACAGCCCGACATAACCGCCGCCCGCAATCAGCACATCGATCATCTCTCATTCTCCCGTCGCTCTTGAGCATTGCTTATGGCCTATATAGATCATTGATGCGCTCGTTCCTACCGTTTGAGCGTTCGACCTCTGGAGATTGTCGAAATGTCGCGCCCCGCTGAAAACCCCGCCCCGATGGATGTCCTCTTGCAGACGCTGGATCTGGAGAAGCTGGAAGAGAACCTGTTTCGCGGCCGCTCGCCACAGGTCGGCTGGCAGCGCGTGTTCGGCGGGCAGGTTATCGGCCAGGCGCTGGTGGCAGCCCAGCGCACCGTCAGCGAAGGCCGCTACGTGCATTCGCTGCACGCCTATTTCATGCGGCCGGGCGATCCGGCCGTGCCGATCATCTACGATGTCGACCGCATCCGCGACGGCGCAAGCTTCGCGACCCGCCGGGTCGTCGCCATCCAGCACGGCAAGGCGATCTTTTCGCTGTCGGCCTCCTTCCAGTTCGACGAGGAAGGCTTCGACCACCAGATCACCATGCCGGATGTCGCAGCCCCCGAAACGCTGATGGGCGAGCAGGACATCAAGGACAAGTTTCTGGTCAATGCGCCGGAAGCCATACGCCGTTACTGGGAACGCCCCCGGCCGATCGAAATCCGCCCGGTTTCGCTGAAACATTACTTCTCGCGCGACAAGCTGGAACCGTCGCAGGATGTCTGGGTCAAGGCGGTTGGCGCCGTTCCGGACGAGCGCCACATCCAGGCGGCGGTGCTCGCCTATATCTCTGACATGACCCTGCTCGACACCGCGCTCTACGCGCATGGCACTTCGGTGTTCGACCGCGACCTGCAGGTGGCGAGCCTCGACCATGCCATGTGGTTCCACCGTCCCTGCCGCATGGACGACTGGCTGCTCTATACCCAGGACAGCCCCAGCGCCTTTGGTGCACGCGGCATGACCCGTGGCAGCCTTTTTGACCGTTCCGGCATGCTGATTGCGTCCGTTGCCCAGGAAGGCCTGATCCGGAAAAAGGCATCTGAATAAAAAAGCGCCGCTTTTTCGATTATGCTCAATTTTTCATCGTTTAATTTGACATTTTTTTGACATTCCGCTGGAGACCCTCGGCGGAATATGGCATTTCCGTGTCTTTTCATGAACTTACCCATCCGATCCCAAACTGGCACGCCCCTTGAATAGCATTGGGCGGTCGTTGGGGATTTGTGCTCGGCGGCAAGGAGAGACGGCCCCGAGCCGAAGATGAACAAGGATGGGAAACCAGATGAAAATTGTGATGGCCATTATCAAGCCGTTCAAGCTCGATGAGGTTCGCGAAGCCCTCACTGCCGTTGGCATCCAAGGCCTGACCGTGACCGAAGTGAAGGGTTACGGACGTCAGAAGGGACATACGGAAATCTACCGCGGCACGGAATACGCCGTGAGCTTCCTGCCGAAACTGAAGATCGAAATCGCCGTTGCCACGGAGATCGTCGACAAGGCCGTCGAAGCGATCGCCTCTGCTGCCAAGACCGGCCAGATCGGCGACGGCAAGATCTTCGTCTACTCGATTGACCATGCGGTGCGCATTCGTACCGGCGAAACCGACACAGAAGCGCTGTAAGTCACGGCCGTTCAGGGAGCTATATGTCAATGTCTTCATTTAAACTTTCAACCTCTCTCGGACGCGCGAGCGCTGCAGCCGCAGCCTTCCTCGCTCCGGCCATTGCCTTTGCGCAGGAAGCAGCCCCGGCCGCCACGGAAGCGGCGGTTGCCGCAGCGCCGGCGATGACCGTCGACAAGGGCGACACCACCTGGATGATGCTGTCCACCATTCTGGTTCTGCTGATGACCGTGCCGGGGCTGGCCTTGTTCTACGGCGGCCTCGTGCGCACCAAGAACATGCTGTCCGTTCTGATGCAGGTCATGATGATCGCGGCTGTCGGTATGATCGTCTGGGTCGCCTACGGCTACTCGCTCGCCTTCACCGATGGCGGCTCGATGAACAGCTTCATCGGCGGCTTCTCCAAGGTCTTCCTGTCCGGCGTCGATGTGACGACCATGGCGGAAAGCTTCTCCAAGGGCGTCGCCATTCCCGAACTGGCTTTCGTCATCTTCCAGATGACCTTTGCCGCCATCACCCCTGCCCTGATCATCGGCGCGTTTGCCGAACGCATCAAGTTCTCGGCCGTGATCCTGTTCACCATCCTGTGGCTGACCTTCATCTACTTCCCGATTGCCCATATGGTCTGGTTCTGGGGCGGCCCGAGCGCCTATGACGGCCCGACCGGCCTGATCTTCGGCTTCGGCGCCATCGACTTCGCCGGCGGCACCGTCGTTCACATCAATGCCGGTATCGCCGGTCTGGTGGGTGCGATCATGGTCGGCAAGCGTACCGGCTTCGGCAAGGACATGATGGCTCCGCACTCGATGACCATGACGATGATCGGCGCCTCGCTCCTGTGGGTCGGCTGGTTCGGCTTCAACGCCGGTTCCAACCTGGAGGCCAATGGCTACGCCGTTCTCGCCATGATCAACACGCTGGTGGCAACGGCTGCCGCGATCATCTCCTGGTCGCTCGTCGAAACCTTCACCCGTGGCAAGGCTTCGATGCTCGGTGCCGCATCGGGTGCCGTCGCCGGTCTCGTCGTCATCACGCCTGCCGCCGGTTTCGTCGGCCCGATGGGCGCGATCGTCATGGGTCTCATCGTCTCCCCGCTTTGCTACTTCTTCGTCTCCACGGTGAAGAACAAGTTCGGCTATGACGACACGGCGGATGTCTTCGGCGTGCACGGCATCGGCGGCATCGTCGGCGCCCTCCTCACCGGCGTCTTCGTCAACCCGGCTCTCGGTGGCGCTGGCATCGTCGACTACTCGACGGCCGACTTCGCAGCCAGCTACGCCGGCACCGCAACGCAGGTCTGGGCGCAGTTCAAGGGCGTCATCGTGACGGTCCTGTGGTCGGGCATCGGCTCGGCGATCCTCTACAAGGTCGTCGATGTGATCGTCGGCCTGCGTGTTCCGGTCGAAGCCGAGCGCGAAGGTCTCGATCTCTCCTCGCACGGCGAAGCCGCCTACCACTCATAAGGGTTTTGCGGAGCCGGGCTGCCCGGCTCCGCTTCCAGTCCCGTCGCGGTTTTGCCCTGTGCGGAACCGCATTTTGACCCGGACACGCTGTCCGGGTCTTTTTTTGCGCAGTCGCGGGCTTTCGGTTGCAGATAGGCGGGTTTCGCTAGGGAAAACCACCCCGCAGGCGCCGTTTCCCGTAAACGAAGCGTCAAGGTTAATAGGGCTTTAACCCTCATCTGCTTACCTTCGAAGCATGCGCGCATGGCGTTTTCCGGGAATAACAGGCAGCAGGTCATCATGAGCAGAAGCAATCAGGCGGTATATGACAACCGTTCCAACCGGTTTGTGCTTTCCACATTCGTCTGGAAACAGATCGCCGCTCTAGCCGGGTTTGCAGTCTTCATCGCCATCGGTTTCGCAATCGCTGCCCTGTCGACCTGGAATGTCGCCGATCCGAGCTTCTCCTACGCCACCTCCGACGCCCCGACCAATGTTCTCGGCTATACCGGCGCTGCCTTCGCCGATATCTTCATGCAGTTCTTCGGCATCGCCAGCGTTGTCGCCCTGCTGCCGGTCGTCGCCTGGGCGCTGGTTCTGATCTTCACAAAACCCTTCGACCGCATCATCAAGCGTGTCGGGGCGTGGTTCATCGGCTCGGTGCTGGCGTCGGCCGCCCTTGGCTGCCTTCCTGCCCCCGTCACCTGGCCGCTGCCGAGCGGCCTTGGCGGCGTCTTCGGCGATATGATCCTGCGGTTCCCGGCACTGTTCATCGGCGCTTTTCCGACAGGCACCGCCGGCATGGTGCTGGCTGCCCTGTTCGCCCTGCCCTCGGCCTATTTCCTGATCTACAGCGCCGGCCTCATCGGGGTTGCCGATCCGGACGAAGAGATGATGCGCGAGCCCGCACCGGCGCCCAGCAAGGCGCGCACTGTCAGCGACGAATCCGAAGACGACGAATCAGAAGGCATCATGATGGTGATGGCCGGCGCGCTGACCCATATGCGTTTCACCGCCCAGGCCCGCATCCGCCGCCTGTTTGGCCTGAGCGGCCGCCGCAAGCCGGCGTCGCGCGATTACGACGAGCCCTATGATTTCAACACCGACGAATTCGGCACGCTGAACGAACCGGCACGCCCGAAAGCCGCCGCCCGCTCCGAGCGGGTCGAGCCGTCGCTTGACCGCAGCGAACGCCGCTCCGTGGCAGCGCCGCCGATATCGATGGACGACGAAGACGACGATTTCGAGGTTTCCGGCTCCAATCGCCTGCCCGCCGGCATCATGCCTGACGATGACGACGACGATTTCGATCCGGCTGCCGACTGGGCGCCGGTCCCGGCACCCCGCAAGCAGGCCCCGGCCATGCCATCGTCCACGGCGCGCGTGGTTCCGCCAGCCCCCCGCCCGAAAACCGGCCAGCGCATCGAACGCGAGGCGCAGGCGTCGCTCGTTTCCGACGACGATGATTTCACCTTGCCGCCGCTGCATTTCCTCGCCGAGCCGAAAAACGTCGCCCGCGACGCGACATTGTCTGCCGATGCGCTTGAACAGAATGCCCGCATGCTCGAAGGCGTTCTGGAGGACTTCGGCGTCAAGGGCGAGATCATCCATGTCCGCCCCGGCCCCGTCGTCACCATGTACGAACTGGAGCCCGCACCGGGCATCAAGTCGTCGCGCGTCATCGGCCTTGCCGACGATATCGCCCGCTCGATGTCGGCGATCGCCGCCCGCGTTGCCGTCGTGCCCGGCCGCAATGCCATCGGCATCGAACTCCCCAACAACCGCCGCGAAACCGTCTATCTGCGCGAACTGATCGGCTCACGCGATTTCGAGACCAGCAAGACCCGTCTTGCCATGGCGCTCGGCAAGACGATCGGCGGCGAACCCGTCATCGTCGATATCGCCAAGATGCCGCATCTGCTCGTCGCCGGCACCACCGGCTCGGGTAAGTCGGTCGCCATCAATACGATGATCCTGTCGATCCTCTACCGGCTGAAGCCGGAGCAGTGCCGCCTGATCATGATCGATCCGAAGATGCTCGAACTCTCCGTCTATGACGGCATTCCGCATCTGCTCTCGCCCGTCGTCACCGATCCGAAGAAGGCCGTCGTCGCCCTGAAATGGACCGTGCGCGAGATGGAAGAGCGCTACAAGAAGATGTCGAAGATCGGCGTGCGCAACATCGACGGCTTCAATTCGCGCGTCGAGCAGGCCATGGCCAAGGGCGAACAGATCAGCCGCACGGTCCAGACCGGCTTCGACCGCCAGACCGGCGAGGCCGTCTACGAGACGGAAGAGTTCGACCTGCAGCCGATGCCCTATATCGTCGTCATCATCGACGAAATGGCCGACCTGATGATGGTCGCCGGCAAGGACATTGAGGGCGCCGTCCAGCGTCTGGCCCAGATGGCCCGCGCCGCCGGCATCCACGTCATCATGGCGACGCAGCGCCCCTCCGTCGATGTCATCACCGGCACGATCAAGGCGAACTTCCCGACCCGCATCTCGTTCCAGGTGACCTCCAAGATCGACAGCCGCACCATTCTGGGCGAACAGGGCGCCGAACAGCTGCTCGGCATGGGCGACATGCTCTACATGGCCGGCGGCGGCCGCATCCAGCGTGTGCATGGACCGTTCGTCTCGGATACCGAGGTGGAGGATGTCGTCAAATATCTGAAGACGCAAGGCTCGCCGCAATATCTCGACGCCATCACCGAAGATGACGACGATGATGGCGAAGGCGGCAGCGGCCCGGCCGGCACCACCAACCTTGCCGAATCGGACGACCCCTACGACCAGGCCGTCGCCATCGTTCTGCGCGACGGCAAGGCATCAACATCCTATGTCCAGCGCCGCCTCGGCATCGGCTACAACCGAGCCGCCTCGCTGATCGAGCGCATGGAGCAGGAGGGCATCATTGGTGCTGCCAACCATGCCGGCAAACGCGAAATCCTGGTGCCGACCGAAAGCGATATCACCGGCCGGTAATGGCCGGCGAAGCCCGCCTGCAGCAGGTGGGGAATTGCCGGGCAAACGTTGCCGCGATACCCTCACGGGGAATTGAAGGCGCGCGCAGGAAAGGCCTTGAAGGCGCCGCACTTGCGCTCCACATGTGACTGGAAATGAAGGAGATAACGATGACAGACACCGAAACCGGCCACCGCAAACAGGACACAATGCTTGCGCCCCTGTCCCGCCGCTCCTTCGTTGGTGGTCTCGCTGTTTTCGCTGCCCTCACCGTCATTGGCCTGCCCATCGAATCTGCCCGGGCCCAGCAGACGGCCGTCGCCCAGAAAATCGCCAATCATTTCGCCTCGGTCAAAACCATGAGCGGCGAGTTCGTGCAGTTCGGCCCGCGTGGCGAACAGACCGGCGGCAAGTTCTTCATCAGCCGTCCGGGCAAGATCCGCTTCAACTACGAGGCTCCCTCGCCGATGCGGGTGATCGCCGACGGCAAGTCCGTCGTCATCGGCAACCAGAAAATGAAGACGTGGGATATCTATCCGCTGTCGAAGACGCCATTGAAACTGCTGCTGTCGGATGAAATCGACCTGACCGGCAAGATGGTCCGCGACGTCAAGGAAGAGCCCGACCTGATCACCATCGTGCTGGGCGACCGCACCGTCTTCGGCGATGCGACGATCACCCTGATGTTCGATCCGAAGACCTACGACCTGCGCCAGTGGACAATCACCGACGCGCAGAAGAAAGACACGTCGGTGATGATCTTCAACGTCAAGAACGGCGTGCCGATGGACGACAAGGTCTTCCAGATTCCCTACGACGACATCAACAATCGCGGCAAGTAAAGTCGCGTCTGGCGGCCCCAACGCCGCCGCGTATCAGGAAGACACGGCGCCGCCATCGATGCGGCGCGTCATCAGGATCTCGTCGATCTCCCGGCCTTCGTGAATGGTCCCGCCGGGAATACGTCCGGCCTGCGCAAATCCTTCGCGCTGGTAAAACCGGATCGCCGCCGGGTTCTCGGCGCTGACGGCAAGCTCCAGCTGCCGGAGGCCGGCTTTTCCGGCGTGGGCGGCCAGCGCGTCGAGTAACGCTTTCGCGTGTTCGCCGCCGCGCCGCTCCTTGCGCACATAGACCATGATCACCGTCGCGCGGTGCGCCATCTTGCTGGCAGTCTGCCGCATCAGGCCCATGATGGCGACCGGCTCGCCCTCGTGAAAATCAACGAAAACGGCACTCGCAGTCAATCGCCGTGTCCATTCCGCGTCCGGCAAAACCTCCCAGTCTTCGGCGCTGCTGGCAAAGGCCGCCGGCTCGCTGCACAGCGCTTCGAGCCGGATCTGGCGAAATATATCGATGTCCTCGGGCCCAAGATGCCGGATCATGTATCGGTCTCCTATCGGCGGCAGAATCGCTGCCGCCGCCGTGAGGCAAACTACAAGCCAATCGACCGCGTCGCCAAGCGCATAAAAAGCGGTTCGGCCTATCCACTCCCGCTCAAATCAGGGACGCAAAAGCTGATCCTGCAGCAATCGCGAGATGATAGGAGACGATGCACGCAACAACGAATGCCGCCATCGCCACGATCACCATCAACCCATCCCGCTCGGCCAGCGAGATCGCAATCAAGACGATCGCCAGCGCTGGAAGGGTGTTGCCGAACGGGATCGGCAGGGCAATCAGGATGGCAAGCAGCAAGATTGGGAGAGCCAGCACGATCCGCGCCTTGGGTCCGGTCAGCGCGCCAAGCCGCCCTGGCGCCAACCAGGCCTCGAATCGCAAGACCCACGGCCGTGTCGCAGAAACGGTTGCTTCGACCACTTTCAACGGCAGCACGCGGCGCCCGATGAAATCAGGCAACCACAGCCGGTCTGCTCCCGCCAGCATCTGAACGGCAACAAAGGCGAGACAGGATCCGAGAAAGAAACCGAATGGACCCGGCAATGGAATGATCGTTGGAAGAGCCAGGATAAGAAGCGTGAACGCGACACCGATCCGGCCCTCACGCCCCAAAAGGCATTTCAATTCCAGCCCCTTGTCTTGCCGTGCCCGATCAAGCAGTTCCAGCATGAACTCGGACCCCTTGGTCTTTTCTTCCTCGACCCGGTTTTCGGTACTTTCCGTACTCAAACCATCAATCCGTCGAATGACTGTCAAGTAATGATTGACGATGGCACGACTTGAGCAGCGTGCTCAACTCTTCCGCGCTGACGATGATACCGTTAGCTTCGAGGTCCTGGGTCAATTTGGCAATGATGTCGGCATCGCCGGCAATCTTGTAATCGCTGTCGTGCACTTCCGTTGCGTAGGTGGACAAGGCATCGCCCGAGAGATTGAGCTTTTGGCCCGCCCAGTAACCGGCGAGACGATTGCGTCTCGCGCGGATTTCATCAAGTGGCGCGAATTCGAGTGGTTCGCCGTTGTTTTTCATCACTGTGCTCATCCCTGCATTCGTCTTTCTATTTTTTACGTGAGATGGAAGACATCAGGACTCTTCTTTCGGAAGCAGGGCCAAGGTGGCATCGCAGGCCGGATGGACGCCCTGAAGAAAGTCTTCCGGCTGATACCATCCAATGGTGACACCCATCGCAGAGGTTAAAGCCCAGGCAGGCCGCTCGCCCGCCTGAGTGAGGAGAAGCGGCGCACCTTCGCGCAGGCAGGTTTCGGCCTGCTCGACGATGGCAGGTGATGCCTGTGCACCTGCAAGCGCCTCACGCAGGTCGGCTTTGGCGGGTTCGACGATCATTGAAGCGATAACCGAGGACATGAGTTCGAGGAGCATTTTTTACATCCAGATTGAGTGAGGGGTGGGGCTGCCCTTAATGGGCAGCCGTGTCGCTCTTGCGGGTCTTCATGAGGCTCCAGACCACGCCGCTCGCGATGATCAGGAAGGTCATCGACAGGGACAGGGCAGCCGGGAATTTCTCAAGGCCAAGCAGGTCGGCGACAAAGACCTTGGAACCGATGAACACAAGCACGATGGCAAGGGCCGGTTTCAGATATTTGAAACGGTGGATCATCGCATCCAGCGCAAAGTACAGAGCGCGCAGGCCCAGGATAGCGAAGATGTTCGAGGTGTAGACGATGAACGGGTCGGTGGTGATTGCGAAGATCGCAGGAACCGAGTCCACGGCAAAGATCACGTCGGCAATTTCAATCAGCACCAGCGCCATGAACAGCGGCGTGATGAACAACACCGTCTTGCCGGTCTGCGGATGCGGCAGCTTGACGAAGAACCGCTCGCCGTGATGCGTTTCCGTGACATTGAACTTGCGGCGCATGAACGACACCAGCGGATTGTTGGCAATGTCCGGATCGGATTCCCCGACGAACAGCATTTTCAAACCGGTGAAGACAAGGAAGGCCGCGAAGATGTAGAGGACCCAGGAAAACTCGGTCACGAGCGTGGCGCCAAGACCAATCATGATGGCGCGAAGGACGATGACGCCGAGAATACCCCAGAACAGCACACGGTGCTGATAGATGCGCGGCACGGCAAAGAAGGAGAAGATCAGGGCGATAACGAAGACGTTGTCCAGGGCCAGCGTCTTTTCGACGACAAAGCCGGTGACATAGTTCATCCCGGCTTCAGCGCCGAGATACCACCACACCCAGGCACCGAAGGCCAGGCCAAGCGAGATGTAGAGCGCCGAAAGCTTGAGGCTTTCCTTGACGCCGATTTCCCGGTTTTCCTTGTGCAGGACACCGAGGTCAAATGTCAGAATGGTCGCGACCAGCGTGATGAACGCAGCCCACATCCAGAGTGGGGATCCCATCCAGTGGACGAGCATAAACGAAAGGTCCAAGGCCTTCTCCTTCGCCGGCATACAATGTCGAAGAAGGTCCGACATCGTAGAGCGCCGGCGGCTCTACCAGAGGGGCCCGGACCACGGGTCTTGCCGGAAGTGGAGTTGTGCCCCGGGCCGTTCAAGGGGCGTGCGAATTTTTATTTCCGAGTTCAAGATCTGTGATGATGGGGCCGTTTTTGCATGCACAAGGCTGGCAATACCGGCGCAAATCCAATGGCCAAGCCGGTTAAAAGCCCTTATGACGAAACGCGCGGGCTGCGTCCGTCTCAACCAGTTTTCAGGAAAGAACCCTCTGCATGGCATTGTCGATTGCGACCTGGAACATCAACTCGGTGCGCCTGCGCATGCCTTTGGTCGAGCACCTCTTGAAGACCTGGGCGCCGGATATCCTCTGCCTGCAGGAAACCAAGGTTGCCAACGACCTCTTCCCCTTTTCGCCGCTGAGGGCGCTGGGTTACGAGCATATCGCCATCCATGGCCAGAAGGGGTATCACGGCGTCGCCACCATCTCCCGCCTGCCGCTGCACGAACTCACCGACCGGCGCGATTATTGCGGCGTCGGCGATTCCCGCCATCTCTCGGTCGTCTTCGAAAAATCCGGCAAGACAATCCGCCTGCACAATTTTTACGTGCCCGCCGGCGGCGACGAGCCCGACAGGACGATCAACCAGAAATTCGGCCACAAGCTCGATTTCATCGACGAGATGAAACTGCTGCATGCCGAAAGCGAGGCCGGAATGTCTTCCATCCTCGTCGGCGATCTCAACATCGCGCCGCTGGAACACGACGTCTGGTCGCACAAGCAGCTCCTGAAGATCGTCAGCCACACGCCGGTCGAGACAGAGGGCCTGACGGCCGTGCTCAACGGCGGCGCCTGGGTCGATCTGATGCGCCAGCACACGCCATCTCCGGAAAAGCTCTACACCTGGTGGAGCTACCGCGCCAAGGATTGGGAAGCTGCCGACCGCGGCCGGCGTCTCGACCATGTCTGGTCGTCAGCCGATCTCTCGCCACACCTCACCCGCGTCGATATCCTGAAAGAAGCGCGCGGCTGGGAACGCCCGTCCGACCACGTCCCCGTTATCGCCCATTTCGATCTTTAGAGCGCCGCGTGTCACATATGACGCGCGGCCGCTCTAACACTTGAAATCTGCTTATCCTCAACCGATTCCGGCTTCAGGAGTTATGCAGCAGAGCGCATCATCGCCAGCCGAGAGCCGGCGCGACATGCTTCAGGACCGCCTCGATGACATGGGCGTTGTAGTCGACGCCCAGCTGGTTCGGTACGGTCAGAAGCAGGGTATCCGCCTCGGAAATGGCCTCGTCTTCCGCCAGTTGCCGGATGAGGACGTCAGGCTCTGCGGCATAGGAGCGGCCGAAGATCGCCCGTGTCTGGTCGTCGATATAGCCGACCGTGTCGCTTTCCTTGCTGCCGCCGCCGAAATAGGCCCTGTCGCGATCATCGACCAGCGCAAAGATGCTGCGGCTGACCGATACTCTTGGCACGCGCGTGTGGCCGGCCTCCTTCCAGGCATCCCGGTAGGCGCGGATCTGCGCCGCCTGCTGGACGTGGAAGGGCTCGCCGGTTTCGTCGTTCTTCAATGTCGAGCTTTGCAGATTCATACCAAGCTTTGCCGCCCAGATGGCCGTGGCATTCGAGCTGGCGCCCCACCAGATGCGGTCGCGCAATCCCTCGGAATGCGGCTCGAGCCGCAGCAGGCCCGGCGGATTGGGAAACATCGGACGCGGGTTCGGCTGGGCAAAACCCTGGCCTTTCAAAACCTCGAGCAGCGCTTCGGTGTGCCCGCGCGCCATATCCGCCTCGCTTGAGCCTTCCTCCGGCGCAAATCCGAAATAGCGCCAGCCGTCGATCACCTGTTCGGGCGAACCGCGGCTGATACCGAGCTGCAGGCGGCCGTTCGAGATCAGGTCGGCACTGCCGGCATCCTCTGCCATGTAGAGCGGGTTCTCGTAGCGCATGTCGATCACGGCCGTACCGATCTCGATTTTCTTCGTCCTGGCGCCGACGGCGGCGAGCAGCGGAAAGGGCGCGGCGAGCTGCCGGGCAAAATGGTGGACGCGGAAATAGGCGCCGTCCGCACCCAGTTCTTCGGCGGCAACCGCCAGATCGATCGACTGCAAAAGCGCATCGCCGGCCGACCGGGTCTGCGATTGCGGCGAAGGCGACCAGTGCCCGAACGAAAGGAAGCCGATTTTTTTCATTGTTTTCTATCCCGATGATGGCGATGTGTTGCGCCATAGATGGGGAAGGACGCCAGCGCAGGAAAGAGCGGGGACAGGCTGCAAAGGCTGCGTCAGCGAAACACACTGTCTCCGGGAGGAAACAGCTACCCGAATTTCGGCGCCAGCCTCTGCATCGCGCTGATCATCGTCTGCAGATTGTTCTTGATCCGGGCTTCGACCACAACCGCCACTTCCGGATATTCCTCCAGCATGCGGCGGAACAGCGGCCGGTTGATGCGGATGACTTCGCTGTCTTCCTCGGCGGTCGCGGTAAACTTGCGCTCGACGAAGGAGATCATCGCCAGTTCGGACAGAAGCGTTCCGCGACCGACGGTATCCACCACCTCGACGCTGCCATCGACGAGATTGCGCGTCAGCGTGACGGTACCGCTGGCGATGGCAAAGGCGCAATCGGCCGGTGCACCCTCGCGAAACAGCTGCTGGCCCCTGTTCAGGCGGCGGCGCTCTGCGCCGAAGGCGATCAGCCGCAGCTTGTCGTCATCGATATCCGCAAACAGCGGTACGAGGGACAGAAGAGCGATATCGTCATTCAGCGACAAAGGGATACCTCTGAACGGGCATGACACCGGTCATGCCCCATGCCGTTAGGGAACTATCTTGTAGCCGCCATTCTCTGTCACCAAAATCTCCGCATTGGAAGGGTCGCGTTCGATTTTCTGGCGCAGGCGATAAACGTGGGTCTCGAGCGTATGGGTGGTGACGCCGGAATTATAACCCCAGACCTCCTCAAGCAGAACATCGCGGGTCACGACCTTCTGTTCGGCGCGGTAGAGATAGCGGATGATCGCCGCTTCCTTTTCGGTGAGCCGGATCTTCTGGCCGTTCTCCAGCGTCAGCAGCTTCTGGCCCGGCTTGAACGTGTAGGGACCGACGGTGAAGGTGGCATCCTCGCTCTGTTCGTGCTGGCGCAGCTGCGCCCGGATGCGGGCGAGAAGCACCGCGAAACGGAAGGGTTTGGTCACATAGTCGTTGGCCCCGGCCTCAAGGCCGAGGATCGTATCGGAGTCGGTATCGTGGCCGGTCAGCATGATGATCGGCGACTTGAAGCCGCCCTTGCGCAAAAGCTTGACCGCCTCGCGGCCATCCATATCCGGCAGGCCGACATCCATGACCAGAAGGGCGATCTGCTGGTTGCGGGCGGTGTTGATACCCTTGGCTGCGGTCGATTCCTGAAGAATGGTGAACTCCTCATAGAGGGCAAGTTGCTCCACCAGTGTTTCACGCAGGTCGTTGTCGTCATCGACGAGAAGAATGGTGCGGGCCGACATGGGTTTTTCTCCTTGCTTGCGGTCTTAAACTAACGCAATCGCTGCCTTAGACAAGCTACGCAGCCTCTCACCCGGTTGTTACATATTGTGTAGTCCTATTGTTATGTTTCAGATCACGCGCAACGCAAAAAACTGTGAGCAAAATGCGATTGAAACCCCGCAAGGCCGCCATCCCAGCCCGCATCATCACCGTCAGGACAAAGCCGGGAGACCGCACCCGCGCGCTGGTGACCTTTGCGGGACGCACCGAGGAGGCCGCCATCGGCCGCAGTGGCACGACCGCGCGCAAGCGTGAAGGCGACGGCGCCACCCCGATCGCTGCCATGCGCCTGATCGGCGGCTATGTCCGCCATGACCGCATCGCCCGGCCGCCAACCGCCCTGCCGCTGCGCTTCACGCCAAATGACCTGCTCTGGTGCGACGAACCCCGCCACGCACGCTACAACCGGCCCGTGGATGCGCCGTTCAAGCCGAGCCACGAAAAAATGCACCGCGATGACGGCCTCTACGACATCTGCCTGGTGATGGACTGGAACCTGCGCAGCCGGAAACGATATGGCGGCTCCGCCATCTTCTTTCACCTCGCCAGGCCGGGCTATAAACCGACCGAGGGCTGCGTCGCGGTGAGCCTGCCGGCGATGAAACGGCTGCTGCGGTTCATGCGGCGGGGGACTGTTGTGAAAGTCACATAGCTCCAGTTCCGCTCTCAGCCGAGAAAACGGGGCGTCACGAACCGTTCAAGATACCCGGTGCCGCTGCCCGTACCGGTGCTGTCCCATCCTTCGATGTCGAAATCAATCACAGCAAGACCGGCCGTCGGAAATTTTTCGGTCATGCGGCTGATGGCGTCCACATCCCCCTCCTTGGCGAGCATCGACGCCAAGTCTTCCATTCCCGGATTGTGCCCGACCATCAGCAAGGTGTGGATACCGGGTTCGACAGACTGGATTGCCGTTAGAATTGTGCCGGCCGGAACCTCGTAAATGCCAGGCGTCTCGCGCTCCACGATCCCGTCCGACAAGACCTCACGGACAAGCTTCCATGTTTCCTGCGCCCGGCGGGCGGGTGAAACGAGAGCAAGATCGGGGAGGAGCTTTTCACGCTTCATATAGCCGCCGATGACAAGGGCCGACTTGCGGCCTCGATCCGAAAGAGGACGCTCGTGATCCGGCACACCTTCAGGCCAGGCGGATTTGGCGTGGCGCAACAGGATCAGTCGGCGTTTAGACACAGCTGGCGCCCTTGTTCTCTTCGGCTTGATACCTGACAATATCATGCGTCCACGAAAGAAGCAGCCTTTCCCCTTGATCCGCTCGCCGCAGGCCAGGTGCTGGCAAGCCAGAAGGTTGCGGCACGCGGCGAACGGTTTTCGGCCGGCACCAGTGCCGTCACTTCGGCGTATCCTGCTCCAGCGAATGCTTCATGATAACAGGCATCTGCGATAGGGTGAACAGCACCGTGATCGGCATCGTTCCCCAGACCTTGAAGGCGACCCAGAAATCGGTCGAGAAATTGCGCCAGACAACTTCGTTGAGCACGGCCAGGAACAGGAAGAACACCCCCCAGCGGATGGTCAGCTTGCGCCAGCCGGCCTCGTCGAGCTTGAAGGCGGCATGGAAGACATAGCCGAGCAGCGATTTCCCAAACAGCAGCCCGCCGAGCAGGATGACGCCGAACAGCGTGTTGACGATGGTCGGCTTCATCTTGATGAAGGTGTCGTTCTGCAGATAGAGCGTCAGCGCGCCGAAGATGAAGACGACGACACCCGAAATCAGCGGCATCATCGGCAAGGTGCGGGTCAAGATCCAGGAAACAGTGAGCGCGATCGCGGTCGCGGCCATGAACAGGCCGGTGGCGATGAAGATCGGCCCGCCAAGTTCGGTCAAGGCCGGGAATGTCCGGGCCAACCACTCGCCGCGCGAATTGGCGAAGAAGAAGACCACAAGCGGCCCCAGCTCCAGCACCATTTTGAGGAGCGGACTGATTTCCTTGCGCGGCTTGACTGCCTCGATCGATGACATGGTAACGTCCTTAAAGCGATTGTGGTGCATGCCCGGTGTGCGGGCCGTCTCTCTCGTCGTCATCCTCGGGCTTGACCCGAGGATCTATCCGCGGTGCGGCGTTTGATAGTCAACATTGCAGCCCAGCGTCTAGATCCTCGGGTCAAGCCCGAGGATGACGGAGTCCGGGGTAACCCCTATACCATCAGCAAAAAGGCAAAATGATATCCGGGTCAATGGGGAATTCCGGCGATGGCCTCGGCAAAGTCCTTGGCCTCGAACGGTTCCAGATCGTCCACGCCCTCGCCGACACCGATGAAATAGACGGGCAGCTTGTGTTTGGCGGAGATGGCGACGAGGATGCCGCCGCGCGCCGTGCCGTCGAGCTTGGTCATGATCAGGCCGTTGACGCCGGCAACATTGCGGAAGATCTCGACCTGGTTGAGGGCGTTCTGGCCGGTCGTGGCGTCGAGCGTCTGCAGCACGGTATGCGGCGCATCGGGATCGAGCTTGCCGAGCACGCGGACGATCTTTTCAAGTTCGGCCATCAGTTCGGTGCGGTTCTGCAGGCGGCCGGCGGTATCGATGATCAGCACGTCGCTCTTTTTCAACCGCGCCTGTTCGAAGGCCTCGTAAGCCAAGCCTGCGGCATCCGCGCCGAGTTTAGAGGAAACGATATCGGACTTGGTGCGCTCGGCCCAGATTTTCAGCTGCTCGATGGCAGCGGCGCGGAACGTGTCGCCGGCGGCGAGCATCACCTTGAGGCCAGCGCCGGAAAGTTTTGCCGCGAGCTTGCCGATGGTGGTGGTCTTGCCGGTGCCGTTGACGCCGACGACGAGAATGACATGCGGCTTGTGGGACAGATCGAGCTGCAGCGGCTTGGCCACAGGCGCGAGAACCTTGGTGATTTCGGCGGCCATGATGCGCGAAACGTCTTCGCCGGTCACATCCTTGCCGTAGCGCTCGGAGGCCAGCGTATCGGTAATGCGCAGCGCCGTTTCGACACCGAGATCGGCCTGAATCAACAGGTCTTCCAGATCCTGCAACGTCTCGTCATCCAGCTTGCGCTTGGTAAAGAGAGCGGTGATCTGGCCGGTCAGCTGCGACGACGTGCGGGAAAGACCCTGGCGCAGGCGTTGGAACCAGGTGAGTTTCTGTTTTGGCGCTTCGGGTGCTGGCTCGACGGCGCGGCCGGTGGCAAAGCCCTTTGGCAGGATCGGGGCTTCAACCGGTGTGTCTGAGACTGGCTGTGACGCGGTTTCGGTGAGGTCGTCGGCTCCCGGGGGTGCGGAGATTTCACCCCCCTCTGTCGGTTGCAACGACATCTCCCCCACAGGGGGGGAGATTGGACTCGCGGAAGCTTCATTTAATGGATCGATAGTGCTTTGTTGCGGTGAAGGAGCGTCAGGCTCCGTCTGATCTCCCCCCTTGTGGGGGAGATGTCCCAAAGGGACAGAGGGGGGTACTTCACGCTCCTCGGTTTCGGACGCTCCGGCCTCCGCTTCCAGCAGCGACAACGGGATCAGGCCGATATCACCGATCTGTTCGGTCGGCGGGAGGAGAGCGTGAAATTCCGGCGCATCAACCTCATCAGCAGACGGCCCGCCGGCGGTGTCGATTTCTTCCGGCAGCACCTGAGCTTCAGCGAGCGGCAGATCTTCGGTGCGGGAATGCGGCTCCATCTCCGCCTGGATCGCCCGGGTTTCCGCTGGCGTGAATGCCGATTCCGCCTGGTCCATGACAGCATCGGCCGCCGGCGTGACAGTTGGCTCGCCTTCTGCCGGCTTGTCCTTGCCGAAAGTGAAGACCTTTTTCAGAAAGCTGAGCGCCATTTGAATTCCGTAAACTCAGGCCGCGTTGGCAGCCATCAATTGCATGTCGAGGTGCTTGCCGTTGTGGCCGGTGATGACAGCCTGCACGATAGCGCGCGGCGTCAGGCCGGGGACGGCGACAAGCGTGAAATTTTCCGTATGTGCCAAGCCGTTGTTCTCGACGAGCAGGCTTTGCTGCGTTCCGACCATGCTGTCAAGATGGGCCTGATGGAGCGCAAGTCCAGTGGCGCGCAGCCGGGCGGCCCGTTCTTTCACCAAAGCACGGTCGAGCTGCGGCATGCGGGCGGCGGGCGTTCCCGCGCGCGGCGAATACGGAAAGACGTGCAGATGGGCAATATTGGCCTCTTCGGCCAGTGCCATCGCGTTGCCGAACATCTCTTCGGTCTCGCTCGGGAAGCCGGCGATCATGTCGGCGCCAAAACTGGTTTCCGGGCGCAGGCGGCGTACATCCTCGATGAACCTCAAGGCGTCGGCCCGGGAATGGCGGCGTTTCATCCGCTTCAGGATCATGTCGTCGCCATGCTGCAGCGACAGGTGCAGGTGCGGCATGAAACGCGGCTCGCCGGCGATCAGGTCCATCAGATGGCTGTCGGCCTCGATGCTGTCGATCGAGGAGAGACGCAGGCGCAGGATGTCCGGCACCTGCTTCAGAAGGGTCTTTGCAAGCAGGCCAAGCGTCGGGGCACCTGGCAGATCGCCGCCGTAGCTGGTCGCATCGACGCCGGTCAACACGATCTCGCGGTAGCCGCTGTCTGCAAGCTTTCGCGCCTGATCGACGACCGCGCCCATCGGCACCGAGCGGGAGTTGCCGCGGCCGTAGGGGATGATGCAGAAGGTGCAGCGGTGGTCGCAGCCGTTCTGCACCTGGATGAAGGCGCGCACATGGCCCTCGATCAGCCTGACCATCTGCGGCGCCGTCTCGCGCACGCTCATGATGTCATTGACGCGCAGCTTTTCTTCGGCCGAGACTCCGAAATCCGGTAGCGAGCGGTAGGAGGCGCTTTTCAGCTTTTCCTCGTTGCCGAGCACGGCATCGACCTCGGGCATTGCGGCAAAGGTCTGCTTTTCCGTCTGGGCGGCGCAGCCGGTGACGATGATGCGGGCATGCGGGTTTTCGCGCCGGGCGCGGCGGATCGCCTGGCGGGCTTGGCGCACGGCCTCAGCCGTGACGGCGCAGGTGTTGACCAGGATGGCGTTGTTCAGCCCCGCCTTCTCGGCCTCAGCCCGCATCACTTCGGATTCATAGGTGTTGAGACGACAGCCGAAGGTTATGACGTCGACGCCGCTCAAAGTGCGGCGCTTCCCGTGTGCTGGGCTTCCGGTTCCTGTTCGCGCGACCAGAGGCCGGTGACGGGATCGACGGTGCCGGACCATTCCCATTCGGCCGGGCCAGTCATGACGACATGGTCGTCGCGCTCGCCCCATTCGATAGTGAGGATGCCGGGCGGGTTGGCGCTGGCGACCTTGATCGCCACATTGCGGCCGGTGCGGCCAGTGCGGGCAGCCGAGACGGCGGCGGAACAGGCGGCGGAACCGCAGGCCAGCGTCAGGCCGGCGCCGCGCTCCCAGGTGCGGGTGGTCAGCGACGAGGGCGAGGTGACCTGGGCAAGGGTGATATTGGCGCGCTCGGGAAACATCGGGTGGTTTTCGAGCAGCGGGCCGAAACGTTCGAGATCGAACGACATGACGTCGCGATCCACCCAGAAGATCGCATGCGGGTTGCCCATCGACATGACGGAGGGCGAATACAGGACCGGATCGTCGATCGGGCCGATCTGCAGCTCGATGCGGCTGGTGTCATAG